>JACDJC010003112.1_pt1 | contig 12335 bp, 8 predicted proteins | sample 7454191 | NCBI WGS metagenome assembly JACDJC01 (sample SAMN14253291, study PRJNA609438) | sludge metagenome | isolation source: sludge after 25d culture with pyrite and EDTA | collected 2018-12-20
ACGCCCCCGGGTGGAACGGCGGCGGCGGGGCGTGCAACGATCCGAAGCTCTGCGCCGGCGGTGGCGGTGCGAGCGACGTGCGCCGCGGCGGGACGACGCTCGCGCACCGCGTGGTCGTCGCGGGCGGCGGGGGCGGTGCGAGCTACGGCTGCGGCGGCCAGGGCGGCGGCGCGGGCGGTGGCCTCCTCGGGCTCGACGCGACCGGCGGGAGCTACGAGGGCCGGGGCAAGGGCGCGACCCAGCAGGCGGGCGGCGTGGCGGGCCTCGGCGGGCTCGCTGGCAGCCTCGGCGAGGGCGGCAAGGGGTCGGGCCAGACGACCAGCGCCGGCGGCGGAGGCGGGCTGTACGGCGGCGGTGGCGGGGGTGTCGACGGGCACGCCGGCGGCGGCTCCTCATACAAGTACGCCCTCGACTTCGGCGGCACGACCTCGGGCAAGAAGGCCGGCGACGGCCAGGTCGTGATCACGCACGAGCCGCTCCCGCTGCCGGGCCCGGAGTGCAGCGGGTATGCGTCGCTGTACGACGCCGGTCGCAAGGTGGGCAATCCGAAGGATGGATTGAAATGCGATGATCAGCTCGTCGAGGGCTGGTACCGCTTCGTGGGTGAGGCGGGCTCGCGTATGCCCGAGTCGCCGCCCAAGATCTACAGCTGCAGCACGCACGCGCCGGGCTGGCTGGCCTCGCCGCACCCGAGCGTCGCCGACGGGGTAGTTCAGGCCACGGTATGCTACGCGTGGAAGGACGCGAAGAACGTCTTTGTCCCGTGCTGGCAGCAGACCACGATTCAGGTGCGTAACTGCGGCGACTTCTACGTCTATAACCTGCACCCGTTCGCGAGCTGCCATACACGCTATTGCGGGGAGTGATAACAATGACGACGCCACCCCGCCACGATCCACCCCGCGCGTACTTCCTGCCCCGGCGCCTCCGCCACGACGGCGAGGAGACGACGCTGCAAAAGGCGCTGCGCCGCGGCGCCGACCCCCGCGACCTCGAGGTCGAAGACGACCTCGGCGCCTTCAAGCCCTACATCGAGCGCAAGCCCGACCCCCGCAACCGCAAGCCCCCCACGGAGACACCATGATCAGCAAGACCACGATCCTCGCCCTCGTCACCATCCTCGCCGCCGCGTGCGGCCCGCTCGACACGTCCGCGACCTCGCCGGGCCCGCTCGACACCAGCACCACCGCGTCGTCGTCGTCGACGACCACGGCCGACAGCTCGACCGGCGGCGCCGACGACAGCACGTCCAGCACCGGCGGCAGCGGTAGCGGCGACGGCAGCAGCGACGCCGACGGCGGCGGCGACGGCAGCGACTCGGCGAGCACCGGCACCGGCAGCACCGGCGACGCGCCGGGCAGCAGCACCGGCGGCGACGCGAGCACCACCGGCGACGGCAGCACCACCGGCGACGGCAGCACCAGCACCGGCCCCGACGGCGACCCCGGCACCAGCACCAGCACCGGCAGCACCGGCGCCCCCGAGGGCACGGACGAGAGCACCGGCGACGCGAGCACCAGCGGCCCCGGCACCGGCACCGGCGCCCCGCTCTGCTTCGGCGACCCGTGCGACGCCGACCTCGACCTCTGCGCCAAGGGTTTGATCTGCAGCCACAGCCCCGCGACTTGGGACGCGACCTGCGCCAGCCCCGGGCCGTGCGTGCTCGGCGAGCCGTGCCAGATCGAGGCCGGCCTGTGCGGCGCCGAGCCGCTGACCGAGTGCCGCGAGGACCTCGACAGTCAGGTCAACCGCTGCTTCGTCATCGCCTGCGAGCAGGACGTCGACTGCGGCGCCGTGGGGGTCTGCGACGCCGGTCGCTGCTACCTGATCTGAGCGCCCGCCGCGGTGCGCCCGAGGGCCCGGAGCCGTGTGCTCCGGGCCCTTCTTCGTTCAGGACGAGCGGCGGATCTGGAAGACCACGGTCGCCCCGACGGCCGACGCGTTGGAGCCGCCGACGGTGACCGACAGGCTGTCGCCGACGGCGACCGTGTTCGCCGCCGACGGGGTCGCGCTGTCGACGTCGCCGATGGCCGAGCCCGACTGCGTGATCGTGATGACGCCGTTCGTGATGCCGGTCGATCCGATCTTGCTGGTCAGGGTCGCGTCGCCCGACGAGAGCGGCGCCTTGAGCCGCGAGTACACCTTCGTCACCGTGCCCGCGATCGGACACGGGATCCCGTACACGGCCGTGCCGGACAGGTCGGCGACGTCCACGGTCAGGTGCTCGTGGAGCCCGACGATCGAGGCCCCGGTGACCGTGAGCGAGGTCGACGCGGTGAGGGCCGTCGCGCTCGCGGCGGCCAGCGTGGTCGCGCCGGTGACCCCGAGCGTGCCGCCGCAGCTCACGTTGCCGGTGAGCGTGCTGGCCGCGGAGACGGTCAGGGCGCCGGTGATCCCGACGGCGTGGAGCGCCGACGTGCCGGCGACGGCGAGCGTCTCCCCGATGGTCGCCAGGCCGGCGACGGTCAGGTCGTCGCCGACCGTCACGTCGTCGGTCGCCACGAGGTCCGCGAAGGTGCAGGCCCCCGTGCCGCCGAGATTGACGAGGTTGTCGAGGCTGATCTCGGCGGGGGTCTCCGAGAAGGTGCAGTTGCCGGAGAACGTGACGTCCTTGGCGAAGACGAGAACGTCGTTGAAGGTGCTGGCCATGGTGGTACCTCAGAGGTCTGTGTATTCGATCAAGATATGGCGAACGCGCAGCGTGTCGCCGCTCGCCGTCTTACCGAGCATCACGAGGACGCTCGGATCTTCGGGCCCGAGCCCGCATCGCAGGTATCCCGAGCAGCGGCGCCACGCCTCGGTCGCGCTGGCGACCTCGAGTTCGGCGACCGCGTGGTCCTCGGACATGAAACGCAGGGTCCCGGTGCCGCCGCTGCACGAGCACCAGACCCAGATACGCACCGGCACCGCGGCGTTTTTGTCGCGGGTCTCTCGCAGGCCGTTGCTGGTCTTGAATTGCTGCGAGCTGCCGCCGCTCGCCAGCGACCACCCCGGGTTGCCGGCGGCCCACGTCGACACGCTGCTGTGCAGCATGTCGACGAAGGTCGTGCTCGAGGTCGACACGCCGGCCGCGTCCGTGGCGGTGACGGGCTGGGTCGCCTCGTCGTACAGCGACGCCGACGCGAGGATCGGGCCGAGCGCGTTCTGCTGGCGGTGCACGACGTCGGCGAGGAGGTCGGACCCGTAGGTGGGGTCGGCCGCGTTGCGCGCGTCGATAGGAAATTCCACCGGGTAGGTCTTGACGATCTGCCCCGAGCCGTCCGTGACGAGCGTCGACGAAAACAGGGTGTCGCTGGCCACGTCGCGCACGTACGCGTACGGCCGCTCCTGGATCACCGCGTCCACGATCCTCGCGCCGCCGACGACGGAGACGGTCGCGGTCGCGGTCGTGATCTCTGACCAGTCGTGGAGCGGCCCGGCCTTGTTGATAATGTCGGGGGCGATCATCGGGATCTCGACGCGTGTCAGCGCCGCCCAGGCCGCGCCCGCGGTCTGCTTCTCGCCGGCCCACTGCTCGCCGGAGACGGGCAGCACCTTCGACCACGTGACCGGCTCGGACGCCGCCGCGACGAAGACGACGTTCACGGAGATCAGGCCGTACGGCACGTCGGCGATCCACGTGCCGGACCCGCTGTTTTTCTGCGTCATCCCGCTGGGGACCACGAGCGCCGACAGCACGGGGAAGTGCCCCGGGGTCGGCGTCCACTTCGCGCGCAGCATTGTGCGGACCGCGACGCGCGTGGGGTAAATCTGCGTTGCGCCGGACGCCGGATCGCCTGACCCCACCATCATCTCGGCCGAGCCGTGCATGCCGACGCGCGCGACCACGCGGCGCCCGTTGCCGAGCAGCCGGTCGGGGTTCGCGTGCGCCGACATCACGCGGTCACGTCGCGCGAGCTTGCCGCCGACCAGCTCGGCGAGCGGCGGGTCGCTGGTGTAGGTGTCCCGGAGGTCGCGCTCTTTATAGGCCATGGTCAGATCCCCGCCTCGTCGACGTCGCCCCAGCCGCCCTCACCGAGATCGGCGTAGTACGGCTCGACAGTGATCGCGTTCACCTGAAAAGCGGTTTCCGCGGCGAGCGGATCAGTGCCCGCGTCCAGGTCAAACGAGAAGCCCAGCGCGAGGTACGTCAGCCCGCTCACTTCCTTGCTCAGCCGCAGCGCGCCGAGGTCGATCCACCCGGACGACGGGGTCGTGACGACCTCGGTCGCGGTCTTATGGAAGACGAGCGGCGGCCCCTGCTGGCCGACCCACAGGTTGGCCAGGCTGTACATGCGCAGGTGAATCGGACAGATCGCCGGGCCGGCGTACACGTGTGACGCGGTGATGTGGATGCGGCACCACCCGTGATTCGTCTTCGGCGCCGCGAACGCGTGGAACAGGTAGCGCAGCGACAGGTGGTAGACGATCGAGTCGGGGGCCCTTTTATGGTAGCGGACCGGGGCGTAGTCGTACGTCTCGAGGTACGGCGCGACGGGCACCACGTTGACCAGCGGGGTCACGGTTCGCGTGTCGGCCTGCCGCGTCGCCGCGAGCGCCCACAGGAAGCCGGGGCCGGCGAGCTGCCCCTCGTTCGAGAGCAGCAGCTCGTCGGCGGGGCCCGTGAGCATCGGCGTCCGGCGCCGGCCCGTGATCGTCGGCGGCGTGGTCTCGGCCACGAAGTCCTCGGCCTGCTCGGTGGTCGAGTGGAAGCGCCGGGACAGGCGCACGGTGTGGAACGCGGTGACGCCCAGCGAGAACGCCGACGCCCCGCCGTAGCCGGCGCCGATCACGAGGTCGTCGGTCGCGTGCACCGCGTTCGCGCTGTGCGTCGCGGTGCCGAACGCCCACGCGCCGGTCACGAGGTTGCAGACCGCGACCTCGCTGACGATGTCGGCGCCCTCCGGGCGCTGGCACCACGACACGAGGCAGGCGCGGGGGCCAGCCGCCAGACCGGGGACAGCCACCGAGACGAGCAGCAGCGCCGACTCGGAGACCTCGATCGCGCCGGCGTTGATCCGCACGCGGTAGCCGTACGCGCCGGCGTTCCCGTGGAACAGCAAGATTCCGCTCGAGGCGTTGTTCAGCTCGACGACGATCGCCACCTCGCGCGGCGAGGAGATGGCCGCGCGTGCGCTCGGGCTCTCGCTGACATACGTGGTGTTGTTCGTCAGGTTCGTCCGCTCCTGGCCGAGGTCGACGGCCAGCGCAGCGGCACCGGACCCACCGGGCTCGCACAAAAACAGGGTGTCGGACTTCGAGAGGCGGGACAGGTCGGTCATGTCAGCTTGAACCCCGGCGTCGGGCCGGACCCGAACTTGAAGTTGCTCGCGGTGATGACGGAGAACAGCGCGCGCGGCCAGGAGTCGGCGGGCTGGTCGTCCCACGGCGCGAGGACGAGTGCGGTGTACTGCCCCTCGTGCCACGTCCCGGTGAGCGAGCCGGGCTTGTATGTGATGCTGTCGTCGCCGGTGCTGACCGACTCGACCTCGAACGAGAAGGTCTGCGACCAGCGCCCGCCGTCCCACTGCCAGCCGTGCACCACCGCGTCGCCGCCGACGCCGTAGCCGTCGGGCTCGGCGAACGCCCGCACGTCGTGCGCGGACGCCCCGTCGTGGCCGAACGCGTTCGCGTAGCAGAAGAACTTGCGGGTCGTCGCGTTGTGTCGGCCCTCGACCTTATCGGTGTCGTCGACGACGAACGCGACCGGGGCGAAGCGGCGCGACGCGGTCGCGCTGCCGGGCTGCAGCAGGATCGAGACCTTGGCCGTGAGCGTGTGCAGATCGAGCTGGAGCTTGACGACGCGGCCGACCTTGTTCGTCAGGCCGTACTGCCCCTCGCGCCCGGGACCGAAGTACGAGGTAAAGCGGACGACGGAGCCGACCCCAAGCAGCCGCGCCTTCGACCACAGCAGCGGCACGTCCTCGACCATGACCTGCGGGGAGCCGGCCCAGCCGGCGATCGTCGTCGACCACAGCTCGGCCCACGCGCCCTGCCAATTCGGCGGCGCGTTGACACCCTTCCACAGCGCTACCGGCACCATGCCCGCGCCGTCGATCTCCTGCTCGGCGTTCGAGTGGCGCGTGCGCGAGGCCGGGTCCTGGGCCCGCACCTCGACGGCCAGGTCGCCCTCGGCCGCGGCCTCCTCGACGAGCGCCTTGCCGTACGTCAGCCGGAACTTGTCTTTCGGGGTGAGGGGCCGGAGGTTCACCGTCTCGACGAACATTTGATCGTCGCTGGCGAAGTCGTCGGGCTCGATGACCACCTCGGCGTCGTCGACCACGAGCGGCCGGGCGAGCGAGAAGAGGCGCAGCTGCCCGCGCACCAGCCCGAGGCCCCAGCCCCGCGGCTCGAGGATGCGGGCGATCAGCTCCTGCGAATCGAACGACCCCACGTAGCCGTACTTGCAGCGGTTCAGGGGGCTACTCCCGCCGCCGGCCGGCAGCTGCGCCGCGGTGTCCTTGAACGAGCCCCAGTCGACGAGCGAGTGGTAGATGCCGAGCCCGAGGTCGGCGATCTCGACGTCGCTGCCCTCGTCGTACACGGCGTCCGGGTGGGCGTTCGCGCCGAGGGTCCGCACCGCGCCCTCGCCGTCGTACCCCGACCACGAAGCGGTCCCGGTGCTAAGTAGCGTGCGCAGCAGAACGAGGTCCGCGCGATCGCCAAATTTTTCGTTGTAGCCGATGAACGCGAACGGGCAGTACTCGAGGTCGAGGCTGGCCCAGACGTGATCCAGCAGCTTGCGGTCGCAGCCGAACCAGCGGGGGTCGAGGTACCGCTCGAGGTAGAGCTGCCGCTCGCTGCTGGCGTTCGCGCCGAACATCGCGCCGAGCAGCGAGCCGTCGTTCGCCCAGCTGCACTTTGCGATCTGCACCATCGTGGTCGGCTCCTCGTCGAGCGAGGTCCGGTACGACGCGCGGAACGCAAAGTATCCGGTGCTGTCGGCGTCGCCGCCGCTGTCGCTGAACGCGTGCTCGCCGGGCGGGCGGTTGAGCTGCGACTCGATGAACGGGGCGGACGGCCCGAGCCCGACGACCAGCTCTTGGCCGCCGCTGGGATAGAGCATGTTCACGCCCTCGGGGGTCAGGGCCAGGTGGTTGCGCGGGGTGCCGTCGTTGTCGGCGTGGGTGTTCGCCGACTGCGCCGACGGGAACCCGAGCGGGGTCGTGGAGAACTCCGCCGCCCAGTAGCCCGGGCCCGGCAGCGCGAGGCCCTGCGCCTGCAGCGTCGCGGCAGGCACGAACCGGATCTCGAGCGCGCTCTCGAAGAGCTTGGCCTGCTGCACGAGCGGGTCATAGCCGAGATATCTCCACACCTTCTCGGACATCGTCAACCGCCAGCACGCGGCGTAGCCGGACTGGTCGTCGATCTTGGTCGTCGCATAGCCGGGCTGCAGCGACGCGTCCGCGTTGTAGTACGTGCCCCACGTGAGGTCGGGCCCGGCGATCGCCGCGAGCGCGGACAGCCGGGCGTTGATCGCGGTGCGGTACGCGCCCGGCGTGCCGGACGTGGGCAGGAGGTCGTCGGTCTCGTCAAAGAGCGACGAGGCCCCGAGCGCGACGAGCCCGGTCCCGCCCTCGACGTACGACAGCTCGAGCGCGATCAGGTCCTCGCGCGCTCCGGGCGTGTCGTCGAGGCCGACGCTCGTGGTGATGCGCTCCCACGTCGCGGGCCGGCAGGTGTTGAGCTGCTTTCGCAGCCACGACGACGGCCCATCGCAAGAGAGCTTCCACGTGCGCGCCTCGCCGGACATCGCGCGCAGCGTCCCGTACCACACGAGCGACTCGTTGCTCTCGAATTGCAGCGACCAGCCGGGCCAAGCCGCGTAGCCCTCGGCGCTCGAGGTCACGTCGCGGAAGATGCGGTACAGCGCGACGCGTCGGCCCTCGAGGTGCGTCGGCGCGTCGGTCACGACGGAGACGGCCAAAGTTTGGACATCGCCGACGTAGGCCGCGTGAGACGGCCCGGGCATGGGGTCGCCGGGGAAGACCTGGAATCGGTTGCGCTCGCCAAACTGGCCGATCGCCTCGCCGTTGACCCACCGGCCCCACACGGGCACGTCGGTCTGCCCGTCGGCGGAGACGAGGTCGGTCGGCGCGGGGTCGTCCAGCGGGCGCAGCAGCTCGCCGACGGTGTCGGCGTCCGGCACGGCGAGGAAGGAGATCAACGCGCTGTCGAAGTCCTGCACGAGGAAGGTCGCGCCGTCGTCGCTCTCGAGCATGCCGCTCTCCAGCGAGGTCGAGTAGGTGATGCTCTCCGGCACGGTCAGGCCCTCGAGCACGCGCCGGTCCTCGTCCGCGATCCAGGAGAACCCGCCGGTCCCGGCGATCTCGGCGCGGTCCGTGAACGCGTACGGCACCCCCTCGAGCACGAGCAGGTACGCGACCTCGCGGTGCGAGCGGGCTGCGAGTTCGGCGACGCTTGCCATTTATGCGTACTCCGCGACGACATGACAGGGGATATCGATGTCGACCGCGAGGTCGGTCCAATCGAACCCGCGGCTTCGGTCGTACCGCCACGCGGGGCCCTTGCGCTCCGCCGAATAGATGTAGGGTCCGAGCGGCGTGTCGAGCGTGACGCCGGCTGAACTCGCCGGGTTCTCCTGCACGTCTCGGTACAGCTTCCACCGCGACGACGTCACCGCGACCTGCTCGAACCACCGGCCGAACTCGCCGCCCAGCTCGCTCGCGGTGCGGACGCGCTCCACGTCCACCGAGGGGAACATGTAGCGATTGAATTCGCGGTAGCCGTGCGAGACGGACTCGGTCCGCCCGCTGTAGGGGGCGATCGATTGAAAGGTCGTGTACACCTTGTGTCCGCGCACGCCGAGCGGCGCGAGCATCGGCGACTCGGGCTTCCCGGGGCTCCAGACCAGCGCCGAGATGTCCGCCGCGACGTAGCTGCTCGCGCCCGCGAGGTTGCCCTGCGAGAAGCCGAGGAGATCGCGGAGCAGCGTCGTCCCCCACGTGACGTCGAACGACGCCGACGACGCGAGCCGGACCTTGCGGGAGCCGGTCAGCTGGGCGACCGGGTTCGCCACGCCGGCGGCCGTCATCGCCGCGAGGAGCTTCGCCAGCAGCGATAGCCCTGCCGTCGTGTCGTACAAGTAATATGAATCGGACGCGATCGGCTGGGGCGACGCGTCGATCGTGAGAAACTGCAGGGGCAGGTTCTCCACCGATCCGATAAGCCACGCTGCGCGGAAGGTGCCCACGGGTTCAGTTTACCTCGGGGGGTGTGGCGGCGCCGCGGGTCAATACCGCCGCCCCGCCGGCTCGGCCTCGCGGATCATGCGCGCGAGGTCTTGGCCCAGCTGCTTTTTATCTTTGTCACCGAGCATCGTGCCGACATTCACGGTGATCTGGATCTGGCGGTCGGCCATCGTCGAGTGTGGCGCGCTGCGCCGGCGCTCCTCGAACGAGACCGGCACCTCCTGGCCCTCGAGCTTCGCCCCCGCCTCGCGCTGGATACCGCCGCCGGTGGCGCTCGCCCCGGCGCCCGTGGGCGTGCTCGGCACGGACTCGCCGCCGCCGCCGCCCGAGTCGGCCCGGGCGTTGCCGATCGCGGTGAAGGTGCCGGCGCCGACGCCCGCCGCAGTCGCGGCGGCGATTGCCATGCCGGCCGCGGTGCCGTGCGCAGCGGCGGCCGGGTAGTTGTACGAGGCCGCGCTGGCGACCGCGAGGACGCTCTCCTCCAGCGCCTTAATACTCATACGTACGGACACGCCCTTCAAGTACGAGCCGACCGCCTTCGCGACCGCGCCCTTCTCGCCCTCGGCGGCGGCCTCGAGGCCCGACACCAGCGCGTCGGCCAGGCCGGTGACGTGCGTCGTGACCTTCTCGACCATCGCCTGTCGCGCGGCCAGCGTCTTCTTCTCCTCCGCGGTCGCGCGGTTCAGGACGAGCAGGCGCTTCTTGTGCTCGACCTCGTCGAGCCGCGTCCGGGCCTTCTCGCGGTCGGCCTCGCTCTTGGCGTTCGTGACCTGCCACCGGGCGAGTTCCTCCTCGCGGGCGATGCGGCTGTCCTGCAGCTCGCGGCGCCGGGCCTCGGCCTCGCCCTCGAGGTCGACCATGAAGAACACCGCGTCGATGCGCTCCGCTTCCGCGGCGCCGCGCGCGTCGAGCAGCTCCATCTCCCGATCGAGGTCGGACAGCCGCCGCTCTCGCAGGGCGCTCTCTCGCTCGAACGCGGCTTCCTGATCCGCGAGGTTTTCCTTGCGGAGGTCCTTGGCAAGCTTCGCCTCGTACACCGCGACGTCGGCGTCAAAGTCCATTTGATCAGACGCGAGCTTGTTCGGGTCCTTCTTCTTGGCCTTGCCCTTTTTGGGGGCAGCCACGTCGAGTTCCTTCATCAGCTCGCCCTTGCGCTTCTTCTCGCTCGGGCTCAGCGACTTGTCGGCCATGAGGCCGGACAGCTCGCCCTCCATCGCGCGACGCTGGGCGTTACGCTGCTTCGCCTCCTCGTTGGCCGTGAACGCCGCGGCGGTGCGCGCTCGGTCTTCCTGCGCCGCGGCCAGCCGGGCCTGCTGCACGCTGGCCTCCCACGCCGCGCGCCGGGCGACGTTCGTCGCGTCGGCCAGCGCGAGCTGGGCATTCGTCCCCAGCGTGGACGCGGCGATCCAGTCGGACATGCTGTCGCGCGCGCCGTCCATCGCGCGGGTCGAGTCGATCAGCCGCTCCTCGAGCACGCCGATCTCGCCGTGGAGCTTGCGCTGCTGATCCTCGGCCAGCGCATAGATCTGCTTGCTGTCCGTGATGGCGCCGGAGACCGCGTGCCAGCCTTCGGCGACGAGCTTCAGGGCGCCCACGAGCAGCCCGAGGACCTGCGCGGTCAACCTGATCGCGTCGCCGAGGTCCTTGCCGAGCGACTTGGCGAAGCCCTCGGCGCCGCCGGTCGCGCCGGTGAGGCCGCCCATGATCTCCTTGAGCGCATCGCCCACGCCGCCCTGCACGAGCTGGTCGGCGAACAGGGCGAAGTTATCATTCAACGTCGACCACATGCCGGAGAGGGACTGGCTCTGTTTCTCCATCCCGCCCGCGAAGTTATTTTCACCCAGACGGGTCAGGTACTCCGCGATAGACGCGGCGTCGCGCTTGACCGCCGTGGTCACCCCGCGGAAGGTATACATAACCTGATCACCCGCGAGTTTGCCAATTACCCCCAGCTCTTTGAGCCTCTCGTTCTCGCCGGTCACCGCGTCGGCGACGGCTTCGACCATATCGTCGAGCGTCTTGCCCATCGCGGACGCCGTGTTTCCGAAAGACGTAAGTGCTCGGTCGGTCGGCTGGATTCCTCTATTGGCGAGTTTAATATAGGCGTCGGTCACTTCCGCCACGCCGAATGGAGTAGCGGCCGCGAAGGACTGCAACCGCTCGAACTCGATCGCTGCCTTGGCGCTCGATCCGGTTACTGTCTCAAGCGAGGTCCGCAGGGTTTCGTACGAGGCCGCGGTCTCGAGCACGAACGCCGCGCCCTCGCGGAGCCCGGAGGCCAGGTGCCCGACGGCGCCGGCGGCGACGTTGCCCGCGAACGAGCCGAGGAACCCAGCGAACGAGCGCTGCCCCTTCTCGGCCGCGGACGCGGACGCGATGACGGCCAAGTCGAGCTTGCGCAGATCGCCCGTCGTGCGCTCCGCGTCCTGCCCCATGCGGGCGAGCTGCGCCGCGGCGCGCTTCGTGGCCGCCGAGAGCTTGCCATCCTCGGCGGCGGCCACCGCGGACGCGGCCTTCGCCGTCGACTCGAGAGACTCGGCCGCCGCGTCGCTCGCCCGCTTGGCGTCCTGCTGCGCCGCGGTCAACCTCGCGGCCGACTGCGCAGCTTGACGGCTCTCTGAACCGAACGCCTGCACGACCAGCGTGTGCTCGTTCTGCGCGTCCTTGGCGCGGCGCACGGCCTCGGTCGCCTCGATCTGCCGGGCGCGCGTGACCGCGACGTCCTTGCCGAGCTGCTCCTGGGCGTTCCCGGCGACCGTGGCCGCGGTGGTCTGGTCGCGGATGCTCGCGCTGAGCTTGTTGACCTCGGTGACGGCGGCGTCGGTCTTCGCCGAGAACTCTACCCCGATCCTGGTATCAGTCACTTGGCCACCGCCTTTGCACGATTCTCGAGATACTCAGATAGGGCGCCGTCCTCGTAGGATTCGAGCGCCTGCACAGCCTCGTGCACGAGCGGGTCGTCGCAGTTATCAAGGGCTGGGTTATTCACCCGGCCGCCGTGTTCCGTCCGCCGGCGGTAGTAGCGGAGCACGCTGGCGACGAAGTCCGTCCGGTACCACGAGCCCGGGCACCCGCCGTTCTCGATGTCCTCGGCGGGCGCGGCCCAGTCGCCCTGGCCCTCGCGGGCGTAGTCCCGCGGCGCGC
>JACDJC010003113.1_pt1 | contig 12335 bp, 9 predicted proteins | sample 7454191 | NCBI WGS metagenome assembly JACDJC01 (sample SAMN14253291, study PRJNA609438) | sludge metagenome | isolation source: sludge after 25d culture with pyrite and EDTA | collected 2018-12-20
GCTGGCCCTGCCGCTGGTGCTCCTGCTCTGTCTGGTCGAGTTCGTTGCCGGAATGATGCTCATAACAGGCGCACTTGTAAAACCGGCATCATGGATGGCTGCGCTCTTCATGGCTCTCTTCACACCACTTACACTCATCCTTGCAATCTTTAATCCCGTCTCTGACTGCGGATGCTTCGGTGATGCAATCATCCTGACTAACTGGCAGACATTCTTCAAGAACGTAATCATTACCCTGCTTGTGGTCTTCGTATTCATTCGGAGAGATGATGAAACCGGTGTGATGCCAGTCAAAGCTGGTCTGAACTTTACAATCGCATATGTCTTCTTCTTCCTTCTGTTCATGAGGATGAACCTGACATATCTGCCTCCGATCGATTTCAGACCCTATAAAGTCGGGACAAATATTGCCGAAGCAATGGCAATTCCGGAGGATGCCGAGCCTGACAAATATGATATCAGGTTCATCTATGAGAAGGACGGCGTTCAACAGGAATTCACGCTGAATGACTACCCGGCAAATGACACAACCTGGAAATTCGTCGACCAGAAATCGGTCCTGATCTCAAGGGGATATGTACCGCCGATTCACGACTTCTCCCTTATCAACCGGGAGGGGGTTGACATGACCGAACACATCACCCGGTACGACGGCGATATTGTCCTGATGGTAGCCCGCAGGCTGGAAAAATCAGACCGTGATGGCCTCATGAAGGGATATGATGCCGGGATGGAGCTGCAAAAGCAGGGGAAGGAGTTTTATATAGTAACAGCTACCGCGCCGTCTGAGGCAGAGCCGCTTGTGACAGGCTTCAATGCCCTTTTCGCTGATGAAACCACCCTGAAGACAGTGATCAGGTCTGATCCCGGATTCGTACTGCTCCATAACGGAACAATCGCTGCCAAATGGTCATACCATAATCTTCCTGATCCGGAGGAGTTCAGTGGCGACCTGAACACACTTGCAATCAAATCAATGAAAGAATTCAACGGAAGACTCATCATGCTTGTGGCTATCCTCCTCATGGTTTTTGCCGTGGCTATGGCCCTTCCGCACACGAAAAACAACCTGACAGAAAACAACAAACAATAACCTAAATCAATAAATACTACAATGAGAAAGAAGATAGTTGCAGGGAACTGGAAAATGAACATGGACCTGAATGAGGGAGTAGCCCTGGCCACTGAAATAAACAATCAATTCAATGCCGGTTCACTGAAGGACAAGGAGGTGATACTGTGCACCCCCTTTATACACCTGGGCACGGTGAGCGGTTTGATTGATGCTCCGGGGGTATCGGTCGGTGCCCAGAACTGCAATGACCACAAATCAGGTGCGTTTACAGGCGAGATATCGGCAGCAATGATAAGGAGCACCGGTGCCGGCAATGTTATAATCGGCCATTCTGAGCGCCGCTCCATTTACGGTGAAACCGACGAACTTTTGGCAGCAAAAACAGCTGAAGCCCTCAGAAACGGCCTGCGAGTGATATTCTGCTGCGGCGAGGTGCTTGCCGAGCGAGAATCCGGCAACCATTTTGAAGTTGTGAAACGTCAGCTTGAAAAAGGTCTGTTCATGCTGAGCGAGGAGGATTTCAGAAACTGCATCATTGCCTATGAACCTGTGTGGGCAATCGGAACAGGCGTTACGGCATCGCCGGCACAGGCACAGGAGATGCACAGGTTTATCCGTGACCTTGTGGCTGGAAAGTATGGCAAACAGACTGCAGAGGATACAACCATTCTCTACGGAGGCAGCTGCAAGGCTTCAAACGCTGCAGAGCTCTTCGCCAACCCCGATGTTGACGGTGGTCTTATTGGCGGAGCATCACTTGTATGTGAGGAATTCTGCAAAATCGTAATGGCTCTCTGACAGCAATATGAGGAAGATCATCTTCACAATCCTTTCGGCCCTGACGCTGACAACAGCAGTGTCAGGCCAGATCCCAACGCAATTCTCCGGTGATACCGCAAAGTTCACCGCTGAGATGACGGCATTTATGGGCACACTGGTCAGCAAACCGGAAAAAGCTGAGGTTGATCTCTTCAATTCACTGTATGACAGCACTGTCTTTTCCAGGCAGGTAAAAGACAAAATAATAAACGTTGCCAGTCAGCTGAGGGGCAGAAGGGTAAGTCACGTGCCCGGATTTGTATATTATCTGCGGACACTTACAAACTTCATTGAGACGGAACAGGACCAGGAGGAGATAGATGCATGGCTTGAAGGGCTTAGTGAAATGGCCTTTAATCCCCGCTTCTCAAACGCCTCGGTCGAGAAATTCATAGAGGTTACCGGCCTTCTGCTGGTTGACAACACAATCTATAAGGCCGGAACTGTGCGCTGGAAAACAAGGAACGGAACCGTACAGTTCGCCCGTGATACTGTCCTGAAAATAGACATAAAGGCGGTAACCCTCACCGCCTACCTCGGAAAGGACAGTACATCAGTCATGAATTTTACCGGCACCTATTTCCCTGATCTCTTCCTTATTCGCTGCGATGAAGGGACAGTAACCTGGGAAAAGGCCGGATACGATCCGTCAGCTGTATATGCAAAAGTATCCGGTTTCACAATTGATGTCACCAAGAGTGAATTCACATGTGACTCGGCACTTCTCACACACCCCACATATTTTAAGACGCCTGTGGTGGGAAGACTGACAGACAGGGCCGTTGAGATCCTCTCTCCGGACAGGGCCACAATGCCTCGTTTCGAAACATATGAGAACAGGTTCTTTATTGATGAAATCTACAGGGGTGTAGACTACGAGGGTGGCCTGGCACTTGAAGGAGCCATCGTCAGAGGTACCGGATCTGACTGGTTCCCTGCCAGCGTAAAACTCTACCGTGAAGACACACTGGCAATCAAGATTGTCTCGAGAAACTTCATCCTCTCGCAGAAATCAATCACAAGCACTGAATCCTCTCCCACTCTCTATCTGGGCACAGACTCAATTTATCACTCCAACCTGGGTTTCTCTTACAACACGGTTACCAGGGAGGTGGGTATGTTCCGTACCTCAAGCCCGCTGTCGCGAAGTCCTTATTTCGACTCATACCACAACATGGACCTCTATTTCGAGCACCTGCTGTGGGACATGAACAAGCCGACGATCACGATGTCGAGGACAAGGGGTTCCTCAATAGGTGCAGCGAAATTCGAATCGGTCTCGTTCTACAACGAAGCCAACTTCTTCAGGCTTATGAGGATGGATGATATCCACCCCCTCTACCGCATCCGCGATTATGCCAAAACATACGGGTTTGACGTTTTCCCTGTGGAAGGTTTTGCCAAATGGGCAAGGATGCCGGTTGAACAGGCCACTGCCCTCTGCATTGAGCTTGCAAACAACGGCTTTCTGTATTATGACCGGAATTTCAACGAGGTTGCAATCAAACCACGCGTTGACGACTACATCGCCTCATTCGCCAAAAAGAAGGACTATGACGCCATTACAATTTACAGCGAAGCAAGAGACAATGAAGAGAATGCAGTGCTTAACCTGAGGGACTACTCAATTGATCTCTGGGGTGTCAGGGGAGTATCGCTGAGCGACTCTCAGAGTGTTGCAATAAGGCCTTACGGAGGCAGGATTACACTGGGAAAAAACAGGTCGATGCGGTTTGACGGAATCGTTCAGGCCGGATTGTTTACAATTTTCGGCAAGGGGTTTACTTTCAGCTACGATACATTCAATATCAGGCTTGAAAAAATCGATTCAATCAAGATTGCAGTCGAAACCGGAGAGAGAGATGCTTATGGCAGACCTATTATAAGCAGGATTGACAACATGCTTGAAATGGGATCGGCCAGGCTGCAGATTGATGACCCCGGGAACAAATCCGGTCTGAAAAGTCTCAAACAGTACCCTATAGTCAATTCCACAACTGACTCATACATCTTCTACGACGAGATAACGGATCTGGACGGAATGTACGAGAAGGAGAAGTTCTATTTCCGTCTCGATCCCTTCACCTATACAAATATTGACCATTATACAAAAGAGGATCTGGCTCTTTCAGGGGAGTTCGTCGGAGGCGGCATCATTGAGCCGATGAGACAGACGCTTACCGTGCAACCTGACACCTCACTCGGGTTCACGATGACAATACCTCCTGACGGAATCCCGATATACAACGGCAGGGGCAGGCTATATAACCATCTAAGCATGAGCAGTTCAGGACTGATCGGAAGCGGCAGGATAGAGCATATGACCGCAACTGCTGTGGCTGACACTTTCCGCTTCTTCCCGGAATACATGTACACAAGGGCGAAAACATTTGACATGAAACCGGACCCGCAGGGCAAACTGCCGGTTCTGAAATCACAGGATGTAGATATACAATGGCTCACTGACAGGGATGAATTGTATGCTGTGAACAGTGAGGGAAAGGACTTCAGCATGTTCGGCAACGGAACCACCTTGAAGGGAACCGTCATCCTGACACCTGAAAGGATGAAGGGAGAAGGTGAGGTAAATACAGCCGATGCCCGGATCACATCGGAGACCTTCTCGTTCGGGGCGATGACATTTGATGCAGACACCTCTGACTATTATCTCAAAGCCCTGAAGGGAAGCGGATACGGATTTGTTGCAAGCAATGCCCGCACACATGTCGACTTTGCCCGTCAGAAAGCCTCGTTCACCCTGAACACTGACTCGTCATTCGTGGTCCTGCCGGAAGTTGAGTATATCTCGAAGATGACAAACTTCGAATATGACATGACCCGGAAAGTCATGGAGATGACTCAGAAAGGCCGGGAATCTGTGCCGCTCATGCCTCCCGCTGAACTGCTGAGGGTCCCTCCCGGAATGGAGGAAAAGCCCACGTTCCTCTCTACAAACAACATGAAGGATACGGTCAAATTCCAATCGGGATCAGCTTCTTATTACCTCCAGGATGAATACATTATGGTGAAGGACGTAAACTATGTTCCTGTTGCCGATGCACTCATCCAGCCCGGCGGAGGAATACTCTATATTGACCGCGGTGCCCGGATCAGGCAGACTGACAATGCCATCATTGCCGTTAACAACAGGCATCTGATCCATTCGGCGAAGCTGAACATCGAAAGCAGCGCGGATTATCACGGCTCGGGAAAATATGACTATATAAGCGAGGACGGCAGCAGCCAGCTGATCGAGTTCACCGAGATCAAGGTTGACACGAATGCCACAAAAGCAACCGGGTACATTCCTGTTACGGACAAATTCACCCTCAGTCCTGCATTCACATACACCGGAGACGTCTCAATGAGGTCAGCCGAGGATCATCTCAGGTTCACAGGCGCCGCTGGAATTGTTTCAGACTGTGAGAATATCAGAAGTGCACCGGTAAAATTCACTTCGCTGATTGACCCGAACAATATACTGATCCCGGTAAGTGACAAACCCCGCGATATCAATGACAACATGCTCTTTTCAGGCACATTCGTTACCCTTGACTCTTCAGGAGTATACGGAACTTTTCTGTCTGAACGGAAGACATGGAGCGATAACCCGATTCTGAATGCACAGGGATACCTCTTCCATGACAAGGGCTCAGGACAATACCGTATCGCCTCACTTGAGAAGCTTTCAGATCTCAGGATGAACGGAAATATGGTCACCTTCGACAGGAACCTGTGCCTGCTGATCAGCGAAGGGAAAACTGATTTCGGAGTGAACTATGACCTGCTGAAGATGAACAGTGCAGGTAACGTGACTCATAACACCGACTCCGCAAAACTCGAAGTCCGCGGAATATTCGGATTTTCGTTCCACTTCAGTCCGCTCGCGCTGAAGGCCATGGCAGACGACATCAGGAGCAACCCGACACTCAGGACCGTCAACCTCTCGTCAGAGTTCAATCTCAAGGCAATGCGCGACCTCCTGGGAACGGAGGCGGCAAAGACCCTGACCGAGGAGCTCCAGCTCTTCGGCGTGGCACGGTCTCTCCCGAAAGAGTACTCGGCACAGTTGCTTCTTAACGACGTCAGGCTCCGGTGGAATCCGTTCACAATGTCATTCATATCAGACGGACAGATTGGTATCGGATTCATCGGGGAACAGCCAATGAATGTCTACGTTGACGGCTGGGTCGAGCTGCAGAGAAAAAGGTCCGGCGATTTGCTTGACATATACCTCAAGGCAAGCAACAATTCATGGTACTGGTTCTCCTACTTCAGGGGGAGACTTATGAGCTATTCTTCCAATCTCACCTACAATGATATCATATCCAAGACGAAGGAGAGAGACAGGAAAGATCCGAAATCCAACTCGCGGGTTGAGTTCGAATACATGCTGGGTCTGCCTGACAGGCTTCAGAGGTTCTTGAGACGTATGGAGAGCGGTGGTGCCGGATTTGAGGAGTATTGATTACATCTGAGCGGCTGCCCTGCCTCCCCGGCTGCCGAACTCGATGACCTCCATATCACTCAGGTCACCTCCCTCAATTGTAAAGCGCAGCAGCGTCATTACCCGGTGAATACCGGTACGGCCAGCTGCCCCCGGATTGATGCAGAGCATCCCGTTTGACTTGTCAAACATAACCTTTGTGATATGCGAGTGGCCGCAGACGAAGATGTCCGGCCTGAGATTCCTGATCAGCTCCAGGGCCCGCGGTGAATAATGCCCCGGATAGCCGCCGATATGAATCAACAGTACATTTTTCAACCCGGCCCGGAAGAAAAGATACTCACTGGTTGCACTCCGGACCTCATGTCCGTCAATATTGCCCCAGACTGCCCGCAGCGGCCTGAATGCCTCCAGTCTTGTGATTACATCCAGGTTGCCGGCGTCACCGGCATGCCATATCTCGTCTACCCCGGCAAAATGCTCATATACTGCCGGATCAATCCATCCGTGCGTGTCTGACATCACCCCTATCCTCATTCCTGAGCTAATTCTGTTTTCAACCGCTAAAATCAATAAATTTGTGCAAACAGCAGCTTCAATGCAGATTTTTTATTGTGACACGATTATTGACGGCAAAGCCCGGTTCGGCAGGGACGAGTCAGGCCACTGCCTGAGAGTCCTCCGCATGAGACGTGGTGACACGATCAGTTTCACTGACGGAAAGGGCAAGTTCTATGATGGATTGATTTCCAGTGACAATCCATCGGAAATGACAGCTGAAATTACATCGGTGAGAAAAGCTGAAGAAAGACCCTACCGGCTTCATGTTGCAATCTCACCGGTCAAGAATGATGACCGTCTCGAATGGTTCGTTGAGAAAGCAGCGGAGACGGGTATTGATGAGATCACGCCGCTGATCTGCAGCCGTACCGAAAAAAGAAGGATCAGAAAGGAGAGGCTTGAAGGAATTATTGTCTCTGCGGTGAAGCAATCGGTAAAAGGCTATCTGCCACGGCTTAACGACCCTGCAGGTTTTACTGAATTTGTGGCAGAAACCAGGCCGGGGAAACGGCTTATCGCCTGCTGTGACCCGGAGATCATTCGCACCGCTGTCACGGGAGCCTTCAGCCCGGGTGATGAGGTTACAATACTTATTGGTCCTGAGGGAGATTTCTCTCCTGAGGAGGTAGCCCTGGCAGTCAGAAACGGTTTTACCCCTGTACATATGGGCAGCAGCCGCCTGAGAACAGAAACAGCAGGCATCGTGGCCTGCTGCTCAGTCTACCTCTCCAACCTTTGACTCAACCCCGTCCCGGGATGAAATCAAATGCCTCCTTTGGAATCAGCCCCGTCCCGGGATGAAATCAAATGCCTCCTTTATCTGTTTGATCGGCAGGTTGTAAAGTTCGGTGTACCTGCACCTCTCGCAGATAACAACGCTGTAACGGGTGCCCGGGATGCTGAATATCTGGCTGAACTGACTCTGCTGTATGATCACCCCTTTTGCTTCATACTTCTTTCCGCCGCATTTAGGGCAGGTATATCTTAGTACCGGCAGTTCACTTTTCATTGTTATCCTGTTTATTTTGTGTTGGTGGCTTAAGACGTCCGGACTTGCGCAGTGCCTGGTCAAGGATCCATTCAATCTGACCGTTGGTGCTGCGGAACTCGTCAGAGGCCCATTTTTCAATGGCACTCAGCTTGTCCGGATCAATCCTTATTATGAATGACTTCTTCTGCATGACTAATGCTGCAGCGTACCGGTGTTGATGATCGGATTAGGATCCTTGTCACCGCACAGCACCACCATAAGATTACTTACCATGGCAGCCTTCTTCTCCTCGTCAAGATCAATTATACCCTTGACAGAGAGCTGCTCCAGTGCCATCTCAACCATAGATACAGCACCTTCAACTATCTTGAAGCGGGCAGCAACAACAGCCGTAGCCTGCTGGCGGCGAAGCATTGCACCGGCAATCTCTTCGGAATAGGCAATGTAATTGATCCTTGCCTCAATCACATTGATGCCAGCTATCATCAGCCTCTCCCTTATCTCTCTTTCCAGCTCGTCATTCACCTCCTCACCGCCGCTGCGAAGCGTCATCTCCTGCTCATGACCTTCCCAGTTGTCATAGGGATAGAGGCCAGCCAGCTTGCGAAGTGCCGCATCACTCTGCACAAGAACAAAGTGCTCGTAATTATCCACATCAAACGCTGCATTGTAGGTGTTCTCAACCTTCCAGACCAGCACCAGTCCGATCTTGATAGGGTTACCGTTCTTGTCGTTCACCTTTATCGGCTCACTGTCAAAGTTGCGGGCACGCAGCGATATCTTCTTGCGCGAGTAAAACGGAATATTCCACCAGAAACCGTTCGTCTTCACAGTACCCCTGTAGGCACCGAAAAGAACCATAACCATTGACTCGTTCGGGTCTACAACCATCAGGCCGGCCAGCAGAAAGATACTGATAAAAACAAGGACAGCCCCCAGCCAGAAAATCTCACCGATGAAACACATGACAGCTGCACCGATCAAAAGCAGCGCCAGAATCAGGAAAAGATATCCTGATGATGCATGGAAAATTTTTTCTTCTTTCATTGTCTATGATATTATTTTGATATCACAAAGATATTAGAATAAATAACATAAGTCAAGAGAAACAGAAAAAAAATTACTTTTGATTCATGCATGAACGCCATACCGACAGGGAACTCTATTTCAGGGAGCAGTCACAGACCACATCAAAGTATGTAATTCCATTCATCTCAGGTGTAAGGCAGGTCACTCCCCGCATTTCCGTTCTTGAGATCGGATGCGGCGAAGGGGGAAACCTTCTCCCCTTCCTCGAAGCCGGGTGTCCAAGAGTGACAGGGATAGATATTTCGGAACACAAGATTGAGAACGCCCGCAGGTTCTATTCATCAATCCCTGGAGGTGAAAAGGTGGAGTTCATTGCTGCGGACATCTATGACAGCGCAGGGACAGGAAAGTTTGACCTTATAATTATGCGCGATGTTCTTGAACATATCCATGACCAGGCCAGATTCATCGGCTTTGTAAAGAATCTGCTGGTGCGTGACGGTGTGCTGTTCATTGCCTTCCCGCCCTGGAACAATCCCTTTGGCGGACACCAGCAGGTATGTGACAGCCGTATTCTGTCGAAGATGCCGTGGATCCATCTCCTGCCCCGGGTAATCTACAGCGGGCTTCTCAGGGCTGCCGGTGAAAGCGATGCGAAGATTGAAGGCCTTCTTGAGATAAAGGATACAGGAATCAATCTTGGACGGTTTGAGAAAATAATAAAAAGAGAGGGATTCTCCGTTCTGAAGAAATCCCTCTGGCTCATCAATCCCAACTTTGAAGTGAAGTTCGGACTTCATCCCCGCAGGTTGCCATCACTGATTGGCAGGATTCCTTTCCTGCGCAATTTCCTGGCAACGACGGGTTACTATATTATTTCAGTGCCTCATCAAGAGCCCTGATTAACGGCTGAGGGGAAATCTTCGTCCCCACGGCTCCGTTCATCCAGTGCTGCGGAGTAAGGCGCCCAAGGCTGTACATCCGGTCAATCTCATCAGAGAAGTCTTTACCCTTCAGGTGCTCATCAATCTGGAACTGGATTATTTGCCCGTATGCATAATTCTGCAGGTACAACGGGGTATTTATCATGTGGGAGTATATTGCAAGGAGGGGGGAATCGCTTACTCCGAGAACTGGTGCGAAGTACTTGTTCCACACATCAGTGGCGATGGCGACTGTCTTTTCCTTAAGCTGTGAAGGGGTGGCTGCCGGATTCTCATAGAGCCACTTCCAGACCTCCATCTCAACCATGCTGACACCCATTATCTCCATCAGTGACCATGCGGCATCAAGCGTCTGCAGTTTTTCCTTCTCCGGATTATCATCATTGATGCCCAGGAGCATAAGGTCACGATCCTGGAACAGGAATGCTGTTGCCTCGGTGAAGGCTGTATTGGGAACACCTGAAAGCATATAGTAATCAACATCATAGAGTGATATGGTCTGTTCAACATTGTGTCCGAACTCATGGACTGCGATGTTGTAGCCCTTGTAATCCATGCCGTTTTCAGAGATCCGGGTCCGCAGACGCGAGACTGACCCTCTCATAGCAGCGCCCCACGCGTGGCCCGAGCCACGGGCAGGATCAACCACTATCTTGTCACCAAGATATTTTGCCCTCTCCGGAGACCAGCCAAGCTTTACAAGCATTCCGGGCATCGCAGCCCGGAATGCTGCCGGGTCAGGATAGAGGGCCGATGTCTTCGCGGTAAGCGTTGCCTCCGGCATAGAGCTTCTCGATTTAAAGCCGTCATACCATATGTCATAGGGTCTCAGGTCACGACCAAGCCTCTCCCTGATTATGCCTGCAAGCTCTTTTAACTGAGGGGAGCTAAGATATTCGCTGAACATTGCAGCAGCATCCTCCTGTGATATCTCCATTCCGCCCGAAAAACTGCGTGCAACGGCGCTGTTCATGCCCGGATAGTACGGGTCTATGGCTCTTTCTGTATTGAATATGTTGATTACATGAGAGTAACGGGTATCAGGCTCAGCTTCAACGACTGCATCAGCGCCATCCTTCATCACCTTATTCGAGAAGGGAGCCCATTCATACTCAGGATTGTTTATGACCTTTCCCGGTATCTCCTGGCGGATAATCCGTTCCATCACCTTATAGACCATTTCCTGCTTTACCGTACCATTCTCCCTGTCGGCATAATTCGACTTTATTTCATCACGAAGATTCCAGTGTGAAAGCAGAACCATGCCATCGGGGAAGAGCTTCCGGCCGTCATCAGACCTCAGCATCCCCATATGAATGTTGTATTCTGCAATATACATCTCTGCATTGCCCATTGCCACCGAGGCTGCCTGGTTCAGTTCAGCCGGGACGCGGGCGACAAACTGGTCGCCGAGGCGTGCCATTGCCCACTGCTCACGGCTCCATGCGGCACCCGCTTCCTCCTTCTCCTCAAGAGTGAAGTATGGAAAATTGAGGGCTACCAGGAAGGCGATCTTGTTATCATACAGGTCTGACTGCAGGTGAGATCCCACAGAATAGTTGCCAAACATCCGGTCTATCTCGTCAATCTCTCCTGCCGCCTCATCCAGCACCTTCCTCAGATCGAGTGTGATCTCATTCATGTTTCCCGAAATCGACTCAAAATAGTTGCTGAGTTTCAGGAAGACTGACTTCCTCTTTGCCTGGTCAGCGATATAGTTAGCTGCAACAAAATCAGTGAATTCTGAAGCAGTGCCGTCATCACTTCTCCAAAGAGAAGCCGCGTGACGTACCCCTTTTTCAAGCAGCGCTCTGTCAGCACCCGGTTGCCCGGCAATCACCCGGTCAACAGTTGCCGTGATCACCGGTTCTCCGATGAAGGCTGCAGCAGTCTCTCCTCCCTTTTTGGCGGGGGTTGAGCAGGCTGAAATCACAATGGCCATAAGGATAATTAGTTTTCTCATCTGTATGATCTTTTAATTAATTCACTCCTACAACCTGGGAAGCATAGTATTTTGCAGTAAGTTTTTCGCCCGTGGCCTTCTCTATCATCTCATTCCACTCATACCGCATCCCTGGCATAAAGACCTTCGTTTTGAAAAATTCCCCCATGGCTTTCATATCCTCCCCGGTGTTTCCTTTGACAACGGTTCCGGTGATGTATTCCGAGAACTGCGAAGCCAGCAGCTCGCCAAGGAGATAATTATGGTAATAGCAGGGATATAGTGCAACATGGATCTTCGTAGCCCAGTCAGGCATGTTTCTGCCTTCCGGTTTTTTCATCATCTGGTATCTCTCAACGGTGTCCCACCAGAGCTGGTTGAGATCCTGGTCGGGGTTTTCATACATGGCCTTTTCAAATCGGTACATTACCTGTGCCCAGCGGCTGAAGACAAGCTGCTGCAGCCTGAAGGCGCTGAAGGCGTCACCGCTGATCCTCGCGGCCTCCTCTGCAGAGATGATGCCCATA
>JACDJC010003114.1_pt1 | contig 12334 bp, 10 predicted proteins | sample 7454191 | NCBI WGS metagenome assembly JACDJC01 (sample SAMN14253291, study PRJNA609438) | sludge metagenome | isolation source: sludge after 25d culture with pyrite and EDTA | collected 2018-12-20
TGAGGCCGAGAAGCTGAGAGTAACTGCTGTTTATCCAGGTAATGCGGGACTCTCTGTCAACGGCAATCGCGCCCGCACTGGCTTCCTCGAACATGGGGAAAAGGGCTTCAATCAACTCCCGGGTCAGCCCGCTTTTATTTTGGTCACCAAACAACTGTGTCATGTAGCGCTTACCGCCGGGTTCAATATCATTCATAGTGAAAGCCCTGACACCCGGCAAGCCGGGTGTTCTGTCGGAAGTATATGGCCCCCTCTACGGAGTGAGCAAACGGGCGCGCCACTGCAGCGCTTAAAAGCGGTCATTCGGGGATGCGCAGCTCGTCGCCAACCAGAAGAATCTTGTCTCCTTCCGCCGGTTCTGGTGCTATCACCGGCAGATTGGCCAAGGCAAGAGGCGTGCTCATGTCTGCCCGTGGCGTGGTTCGAACGACCTGGCTTGGCGGCAGCGGTGTGTTGTTGGTCAACCGCTCCCACACCAGATCCAGTGCCTGGAAATAGTAATGGTGCAAGGGCACGTAGCGGTCACCAATACCCGGAAAACCATTCAGAACGTCCAGGTGGTGGGCATTAAGCACTTCGTAGTAGCGGAGCTCACTGTTTGCACCCTCAACCCGCTGGTTGAGCCCATAGTAAGGGCGGGACGTGTGGTTGATGGGCAGAATGGCGTCCGCCCGACCGGTTACAAACACTGCTGGCTTGCCCTGAAGATCGCCGGTTGCCCGAATTTCGCTGATACCCTGTGAAATTGCTTTGGCCAGGGCAGCTTCGGTTCCGGTCAGAGGTACGTCGTCAACCACGTTACGGCCCATCGCCAGGCTATGCAGGCATAGCAACGCATCCAGACCATAACCCGCCTGATTGCTGCTTGGAGACGCACTGGCTGGCAATGCCGTTGGCTGGCCGTCAGCCGCGTCATAAACAATATCAACACCGGCAGTGGGCGGAATACCGTTACTGGTGGCAAAGGCAGCGGCTTCCTCAGCAGGTGTCAGCTGTCTTACCGCATAGGCGTTGTCTTTGTCTGTGGCGGCAAGGCTGAGCCCGCACACACGGTCCTCGACACCCGCGCGGCCATAGGCGTTGGCGTAGGTCATGGAAATACTCTGGGCAACCTTGGAGGCAAAATGCACCGGCGCAAGCAGGTTCTGCTCGGGCTGGATGCCGAATTTCTCATTCAGGATACGCAACGCATCCGTGGCACGGGCGTCCCTGTCGGCACCGGTTACAAGCCCTTTATTAAACAGCGAGTTGCAGATATTTTCACTCACCTCCGGTGCGTTAAGGAAGTTCAGTGGCGCAACATCGCGGATAGCTGGCGCCTGATTGGCACACCCCTGGTATACCGCCAGAGCCGTGGTGTATTCCAGCAGGCTGCGACTGTGCCGGGTTACTGGCGCCTTCGAACCCTGCTTTATGGCGAGTCGCGTATCCACAACCGGGTTTACATTGGGCTCGGACACCGCCACGCCATCAATAAGGCCCTTGGTATCCTGCTCCGCCGCGCGCACCGACGCGCCACCCCCATTGGAAACACTGGAGGCAATAACCAGTGTATTCTCAGGCGTTATCGGGTCAACGTTGTTGTCGTTAGCAAATTGCTCGTTGAGGGCCCAGAACCCGAACTCTATGGATTGCAGAACATGGCGCCCCCAGTCCGCTTCCGGGTTGACTTTCGAGTGGGCGTGTTTCCAGGCGAAACGGTTGGGCCAGAGGGCATTGAATTCGTCGCGCTCAGCATCGCTCAGCTCCGCACGGAACTGCACGGGCTCATCAGCAGCCGTGAGCGTGCCATCAATGCGCTGGGCCGTATTGGTGTCCAGATTGTGCGAACCCGTGCCACTACCCTTGTCGGTATAGACCACGGCGCAGCCTTTTTTCAGACCCCACTCGCCGGCGGTTCCTATCGCACCGTATATACCCCGGGAACCGGAAGAAGGCGCGGTGACCATGCAGGGGCTTTGCGGATCAAAACTGTCCGGAACCTGGGCCATCACCGTAACGGGAACGCTGCTGCCCGGTACGGTCATATAGGCAATGTACTCATGCCCGGGAATCATCCCTTCGGTATTCTTGCCCACGCCGGGGCCAAAGAACTCGCCGTAACCGCCACCCGGCGACGTATCCACCAGCGCGCGGTAATTGTTGTAGATAGCAAGCCGGCGCAGCTCGCGGGGCGAGGGGTTACGCTCATCGGAGAACGCGGGTGCGATGGCACTGCCCAAGCCGGACGCGCCCAGACCTGCCGTCAGCAGGTCATCGGTAATGCCATCGTACCGGGTGTGCCGGATGTCGCCCTGGATAAATCCGGGAATCTGGTTTTCGGCGGTCGGATTATCGTCATTGCTGTCGTTGCAGGCACTGAGGCCAAAGCCTGTAGCACCGATCAGCGCACAGATCATGATACGTTTCATGGTCGTTCCTTGTTTGTTGTTGTTGAGAACGGGCCGGGACCACGACCCGAAACAACCGCTATGCGCATCCTGTGCCATAATTTTATCTGTTTGTTTTTATTGCTTATTTTAGTATTTTCTTTTGCCTGGCAAGCAACCTGTCCTGATTTTCGGACAGCGTTAAGCTTGCTACCATCCGGATTTGTGCCGAAACACCCTGCTGCAGGCGTTGACCGGACTGTTTGTCCTGAAATCCAGACACCGTCGTGATTGGCGGACAATCTACAAAAGTAACAGGCATCCAGCGCAAGCCATCACAATGCACCGGCTGAATCTGTCATGCTGGAAGATATAACGATCAAATGCGGATAAACGGCAGCAGGCTCAGGCCAACTATGACCAGAATCGCCAGGCAGGCTGCCAGCGTGCGGACAGGCTTGTGCCGGAACATCTGCCAGACGCCCCCGGCTTCACCACGCAAACGCCGGCCCTCGTAGGCTTCTCGCTGGCTTTGCAGCCGCTGGCGCTGATACTCCGCAAGCAAGCTCCTGGCTCTGGCAGCTTCGTCGGCATCGTGCACCCAGAAGCCCCCCATGCTGATACCCCATCGGCTCGGAGGCGTCTCGTAATAACGCACTTCATGAGCCTCAAACAGCGCGCGGATTTCCTCGGCTTCGTCGTCGGGAACGTGGCGCAGATTCATCAGATGGTGGGGCATGAAGGCTCGTTGTCTGGTATCGGACAGGGTAATGCCGATATCCTAACACCAAAGAGCCACACACCGAATTCACCACCGGAACCGTTCATGACCGATCATCCACTCCGCCTGCTGCTGGATTTCGATGCCTGCGCCCAGAGAGACAAAGGCCAGGCGCCGGCATTTCTGCACCGGCGGGATCGCAAGTTTGCACTGACCTGTGAACAGCAAGGCGTTGAACCCACAGCGAAACGCTGGCTGGCCCATATAAATCATCTGAGCGGCCCGGGCGCAGGCACACCTGCCTCGGCGGACACCCTGCGTTTCTGGCGCCGAATCAACAGCGGCTTTATGGTGGCAGGCTCCGTGTTCGGTTTACTCACCATGCTTGGGTTGCTGTTCTATGATGGCGGCCAGCGCATCAATATCACGGTTATTCTGGCGTTCGTGGCCTTCCAGTTGTTACTGGCGTTGCTGACCACGGTTCAGTCCCTGGCGGGTTGGCAACCATGGCGGGCGCTGCTCCGGCGCCTTCGCAACAATCCGGAATCTGGCGTCGCGTTAAAACTGCAACCGGTGCTCATGGCACGGGCCGCACACCTTGGCGGACTGTGTTTTGCGCTCACCGGCCTGGCAACCCTCCTGGTTATGGTGGTGCTGCAGGATCTTGCCTTTGGCTGGAGCACCACCCTGGAAACCGATGCCAGCCGCTATCACAGCCTGATTGCCGCAGTCGCAACGCCCTGGGCCTGGCTCTGGCCGGCTGCCGCACCAGATCTGGCGCTTGTAGAAGCCACCCGGTTTTTCCGTGCCGGCGCAGGCGAGGGCAGCATGAACCCGGCACGCTGGGGCCAGTGGTGGCCTTTCATCGCCATGCTCTGGAGCACCTGGGCGCTGCTGCCCAGGGTGGTTCTTGCCTTGCTGGCGGGCATACTGATCCGGCACAAAGCCCGGCAACTGCTGGCCAGCCACCCGGGCATGCGTGCCTTGATGTACCGGATGGAAACACCAGCCCTGGATACCGGCAACGAACACAGCGACGCCTCCGACCTGCCAGAAACGGAAACACAACTCCAGCTGCAGCCACTGCCGGAATCCCGCATCCTGCTGTGCTGGGCCGGTGCCGGCGAGCCTGAACTGCCGGATACCCTCAGCGCTGGCAAGACACTGATTGCCAGCGCCGGCGGCAGGATGTCTCTGGCCCGGGACCGGCAGACACTGGAGCAGGTAGCCGCAGAGCTGGAGCAGCAGCCTTGGCGCTCCGTTCTTCTGGTTACCCGCAGCTGGGAACCACCCACCGGGGAACTGGAGGACTTTCTTGCCAACGCAAAAGAACTCTGGCCGAAAGGCGCGCAAATTGCCCTGGTGCCGCTGGCAATCCGCCTCGACCACGAGCCCGATGCGCATCAGGTTCAGCAGTGGCTGAGATTTGCCAAACGTATCGGGCCGGAATTTGTGAGCGTCAGCCTGCTGCCGGCTCATAGAGCCCTGCCCGATATCGACGGGGGAGTTATGGCATGAGCACCGCACCCACCTTTGCCGTTGTCGGCCACCCGAACAAGGGCAAATCCAGCGTGGTGGCAACCCTGTCCCAGAACGATGCCATTGCCATTGCACTTGAGCCGGGCACCACACGCAAGCGCCAGGCCTACCCACTGAGCGTGGATGGCAAAATCCTCTACACACTGGTAGACACCCCGGGCTTCCAGCGCCCGCGCCGGGTGCTGGAATGGCTCGAAGCCCACAGTGTGTCGGCATCCGACCATGCCGAAACGGTTCGCGCCTTCGTGCTGCAACACCAGGGCGACGGTCGCTTTACTGACGAGTGTGAACTGCTGGCACCGCTGATTGAAGGTGCCGGAATCATCTATGTGGTGGACGGCTCCGTTCCCTACAGCAGCGAGCACGAGGCGGAAATGACCATTCTGCGCTGGACAGGACAACCCAGCCTGGCGCTGATCAACAGTATCGGGCCTGACGATTACAGTGCCACCTGGCAGGCCGCGCTGGGCCAGTTCTTTCAGGTTGTGCGCAAGTTCGATGCGGTTCGCGCCCCTTTTGAGCAACATCTCAGCCTTTTGCGTGCCTTTGGCCAGCTGGAACCGGACTGGGAGAAGCCGCTGGACGAGGCAACCCATTATTTGTCGGCCCAGCGTGAGCAACGCCGCCACCAGGCAGCGGGAATCATTGCCACGGCATTGCAAGACATGATGTCGTTTCAGGAAAAGCGCACCCTGACCCTGGACCAGGCCGCAGGCACCAGCGACAGCACCCTTGCAGATCAGCTCCGGCAACGCTGGTACCAGCACCAGCGCCAGCGGGAACAGACCTTACGGGTGGAAATCGAGCATCTGTACCAGCATAAACAGATCCGGCGACAGGAAGCCGAGCTGGAATGGCACAGCGATCATGACCTGTTCTCGGAAGACAGCCGCAAACACTGGGCCGTTAGCCGGCGTTATCTGGCCACCGCCGGTTTCGGGGCCGGTGCCGTTGGTGGTGCAGGGCTGGACGCCCTGACGCTGGGGTCATCCCTGGGTACCGGCGCGCTGGTGGGTGGGCTGATTGGTGCCGCCGGCAGTTATTTTTACGGCGGCAAGTTTGCCCTGCCCATGCTGAAAATCGGCTTGCTTCAGGACGGCCTGAAGACCGCCACTTTCGGCCCTGTGCAAGACAGCCAGTTCGGGTACGTGGTGCTGGGCCGGGCCGTGGACCACTGGTGGCACATCAGCCACCGCAACCACGCCGGCAGGGACCTGCTGGACCTGGAGCCTGCCGATCATCACTGGCTGGAAGGCCTCGACAAGAAAAGCCGCCAGGTTATCCAGAAAACTCTCGACAAATGCCGCAAACAGCAGCCTCTGGACGACAGTCAGCAGTATAAATTCCATGCTGCCATAGAGCAGTGCATGGCAGTTTACGACGACTGGCGGTTGAACCGGACCTGAGATGAGTGTTTATACTGTATGGCTATTCCATCACAAAAATGAGGAATGCTCATGAAAATTGTACGAGTTCAGGACATCATCGGTACCGAGCGTGAAGTCAGTGCCCAGCAGTGGACCAGTCGCCGCCTGCTGCTAAAAAAAGACGGCATGGGGTTCTCTTTTCACGAAACCATCATTCCCGCCGGCTCCGAGCACACCTTCTGGTACAAGCATCATCTGGAAGCCGTTTACTGCGTTGCAGGCAATGGCTCCATAACCGACATTGCAACGGGTGAAACCCACGAAATCACCGACGGCACTCTGTATGCGCTCGACAAGCACGACAAGCACATCCTGCGCGGCGGTACCGAAGATATGCGCCTGATCTGCGCGTTCAATCCACCCGTTACCGGGCTGGAAGTACACGACGAAGACGGCGCCTACCTGCCGGATACCAGCGAAGACTGACCGTTATTGCCGGCAACTGAACACTCCGTGCCATCCGCAGCAACAACCACACCGTCATCGACAGCAAGCCTGCTGCCGGTGGCGGTGTTGCTCTGGCTGGCGGGGGTCTACCTGCGCATCCCGATACTGGTTGCGCCGCCGCTGGCGCCGTTTATCGGCGACGAACTGGCACTCTCCCAGGCCCTCACCGGCGCCCTGACCACCCTGCCGATCCTGATGCTGGCCATAGGCGCCATGCCCGGCTCCCTGTCCATCTCCCGCATAGGCCCGCGCAATACCCTGGCACTGGCCATGCTCATCATGGTCATCGGCTCCGCAGGGCGCGGCCTGGCACCCGAGACCGTCACCCTGATGCTCACCAGCGCGGTTATGGGCCTCGGCATCGCCATGATGCAGCCTGCGTTACCGGCACTGCTGCCGCGCTGGCTGGAGTCCAAGCATCTGGCCTTCGGCTCGGCCATCTACATGAACGGCATGCTGATGGGCGAATTCATAGGCGCCGGTATCACCCTGCCAGTGATCATGCCGCTACTGGATAACAGCTGGCGCGCAACCATGCTGGCCTGGTCACTACCCGCACTTTTGGTCGCCGCAGCCCTGTTCCTGCCCAAACGGGACCTGGCGAGGCCTACTCGCAAAGTCGCCTGGCTACCCGACTGGAAAAACCCGCTCACGCTTAAATTGGGATTACTACTTGGCGTATCCGGCTCCCTGTTTTTCGGCGTAAACGCCTACCTGGCGGCGCTGCTGGAGCAAAGAGGTGAATTCGACAACCTCACCGAAGCCCTGTTCTGGTACAACTTCGCCCAGGTGGTGGCCTCGCTGCTGATGCTGAAAATGGCCCGTTACTGGGTAGGCAAAAAAGCGCCACTGATCATCATGCTGATACTCAGCCTGCTGGGAACAATCGGGTTGCTGGTGTTTACAGGATGGTGGGCAATCGCCAGCGCCACGTTCATGAGCTTCACCGCTGGCATACTGCTAATCATGATGGTGGCGTTACCACCACTGCTGGTACCTGCCAGCGAAACAGGCAGACTATCCGCTGGCAACTTTCTGGTGGGCTACACCATGGCCTTCACAGTGCCCATGCTGGGCGGTTTACTCTCAGACTGGACCGGCGACATAAAACACGCCATTGCCGTAATGATTGCCTACGGAATCCTGGTTTCTCCATTAGCAATCAAACTAAACCTGCAACGGCAATAAAGCGCCCCCACCAATGGCCGAAGGCCGGGGAGCGGGGTGTCTTTTCTGCCGGGAAAAAGATGTCTGAGCGAAACGAGTTGTTTTTCCCAGAAGAAAAGACACCCCGCTTCGCGGCCCACCCCAACGAAGCAGGCCCTCAGACTTTAGATGTAGTAATCCTTTAACGGAGGGAATCCGTTAAATTCCACTGCGCTGTAGGTTGTTGTGTAGGCACCAGTGGACAGCCAGTACATACGGTCACCGATAGCCAGATTCAGTGGCAACGGGTATTTGTGGTGCTCGTACATGATGTCGGCACTGTCGCATGTTGGCCCGGCAATCACACAGTCTTCGCCTTCGCCCTTCTTTTCTGTCCAGATGGGGAATTTGATCGCTTCATCCAGCGTTTCAATCAAGCCATTGAACTTGCCCACATCCGTAAACACCCAACGGTGTAAAGCAGTACGGGATTTACGGGCGATCAGAACTACCTCACTCACCAGAACACCGGCGTTGGAAATCAACGAACGGCCCGGTTCGATAATAATTTCCGGCAGATCGTCGCCAAAGTCTTCCTTCAGGAAACGGGTGATTTCTGAAGCGTAGACACCCAGCTCGTTAGTACGGTTGATGTAATTCGCCGGAAAACCACCGCCCATGTTGATCATTTTCAGTTCGATGCCGTCTTCTTCTTTCAGGCGCTCGAAAATGACCTTCACCTTGTTCAGGGCCGAGTCCCAGGCGCCGATTTCGCGCTGTTGGGAACCGACGTGGAAGGACACGCCGTAGGGCACCAGACCAAGGTCACGGGCCAGAATCAATAGATCCATGGCCATGTCGCTCTCGCAGCCAAACTTGCGGGAAAGCGGCCAGTCAGCCGTTTGCGTGCCATCGGTCAGAATACGCACATATATTTTTGCACCCGGAGCCGCCTTGGCAATAACACGCAAATCCGCCTCGGAGTCCGTGGCGAACATGCGAACACCCTTCTCATAAAAGGTGCGGATATCCCGCGCCTTTTTTATGGTGTTGCCGTAGCTGATCCGGTCGCCGGTCACCCCAAGCGCCATCACCTTTTCCAGCTCATACACCGACGCAATATCAAAGTTCGCCCCTTTGTCCCGCAGCATGGCCAGAATCTGCGGAGCCGGGTTGGCCTTTACCGCGTAATAGACACTGGCGTAGGGGAAACCTTCCACCAGCTCGTCGTACTGCCGATCAATCGTGGCGGTATCAATCACCACAAACGGCGTTTCCTTAGTATCGGCGAAAGCCTTGATCCGGCTGAAGGTCTCATCGGTGTAGTAATCGGCGATGTTAGCGTTGGCTGACTCGGTCATGGACGGTGTTTTTCTCCGGGGTAATAAAGCCATGTCAAATAACGGGCGTCGAGGGCAAACCAACCCCCGACAGGAATCGCGATAATCAGGCTTTTCCTGCCCTGCATATATCAGCAGATCTACCCATAATTTGAACAATGGCCTCCCTTTCCAATGGCGGACAGGCCGCTGGCGGTCACCGGCTGGCTAGATGATCCTTACCCGCTGTTTGAACGTACCTACTATGAACTTGTTGTGAACTTTGATGTGTTCGGCAGTTCTGGGAGATTCCCCTCAACATTACCGCCTGGCAGCGGGAGCACCAGCCCCTGCAAGCAGGTGTCTTTGATATCAACCGTTACAAGAATCTTTAGTGATTGAGCGCCGGGCTCAGACCGCCACCGGGCGGGAAGGCTCGGGGGTGTTTAAGCCACCGGGATCCCGGGGCTCGCTTTGCTGTTGCAGGTATTCCAGGATGGCATCCTTCAGGTCACTGCCCTGGCCAAGTCCCTGATTGCCGAACAGGCGATTGAATTCCAGCACAAACGGATAACCTTCCACCAGGGCAATATCGAAACCGGCGTGATCCACTTCCAACTCCCGGGCAAGCCGCAGGGCAAGATCCGTCATCACCGCCGGCACCGGGCTGTTATCAATCTTACCGCCTCTGGACACATTGTTATAAAAACCCTGATCTGCCTGTGTGCGCCAGTAGGCGGTGACAACCTTGTCGCCCACCACCACTATGCGCGCGTCGCGATCCAGCGGCAGGTATTCCTGAACGTAGAGAACCTCAGTGCGGTCGCAGTATTTGTGCCAGTCGTCCCGGTTTTCAATCAGCCACACACCTTCACCCATGCTCGCTTTAGGCAGTTTCGCCACAAACGGCAGCGCCATCACACTCCAGATGTGCTCGCGCTCCTCGATGCCATTGGCTTCGATGATGGTCCAGGGGATATGTTCCGGTGCAACCGCCTCAAACGCCCGGGTCATTTCCACCTTGTCGTGGCCAATGCGGTAACTGGCAACACTGGGGAAAACCCGGCATTTCAAACCATGCACCAGCGCATTGAGCTGCCAGTATTCCGGGAACAGCACCCAGTCTGCCTGGCGCAGTAATTCCTTATGCTGCAGATAATGCTCCGGCTTCAGTACGGTCGTGTCCGGGAAGCCAAGGGTGCGGAAAACGTTGAACGATACAAGATTCATGGGCGGGGTCGCGCAGCTTAAAACTGGGCAATTTTTAAGCAGTTTTAGCCTTAGCGCAAGTGTTTTTTGTGGACCAAATTGACGGAGGTCATGGTTTCCGACAACATAACTGATAATAATTCGCATTACATTATGCATTAACTTCCACGGAGCCTTACCATGACAATCGTTCGCAACCTTACCGCTGTTGCTGCCTCCCTGCTGTTCGCTGTGCCTGCTTTTGCCAGCGAAGGCGATCATTTCAAAGGCAAGCCGGCAAACACGCTGGAGCAAGCCGTTGCCAATTTCTCCGAGTACAACAACAGACTGGAGGATATGCTGGCCGGTGAACTGGGCCTGGAAGCCATGAACGAAGTGCACCAGCTCACCTACACGCTGGAAAACGCCCTGAAGAAGCTGGACGATGAAATTGACGAACTTGAGGACACCCTCGAGAAAGTCCATAAGGCATCCGAGCACGCTGATCCGGACACCGTGCGCTCTGCCGGCAAGCAGTACCTCAGCGACAGCCGCAAAATAGTTCGGTAACGACTGCACAAACACACGTCTCGCAATCTCTGCTAACCTCTGTTCAGGCTGTTCCGGTACGGCCTGTTCAGAGGTGGTTTATGGACCCACAGGCACAGAAAATCCTTCAGCAGGTGCGAGATGATCACCAATCAGGCGCAGCACAGCTTGCCGTCCAGACTTTGGCGTCGCTGTGCCAGTGGCTCGATGCAAAAGAGGTTGGAGCGGGCGAGCTCAATGATGTCCTGACGGGTCTGCACGCTGCACGGCCCAGCATGGTGCCCTTGGGCAACGCGATTTCCCGTTGCCGGCAGGGGCTTGAGGCCAGCACCGACACAACACCTGTAAGCGCCCATGCCCGCCCGGTGATTCGCCAGGTGCTTCAGCAACTACAGAGCGCCCAGACACAGACCGCAAAACATGCCACAGAACTGGTTTCGCCGGGTGCTGTTCTCATGACACACAGCAACAGTTCCCAGGTATTTTCCCTGTTCCGGCGGCTCAGCGAACAACGTCAGTCATTTTCGGTAATCTGTACCCAAAGCAGCCCGGGAAACGAGGGCTTTGCACTGGCCCGCCAACTGGATGATCTGGGTATCGGGGTTACCCTGATTACGGATGCCCAGCTGGGGCTGTTCATGGCCCAGGCAGACATGGTGGTGTGTGGCTGCGACACGTGGCTCAGCGACGGGGCCTTCGTCAATAAAAGCGGTACCTATCTGATGGCTCTGGCGGCCCGGGCTCAGGCAAAGCCCTGCTGGGTGCTGGCGGACACATTCAAGGACAGTTCAGCCACCAGCCAAACCGTTGTACTTGAAGAAATGCCCCGGAGTGAGCTTGGGGCACCCGCAGGGCAACACATCACCGTCCGCAACGTCTACTTTGAAACCATTCCCACACATCTGCTTTCGGGCCGGGTCAGCGAAGCGGGCGTTTTTTCGTTCCCTGCCGGGCCTCTGCGGTAAACGGATCCTCAGGCCAGGGGTGTTTGGGGTAACGGCCACGGTTATCTTTACGCACTTGCGGGTATACGTTAGACCAGAAACTTGCCAGATCTGCCGTGACCGCCAGCGGCCTTCGGGCTGGCGAAAGCAGATGGATCAGCACCGGTACCCGGCCGCCAGCCACCACCGGCGTGTTGGTCCATCCAAATAACGCCTGTAACTTGGCCGCCAGCACCGGGCCGTTCTCGGCTGTGTAATCCAGGGTTACGGAGCTGCCGGTGGGAATGGTCAGAGCAACAGGGGCAAGTTCCGCTAACTGCTTCTGTTGCGGATAATCCAGCAGGCTGTTCAGGGCATTCTGCAGGTTCAGCCTGGCAAGATCAGACCAGCGCTCTATACCGCCCAGAAAGGGCGCCAGCCAATCTTCCAGAGACGCCGCCAAGGCTTGCTCACTGACATCCGGCCACTGGCCGGGATAGTGTCTGGCCAGCAACGCGACCCTTGCCTGCCACTGCCGGGTAGCGGGGGTCCATGGCAGGCTGTCCAGCCCTTTACGCCTGATCGCAGCCAGAATACCCTGCTGAATCAGCTCCGGTGAGGGTTTTGCCAGCGGTTTCCCGGCAAGGAGCAACGCCCCCAAACGGCGGGGTTTTCGAGCCACGACCGTCCCGCGTTTATCATCCCA
>JACDJC010003122.1_pt1 | contig 12304 bp, 9 predicted proteins | sample 7454191 | NCBI WGS metagenome assembly JACDJC01 (sample SAMN14253291, study PRJNA609438) | sludge metagenome | isolation source: sludge after 25d culture with pyrite and EDTA | collected 2018-12-20
CACGCAGCACTACTTCATCTACATCGCATCACGCGAGGGTGGGTGCGATCACCGCGCCGTGAACCAGAACGCCGTGACGCGCGACGACAGCCACTGCACGTTCCAGCTGAACGCGTTGTCGGGCATGTTCGAGCCCAACGGTCAACTCGGTCGCCGAGGATGGAACGTCGACAGCGTGAAGGCCAGCATGTCGAACTGCGCCGACGCGGCGAGCGACCTGTGGGTGTTCTGCGCGCGTGGTCCCTGGACCCCGCCGTACAGCTGTGCGCCGCCGTGGGCCGGCGACCTCGGCCCCGAGGGTGATGCCTGACCGGTGGGAGCAGCGGGGCGAGCGCGATAGTCTGTCGCACGTCTGGAGAGGTGCCCGAGTCAGGTCGAAGGGACCGCACTGCTAATGCGGGGACCGCCTCACGGCGGTCCGTGGGTTCAAATCCCACCCTCTCCGCTGAAACCAACGGCCCGGCGGCATCCAGCTGCCGGGCCGTTGCTGTTCCTGTCACTCATCGCGCCTGTGAGGGATCCACCACCATCCGTCACACATTTGACACACTGTTGCGTTTTCATGACGACGGGAGTAGACAGATTGTCATCTTGACGGCCTAGAGGCCCACGGCGGGTCCCTCGAAGGGGTGACGGTGTTCGACGACGACAACGATCAGTACGGTTTCTGGCGCGACGAGCCCACCCGTCCACTCGAGCGGCTCGCGGCACGCCGCAAGCCTGCCGGCCCGGCGCCCATGGCCCCTACTCGCCGGCCGCGCCCAACCGCCCCCCAGGTCGGCAGCCGGCAGCACACCGACACTCAGCAGGTGCCGGTCATCAGCAGCGTGACCGAGGGCGTGCGCCAGGCAACCGGCCACGTCGATCCACTGCTGCGGCGCATGGGTGTGCTGGCCATCGCGGTGGCACTGTGCGTGCCCGTGGCCATGACCCTGCGCAGCGGCGACGAGCGCAGCGCGTTGCAGCCGCAGAGCAGCACGGTCGCCACCGGTGGCGCCACAGCAGCAGCCACCGACACAGCCACCGATGCTGCCGTCATCGAGGCCACTCTCGGCCAGGCACCGGCCGACGAGGCGTCGGCCACCCAGCAGGCCGCGACACAGCAAGTGGCCGCTCAGCCGGCAGCCACCGCCGCAGACGGCGCCCAACCGTCGGCCACCGTGGCGGCCACGCCCGCCGCCGAGGCAACCGTGTCGAACACCATCAGCTCCGCACCCCCGGTCGCCGCACCCAACGCGCTCGAAGCCGCTGCGCCTGCTGCCACCGCACCGGTGTGTGCCAAGAAGTACGAGGTCGTCGCCGGCGACTACTGGATCCTCATCGCCAAGAAGGTCAGCGTGTCGCTCAACGAGGTGCTGGCAGCCAACAACGCCACCACCGGCACGGCGCTGTACCCGGGCCGCACCGTGTGCCTGCCGGCCGGCGCCTCGGCACCCACCACCGCCGCCCCCGCCACCACTGCGGCCCCGCCCACAACGGCCAAGGCCACTGCCGCGACCACTGCCACGACAGTGAAGCCCTCGGCCACCAGCACCCCTGCGGCGGCGGCGCCGAAGGCCAGCTACACCCGCGCCGAGGTGGAGGCCATCATCCGCCAGGTGTGGCCCGACGACCTCGAGAACGAAGCCGTGCGCATCGCCACGCGCGAGAGCAACCTCATTCCCGGCGTGCGCAACTACTGCTGCTTCGGCCTGTTCCAGCTCTACTACAACGTGCACAAGACATGGCTGGCGCAGATGGGCGTCACGTCGGCCGAGCAGCTGTACGACCCGCTCATCAACTCCTACGTGGCCTACGCGATGTACCTGAAGGCCGGCGGCTGGGGCCCCTGGAAGCTGTAGCTCAGCCGGCTCGCTTGTCGAGTCGAGCGCGATCCAGCACCAACGTGCGCCCGCGGCTGAGCGACACGATGCCGTCGTCCTCGAGCTGCTTGAGCACTCGATTCGCCGTGGGGCGTGTGGTGCCCGCCATCGACGCAAGATCTTCCTGGCGCACAGGGATGACGATCGGCCCAGCGTGGTCGTCGTACACCCGGGCGAGATCGGCCACGCGGCGCACGACACGCCGGTCGGCCGACACGTAGAGAGCATCGAGCACCTGGCTGCTGAGCCGGCGCACCTGGGCCGCCAGGATGTCGACCAGGAACCGCTCGACCGTTGCGTGTCGTTGTCGAATCTCGTCGAAGTCGCGCCGGTGCAGCATGCGGGTCTCCACCGCTTCCAACGCCACCACGCTCGCGGTGCGTCGCGACTCGGCCGTGAGCAGCGCCTGCTCGCCGAAGCAGTCGCCGGCACCGAGCACCGCCAGCGTGGCCACGTCGCCGTCGGGAGTGGACGTGCGCACCGCAACGCGGCCCTTCTGCACGATGTGGAAGCTGTCGCCCAGGTCGCCTTCGAAGAACAACGTGTCGCCCTTCCTGAACGACCGGCGCGTCATCCGGGCGACCACCAGCCGGCGCTCCTCATCACTCAGCCCGCCGAGCATGTCGTTCACCATCGCGTCACTGTAGATGCGCTGCCGGCGATGGGGTGTTCCCACCGGTCGGCGCCGTGCGCGAGTTGTGTGCCGACGACGACACAGAAAGTGGCCCGCTCATGGTGTAGTAGAACTGAGCGACGGGCTCACGGGCGCTCGACCGGAAGGGGATACCAACGATGGCCATCAGCCGACGCAGCAACAACAACACCGGCACCGCGGAGCTGCTCGAAGCGTTGGGTCGGGTCGCGCTCTTCTCCGGTCTCCCCAAGAAGACCATGCAACAGATCGCCAACATGTGCCACCGGCACACGTTCGTGGCGGGCGACGAGATCGTCACTCAGGGCGATCGATCCGGCCGCTTCTACATGATCGTCAGCGGCAACGCCGAAGTGCACGTCAACGGCCACGTGGTCAACATGCTCGGCCCGGGTCAGCACTTCGGCGAGTACGCCGTCATCGACCGTGAGCCACGCACCGCCTCGGTGACCGCCACCAACGACGTGCTCGCCTACTCGCTCGCCTCCATCACCTTGCGCCCGCTGCTGAAGGAAGAGCCGGAGATCACCTACCGGCTGCTGCTCAACGCCTGCGAGCGGTTGCGAGCGATGCAGAGCACCCTCGGCTGACGCCCGTTCGCACGTCGAAGAGCCCGCCGAGCAACTGACGCACCACCAGCACACGCGCACGCTGCGCCGACACGAAGGGCTCTCCTGATGCGACGCGACGACCTCATCCAACAGCTGGCACAAGTGGCCACACACCTACCGCCGGTGCTGCCACCGGCGTCGTCACTCGAGCAGGTATCGGCGTTGTGTACGACGGCACGGCTGGCGTTCGGGGCCGCTGCCGTGTCGGTGGCGGCGCTGCGCGACACGACGTTGCACTACTTGGCTGCGGCGGGCGAGGGCGCCTCCGAGGTCGTGGGCATGGACCTGCCGGTGAGCCGCGGGCTTGCCGGCTACGTGGCGATGACCGGGCAGATGCTGGCCGTCGACAGCGCGGCCGACGACCCACGCTTCGCCCAGGATGTTGCCGAGCGCACCGGTTACCTGCCCACCTCGCTGCTCATCGTGCCCGTGCGCGACCAGCGCGGCGATGTGGCCGGCGTGCTCTCAGTGCTCGACCGCACGCTGGCCAGCGCCGATGCACTGGTGCTGGCATCGTCGTTCGCCGCCCAGCTCAGCCTGCTGCTGCCGGGCATCGACGAGGTCGGGCGCATGGCACGGCTGCTGCTGCAGGCGATGGGCGACGCGGTATCGGCCGGTGATGCACAGCTGGGCACCGCACTGCGGCGCTCGCTGGCCACCCTGCCAGAGGCCGATGCCGAGCTCAGCGGCATCGCCGCCACGCTCGGCGAGCTCCGTGCGGCCGATCCGGTCACACGGGCTCGAGTGGGCGCGCTGCTCACCGAGATCGTCGCACTGGCCACACCGAAGCGCCGTCGATGACCGACTTCCTCCCCGCGTGGTCGGAGCCGTTCCACGGCACATCGCTGGGCGCGGCGCCACATCTCGACCTGCCGGGCCGCATCACACGCGAGTGGGCATACGGCGATGGCAGCGGTCGCGGCGTGAAGGTGGGCGTGCTCGACTCAGGTGTGGAAGACGGGCATCCGTTGGTGGGGCGCGTCGACCGGGCCATCGCGGTCGAGCGCGACACCGACGCCGAGAACGGCATCCGCTTCATCGACGCGCCACACGACGACCTCTATGGTCACGGCACCGCGTGTGCCGGCGTGATCCGCGCCCTCGCCCCAGAGGTGGAGATCGTCAGTGTGCGGGTGCTCTCGGTGAACCTGAAGGGCAGCGCGTTCGTCTTCGCGCACGGGCTGGAATGGTGCATCGACAACGGGCTGCACGTGCTGAACCTCAGCCTCTCCACCGGCAACGAGGACTTCGCCGAGACGTTCTGGGAGCTGCTCGACCATGCCGCGTTCAAGCGGGTGATGCTGGTGTCGGCGATGAACAACGAACCCAAGCGCAGCATTCCCAGCGAGTTCGCCGGTGTGTTCTCGGTGGCGTGCGCGCCCGGCACCGACCGCGAGCGGCTGTGGTACAACCCGAACGGCCCGGCCGAGTGGGGCGCGGCGGGCATCGACGTGGACGTGCCGTGGAGCGGTGGTGGCACCATCAACGCCAGCGGCAACAGCTTCGCCGCGCCGGTGATCGCCGGCCACCTGGCGCGGATCTTGGGGGCTCATCCCGGCATCGCACCGTGGCAGGCGCGCACCATCCTTGCTGCGCTGGCAGAGAACGGGTCGGCGCTCGACTGACGCGTGAGCGTCAGCTGTTCACCAGATCGGGGTGCGTACGCGCCAGTCGGGTCGACATCGTGCCGTGCAGCAGGCCCTGGCCCTGCAACGGGCCGGCAAGGGCACCGCGGAACGTCTGGCCATCGATCACCCAGGCGGTCGCGTCGGTCGTCGCACGCACGGCGGCCGTGCGCGGCATACGACGGATGACGCCGATCTCGCCGAACCACTCGCCCACTCGCATCGTGCTCAGCACGCCGGCCGCGGCCGATTCGGCAACGAACTCGCCCGAGCGCACCACGTAGAGGTTGTCGGCCGCATCGCCTTCGGCGAACACGTGCGTACCCGCTGCGAAGGTCGCATCGTGCAACGACCTGGCGATGCGCTCGAGCGCAGAAGACGATGCATCCTCGAAGATCCCGAGCTCGCGCAGTTGCTCGATGATCGGCAGCAACCCGCGGCGGCGCTGTTCGAAGAGCATCGCTTCACGGTGCAGCACGGGGGCCACCGCCGCGGCGCCGATGACCAGCACGAGGCCCACGACAGCCAGCGCGACATCGAGCCCGGCCGCGACCACGAGGATGGGGGCGAGCACGGCACCGGCGATCTCGGTGACCGCGGTGAGCGAGTCGTTCAAGCCGAAGACGCGAGCAATGGCATCTTCCCGGGCCCACCGTTGCAGCAGGGTGATGAACGTGACCTCGAAGATCATGCCGCCGACGCCCTGCACGCCGAGCAGCAGCAACGTCGGGCCCGCGGAGTGCACCACGCTGAGCAAGGCGAACGGCGCACCGATGAGCACCCCGGCCGTGGCGACCAGCAGCCCGGCGAAGCGCGATGCGCCCAGCCGAGCAGCGAACGGAGCGATCAGCAGCCCGCCGACGCCCATCGCGGCAGCCATCACGCCCACCCAGTCGGCGCCCTTCCCGAGCACGTCCTTGGCGATGAGCACGTGCAGCACGTTCTCTGCGCCCACCTGGAACAGCAGCGCCGAGGTGAGCACCATCAGCGCCAGCAGGCCGGGGCTGCGCCGCACTTCTCGGCCACCGTCGACCACGTCGGCCCACATCGACGATGCCTCTTCGCTGATCTCCTCCTCGAAGCCGGCCTCGTCGGCCGCGCCCGCCGCAGTGTTGGCTCGGCCGCCGCCCAACGCGCCGGCGCGCACCAGCAGCCCGGCCGACAGCAGGAACGTGAGCGCGTTGACCAGGAACGCGAACCCGGGGTCGGTGGCGGCGACCACCAGCGCACCGAGGGCCGGCCCGACGAAGAAGGCGAACTGCGCGATCACGCTCTCGGCCGCGTTGGCCGCGGCCAGGTCGTCCTCCGCCACCACGTGCGGTGTGGCAGCCACCGCAGCTGCGCGATACGGCACGGTGAGCACGGAGTTCATCACCGTCAGCACGATCACCACTGCGACGTGGCCACCCGCCCAGATGACGATGGCCACGGCGAGCATCACGACGAAGCGCCCGATGTCGAGCGTCATCATCAGCCGCCGTCGGTCGTAGCGATCGGCCACCACACCGCCGAACGGGCTGAGCACCACGTACGCGAGGATGCGCAGCACGGCCGCCGCCGCCACCCAACCCGCCGACCCCGTGTCGTCGATGAGCAGCACCACCAGCGCCACGGCGTAGAGGAAGTCGCCGGTCATCGAGACCGCGTAGCTGCCCAGCAACCATCGCCAACGGCGGTGGCGCCACGCTCCTCGAAAGCCGCCCGCCTTGTCGTCGCTCACGCCCACCGCCCCCATCCGTCTCCACGACTCGTGATCGGATCTTGCCCGCTCGTGGGCGCCCGAACTGTAGTGCCGGGCACCGTCGCTGTGTCGGCCAGCGCACAGAACTCAGCTCGTGCGAGGCGCAACATGCGGGTACCGACAACAACACCGCACGACAGCGGTACCAACCAGGAGGACGACACCATGAGCAGCACCAACGAAGAGAACACCACCGAGACCGAAGCCGACACCGAGGGCCACATCCGCGCCAAGCAGTCCCGCATCGGCGAGGCCGGCACGGAAGCCGACACCGAGGGCCACCGCGCCAAGGTGTCTCGCATCGGCGAGGCCGGCGCCGAGGACGACGACACCGAGGGGCACGCCAGCCGCCGCAGCGGTCGCTGATCGTCCCGTGGCAGCACGGTCGCCCGAGGGGTGGCCATCACACAGATCTGAAGCCGGGGGCGGGGATGGCCGCTCCCGGCTTCAGCGCGTGGTGGAACTGCTCGACGGCTCCATCGCCGGAGGTCAGCTCACGTGACCGGCCACGATGCATATGCTCCGGCGGTGGGCTCATCGATCCGGACGCTGCTGTTCAGTGATGTGGAAGGTTCCACGGCACTGCTGCAGCGGGTCGGCGACCGGTACGGCGACCTGCTCGGTCGCTATCGCCTCATCATGCGCGATGCCATCTCCGCCCACCGTGGTGTGGAGCACGGCACCGAGGGCGACTCGTTCTTCGTGTCCTTCGACTCGCCACTCGACGCCGTCGCGGCAGCAGTGCAGATGCAACGAGGACTGCAGATTGCTGGATGGCCGCAGGGGTGCGAGATCAAGGCCCGCATCGGGCTGCACGTGGGCGAGGTCACCGAGCAGGATGGCGGGTTGATCGGCCTGGCCGTGCACCACGCCGCTCGCGTGGCTGCAGCCGCACACGGAGGTCAGCTGATCATCTCCGACGACGTGCGCCGACTCACCCCGACCCTGCCGGCGGAAGTGACGTTGCGCGGCCTCGGAGAGCATCGGCTGCGCGACCTCGGCATCGTCGCGCTGTTCCAAGTGCTGCACCCAGGGCTCGCTGCAGAGTTCCCTCCCCTCCGGGCGATGCCGACGAGCCGATCGAACCTGCCGCGGTTCGTCGGCTCGCTCGTCGGCGCGGCCGAGACGTTCGGCTCGCTGCTCGACGCAGCCCGCACCTCGCCGTTGCTCACGCTCACCGGCACCGGCGGCGTCGGCAAGACACGGCTGGCCGTGGAGCTGGCACGCCGGCTCGTCGACGAGCACGACGACGGTGCCTGGCTGGTCGAGCTCGGTCAGCTCTCCGAACCAGAGGCGGTGGTCGCCGTCATCTGCAACACCCTCTCGATTCCTCCACAACCGGAGCTGACCGCCCACGAGTCGATGATCGATTGGTTGCGAGGGCGATCGCTGCGGTTGGTCGTCGACAACTGCGAGCACCTCATCGACGAAGTGGCCAGCGTCGTCGCCGCGCTCATCGCCGAGTGTGCCGAGGTACGCATCATCGCGACGTCGCGCGAACCGATCGGCATCGCCGGTGAGCAAGTGCACCGAGTCGCCTCGCTCGATGACGAGCATGCGGCCGACCTGTTCATCGAGCAGATCACCGCCGCCGACCGCTCGATCTCCTTGGGCTCCGCCGACCGGGCGCTGGTGCTCGAGATCTGCCGCCGGCTCGACGGCATACCGCTGGCGATCCAGTTGGCTGCGGCGCGGGCGACGTCGTTGTCGTTGACCGAGCTGCTCGATCGGCTCGGCGACAGGTTCCGGCTCCTGCGCGGCGGCACGCGCGGCGGACGCGAGCGTCACCAGACGTTGCAGGCAACGGTCACGTGGTCGTACCAGTTGTTGTCACTCGACGAACAGCTGGTGTTCGACCGCGCGTCGGTGTTTGCCGGCGACTTCGACCTGCCCGCGGCCGAACACATCTGCTCGGGCGAGGGCATCGAGCCCTTCGATGTCATCGATCTGCTGGCAGGGCTGGTCGACAAGTCGATGCTGACCGCCCAACGCGCCGGGGCCAGCACGCGCTATCGGCTGCTCGAGACGCTGCGCCAGTACGGCGAGGATCGGCTCGACCAGCGTGGCTCCCTGGCCACGGCCCGCGACCGTCATCTCGAGTGGTACGCACGGGTGGCTGCGACGGCCGACGGCCTCGCCCGCACGGCGCGTGAACAAGAGGGGTACGAGACCTTCGACGTCGAGTGGGCCAACCTGCGCAGTGCACACACCTGGGCGTTGGCCAGCGAGCAGATCGACGACGCCATCGACCTCTGTACATCATGCTTCTTTCACTGCACCGTGCACGATGTGAAGGCGGAGCACAGTGACTGGGTCGGTCGCACGTTGGCAGCGCTGCCCGAAGGCCACCCGCTCGCGACCCGCCTGCTCGGCCTGGCCGCGTGCTGGCGTGGCGACATGCTGGGCGACTCGCACGGCGCGCATCAGCTCGCCCGGCGGGGCATCGAGCTGGCCGTTGCCGCTGATCACGCCGACACACTCGCGTGTTGGATCGCCCTTGCCGGCGCCAACGACGTCACTGCTGCAGGCTCTGACGACAGCGAGTGGGCGTTCCGCGGCCTCTGCGCTGCCGTCGACAACCTGGAAGACCCCGACCGGGAGTGGTGGTCGACGATCTGCGTGGTCGACGTCTGCCTGTGGAGCCACATGGAGCTCGTCGATTCGTGGTCGGAACGAGTTCGCCAGACTGCACGCCGAGTGCAGAGCCCGAACCTGGACCTGTGGGTCGACTACCTCAGCGGCCAGCTGTGCTTGTCGTCCGACCCGCCCGACTTCGCCGGAGCGATGCCCCACTACCTCCACTCGCTCGATCGCGCACGCCGCATCGGCGCGCCGAGGGCCATCGGTCAAGCGCTACGCGGCGTCGCCATGGCGTCGTGCGGACTGGGCGAAGGTGTGGCCCTGGCACGATCGATGGAGGCGCTCGACAGCCTGCTCCAGATGCGCTTCTGGCAGAAGGTGTACCAGACGCTCGAGTCGTCGGCACTCGCACTCGCCCTCGACGCCCACCTCGACGATGCCGCAGTGGTGCTCGGCTTCCTCGACGCGGAGATGCCACAAGGATTCGGTATCGAGGCCAGTCTCGGCTTCCGCCGGCGAGTGGTCGACCTGGTTGCGAGTGCACCACGGCGCGAGCCGATGATCGCACGCGGCGCCGCGATGTCGCGCGACGACCTCGTTGCATTCGTGCTCACGGAATCGGCAGGCCGCAACGCCGGCTGAGGACCGACTCCGAGGGCGGGGCGGCTCGCGAAATTGCGGGTGTTGCATCAGGCGGCGAGGGGTTACACTCACTGACCTGCAAAGGCGCTCGTAGCTCAATGGATAGAGCATCTGACTACGGATCAGAAGGTTAGGGGTTCGAGTCCCTTCGAGCGCGCTGAGTCGAGCGGTCCGCGAGGGCCGCTCGCTTGCGTTGTGCAGGTCGGCGACGAGCTCAGCGTTGCCGGTCTGTGTCACAGCACAGAGTGAGGTTCGGTCTGTGCCGTGACACAGAGGCGCTCACACACCATCGTTCGGGTGTGCGGCGCCGCGGTCGCCGGCTACTCGTCGATGCTGAACCACTCGGTGCCGTCGTCGGGTTCCACTGCGGGCGGATCCGGCTCGGACGAGAAGGGCACACCGGCCTGCTCCATGGCGTCGCGCACGCCGTCGAACAGCAGCACCTCCTCCTCGACCGGCCCGGGCAGCAGGCTGCGCAACGCATCGTCGACCTTCTCGGCCACCACCTCCAAGACGGTGGGCTCGGGCACGACAGCTGGCTCTGGCACGACAGCTGGCTCTGGCACGACAGCGGGCTCTGGCGCCGGCTCGGGATCGTCGGCGAACCACTTGTCGTAGAAGTCGACGTCGTCGGACTGGGCCTGCGTGCCGAATGCCTCGCCGAGGGTGTGCTCGCCCGCCGGCGCCTGTGCCGCGGCCGGCCCCGGCTCGTCGACGACCTCGGGCGCCGGTTCCGCAACCGAGGGCTCGGGCGTGGGTGCCGCCAGCACGACCGCGGGGTCGAGGTCGAGACCCGGAGCGACATCGAGCAGCGCCGCCGGGTTGACGACCATCGCATCGGCAGCCTCCATCAGCTGGCCGGCCTGTGCCTGCACCTCCCACCTCTCCAGCAGGATGCGGTTGGCCGAGTCGTCGTCCGGCAGCGGCTCCGCGTTCATCGCCTCGAACTGCTGCTGCCGCTCGGCGGCCTCGGCGTAAACCGCCGCACGAGCGTCGAGATCATCGAGTGCGAGAAAGCTCTCCGCTTGCTGCGAATGCAACTGCACTGCCTCGAGGTCGATCTCCGTGGTGCGCGCCCGCTGCTCGACGATCTCGTCCTTCAATCGAACGAAGTCCTGCTCTGCTGCGTCCGCCTGCGCGGAGTACGACGTGGCCTGCTGGCGAGCCAGCGCCGACTCGTTCGACAGGTCCCGCGCCAGCTGCTCGTTGCCCTCGAGGAGTGCCTTGTCGACGAGCTCGCCCAGGTGATCGGCCCGGGCGGCGGATTCTTCCGCGGCGCCGATCGACTGGATCATCAGCTCACCAGCGCCATCGAGTTGGTGCTCGAGCGCCTCCATCGCCCGCTCGGCCCGCTGCCGGCTGACGGTGAGCGCCACTTCACGTTCGGCAAGGGTGTTGGTGACCGCTTCACGAACGTCGGCCGCCTGTTCGGCGAGGGCCGCGGAGCGAAGCCGGAGGGCGTCTGCGTCGGGTTCTGCTGGCATGGCTGGACGATAGAACGATGCGCAAATCGTGTCACTGGGAGAACTCCCTGTTCGCGCTCAGTCGGGGGCCACGTCGAACGTGTCGGACAGGCCCCGGAGCATCCACGCCGACTCCGCCGGGATCAGCTGGGAGAGTGGTCGGCGCACACTGAGGGCTTCCAGCAGCTCGACCGCATCGCCGGCCAACCGAAGCTCGGCGGTCGGCGCACCGGCCGCGCCGGCGCGCACCACCACTTGGTCGCCGATGTCGACCACCACGACAACATCTGGCCCGGTGGCGTCGATGGCGAGCACGCCGGAACCGGCCGCCCCACGATTGAGGGCCAAGGCCGGGCCGAGCGCGGCGACGTAACGAAGGCAGGCGGCCACCTCATCGGCCTCCGGCTCGGGCGCGAGGCCCAACGGCACCAGAACGTCGCGCTCGTGCACCCACGAGTCCCACAGGGCATGGTGCGCGACCGCACTGACCGAGACGTGCCCGGGTGGCGCCTCGGCGGCGGCCGACCAGCCGGCGTGGTCGAGCGACGAGCACAGCCCGACGAGCGCGTCGGTGGACGCCACGAACCGGGCGAGCACCTCACCCGTGGAGACGTCGCCGCTGCCGGCGACCAGCTGCGCCGGCGACGCCACCGGGTCGAAGGTGGCGAGGAAGCGAGTGGGCTCACCGTGCACGCCGGCGGCGATGGACATTGACCAGAAGGTGTTGGTGCTGTCGAGGTGCACGATGACGTCGCGGTTCGACCAGCCGGCACACCGGCTGGGGTGCGACCACTGCTCGTCGGTGAACGACGCGAGCGCGGTGGCCAGTCGCCGGCGTTGACGGATGAGGGGCCCGGCAATGGCCGCGGGAGGACCGTCGAGCGTGATGACCGGCTGGGCCCCATAGCGCGGAGTGAGCTGCATCGCCTCACCCTGTCACAGCGCGACCGGGCCGATCTCGACCGGACCGATCTCGGCCCGACGCGCGCATGAGCACCGCCCCAGCGGGTTGGACCTCGGCTCGCTCGGTTCCGTACCATCGCCGTCGGCGCCGACAACCGGCGACCGGGAGCGAGGAATGTCATGTTCGAGTGGAGCGACGAGCACCAGATGATCCGCGAAGCCGTC
>JACDJC010003126.1_pt1 | contig 12292 bp, 12 predicted proteins | sample 7454191 | NCBI WGS metagenome assembly JACDJC01 (sample SAMN14253291, study PRJNA609438) | sludge metagenome | isolation source: sludge after 25d culture with pyrite and EDTA | collected 2018-12-20
AGTTGAACGTGTCGCCGGCGCAGCGGGTGGAACAGATGGCGCTGACGCTCGAGCGCCTGCGCTGGACGCCCTTGCTGTATGCGCCGCGCATGGTCGTGGTGAACATCCCCGAGTTCGTCTTGCGCGCCTACGAATTGCGCGGGGAGGGCGTTGAACTGAAGCTGGAGATGCGCGTCGTGGTGGGGCGCGCGCTGGACACCCGGACCCCGATTTTCCTGGAGGACATGCGCTTCATCGAATTCAGTCCGTACTGGAATGTTCCCCGGTCGATCGCGCGCGGCGAAACGCTGCCCCGGCTGCGCCGCGATCCCGCATACTTCACCCAGCAGGGGTTCGAGTTCGTCACTCCGGACGGCGCGGTGGTCGACAGCTTGTCGGGCGAGGCCATCGATGCGGTGCAAAGAGGGGAATGGCGCATCCGCCAGCGGCCGGGCCCGCGCAACGCCCTGGGCGACATCAAATTCATCTTTCCCAATGACCAGAACATCTATCTGCACCATACGCCCACGCCCCAGTTGTTCGCACGCGCGCGGCGCGACTTCAGCCATGGCTGCATCCGCATCGAATCCCCGGTGGCGCTCGCCCGCTTCGTCTTGCAAAACCGGCCCGACTGGACGGAAGAACGGATTCTCCAAGCCATGCAAAAAGGCAAGTCTAGCACGCTGCGGCTGGACGAGCCCATTCCCGTCCTGATCGCATACAGCACCGCGGTCGTCAAAGATGGTGGTAAAGTCTACTTTTTTCCCGACATTTATCAGCAGGACGCACGCCTTGCGCAGGCTTTGCGCAACGCCCGTCCGGTTCAATCATGACATTTCAGACCGACATCGCGCGCAGGCGTTTTCTGACGAGCGCATCGGGCGCGGCCATGCTGGGCGCTTTCCCGATGGTGGCCAGGGCAATCTCGCTGAGTTCGCCGTCCGCGCGCCAACTGGCCATGGACCACACCCACACGCGTGAAAAAATCCAGCTGACGTATGCGCTGGGAAGCCGATACGTGCCGCAGGCCCTGACGGACCTGAACCATTTCCTGCGCGACCACTATTCCGGCCTGATCGGCAGCATGGACCCCGGCCTGTACGACATCATGCACGCGTTGCGCGCCTCATTGAAGGCCAGGTCGCCGTACCAGATCATTTCCGGCTACCGGGCGCCCCAGACCAACGAGCGCCTGCGCACCACCCGCGGCGGCGGCGTGGCCAGGCACAGCCTGCACATGGACGGCAAGGCGGTCGACCTGCGCATTCCGGGCGTGCCGCTCAAAGAGCTGCGCGACGCGGCGCTGGAGCTCAGGGCGGGGGGCGTGGGCTATTACCCGGGCAGCAATTTCGTGCACGTCGACACCGGAAGAGTGCGCGCCTGGAGCGGCTGAGTCCGGCTCACTCGCCGAAAGACAGCCTGCCGTCCTGGTTGTGCTGGTTCAGCAGCTCGATGATGCGCCGCGTGGCGGGGGTGAGCGCGCCTTGCGGGTAGGTGATGCCCAGCTGGCGGACCATGGTGGTTTCCTTGAGCTCGACTTCTTTCAGCAGTCCGCGGGTCTTGGGGTGATCCAGCGTCAGTCTCGATAAAAAGCAAAGCAGCTCGGTGCCGGCGATCAGGTCGTGGATGGAAGGCAGCGTGTTCGCTTCGATGTGCGTCGTCGGCTTGGGCAGCTTGTTCACGGCGAACACCCTGTCCAGCCATTTCCGGCTTTGCACCGGCGGCGACGGCAGTATCCAGTGATAGTCCAGCAGGTCTTCCAGGCTTACCGAAGGCAGGCCGAAAATGGGGTGCTTCCCGCTTGCGGCCACCACCACGACGTCGTCGATGAAACCCTGGTTGATGAACTCGTCGTCATCGGAAATGACGCCCACGATCATGTCCAGCCGCTCCTGCCGGATGGCCTCCTTGAGCTCGTAATTGGTGCCGATGGTGATGTCGAGCGACACGTTCGGCGCGTGGCGCAAGGCCAGCGCGCAGACGCGGGGCAGCAGATAGTCCGCCGTGATGGGTCCGCAGCCGATGCGCACCCGCCCCGCCGACCCGGCAATGAAATCCTCCATGTCGTTCAGATAGCGGTCGCTGGCCTCCCGTATTTTCTTCGCGCGCAGATAGAACTCCTTGCCCACGGCCGTCAGCTCCAGGCCGCGCCCCTTTCTGTCGAACAGCGGCGCGCCGAGCGCTTCTTCGAGGCGGTGGATGCATTTGGTGAGCGCCGGCTGGGTGCGATGCAGCGCCTCCGATGCCTGCCCGAGATGCTTGAGTTCCGCGATCGTCTCGAAATAGCGCAGATCCCGCAGCTCGATGTTCAACCCATTCCTCATGGTTATCGTTTCATCAAAATTAGCGAATAGACGTTTATATCACGATCCCGTCTAATCGATGCAGCGGGCGATGCCGCCCGGTTCAACCAAGTGGAAACCCACGATGCCGTACACCGTTTTCGTCACCGCTCGCACGCTCAGCCCGGAAGGCAAGGCCTTGCTGGATCAGGAGGGCTGCCGCACGCTTTTCCTGGAGGGAGCGGCCGACGCCGCCGAAGTCCTGGCGGTGCTGGAAAGAGAACGGGTCGACGCGGTCATCTCCCGCACCGTGGATTTGTCCGCCGCCGCGATCGCCGCCTGCGACAGCCTGAAGGTGGTGTCCAAGCACGGGGTCGGCGTCAGCAACATCGACGTCGAGGCCTGCACCGAACGCGGCATCCCCGTGTTCTCCACGCCCGGCGCCAATGCGCAGTCCGTTGCCGAAATGGCATTGGGCCTGCTTCTGTCAGCGGCGCGCGGCATCGCCCACATGGACGGCGAGATCCGCGCCGGGCGCTGGACGCGGCTGCAGAACGGGCTGGAGCTCAAGGGCCGGACGATGGGCCTGGTCGGGTTCGGGCAGGTCGGGCGCCTGGTCGCGACGTTCTGCCAGGCCTTGGGCATGCGCGTGCTGGCGTACGACCCCTACGCCGGCGCGGCCGGCTTCCCGGCGGGCGTGGAGCGCGCGGCCGGCCTGGACGCCTTGCTGGGCGTGGCCAATGTATTGAGCCTGCACATCCCCTTGACGTCCGAGACGCGCGGGCTGATCGGCGCGGAACAGTTCGCGCGGCTGCCGGCGGGGTCCATCCTGGTCAATACCGCCCGCGGCGAGGTGGTGGACGAGCAGGCGCTCATCGAAGCGCTGGCGAGCGGACGCCTGGCCGCCGCCGGGCTGGACACGACCGTGGACGAGCCCCTGGCGCTCGACAGCCCCTTGCGCGGCATGAGCCAGGTCGTGCTGACGCCCCACGTGGGCGGTTCAACCCACGCCGCGCTGGCCGCCATGGCGGTGGGCGCCGTGCGGAACGTGCTCGGCTATTTGCAACACGGGACCCTGGATCGCGACCGGGTCGTCAACCTGAAGAATCTGCAACAACCGGATCATGGAGCAACGAATGTCAGATAGCGGAAGCTGGCCGCCCGGCTACGGCATCAAGGAAATGCCGCGCACGCTGGACCCGGCGCTGATCGACGCCTTTCGCGCGGTCCCCGTCGCCGTGGCGGGAGACTGCATGGGCCGGTCGCTCGGGGCCCTGGGCCTGAAGCCCTATCACGAGAGCCTGCATGCGGTTCTGTGCGGGCCGGCGCTGACGGTGCAGGTCCGTCCGGGCGACAACTTGATGATCCACAAAGCGCTCATGATGGCGCAAGCCGGCGACATCGTCGTCATCGACGGCGGCGGCGACCTGACCCAGGCGCTGGTCGGCGGGCTCATGCGAACGACGGCCCTGGCCAGGAAAATCGGCGGCTTCGTCATCGACGGCGCCATACGGGACTTGGTCGAATGGGCCGACGGCCGGATGCCGGTCTTCGCCAAGGGTCACACCCATCGGGGCCCCAGCAAGGAAGGGCCGGGCCGGATCAACGCGCCCGTCGCCTGCGCGGGGCTGGTCGTCCAGCCCGGCGACCTGGTCATGGGGGATGCCGACGGCGTGATATGCGTGCCCGCGCAGGAAGTCGCCGGGCTGCTGCCGCGCGTGCAGGCCCATCTCCGGCGCGAGCAGGCCATACGCATGTCGAACGAGCAAGGCACGTCGGACCCGGAGCGGTTCGATGCCGTCCTGCGGACAAAAGGCCTGCCGGTTTAGCGCCGGCAGGTCCCGGCAGTTGTCATTTCAGAAGCATAATTCCAAGGAGGCATGATGATGCACTTTCGAAAATTCGCGGCCATATCCATGATGGCCCTGGGCGTGCTGGCGTCGACGCCCGCCGCCCGGGCGGCCGAGGCTTATCCCACGCAGGTCCTGAAACTGCTGGTCCCGTTCCCGCCCGGCGGCGGCACCGACACCATGGCGCGCTTCGTGGCCAACGCCTTGACGGAAAAGTTCAATTGGAACGTGATCGTGGACAACCGGCCCGGCGCGGGCGGGACGGTGGGTCTGGGCATGCTGGCGCGTTCGCCGGCCAACGGCTACAACATGGCCCTGGGCCAGACCTCCAATCTGTCGATCAATCCTTACCTGTACAGCAACATCTCCTACGATGTCGCGAAGGATTTCGCGCCGGTCGTTTCGGTCGCCTCGCAGCCCATGGTGCTGATCGTGGCGGCCGGCAAGCCCTATAAGAATGTGCAGGAGCTGGTGGATTTCGCCAAGGCACATCCGGGCAGGCTGACCGTCGGCAATGCCGGCACGGGCACGGTCGGGGACATCACCGGACGCTTTTTCGCCCACGAAGCCGGCATCGACGTCCTGCACGTGCCGTACAAGGGCGCGGCGCCGGCCATGAACGATTTGCTGGGCGGCCAGATCGACGCCTTCTTCGCGTCGACGCCGGCGGTCATGGCGCAGCAGGACAATCCCAAGATACGGGCACTGGCCATCACCACCCTGAAGCCGATTCCCCAGCTGCCCAACGTTCCGCCCCTGGCGGAAACCCTGCCGGGCTTCGAGGCCGCTTCCAAGACCGGCCTGATCATGCCGGCGGGAACCCCCAAGGACATCATCGAGACCGTCAACCGGGCCGTGAACGAAGTCCTCAAGACCGACAAGCTGCGCACCAGCATCATGGAAGAGGGCAACGTGGTGCTGGGCGGCTCGGTGCGGGAGTTCGCCGACCTGATCGCCGACGACTCGGCCAAGTGGTCCAAGATCATCTCGGATGCCAACATTCAAATCAAGTAAGACCATGTCCGGACCGCTGAAGCATCTCCGCGTGCTCGACCTGACCAACGTGCTGGCCGGTCCCTTCTGCTGCCATCAGCTGGCGCTGATGGGGGCGGACGTCGTCAAGGTGGAAACGCCCGGCACGGGCGACCTCGCCCGCCAGCTGGGCGCCGACGCCGACCTGAACGGCCGCCTCATGGGCCTGTCCTTCCTGGCGCAGAACGCCGGCAAGCGCTCCATCACCATCAACTTGAAGAGCGCCAAGGGCAAGGCGCTCTTCCTGCGCCTGGTCGAGACGGCGGACGCCGTCGTCGAGAACTTCCGGCCGGGCGTCATGGACAAGCTGGGACTGGGATTCGAAACGCTGCGCCATCGCCGGCCCGGGCTCGTCTATTGCGCGATCTCGGGATTCGGCCAGGCGGGGCCGCTCAAAAGCCTGCCCGCCTATGACCAGATCATCCAGGGCATGTCCGGCGTCATGAGCATCACCGGCGATCCGGACACCGCGCCGTATCGCGTGGGCTACCCCATCGGCGATACCATAGGGGGCCTGACGGCGGCCTTCGCGCTCCTGGCCGAGCTATGCGACCCGTCCCGCAAGGAGGCGCGCTTCATCGACGTGTCCATGCTGGAATCGGTCATCGCGACCATGGGCTGGGTGGTGTCGAACTACCTGAACGCGGGACACGTTCCGCGCCCCATGGGCAACGACAATTTCACGGCCAGCCCTTCTGGAACGTTCGATACCGCCGACGGATTGCTGAACATCGCGGCCAACAAGCAGGAGCAGTTCGAGGCCTTGTGCAAAGTCCTCGGCAAGCCCGAACTCATCGATGACGAGCGCTTTTCCAGGCGGCAGGCGCGCCTGGAGAATCGCGCCGCCTTGAAGGCGCAGCTGGAAGCGGCCTTGTCCCGCCGCCCCGCCCGGGAATGGTGGCCGCTGCTGACCGGGAACGGCATTCCAGCGGGCCCGGTCTACGGGGTGCAGGAAATCCTGGCGCATCCCCAAGTGCGCGAGCGCGGCATGATAGGGCGTTTCGCGCAGGCGCCCGGCGTGGGGCGCGACATCGAAGTGGTGCGCAGCGGGTTCAAGGTCGACGGGCGGGCGCCGTCGGTCGAGGGTCCGCCGCCGGTGCTGGGCCGCGACACCGAGGAGCTGCTGGCGGAGCTGGGCTATACGGGCGACGAGATCGCCTCCATGAAGAACGAAGGAGCGGTATGAACGATTCCACGACGCCGGAAGGCCGGGCAAGCGCGAACTGGTGGCGCACCCGCATTTCGGACATTCGGCCGGGCAGCATCCGGTATCACGGCTATGCCGCGCAGGACCTGATCGGCAACCTGGGCTTTGCGGAAATGATCTGGCTCATGCTGCGCGGCGAGCTGCCGGCCACGGGGCAGGGCGCCCTGCTGGAAGCGGCGCTGATGTCGGCCGTCGACCACGGGCCGCAGGCGCCCAGCATCGCGATTTCCCGCATGGCGATGACCTGCGGCGTCAGCCTCAATAACGCCATGGGTTCGGCGGTCAATGTCCTGGGCGACGTGCACGGCGGCGCGGGCGAGCAGGCGGTGGCGCTGTATGAGGGGATGGTCGGCGATGCCGACGCCGGACTCGACCCGTCCCTTGCCGTCCGCAAGGGGCTGGACGCTTTCATCGCCGCGCACGGCAAGTACGTGCCGGGTTTCGGCCATCGCTTCCATCCGGTCGACCCGCGCGCGGTCCGGCTGCTGGAGCTGGTCGACCAGGCCGTGGCCGACGGCGTGGTCGCGGGCCGCCATGCGGCGGTCGCCCGGGCCATCGAAGCAGAACTGCGGTCGCGCAAGGGCCGGGCCATACCGATGAACATCGACGGCGCCACGGCGGTCATCTACGCCGAGCTCGGTTTTCCGCCGGCGCTGGCGCGCGGCCTGTTCTGCCTGTCGCGCTCCGTGGGGATCCTGGCCCATGCCTGGGAGCAGTCCGAGCAGGGCGGGCGAAACAAAGGGCCCATACCGCGGCAATACCTGCCCGTGTACGACGGCCACCCGCCGCGCGATCTTCCGCCGCGGCGCTAGGACGGGCCGGCCGGTGCGCCCGCCGAAGCCGTCAAGGCCGGCGGGTTTTCCTACTTGCCCGCGGCGATCTCGTCGAGGATCTTCTGGGCGAGGCCGAAGGCGGTGTTCGCCGCGGGCACGCCCGCATAGATCGCATTTTGCAGCAGCACTTCCTTGAGCTCGTCCGGGCTCAGGCGCGATTCGTCGGCGGCCCGCAGGGCGGCGCGCACGTGCAGTTCGAATTCCTCCCAGCGCCCCAGGGACATGGTCACGCTCAGCACCATGATGCGGCGCGTCTGGCGGCCCAGCCCCGGGCGGTTCCAGACCTCATGCCATGCGTAGCGCGTGATGAGTTCCTGGAATTCGGCCGTGAAGGCGGTCCTGCGGGCCAGCGAGCGGTCCACCCATTCGTCGCCCAGGACCGCCCGGCGGGTGGCCAGGCCCTTCTGATAATCTGTGTCGTCGTGATCGGTCATGCTGTGTCCAGTGATGAGAAGCGCAGAACCCGCCGGCGCCGGGCGCCATGGCGGGTTCTGCGGAAAAGCCGGGCCGGCGGGGGCGGTCAGTCCAGCGAAATGTTATTCGCTTTGACCACTTCGCGCCAACGCGCGTCTTCCGCCGCAAGGAAGGCGGCGAACTCGGCGGGCGAGCTGCCGACCGGCGTCAGGCCCAGCCGGGCCAGCTTCTCGGTGATGTCGGGACGCGCCAGCGCCGCTTTCACGATTTCATACAGTTTCTGCACGACGGCGTCGGGCGTGCCGCCCGGGACGAACAGGCCGTTCCATTCGTACACGCTGAAATCCTTGATCCCGGCTTCGGCCACCGTCGGCACATTGGGCAGTTCGGGCATGCGTTTGGTCGACGTGACGGCCAGCGCGCGCAGGCGGTCGGTCGTGACGTAGTTCAGGCTGGAGGCCGCATTGGCGAAATAGGCGCCGACGTGGCCGGCCATGACGTCGACCATGGCGGGCGCGCCGCCCTTGTAGGGCACGTGGACCATTTCGATGCCGGCTTCCTTCTTCAGCAGTTCGGCCGCCATCTGCGCAAGGCTGCCGGGGCCGTAGGACGCATAGGTGAGGTCGTTGGGCGCCGCCTTGGCGGCCTTGATCAGGTCGCCCAGCGTCTGGAAGGGCGAGCCGGGCGCGACCACCAGAATATTGGGCACGACGATGGCCTGCGACACCGGAACGAAATCCTTTTTAGGGTCATAGGGCAGCTTGCGCAGCACGGGGTTCAGCGTGAAGGACGAGGCGTCGAACAGGACCGTGTAGCCGTCCGGGGCCGCGCGCGCCACCTGGGCGGCGCCGATGGAGCCGCTGGCGCCGGCCTTGTTTTCGACCACGACGGGCTGGCCGCTGACGGCCTCCATGCCTTGCGCAAAAATGCGCGCGGCATTGTCGGCGCCGCCGCCGGCCGAGAATGGCACGATGAGCGTGATGGTTTTGGCGGGGTAGCCGCTCGCCTGGGCATGCGCCTGCATGCCGGTGAGGGCCAGAGCGGCCGAGGTAAGCCCGGTCAGGGCGATTTTCTTCAGAATCATGATTGCCTCGTTGGTGTCTTGAGATCCAGTTGAAAAAAGTGGTCAATCGGCGGCGAAGCCGTAAAGCCGCGCCGGGTTGTCCACCAGTATCTGCCGTTGCAAGGCCTGCGTGCCGCACCAGCGCGACAGCAGATCGAACAATTCCGTGTCATCGGGTTTGTCGACGGGTTCGGTCACGTGCGGCCAGTCGCTACCCCATACCAGCTGGCCGGGCGCGGATTCGATCCACGCGCGGGCGACGGCGTCGGTGTCATGGTAGCCGCCGCGCACGCCGTGGCGCGTATTCAGGTAGGCGCCGCTCAGCTTGAGCCAGGCGCGCCCGCTCGCCAGCAGGGCGCGCACGATGCCGAACGCGGGATGCGCCATGCCGTCGGCCGGCGGCAGGCGCCCCAGGTGGTCGAAGACCATGGCGACGGGCAAGCGTTCCAGCAAATCGCGTTGCCGCGCGATCTGATCGGCCGTCCAATGCAGCTGCACATGCCAGCCCAAGGGGGCGATGCGCCGCGCCAGCCGTTCGACCGCCTCGAACCCGCCCGCCTTCGTGTTCGGCGCATGGAAGCTGAACCGGATGCCGCGTATGCCGCCTTCGTGCAACGCCTGCAGGGCGGCATCGCCGATGTCGCTGTCGACGACCGCGATGCCTCGGGTCCGGGCCGGCCCGAGCTGCGCGATGGCGCGCAGGGTAACGGTGTTGTCGGTGCCGTAGGGCCGGGGTTGCACGATCACGGCGCGCGACAGGCCCAGCAGCGCCTGCAGCCGCCGATACTGTTCCACGCCGGCGTTTTCAGGCGTCGGCCCCGCCGCCGGATGCGCGGGGTCGTAGATGTGGAGATGCGCGTCGCACGCCATGGAGGGCGCCGGGCTGAGGGGCCCTCGGCGCGCGGCGGAATTCGGAATCAGCGCCGGCGGCAGCGGCCGGGCGGATGCGGGCATGGCGTCATTCATGGCGCAAACGGTCGGCTTCCGCTTTGACGATGGCGCCGTGCTGGTCCAGGGTGGGGGCGGCAAAGGGTTCGGGGCCCGGCGTGCGGCCGAAAGTCATCGCCCGCTTGAACCCGCGGTAGCGCCCGACGCCGGGGTGCTCATAGGCGCAGATCATGTCCTCTTCCAGCACCTGGGGGAAGTCGAACATGTCTTCCAGCGCGCGCGCGGCCGCGCAGGGCACTTCATCGCCGAACAATGCTTCCCATTCCAGCGCGCTGCGGGCTTGCAGCGCGCGGCGCAGCTTCGGGACGATTTCGTCGCGATGAACGGCGCGCTTGCGTACCGTGTCGTAGCGGTCCGTCTCGAGCAACTCGGCCAGGCCGGTTTTCCGGCACAGCGCGGCCCAGAAGTGGGAGGTGTTGGCCGAGAGATAGATATGGCCTTCGCGCGTGGGATGAATGCCCGTGATGCCGCCCGAGCGCATGTCGCGCCCGACCTCGCGCGGTTCGCCGTCGGCCCACACCAGCCGCGCCGATTGCATGGCCAGGGCGGCCCGCAGCAGCGACACGCCGACATACTGGCCCGCGCCGCTGCGCTCGCGCTCGAACAGCGCCGACGAGACGGCGCCCGACACCAGGGCCGCCGCATAGTAGTCCACCACCGAACCATACAGGATCTCGGGCGGCCCTTCCTGTTTCCCCTGAAGCGCGCACATGCCCGTCAGGGTCTGCAGGACCTGGTCGTAGCCGGCTTTGTCCTTCAACGGGCCGGTGTCGCCGTAGCCGGTGACCGCGCAGTAGATCAGGCGGGGGTTGACGGCGGACAGCCGCTCGTAGTCGATGCCCAGCCGGGCGGGAACGCTGGGGCGGAAGTTGTGCACCAGCACGTCGGCCGTGCGCACCAGGGCCTTCAGGCGGTCGAGGTCGCCAGCCTGCTTCAGGTCGAGCACCACGCCCAGCTTGCTGCGGTTCACCCCCAGGAACGCGCGGCTTTCGCTGGCCAGCGTGGAGGGGTATTTGCGCAGATTGTCGCCGGCGGGCGGTTCGATCTTGATGACTTCGGCGCCCTGGTCGGCCAAGAGCGAGCAGCCATAAGGCCCCGCGATATAGGCGCTGAGGTCCAGCACGCGGATGCCGGACAGCGGCCCGGCGGCGCCGCGCGGTTCGCGCAGGCGGGCGGTTTTGGCGGGTTCGGCGGGCTGTTCGGCGGAAGAATCGGGATGCATGGGGGTCGGGGAAGTGAAGGGAAATCGGTCGCGCGGCGTCATCGCGAACGCCCGCCGCGGCGGCGTTACGGAGTCATATCAGCCCATAACGGGATGCGGCGGCCACGACGTTGCGCGCGCGCAGCTCGAAAGGCGGGTCCACCATCCGGCCGTCGACCCGATAGGCGCCCAGGCCTTGGGCCTTGGCGGTTTCGGCCGCCGCCAGTATCCGTTGCGCGAAGGCGATTTCGTCGGCGGAAGGCTGGAACACGGCGTTTGCCGTCGCGACCTGGCTGGGGTGGATGCATGACTTGCCCAGAAAGCCCAGCCGCCGCGCCAGCAAGGCTTCGGCCCGGTAGCCCTCGGCGTCCCGGATGTCGGCATAGGCGGCGTCATAGGCATAGACGCCGGCTTCGCCGGCGGCCATGCGCACCGCGTACATGGCCTGCTCGATCGCGCTGCGCTCGGTCCTGCATATGCCCAACCCCTCGAACAAGTCGGCCAGGCCCAGCTGCAAGCCCTCCACGCGCGGGTCGGCGCCGGCCAGCTCGGCCGCCCGGCGCAGCGCGGCAGGGGTTTCTATGTTCAGCAGGAGTCCCAGCGGCTTGCCGCCCCCGCGGCCCGGTTCGAGCGCGCCGATCAAGGCGGCGGCCTGGCGGACGCTGTCGGGGCCGGCGGGCTTGGGCAGGTTGATCGTGTCGACGGCGGGATGGCAGACCGCGCGCATGTCGTCATCGAAGCAAGGCGTATCGGGCGGGTTGACGCGCACGATGACCGTCTTGCCGTTTTTCAGCATGGGGTCGGCGGCAAGGCGGTCCAGCCACGCGCGCACTTCGGCCCGCGCCTCGGCCTTGCGGTCCGCGCTGACGGAGTCTTCAAGGTCCAGCGAAATGGCGTCGGCGGGGCCATGGAAGGCCTTGGCAAAGAGTTCGGGCCGTGATCCGGGAACGAAAAGCTTGCTGCGCATGGGATGCTCGGGCTTCTTGCTGATTGGGAATGCATCCCAGTGTACTTGGCATGGAACATAAGAAACAGTATTCTTTTTGATTGTTAAAAGATAGTTTTTTTATTGTTTATGCGCGCCGGGCGGCTCGGGTTCATGGGCGCCGGTCCGGCGCGGGGGGCGGGCGCGTGGAGACCGATTATCTGAAGACCTTCTCTTTGGTGGCGGAGCTGGGCTCCATGGCCGAGGCATCGCGCCGGCTGGGCATCACCCCGGCGGCCGTGGCGCATCATATCCGCAAGATCGAGAAGGACCTGGGCATCGCCGTCGTCACGCGGGCGGGCCGCAGCGTCGTGCCCACGGTCGCGGGCCACCAGCTGCTCGGCAAATCGCGTCCGCTGCTGTCGGAGCTGGCGAACCTGCGCGCGTCGCTGCAGCGTTCGGACATAGAAGGCGAATTGCGGCTTGGCGTCATCAATTCCGCCTTGCACACCTTCCTGCCGGACATCCTGAATCAATACGGCACGGAATACCCCAAGG
>JACDJC010003128.1_pt1 | contig 12289 bp, 9 predicted proteins | sample 7454191 | NCBI WGS metagenome assembly JACDJC01 (sample SAMN14253291, study PRJNA609438) | sludge metagenome | isolation source: sludge after 25d culture with pyrite and EDTA | collected 2018-12-20
ATCGGCCTCACTTACAAGCTGCTGGTTAACCTGGTAAGGCGGGAAAACGGCTTTTCTTTTCTCAGTTTCGGCTTCCTGACCCATGCTTGTCCAGGTATCTGTGTAGATAACATGGGCATTTTTAACCGCCGCGTGAGGATCTCGCTGAAAGTTTACAGTGCTGCCTGATTCACGGGCGAATTTTTTACCCAGTTCGATCGCTTCCGGGATCATGTCATAGCCTTCAGGGCTTGACAGGGTGAAGTTGGCGCCTAATTTTGCACAGATGTGAAGAAGCGAAACTGCTACGTTATTGCCATCTCCTACAAAAGTGACATTCAATCCTTTTAGAGACCCAAAGTTTTCCTGGATGGTTAGGGCGTCTGCCATACCCTGGCAGGGATGGTTGTAATCGCTTAACCCATTAATGACCGGGATGGAGGACCACTTAGCGAGTTCGAGTACGTGGGCGTGATCAAATACTCGTGCCATGATCGCCTCAACGTAGCCTGAGATCACTCTGGCAACATCGGCAATGGATTCGCGTTGACCCAGACCAATTTCACTGGGCGACAAGTAAAGGGCGTCTCCACCCATATGGCGCATTGCCATGTCAAAACTCATACGGGTGCGCAGGCTGGGTTTCTGGAAAATCATTGCCAGAACCTTGCCTTTGAAGAGCGGTTTGTTTCCGCCGGAGAAATGCTCTTTTTTCAATGCAATTCCAAGGTCAAGCAATTCCTGCAGTTCTTCAGGTGAGTAATCAGATATTGCGAGAAAATCCCTTTTCATTTATTTCCTCTCCAAAATTGAATTTTACTTAATTTGAGTATAGCATAGCCAACATTGATCGACCGGGTTTATTACCCGAATTTTACCTTGGCAATCGCATTCCCGATCATGAGATCGATGATCGGATACAGCCTTCTACCAAGCAGGTTCTGGAGTACGAAAAATAGTTTTCCTTCAACCCCCGGCAGTATTACGTACTTGCCGCGCGCGGCTTTCCGCACGATCTCATCAGCCACATCTTCTGCGCTCATCAGTTTGGCAGACCCTGCGACTTGTTTGGTGATAAATGGTTTGAATTTCCCCTCGTAATCGAGTTGCGGTGTTTGGGTATCAGGAGGAAAGACAACTGAAACTTTCACGTTGTAAGGTTTTAATTCGGAGCGCAAAGCATCCGAAAAGCCGGTGACTGCAAATTTTGAAGCGCTATAGGCGGTGTACCCGTAAATGCCCAAAAAACCGGCGATGGATGAGATGTTTATGATCAATCCTGAACGCCTTGTTTTCATCCCGGGAACGAGGTTTTTGAGCACGTTAACCGTACCAAAATAATTGACCTCCATTAACCAATCAAAAATTTCAGGATTTAACATTGTAAAAGTACCCGGGTGGGTGACCCCGGCGCAATTGATGACAATATCAGGCACTCCGTGGATTGCTTTGTATTCATCGAGAGTGGCATTGAGTTCCTTTCGTTTTGTCACATCTGCCTGAATGATCGTGACAGGCGGTACGCCTTCGGGAGTTACCTTGCGGATTTCTGATTCAGCCTGTTGCAGTAAGCTGTTCTGCCGTGAAAGAATTGCTACTTTGCATCTTTCACTCACAAGTCGCTTTGCCAGCGCAAGACCTATGCCGCTGCTGCCGCCGGTTATAAGTGCACTTTTATTCTGAAAATAATCCATTGTTACTCCGGGTTGAATTGATCAATGAGAACAGGAACTGCAGGTACCGCCGGAACAACCAGCGCAACCCGATGATCCGGACCCTGCTTTCATACCATCGGATATGCTGAAGCATGTCGAGAGGATGCGGGCTGTTTTTGACGAGGAGCAATGCTCGCAAAGAATCGCTGCGTCAGCGTCCCGCATCGAACGTAAAGCTTCGAAAATTCTACCGCAATCCTGGCACCGATATTCGTATATGGGCATGAGCAAACTCCTCGATTGTTTCACAGCGATTGTAACTTATTTCAGCGTTCTAATGAGGTTGATTGAGTCGATCAATAAGCCAATATAAACCGATTCCAGCAGCCACAGCTACATTGATCGATGTTTTTACTCCTGTCATTGGAATGTGCACAAGGCGGTCAGCAAAAACCAGCACCTGTGGATCGATGCCGGAGATCTCATTCCCCAGGATGAGCGCGATATCCAGGTGCGGGATCGCATCAAGAGGTTGAATAAGCAGCGACACAGATTTTTCGGTGGATTCAAGAGCGCATAAATAAAAGTTATTTCTTCGTAGAGTTCCTGCCAATTCAGAGCAGTTGGGATGGTAGCTCCAAGAGGTTTGTTCTTCTGCTCCAAGACTGGCTTTTCTAACCCCTTTGTGATCAGGGGTGGGTGTTGTTCCACAACAATACACATGCGTGACGCCCGCACCGTTGGCTGTACGGAAAATAGATCCAACGTTCTGCGCGCTGCGCAGGTTATCGAGGATGAGATGAAGCTTGTAATCCTGCAGCAGGTTATGAACGGGAGGTCGTTGATAGTTGGAGTAGGGTTCTCCGGATTTCTTCATATTTGCACCGCATCGCGGGCAAATGTTAATTTCGCTCACAGAAAGATCATTGGAAAATCGCAACCCGCAGGAGGGGTTTTCACACTCATAACTCTGGAAATTGTACGCAGAAGTGATCTCGTTCATTCCGAAAGCAAAATGTCAGTTCTTATTATGGATACATTCTGCAGAGACAATCCCAACGCGTCCAATACCTCCTCCGGTCTACCTGTAGCCGAGGGGCGCGCTGCAAGGGTCATCTGTATGACATTGGCATCATTCTCACTAATTTGTAGGGACTCGACCAACGGCATCAGATCATACTGTTTACCGCGTCTTTCACGGATGCACTCATTTTGTGATAGAAAGGTTTTGATCCTATTAGAAAGGTCTGAGGGCATCTTGCCCGGATCGATGTGAGCCGAGTAGCATGCGGAGGTTACTATAGTCTGCAAAGGTTTGCTCTCGATGGTTACGGGTTGACATTTTTGAATTGTGACCCCGGGTTGGAGCGCCGATGCAAGACGCTTAAGGATTGTTTCGCTGTTTTCATCAGAAGTGAGCCAAAAGTCGAGTAAATCGTTTTCACTGGTGAACCCCAAAGGCAGAGGTAAAGCCTGGTGGATTTTTGGCTGCGGATGAAAGCCCTGGGAATACGCGATCCTGAGATCAGCCCGACGAAAAGTGCGTTCCCATACTTTCATCATGTCCAGATTCCCGGTGAATTTGAGTTCATCCCCTTTTGAATAGGTAAGGCGCATACGCTGCATTATTTCACCTCGGGGCAGAGCCAGAGATCACCCGGATTTTCCCGGCGCAAGCCGGAAAATTCAGTCAGAATCCCGCAGGCGTGACATCCTTCACGGCAGTCTAGTGTAAGTGTTCCCTGCATTGATCTTTGATATTCTTTGAGCAGAAATTTCCTACTAACGCCGGTGTGAATGTGATCCCAGGGAAAAACCTCATCCGTGCCGCGCGGCCGTGAAGTATAAAAATCAGGTGAGATTCCATGAGCCTCAAAGGCATCCATCCATACGTTATAGTTGAATTGATCCTGCCAGGCATCAAACTTAGCGCCATTTCGCCATGCAGTTTCGATCACATTGGCGAGGTTCCGGTCTCCGCGTGAGAGAGCTGCCTCCAATATTGTCTCGCGTGGATTGGACCAGGTCATTTTCATTCCCGGACCACGCAGTTGGTCTTTCAACAAGTTTTGTTTTTCCAGGACAGTGGGCAAGGGGTCAAGCGAAGCCCATTGAAAAGGTGTGTGAGGTTTGGGGACAAACGTGCTAACTCCTACGTGCAGATTAGCGCGTTTTCCAATGGCTTTTCGTCCTTCAACAATGACTTGTTTGCTTAGATCAGCGATTGCCTGGACGTCTTCCATGGTTTCGCCAGGTTGACCGATCATGAAATAGAGTTTCAACGTGCTCCAACCGCGAGAGTAGATCTCCCGGGCGGTTGCCAATAACTGCTCCGCCTGGATCGGCTTATTGATGCGGTTGCGCATCTGGTCTGAGGCCGCCTCAGGAGCAAGGGTGAAGCCACCCTGGCGTACACCCTTCAGTTTTTCCATAAGATCGACCGAAAAAGATTCAATCCGTAAGGATGGCAATGATATTGTGAGGTTGCGGCCAGAAAACCGGTCAGTGATCTTGTTAACCAAATCACCTATTTTCGTGTAGTCACTTGATGATAGGGATAACAGGGCGATTTCTTCATAACCAGTGTTTGCCAGCGCCTCGTCGATAGCCGTAAGTATTGTTTCAACCGTTCTTTCACGAACCGGGCGGTTGACCATTCCGGCGTGGCAGAACCGGCAGCCTCGCGTGCAACCCCGCATAATTTCCATCGCTATGCGGTTGTGAACAACATCGATTGCGGGTACCAGAAAACGGGTTGGCGGGGGCGGTAGGGTCCCGCAGAGGCGTTTGGTGATAATTGATGGAGCATCGGGGATTTGGGGGTTGAGCGATGCGAATGTCCCGTCCTGATTGAATTCAGGCTCATAAAAAGAGGGTATGTAGATTCCTTGCACAGAAAGGAGTGCGTGAAGTGTTTGGGCACGGCTCAAACCGCGTTCTTTTGATTCTTGCAGGTTGTCGATGATCTCATGGATTATTTCTTCACCTTCGCCGATCACAAACGCGTCGATGAAAGGTGCCATCGGCTCAGGGTTATAAGCAGCGTGTCCGCCAGCAATGATAATGGGGTGGGTTTCATCCCGTTGGTTTGAACGGATGGGTATGCCGGCAAGGTCGAGCGCGTTAAGCACGTTTGTGTATAGTGATTCATACGGCAGGGTAAAACCAATAAGGTCAAATTCTGATAGGGGGGTTTTAGATTCGAGCGAATAAAGCGGAATCTCGTTGTCCCTCATCTCTTGTTCCATGTCCAGCCAGGGGATGTAGGCGCGTTCACAGAGCGCGTCAGACCGCTTGTTGATCTCCTCGTAAAGGATCATGATGCCAAGGTTGGGTAATCCCAGGTCATAGATGTCAGGAAAGACGAGTGCGATGCGCGATTTAACGCTCTCCCAATCCTTTTTTATGCGGTTATATTCTCCACCTACGTAACGACCCGGTTTTTGGATAAAGGGCAGGATATTATCCAATTGTTTTTCAATTTGCTGATTTGACTTCAAAAAATTCTCCGATCTAACAATAATTATCGATTCTCAATGTGGTGTTCATCGATCTCAAGGTCAGGATAATTCGACACAATAAAATTCAGTATCTCATTGGCTTTTTGAGAATTGTACCTTGCATCGTTGGAAACGAGCGCGCAAGCTATCCAGGCTGATTGCCACACGTCATGCAGACCGGTTTCTGCGGCGCTAACATTGAACACCTTATGAATACGGGATAAAAGCGGTTTCAGACGACTGCGTTTATCCTTCAGAGATGTGCAACCCGGCAAACCCAGCTTTAATTGCAGCAGGGTGATGCTTGTTTCGTTCCTGGTAGATTGTGAGGTATCTCTTGCCATAACCAATCCGTAAGATTACAATGCCTCGTAAATATAATATAGATTGGCAAAAAATCAAATGTCAAATATTGAACAGAAATATCAACAAGCTCTAGATTACCTGTATTCGTTTGTTGATTACAGCCTGACAAGGCAGTTGCGTTACTCTCCTGAAAAATTTAACCTTGCGCGCATGTTTAAATTGATGAAATTGATGGGTGATCCGCACAAAAAATATCCAGTTGTGCACATTGCCGGAACAAAAGGAAAAGGTTCTACCGCTGCGATGGTTGCCAGTATTCTGGCGGCGGCGGGTTACAAGGCGGGTTTCTATTCTTCACCACATTTGCAGGACTTCACAGAACGCATCCAGGTGGATGGTGAGCCAATCTCAAGAGAAAAACTTGTGGAACGGGTCGATCAAATTCGACCTCTCGTCGCGCAAGTTCCGGAAATCACCACCTTTGAAATCACAACCGCAATAGCATTTATGGAATTTTATAAAAAACAGGTGGATGTAGCGGTTGTGGAAGTCGGGTTGGGTGGCAGGCTGGATGCCACAAACGTGGTGGATCCTCTGGTGTCGGTGATCACTTCGCTCTCGTTCGACCACATGAACGTGTTGGGAGACTCGATCGCGCAGATCGCAGCGGAAAAGGGGGGCATCATCAAAACCAAAAAGCCCGTTGTCTTAGCCCCTCAGTGGAAGGAAGCCCGCGAAGTTATTGAAAAGATCGCGGAGGAGCGGAAAGCGCCATTAACCATCATCGGTCGGGATTATTTTTATGGCGAGCATTCACGGTCATTGAACGGACAGACATTTTTCCTGTGGTCTAAAGATGACCAGGAGCTGGTGAATGATTACATCTCCTCAGGGGGAAGGACGGAGTGGGAGCCGGAGCATTTTTCCATTCCCTTACTGGGAACTCACCAGGTGGAAAACGCCGCCACCGCTTACGCAACGATCCAAATATTGCGGGAAAACAGTTTAACGATAAATAGAGAATCGATTTCTGCTGGGTTTGCCCGGGTGAATTGGCCTGGACGGTTTGAAATTATCCAGAAATCACCGCTCATCATCATTGATTCTGCCCACAACCAGGATTCAGCTCTAAGGCTTCGACTGGCAATGGACGATTACCTTAATGGGAAACCGATTGTATTGCTTTTCGGCTCTTCGGAAGATAAGGATGTGCGGGGAATGTATTCTCACTTGTTGCCAAGGGTAAAAACACTGGTTGCAACGCGCAGTACTCACCCGAGGGCGATGGAGCCGAAATTACTGGTAGAATTAGCCAATCAGTTCGGTAAACACGCGATCGAAACCCAAACGATCGAAGAGGGTCTGAACGAAGCCATAAAACAAGCCGGCAAAGATGCTGCCATTATGGTCACAGGGAGCATATTTGTCGCCGCGGCTGTAAGAGATCTGATTACGAACAACTCATCGATTAATTAATAGGGATGCCATGAGAGAAGATTGGAAAAAAAGACAGGATAATCCTGACGAATTGAATACCGCTTTGTACCAGAGGACCGATGAGCTTTACCAGGTCACTGATGCGGAGCCTGATGAAAATGGGGAAATCACCTGCCCGGTTTTAATAATGCGCGATATTGTCGTGTTTCCACGTATGGTCTCACCGATCTTTATCACGCCCGGACCCAACATGGACGCGATCAATCACGTACAAAAGGCCGGTGGAACGATGATCGCTCTCATCTTGACGGACAGTGACATCGAAAAACCAAAACCTGAAGACTTCCTGCCGATTGGGATTGAGATCGCCGTGGGGCGTCTTCTCAGCCTGCAGGATGGCAATGCTTCCGCTTTGATCCAGGGTCGACGCAGAATTAAGATAAGGGAAATAAAGAAAGAGGGCTCATTTATGTGGGCGCGTGGGTTGGTCATTCAAGAGCCGACCACCGTGGACAGGCAGACCGAGGCGCTTATGCGCACTTCCCGCGACCTTTTTGAGCGATGTATTCAACTGGATCGAAGCCTGCCCGACGAAGCTCACCTGTTTTCTGTAAACATCAGCGAACCAGGCTGGTTGGCTGACATGATCGCGACCGCAATTTCGCTACCATTCGATGAACGAATGAAGTTGGTAACCATTACGGACCCAAAATCCAGGTTAAAACGATTGAATTGGCTGCTTGCGCAGGAATTGGACGTGCTGCAACTTGAAGATGAAATACAGAATAGGGTGCAGAGTGAGGTGGATCGCTCGCAACGAGAGTTTTATTTACGGGAACAACTTCGCGCTATTCAAAATGAACTTGGTGAAGGCGATGTTTGGTCGCGTGAACTTAACGAATTGAGAGATAAGATCGAGATCAAAAAAATGCCTGACGAAGTAAAAAAACAGGCATTCAAGGAAATTGATCGACTTACGCAAATGCCCTCAATGGCACCAGAGGTCGGCATTATCAGAACCTACCTTGATTGGATTATCGACCTGCCATGGGAGGAAAAGACCGAAGATAATTTGGACGTGAGGCACGCCGCGAAGGTGCTGGAAAAGAATCATTATGGTCTTGGAAAAGCCAAGGATAGAATTCTTGAATACATTGCGGTGAAGAGCCTGAAACCCCGCAAGGAGCGCCAGCCCATACTATGTTTTGTCGGCCCTCCGGGAACAGGTAAAACCTCTCTTGGAAATTCAATCGCGAACGCGCTTGGCAGAAAATTCGTACGCCTTTCTCTTGGTGGTGTGCGGGACGAAGCGGAAATTCGCGGACACAGAAGGACTTATATTGGCGCGTTACCTGGTCGTATCATTCAGACAATGCGACGCGCTGGTTCGGTTAATCCACTCTTCATGCTGGATGAAATTGATAAATTGGGGGCGGATTTTCGTGGTGATCCCTCCTCGGCGCTACTCGAGGTATTAGATCCTGAACAAAACCATGCGTTTTCAGACCACTATCTTGAATTGGCGTACGACCTGTCGAGAGTGATGTTTATAACAACCGCCAACAGCCTGGCCAGTATTCCCCCGGCTCTTCTCGACAGGATGGAAATTCTCGAGTTTCCCGGATACATTGAAGAGGAAAAAATTGAAATTGCCAAGCGTTTCCTGATTCCGCGCCAGATGGAGGAGAGCGGGTTCGAACCGGAGGAGATTGCAATTGAAGACGAAGCACTGAAAAAAGTGATTCGTCAATATACGTATGAAGCCGGTGTGAGGAACCTGGAGAGAGAGATTGGTCGCTTGTGTCGGAAGCAGGCCAGACAGAAATCTGAGAAGAAAAAGGTTGCCCAGGTTATCACGGCAAAAATGATCGAAAAGTATCTTGGTCCTCCACAATTTTTCATCACCGAAGCGGAGCGACAGGATGAGGTGGGAGTGGCTACTGCCATCGCCTGGACGGAAAACGGCGGCGAGATCATGCCGGTGGAAGTGCTGATCATGGATGGCAAAGGAAATCTGCAGATCACTGGTCAGATCGGAGATGTGATGCAGGAGTCTGCCCAGGCAGCACTTTCTTATGTCAAATCCAAAGCCGCGGTTCTGAAAATCGATCCAGAGCTCTTCGAAGAGGTTGATGTCCATTTGCACATCCCTGAAGGGGCGATTCCCAAAGATGGTCCGTCTGCCGGCATTACAATGGCAACGGCATTGTTTTCAGCTTTCACCGAACGAAGAATCTACAAAGAGATCGGGATGACCGGGGAGATTACATTGCGCGGTAATATCCTGCCGGTAGGGGGTGTGCGTGAAAAGATATTGGCAGCGCATCGCAGCGGGTTAAAAACGATCCTACTGCCTGCGAAGAATGAAAAAGATTTGATTGAGGTCCCCAAGAAAGTGCGGGACGATTTGAATATTCGCTTTGTCCGGCACATGGATGAAGTTATTAAGATCGCTCTCTACAAGGAAGCTGAGAAGACAAATCTTTCTTTGAAATTGGAGAAGAAGAAAAAACGATCAACAAAGAACTGAATAACAAAACGCGGTGATCCTTAGATCGCCGCGTTTTGTTGACTTCGTAATCAGTTATGATTTACCATCGGATGTGGTCTGGGGTTTTGTGGCACTAAGCGCCATTATGCCGTTCTTAACTTGAGTCGAGATCCTTGACATCTCTTCGTCTAAGGATGCAAGCGTCTGTAGCACATATTCATCAGCTTCAATCCTGGTTTTTTCACTCTCAAGTTGAGCCTGAGCGATTATTTCTTCAGCCTTGGTCTTGGCTGCGGCTGATATATGGTCTTCTGCCACGATCTTTTCCGCCTTTTCGCGGGCAAGTGCGATGGTGCGGCTGGCTTCTTCCTGCGCCTGGGCGAGGATCCGGTCTCTTTGCGCGAGCAGCTGCTGTGATTTCTTGATCTCTTCAGGGATGGTGACACGCATTTGATCGATTAGATCAAGCATGCGATCCTCATCCACGATTACACTGTGTGTGAACCAGATCGGTTTACTCTCATTGAATAATTCTTCGAGGCGATCAACCAGATGTAATATGTCCATGCGCACACTCCTGCTTATTTAGATTATAGCTAAAAAATATAATTATGTATACGAAATTATCTGATTAATCCCTTGTGGTCTGGATTGGATCCACCTGTTGATCACTACCTGGAACTAGGAACTTGTCGTTTAGGGCGATTCTTACCAGTTCGGGCACCATTGTGGTGACATTGCCTCCCAGAGACGCGATCTCACGTACTGTGGAAGAGGATAAAAACGTGTGTTCTTCGCTTGTGATCAATGCCACTACCTCAATATCTGGCTCCAGACGATGATTTGCTAATGCCATGCGGAATTCATACTCAAAATCAGAAAACACGCGTAAACCGCGCACCATTACCTGTGCGCCTATCTCGCGGCAGAAATGCACTGTAAGTCCGCTATACCCGGTCACTCTTATATTGGGACAGTCAGCGAAAACCTGACGCACCATTTCAAGCCTTTCATCAGGGCTAAAAAGGAACTTTTTTAATGGTTTGTCGTAAACGGCAATAACAAGCTCATCAAATAATTTGGCTGCTCTTTTTGCAATATCGATGTGCCCATTGTGGATCGGATCAAATGAACCCGGGAATAACGCTTTTATCATGCTTTTCCTCCTAACTGATATCGCCTGACTCTGACTTCCAAAGTTCTGATAACCTGTATGCAATCAACCGGTTCTCTTCTTTGTCAAGCAGGGGGTCATCTTTTAGTATGTCCTGTGCAAAATGCCTGGCTTTTTCGATCAGATGAATGTCGGTCAGACTGGCCATGCGCAAATCAGCATAACCGGATTGTCGAAAACCGATGAAGTCTCCCGGTCCGCGTTGCTCGAGGTCTTTCTCCGCGAGAATGAACCCATCAGTTGTCTCTGTCATCACAGCTAATCGCTCATTCTCGATGGCATCCTCATTCTCGGGGATTAGAAGGCAGTAGGCTGAATCGCCTCCACGCCCAACACGACCGCGTAATTGATGGAGCTGGGCAAGACCAAATCGGTTAGCGCCTTCGATCAACATAACTGTTGCATTGGGGATATCCACTCCCACCTCAATAACGGTAGTCGAGACCAGTATTCCATATTTACGTTCCCTGAAGTCTTGCATCACTCTTTCTTTCTCATCAGCTGGCATTTTTCCGTGCAAGAGTCCCAGTTTCAGGTCAGCGAAAACTTCTTTCTGCAGATAAGCGTGCTCGTCAACAGCGGCTTTTTGATCTTCATCATCTCCCTTTTCAATCAGCGGGTAAATGATAAACGCCTGGTGACCGCTCTCGATTTCCTTCCTGATCAGTTTATATGCCTTTTCACGTGCAAACGGGTGGATGATCTGGGTGTTGACGGGCTTTCGTCCGGGTGGCATTTCGTTGATTATGGAAATATCAAGATCACCAAAGAGCGTAAGTGCGAGAGATCGGGGGATAGGAGTGGCGCTCATCACGAGCAGGTGCGGGTTATCGCCTTTTTGGCGCAAGGCCGCCCGTTGAGCGATGCCAAAACGATGCTGTTCGTCGATGATCGCCAGCTGCAGGTTGGAAAATTTCACGGGATCTTCAATAAGTGCGTGGGTACCAATCAGAATCCTTATTGTCCCATCCTGGCATCCGGTAGAAATTTCTTCACGTTCCTGTGTGGATGAATCCCCGGTTAACAGACGAATTTGTTGCGGAAGAAGCGGAAGCCTGCTGTTTTCGTTACCTGAAAGGGTTTTAAGCAGTGACTGGTAATGCTGTTCCGCCAAAATACTGGTAGGCGCCATAAACGCGGTTTGTCCGTTGCCGTTATTGATGCCAGCTGCCGCGATAGCTGCGATGATTGTTTTACCTGAACCAACGTCTCCCTGAATAAGGCGATTCATTGGTTTCCCGGAGTCGAGATCCACCTTGATCTCATCAAGCACCCGCTCCTGTGCAGTGGTGAGGTTAAATGGCTGGTTGGAAATGATTGCCTCAACAAGTTCTTCTGTGATCGGGTATCGATTGGCTGGTATTTGCTGCCAGGATTGCTTCTGCTGTTGAACACCCAGTTGAAGGAAAAAGATTTCATCAAAAGCCAGCCGGTCGCGGGCGGTTCTCAACAGATCGAAGCTGTCCGGGTAGTGCACCTGGTGAAGTGCGACGGGAAGATCGACCAACCCGGCAGATTTGCGCATATATTCCGGCAAATGATCCTGGATGCGTGTGATATAGAATCGCAATGTGGAATTTACCGCGCTGCGAATATCTTTTTGTGTAAGACCGGCCGTCAAAGGATAGACCGGTGTAATGCGGTTTGTGTTGAGATGGGACGCATCAAGGGCTTCAAACGCGGGGTCGTTCATTTGCATCCGGCCGAGGTACATGGTCACTTTTCCTGATATGACCAATTGAGTTCC
>JACDJC010003129.1_pt1 | contig 12289 bp, 23 predicted proteins | sample 7454191 | NCBI WGS metagenome assembly JACDJC01 (sample SAMN14253291, study PRJNA609438) | sludge metagenome | isolation source: sludge after 25d culture with pyrite and EDTA | collected 2018-12-20
GCCTTATGGGCTGTTATCTGGGCCAGAGCTATTCTAACTCAACTGAATAATTACTATGTGGATGAACCGTTTAACAACGCCTTTCCACATTATGATTATTAGGTAATTGATTGATGTATATTCCAGATCCGGGCTCCCTCAGCGATGGGGGAGCCCTTTCAAAACCTTCCAAATATGACCTCACAGGAATTGTGCATACGCTGGGTAATGGCCATTGAGGGCCTGGGACAGCCGGAAGATTACTCCACAAGAGAGACTGAAAGTATAGTTCGCCAACTCAGTTCAGAAAGTAAATGCCCTTACGATTGGCCAGAAGAGGAGTGCACTGAATTTTTAACCCAAATCATTGAAAATGCTGCATCGAATCCAATACACAAGCGCCAGGGAACGGATGGAGCAGGAGCTCGCCGGGATATGGCAGGATTTACAGTCATACAAAGAGCGCACAAATGGTAACGCAGACTACATCCAGAAACAAGAACGCCGCATTGCCACGCTGATGGCATTTTTCCGCGCCGCAGACGGCGCCATCCTGGAAGCCGAAGAGGAGAGGGCACAGGCATACAACAGAGGCCTGCAGGCAGCTCAAAAAGCAGTGGACGAGCCTTTCAACCGCTGGAATCCAGCCCACAAGGAAGATTACAGACAGTATTCACTAAACCGGGCCCGCACAGCGTGGCCAGAACTCTACTGATATGGTTATGGCGAAACAAGAACTACTAAAAAAAGAACTACTCGAAGAAGTGGCCGCCCTGGCTGCTGAAAAGGCTCTCCAGGAAGAGCAGGAGGAGAGCCTCCTCATAGTCGACCGCTTCAAAGCCCTGATCCACGAGAAAAAAAGCCTGGGCAATCCTTTCCCCATCGATGCGCTGCCGCCAAAGCTCGCAGCCATTGCCCAAACATTCAACAAGTGCTATGGCCTGCCAATCGATTATTTTGGCCTCGGCATGCTCACCGCAGCCAGTGTGGCCATAGGCAACGGCTACGCCATCAGCTACAAACAGAACCACAATTTCCCGCCTATACTTTATTGCGCGGTGGTGGGCAACTCATCAATAGGCAAAACCCCTGCCATCAACCTTTGCCTGGGCCCCATCTTCGACCTGGAAGAAGCCTACCGCGATGAATATCACGTCCGCTATGACACCTGGAAGCAGGAGTGCTTTGAGCTCAAAATAGGGGGCCTCAACCGCGAGGATCCACCCAAACCCACCCAGCGGGAGCTGATCATCAATGATGCCACCACGGAGGCCATCAACGCCAGCCTAGAGGTCAATCCGCGCGGCCTGCTCATGGTGCGCGATGAGATCAACGGATGGATCAACAGCCTCAACCAGTACCGCAAGGGCTCGGACCTGGAGTTTTGGCTCTCCGTATGGAGCAACCAGAGTGTGAAAGTAAACCGGGTGGGGAAGGATAGCCTGTACGTGCGCAAACCCTTTGTGTCGGTCATCGGAGGCATACAACCGGCCATTCTCAACGGCTTTGCCACTGATGGCCGCAGCGACAACGGATTTTTGGCCCGGATCCTCTTTGCCTGGCCCGACGAAATGAAAAAGCCCTACGAGAGCAACCAGGCCCCAGATCCGGCCGTATTTGACGACTACAAGCGCATTATCCGCAATCTGCACAAGCTGCCCCACAACTTTGACGAAGAAGGCCACGGAGAGCCCATACTCATCACCCTCACCGATAAAGCCCGAAGGGCTTACTCAATCTGGTATAAGGACAACACCGACCTGATCAACGCCGAAGAATCGGACACAGTAAAGAGTATCTATGGCAAAATGGAGAGCTACCTCCTGCGCCTGGCCCTCATTCTCTCCCTCCTCGATATGGCCCTCGATGGGGGCGAATACACCACCGAACAAATGGCCGAACACCAGGTAGGAGAGGACGAAATAATACGCGCCGTGGCGCTGGTGGCCTACTTCAAAAAGACCAGCCTCAAGGTGATAGGCAACCTCGAAAGCCCCGTAAAAAAACTCACAGACGAGAAGGAGGCATTCTACGAAGCCCTTCCGGAGGAGTTTTCCACCAAATCAGCCCTGGAGGCCGGGCAGGCTGCCGGCATCTCCGATCGCACAGTAAAACGAATGCTCAATGATTTCCTGCTCTTCAAGCAGTTGGGGAGGGGGAAGTATCGCAAACATTATCTATAATATTTAATATGAAAAACGAGCCTAAATTTAAAGTTGGAGATATTTTAAAAATAAAGCCCGCCTATGCAGAATTTAATCCATTTCACACAATTAAGATTACAAAAGTGTATAATCAGTACATGAAGAAAAATCAATATGGTTACAAATTTGATTGGAAACCATCTTGGGATGCTAAGTGGAGGTATCGCACACATAGACCTGAATGGAATTTAACAATGGAGTACGATTATGCCCATTAACTACAGTGATCCGGTGGCGATGGTTTGAGCTGGGGGGGGGTTATTTATTATGAATCCCGGGAAGCCTCAAATTAAAAAAAACATGGTGACGAATGGAGAGCGAGTATCTGTTTTTGGAAATGGGAACTATCGAAAATCAAAAAATGATGCATATCCCGTTTTTAAAAAAGGATCTGTAAAAGCAACTTGGGGTTATGCCATGGGGATCGACTGGATGACCGTATTAGAGCTCCGCGAAGCGATCCCACCGGCATACACCCAATTTATTGGAGAAAACATCATCGACCAGGTATAACATGCCCATTATTGACCTCCTCGACCCCTCCAAATACGTCACCGAGCTCCAGCAAAAAGCCCGGCTCGACATCTGCGCCGGCTGCCACCGGAAGGGTAGGAGATTCAGACAGGATATTTGTACACTATGCGGCTGCTTTCTCGATCTCAAAACCAAATTGAAAACCGAGGAGTGCCCGCTCTCAAAATGGAAAAAATCAATCTAAAATTATGGCTGATATACTGATAGCAATAGCTCAACTTGAGGAGCCAGCCAGGGGCGGAAAACAAGCAACTTTAATAGTGATGACGATGAATGATATTGAACGCATAATCCAAAAGGAGGTAGAAAAACAATTGCAAAAATGACCGTACCCACACGCCCAGCTATTCGGTATTACGGAGGGAAATGGAAGATCGCAGATTGGATCATTTCCCATTTCCCCCGGCACCGCTGCTATACGGAAGGCTTTGGCGGTGCTGCATCGGTATTGCTCCGCAAGCCGCCCAGCAGGGTAGAGGTGTACAACGATATGAGCGATGAGATTGTAAACCTCTTCCGCGTGCTGCGCAATACAGAGCAAGCTGCCGAGCTCCGGCGCCTGCTCGATCTCACGCCCTGGAGCCGGAGTGAATGGCTGGCCAGCTACGAGCTATGCCCCGACCCGGTAGAGCAGGCCCGGCGTACAATTGTATTGGCCTATATGAGCTACAAATCAAGCAAAGCTCTCACCAGAAAACCCAATGGGTGGAAATCCATTTCTTCCGGGCATCATCGGCTTCCTCAGGAGTTTCAGGCCTATACCCAATGCCTGGCTGAAATAACAGCCAGGCTAAAAGACGTGATGATCGAGCACCGAGGCTACGCCTCGGTGCTGTCGCAACACGACAGCTCCGAAACCCTTCACTATGTGGATCCGCCCTACATTGGCGAACTACGAGCCGACCGACGCAACACCTACCAGCACGAACTATGGAGCATTAATGATCACCAGAAGCTGGCCGAGTTTCTTCACACGCTTGAAGGGTATGTGATCATCAGTGGATATCCGAGCCCGGAGTATGAGGCCTTGTATGAGGCAAGAGGGTGGAGCACATCTTCTACCAAGGCCACCACCGCCGCCGCAGTGACCGGCAAATCATCCAGAATAGAAATGATTTGGCTAAATCCCCGCGCCGCGGCAGCGCAGAAACAATTCTCCCTGTTTTAAAACTCTTCTCATTCCCATAACCATTGAGCCTCTACCCCCAGGGTAGGGGCTTTTTTTGGGCCCGGAATTGACGGGGTGGGGGTGGCGTTTTTTTCACATTTGGCGTTTTTTGGCCTATATGCGAAAAGTCGCTAACAGTGTGTTGGCATAAAGTGAGAGAAAAAATTTGGCACTAACTGGCACTTTGAACGGTTGTATAAAAAACAAAACATTATTAATCAATATATTATATAGATAGTTGTTATACTAAATAGTGCCAATTAGTGCCAAAAAGAGGGCGGTTAGTGCCAAAAAGAGGGCAGTTAGTGCCAAAAATCCCCGACTTAGTGCCAAATTTTTCCGCACACATATTAGTTAAAAAAAAGTTAGTGCCAAATTTGACCCGTTAGTGCCAAACAGTTTTTTTTCAATACTGACGCGGGTTTGGGCCGAAATCGTGCCATATTGTGCCAAAAAATATATGTTCTGAAACGCCCGTCAATACAGGCCGACCCGCGAGTTAGTGCCAAAGTGCCAACTTTTTCCAGTTCTCCGAAAACGGAAAGAGGGGAGTAAAGAGGATGAAAAGTATAAAAGTGTTTCACATTAAACCAAAAATGTGTAGCTTTGAATGTCCTTAAGAGTATGGTTCCGGTAGTGATCCCGTATCACTCCAGTAAGAAGCTCTCAAAAACAAGCTGATCCCATACAAACAGGCATATCCTATGTCAATACGCAGGATCAGCAAGAAAGACCTCAGCCTAATTTTTGGCTTTTACTCTCGCCACTCAGGGCGCTACTATGCCCACCGGCTCCGAAAGGAGGTTTTCACGGATCTGGTTTTGAAGGAGCTCGGCATCACCGATGACGAGTACAAGGCCCTCCGGATCTTCAATCCTCACCAGACTACCCGCATCGTCACCTACTTCAATATCACAAAAGATGATCTCGACCAAAGCATACAGAACGTGGGCTAAAGATCCCGACGCGCCGGAACTGATCATATCAGTGAACCGGGAGATAGGAGGGGGCACCATCAATTTCACATTCAGGGTGCCGGCGCCAGAGCGAGAGCTCAACCCCAATCTGCCTATCAAAATCCAAAGGCTTTTCAAAAAGGTGATCCGGGTATGGCAGTAGATAAAAAAGTAGAAGCCCTCCGCCAGGTGTACGTCGGCATCGGCGACGCCATACAGGCGCTCAAGGAAAACGACAACCTGAAAGCAACTGCCGTGCGCCTGGAGAAGGCCAACAAAAGCCAGGAGCAGAAGATAAAAGACCTCATGGTGATCATCAAAGGCCTGGAGGCGCTTTCAGAAAAGCGCGTGCAGATATGCCCCGAATGCTTTGGGGTAGGGGCCTACCTGGTCGGAGGCTCGCCCGAAGAGTGCGACAACTGCGATAGTAATGGATGGATTGAAAAAACCTAAGCCATGAAACTGACAATCACCAAACAGGAATTACTTTTTATCACTCCATCAATTGCCTATGACAAGTTCTTTGGCTATGCTTACTTTTTCTTCTTGAAATGGAGAATAGTAGTATCCTGGAAAAAATGATTGTGTTTAAGTTAGGGTTATACCTGAGCCGGGCGTGCATAGCTACCCGGCTCTTTTATTTCACCTCACCGCAACAGAGCTACACCTCAGCGCACACTAGCCGCCGCGGCGCTTTCCTGCCTCAAAATTCGGGTGTAAATAGCCTCACAATTGCTATCCGAATGGATAAAGTATTTAAATGGGGCGGCCTTGCCGCTTTGGTTTATGTGATACTCTTACAAGCAGGGAGCTGGCTCTCCCAGAAGATCAGCGTCGGCGCCATCAAAATGCAGCTGGGGCAAACCACGCCCAGCGGGCAGCAGATCACCCTCCAGATCCCCGTCGCCAACACAGCGCCAGTGGCGTATCCGCTCGAAGCCTTCCATGGTGTGCTGCAATGGGGGGCAAATCCCCTGGCTCAGGTCATTATCTCCAACCCCGTCACCATCGCAGCCAATAGCACTACCACTATACCGGTATCCGTATTTGTGCCCTTTGCCAACCTGGGCACGCAGATAGTCAATATCATTCAGCAAGGCAATTGGCTGGCGGGCGCCAATATAAAAGGCATGCTCCGCGCCGGTGGCATAAACGTACCTATTCAGCAATCGATTCAACTCCTGTAAAATGGACTTGAAAAAGATTGCCGACCGCACGATAAAGAAAACCTCCAACATGGAGGAAACGATCTTTGAAAACGGCGACACCGGCGACATCATAGCGGTGATACTCCGGGCCGACGCGCAGGCCGGGCCATTTACCGCGGTGTTTGCTCCCTACCTCAAAGGCAGGGGCGTAAAGGAAACCGCCGAAAACGCCTGGGCTTTCGTGAAAGCAAATGTGAGGTATCGCAAAGACCGGCCAGGGCACGAGCGCATCAAGAGCCCAGCCAAATTGTGGGCCGATCGGGAGGGAGATTGCAAAAGCTATTCGGTGTTCCTCGGCTCGATCTTCAAAAACCTGGGCATCCAGTACAAATACCGCTTTGCGCACTACCCAAGCGGCCGGAAGGATAAGGATGTAAACCACGTTTTCCCGGTGGTTTTTGCCGGTGGCAAAGAGATACCGGTGGATGCAGTGGCCGATTATTTCAACTATGAAGAGCCCTACGAATACGCCATAGACTACGATCCGGAAACCGGCCAACAGTCGGCAGTATCCGGACTCTCGAAAATACCGACCTGGCTAAAAGTCGGGGCAGCTATCTGGTTTGGATCAATGGTTTTCAACGCTTTAAGTTGTAGCAACAGTAACGAATGACGCAGATCTCCTACATACACGGCATTGGCGCCGATGAACGCAAAGACCGGGCTGCACTTGTACCTGGTCAGAGCTTCATCGACTATACCGCCATGACAGACGGGGAGCTCCGCCTCACTTTGCTGGCCGACCAGGTAAACATACTCGCCGCCTACTATCCGGAGGATAAAGACCTACAAAAGGCCAAAACGCTACTGGTCGACACCCTTTACAAGGGCCTGCACAGCTCGCCGCTGCCCGGGGGCATCCACACCGGCACCATGGCCACCGTAGTGAAGGAGATCCGCTTTGCTCAGGACGCTACCCGCCCGGCTGCCGGCCAGATATTTGGCCGTGTAAATGGCATCGGTGGCGGCATCGGCGATCCGCTTATACCTTACGAAGATTGCAACATCTACCAGGAAAACGAGTACGGCGAAATGAAGCCCACCGGCAGCGTGGATCCCAGCTGCATCAAGGCCAACAACATCAAGAAGATCCTCAACGATAATCTGGAGAAATCCAGCCACCACCTACTATATGAGTTTGTGGCAAACCCCAACTCAGCGCCGCAAACCGTAGCCATCAAGACCCAAAGCCATAGGGCGGCAAAGGCCACCCTTTCGAAGATATCCAAACTGAGCCAGGACAATATGCGCCTTTGGATGCGTAACGGCATCATCCGGCAGAATACAAAAAGAGGCGCCGGAGCCATCCAGCCGGAGCCTACCATTCAGATATTCAAAGAAAATGCCGGGGTGTCTGGCGTCGGAGTGGTGCCGGCCATTGTGCCCATCCTCCAGGCCGTTGTTGCAGCCATCGCAGCCATCGCCACCCTGGTAGCTGCCCTCAAGCAAAAAGACCCGCAAACCGCCGCATTGTGGGCCCAGCTCCAGGGCATAGGCACCGGGGTATATGGACCGGAGGGCACAGACTGGCAGGGATATGGACCTCCGCCACCTGGATACAATCCGCCACCTCCAGGCGGTGGAGGTGGATCTACTACCACCGGAGAAGAACAAGACTATTTGCCGCTTCTGCTCCTGGGTGGGGCAGCGGTGCTATTGATGAAGTAAAACCAATTTAGAGAGATATGAAAAATCCTTTTACCTCTTTGATTCTTATCTGCCTGGTGCTGGTGGCGATCGTGTTTCAGTTCACCCTCACCTCGTCCAACGTCGTCAAAGCCCGCCCAAATCAATACGAGTGGCCCGTTGACACCCTCGACGAAGATTCAACCGGCACTTTCACGGTCACTCCGGAGATCAAAAACAAAACCGGCTATGTGTTTCAGGTCACCTCTACCGAGATCTCCGGGAGCGTCGATGCGCTTGCCATCGTGCGGGAAAGCTGCTGGGATACCGAAAACCGCTGGGTGCCGGTAGATACTGTTGCCATTACCGCCGAGGGGAGTGTACGCATTGAAGGCGTCACCAGAGCCCGAAGGATTCAATTATATCTTTTGGCCGATACCACCACCCAGAGCGTGGAGCATTACGTGGCCGGGCAACTCACCGAAGAATTTTAGCTATGAAAAGACGCCGCCGCCTCAGCCTGCAGGTAGTTAAACCTGCTGCCAAAAAGGGCAAAAAGCCTGCTACCAAAAAGAAAGTGGTGATGAAGGTGGAGACCCCACCAGCGCCGCCGCCTGCTGAATAGTAATCAATTTTTCACCAAACGCACATAAACACATGCCAACCAAAATTTCAGCGCCTGCCGTTTCCAGGAAAGTGGGCAAGCGCACTTACCGCAAAGTGTCCTGCTCACTCACCAAAGCAGCCGCCACGAAGAAGAAGAACGCACTTCGCAAACGCGGCTTTTCGGCCATGGTCGTCGGGAAATGCACCTACAAGGGTCCCTTACTGAAAGTGGCATCCAAACGCAAAACGACTGCCCGCCGTCGTCGCCGGGCATAATCATTTTTTCACCAAATCATTAAAAACAATGGCGTGCAGTGTTTGTAACCGGCGTCGCAAAAGTATCGGAGCTATGAAAGGTTCGAAAAAACTCATGGGCAACCTGATGGATGTCGCATTCGGCACGGCCGGATTCGTGGCGTCGTCGATGCTCAACAAAGTGGAATTTATCGGCGCAAACCCCACCATAGCGGGCGCCGTGAAACTGATCGGGGGCGCAGTCCTTGCCGGATCGAGCAAGGGATCCATTCAGAAAGTGGCCATGGGCGTAGCCATCGGAGGCGGCGTGGAGCTGTCCAGGAGCCTGCTCACCAAAGCAGACGGCACAGCCATTTTCGGCATCGGGTCCTTCAACCCGCGCGGGAGCACTTCTTACATAGCCGGCCGCGGGCCGATCGTGGACTAATCCACAGGACGAACGAATCCTCTTTCCCAAACAAATAAAAAAAATCGTAAGATGCAAAATGAACACGTATCCGGTGGCATCGTTTTTACTCCGGATGTAGAGCGGGCAAATTACAACCGCTTCAAGGCATTCCTCCAAATGATCGCAGCAGGCGTGGAGTTTATCATCACGCCGCACATCATCGTGCTGGAGCAGGTTCTTTCGGCCACGAAATCGAAGTATACCTTCAATTTCTACGAAAACCAGGGCTCCGATCGCCTCCTGGAGATCAAACTCAACCGAAACGATCTTTTCATGCTCACGCATGGCGCCCTGGCTCTCCGCAAGCAGGATGCCACGGCAGGCAATTACGCAAACTACATTCCCAAGTCGTTTGCCGATCCAAACTACTTCTCCGGCCTCGCGGGCGGTGTGAATGAGTTTGACTGCCTCAACACCGTGTACAACGGTCGCCTGAGCTTCCTCACCAAGCCGGTGCAGCGCATCGAGGGCCTTTCCACGGTGCCGTTTATGCACATTCCGGAAAATCAAACGGTATTGGTCACGGCCACGCAGCTCAACGACGAGCCCGCCCAGTTCAACCTCAACGAGGTAGCCGTGCCCATTCACCCCAACCTGATTCTGAGCGGCCAGGAAAACCACCAGCTGGAGCTCGAGCTCGGCGCCGGTGAAACCGCACAGATCGCCGGGGGCGTCGACAACAGTGGAGACCCGCTGGATACCACCAACGTGGTGGTTTTCTTCGGCGTCGGCTACAAAGCTGTCAACGCTGCCACCGCTGCAAGCCGCTGGTCGGCAGGCGCGTATTGATCCGGGAGAGGAAGGCTTTTTTTCCATGCAAGCGGGAGGGGCAGAAGCTCCTCCCCCTTAAAAATTTTCATCCATGAATCGTAATAACCGCGAGGAGGGGGCATTAAGCCGGAGTACCAGTGTGGAGGTGGTGATCACCAACACGCAGGGCAAATACTACCTTCCGGATTCGGATATTCTCCGGGGCAAAATCATCATTGGTTTGGCCGTCCGGGTACAGGCACAGGTAGGTGGCGCCAATACGGTGTTTACTACCTCGGGCCGCACGGTAGTAAACCAAACGGTGATCAACGACGCCACCATCACACTGGAGAGCGACAGCATCCGCGTGCTTGATGAGCATTTTCTTGATCATTTCGTGATCAACAACGCAGGCGACCGCAAATACACGCCGCTTGACCGTTTCCGTGGCTTCAATCCCACCAAATCCTACATCCTGATAGGCAACCCAGCGGCTCCGGCCAACAAACTGGTGCTTGACCAGGCATTCATGCTGCATTTCATTTACATAGACGAACCCGCATAAACCCCCAATCCATGGCATTTAGCACCATCGAAGCCGTTGAGAGATGGTTTCTCGACAACACAGAAGAGGACCGGGGCACATCCTGGCGCATCTGGACCGGTGCAGCCAAGCCCAACCACGACAGTGGCCGGGGATCGGGTAAAACCGCGGAAGAGGCCTGGAACACCCTGAAAGGATACCTGGAAAACATGGTGTTCGACCCAGGTGAGTATATCACCATTCGGGTGTACAAAAATGAAACCGCCTCAGCTGGTGGCTCGGATATGGTGTACAGGCCAATTCCGAAAAACAACTACGGAGGAGGCCAGCAGCAGGGCATCGGGGGCATAGGATCGCAGGCCTACATTGCCGAGCAGATCGGCAAGGAAATGACGATCTACGACCTCAAACACCAGGTCCGGGAGCTGGAGGCCCAGGTCAACGAAAAACAGGGCTTCCTGGAACGGGCCATAGCTGCCATTACCGAACATCCAAACTTCGACCCCAACACGCTGATAACCGGCATCGGATCCATCATTATGAATCTGATCCCCAAGCGTGCGCAGGTAGGAGTATCGGGGTTTCCGCAATCGGCGCCTTCCGCTGACCAGGAGGAACAAGAATCTGCCCGGATCGCCTCGGCGCTCGAACGCCTGCAGGCTCACTTTCCTGAAATGCCGCTTTCGCAACTCCTGGAGGATCTGGCCGCATTTGTCGACCAAAACCCGGGCATGGCAAAAACCTTCTTAAAAAGTCTTGCAAAATGAAGCGAGTAGTGGACGGACATATTGTGCAGGAGTTTTCGAGCAAGTTCAGGCCTCACGTTACCACGGCGGGGAAAGTCTCCATTCGGGCCAACTCCGTGCAGTTTTGGAACCGTGGCACCTCCACCGTGCTGATCGACAATGTGTTTGAGATCCCCTCCGGAGGCATCTTCCAGTTTGGCGATGACAACCTGCTCAATATCATTGTGCAGGAGTTCAACATCAAGTTTGTGAATACCGGCGCCCAAACCGACAAATTGCAAATCGTGGAGGTGGTCGTAAACGACCCGCTGTTTGCAAACTACATTGAACAACCAAACCCCAAACGATGAGCCACGTAAGCGGATACCAACCCAGCACAAACAGTGGAGGCGGAGGAGGGACTACTCCCGACGCGGGGGAGCTGACGATCACCAGCGCCGAGACGACGGCCAACTTTAACCGCACAGCCGGCGCCCTTAGAATCGTGATTGTGAATGCAGGCTTTGCTGGAGGAGGCACCGACGACACGGCCACCGTAAACGGAATAAATCTCTTCCCGGGTGATCGCCTGGAATGGGAGGCAAGACTGGATCCAGTCAACAATGAGTTCAAATATCTGCCTGCAATCACAGTGGTGACCAACGGCGCTACAATCTGGTGGCATGAAGAAAGGTAAGAAGGGTGTAATTCTCATAGTAATAGTAATCGGAATGTTGGGTTTCAGTGCCAATGCCTGGGCCCAATTTCCCTTTTACGACATCGAAACATTCCCAGTGTGCTACGACAGCGCCGGCGTGCGCGTCACGCTCCAGAAGGTAGATCTCTACGTGCTGGGCCGCGACGACATAGCCAAGAGCCTTTATTTCGATCGCAGCGGCACGGAAGTAGTGCCGGCAGATAGCCTGCTCCTCGATGGGCCATGCTTCGAAGCAGTGACGGATACTATTGTGCAGGCCACCACCTTTGAAAGCTCTTTTGCCGGTGGAAACTATACGATCAATGAGGATACCTGGGATGTAATATCGATTGTAAACCTCGGCGTCACTACCCAGCTGGTGACGGTGCAGGGAGGAGCCATCAGAATGCTGCCAGGAGAGAGATATCTGTTTGTGAGTTCGTTTGATGAACAGAAACGGCTGGTACTTCGAAACCCTGAAATAGTGATAAGCCAGGGAGTAGCTGGAGTTAATAACCTCAGAGTTTACATGGAACGAAAATGATGAGAAAGGGCTGTTTATTCATAATTTTTGTTTTTTTGGGGTTAA
>JACDJC010003130.1_pt1 | contig 12285 bp, 12 predicted proteins | sample 7454191 | NCBI WGS metagenome assembly JACDJC01 (sample SAMN14253291, study PRJNA609438) | sludge metagenome | isolation source: sludge after 25d culture with pyrite and EDTA | collected 2018-12-20
AAAAACTCTTCTAGTTTATCTTGCCTAAAAGTCTCTACAAAATATCCCCTACTATCTCCATGAACTTTTGGTTCAATAATTATTACATCAGGAATATTAGTTCTAGTAAATTGCATACTACTTCACCCTTCTTGGTTGATTTGCTCTTTTTATCAAATATTGTCCATATTGATTTTTCTTTAGAGGTTCAGCTAATTCAAGCAGTTTTTCTTTGCTTATATATCCCATCTCATAAGCTATCTCTTCAAGACAAGCCACTTTTAGAGATTGTCTATTTTCTATTGTTTGTATAAAGCTACTAGCTTCAAGTAGACTTTCATGAGTTCCAGTATCAAGCCATGCATAACCTCTACCCATAAGTTCAACTTTTAATCTACTCTCATTTAGATAAGCTTGATTTAGTGTAGTTATCTCTAGCTCTCCACGATTGCTTGGTTTTACATTTTTTGCTTTTTTTACTACATCATTTGGGTAAAAATAAAGACCTACAACAGCATAGTTTGATTTTGGATTATTTGGTTTTTCTTCAATAGAGATTACATTACCATCTTCATCAAACTCTGCAACTCCATAACGTTCTGGATCACTTACATAATACCCAAATACTGTTGCCTTATTTTCACTGTTTATATTTTTTATACTTTGTGCTAAAAGATCTGTAAGTCCATGCCCGTGAAATATATTGTCCCCCAAAACCAAACACGCATCATCTCCATCTAAAAACTCCTCGCCTAGTATAAAAGCTTGAGCTAATCCATCTGGACTTGGTTGAACTACATATTCAAATCTCATTCCCAAATCTTTACCATCTCCCAAAAGATTTATAAAACTAGATTGATCTTGTGGTGTTGTGATGATTAAAACCTCTTTTATCCCAGCTAGCATCAAAACAGACAAAGGATAATAAATCATAGGTTTATCATAAATTGGAACTAGTTGTTTTGAAACCCCTTTTGTGATTGGATAGAGTCTTGTTCCACTTCCACCTGCTAAAATTATGCCTTTCATTCTTTAAACTCCAGTTGTTTTTTTAAGATAAATTTCATCATCGAACCCATTTTTTAGTAGTTTTTTAGATAGGTTGATTATATCATTTTTATCTATGGTTTTTATTGAGTAGTCTTGCCTATTTAACCTTAGTGCATCGACATTTGAGTTGGATTTTAGAGTCTTGTTTATGGCTGTTTCATAAGTGTTTCTATATGCTGGTGTATTGCCAAAAAGTGTTATACTAGAAACATTATTAGCCCAAGCCATATGTGTTGGTCCTGTGTCATTTCCAATGAGAAGATCCGCTTTGCTTATGAGTGCTTTTAGTGTGTTTAGATCCATTTTTGGGAGCATTTTTGCTTTTGTGTTTTGTGCTAAAAAGAGTGCCATTTCTCTCTCGTTTTCATTTGCCCAAAGTAGTAAAAAGTTCTCATCTAAGCCATCAATAACCTCTTTAAAACCCTCTTTTGGGTAGATTTTACTAGCCCAACTAGCTCCTAAAACAAGGACTATATTTTTTGCATCTTTTGTGAAAAAATCATATATGCTACTATCTTCATCTTTGTAAAAAAGGTATGGTTTTTTCTTAAGCAAGTCATCTTTTGTTATGTTTAAACCAAGAGCTTTACTAAAAAGGTAGGCATTTCTATCTATGATATTTTCTTCATAAGCTATGCTTATTTTGTGGTTGTAAAAAAGACTTGCCAAAGCCTCTCTTGTGGAGTTTTTGCAAAATCCTGCAACATTTTTTCCCACCATTTTTGCAACTATGGCTGATTTTAAAAGTCCTTGTGCATCGATGACTAAGTCGTAGTTTTGTTTTTTGAAACTTTTTATATATTTTATTTGGCTAAATAGTAGTTTTTTATCTTTTTTGAGTGATTTTAGGTTGAGTTTTATAATGACATCGATGTGTGGATTATGCTCTAGCACTTTAGCAAACATCTGCTCAACAAACCAAGTTATGTGCATATCTGGGTAGGCTTTTTTTATAAACTGCAAAACCACCATTGTGTGGATAATATCGCCCATGGCGGAGAGTTTTATTATTGCTATTTTTTTCATAATTAAAATTTTGCCTAAATATTGTTTTAAATCTTATAAGTTATACTTACATAAAACGATGTTTTACGAGGTTTATGATGGCAGAAATCTTTTTTAGTGAGGTTCAAAAAGATATTTTGAACTATAGAGATTATTTGGATAAACACAATATGGTCATTGATAAAACAAACAAGATGTTTATGGATCTTATACTGCAAATTTTGGACTATTTAGCGACTGCCGATGCAACTGTTTTAGATGAGAAATTTGAGTATAACATTATGACTATGAAGAGTGATTTTTTGAGTATGATTCACTCAAATGTTGCAGATGAGAGAACTGAAGCACACTTTTTGGTATTTTTTTTACGACTTGCAAAAGAGGAACTTTACAAATATAAAAGCATAGAAAATCCTAGCTTGAAAAAACTTCACGATCTTATGAGCTCAAAAGATTATAAATACCCAAAACATGTGGATCATCAAAAGATTTTCGCACTAGATAGAATGTGCGAAAACATAGATAGAATGTTAAGGTTAAAGTGATGGGATGGACTTGTCAATATGATGTAAAAGGTCATTGCAAACTCTTAAAACAGCCTTGTGTTCCAGGTATAAAAGGTTGCATACTAAATGCTAGTGAGTACACTTTTAGCACAGGAAACTACGAGGAAGACAAAAAAGCAAAAGAGGCAAAAGAGCAACAAAGCATCGACTGGAGCACTCTTGCAAAAAGTAACTAAATGGTTCTAAAAACAAAAGTCTTGCCAACTAGCAGGGCGATAAGAGAGGAGCTTTTAGGTAGTGGTTTTGACATAATCCAAACTCCAAAGTATTTAAATGTTGGTGATTTTTTTAATAAACTCTGCATCGTTGATAATTATGAGAGTATGGATGAAGATAGTCGGGTTTTACTGCTTTTAGAAGCGGCGAATTTTAATAATTTTTCAAAACTAAAAATAGAGCGAAACTTTTTTTCATTTACTAAAAATTCATCATATATTTTTAGTCTTTTTAGTGAACTTAGTGCCGAACTTTACGATATTCAAAAGCTTTTGGAGTTTGATCTTTATGCTGAGTATGAAGATCATATACTTATACTTTTAGAGCTTTATAAAAACTATGAAAAGCTATGCGATGAGCGGCGTGTGTTAGATAAGATATTTTTGCCAAAACTATATAGATTTAACACCGTTTTTGCTAAGAGTTTGGGCGAAGTTTTGTTTGTGCTTGATGGTTACTTGACTAACTTTGAGTTTAAACTTTTAAGGCAGTGCGCTAAAGAAATTCCTTTAAAACTTAGCTTTAGTTTTACAAAGTTCAACAAAAAAATGGCTCAAAAGTTTGAGGAGTTAGGCTTTGAGCTAGAAGTTGAGCATACTTATGAGTTAGACATCTCAAATGGTGTTATCTTGAGTAAAAAACCACTTCCAAAACATAAAAATATATCATCACATAAACTAAGCACCCCGCTTTTGCAAGTTGCATTTATAGAACAAAAAATCTATGAATATATAAATAAAGGTTATGATAAAAATAAAATAGTAGTGATCTTGCCAGATGAGGAGTTTGCCCAAAAACTTAGAGCTTTTAGTAAAAACTTCAACTTTGCTATGGGTAGGAGTTTTAGCTCTAGCAAAGTTTTTGCAACTCTTAGAGCCGCTAAAGCTTATCTTGAGGAGCAAAACCCGCAAAATCGCTACAGAGCCATAAGAACAAAGATCGAGTTTGTAGATGCTCTTTTGCCTATATATAACCTTCAAGTTTCGCAGTGTGAGCTTGTTACTCTGCTAGGTTCCATCATAGAAGATGAGAGTGTTGAGGTTAGCAGACTCTATAAAAAAGCACTTTATGATTTTGAACTTTTGTTAAAAAAACTACCAAGTTTGAGTGTAAAGTCCGCTTTTTTGCTATTTTTGCAGCGACTCTCAAAACTAAGCATAGATGAAGTTGGTGGCGGAAGCATCACTGTTATGGGTGTTTTAGAGAGTAGATATGCTCCGTTTGATGCGGTTGTGGTTGTTGATTTTGATGAGGCAAATGTTCCAAAAAAGAGCAACAAAGATATGTTTATAAACTCAGACATAAAAGAGTTAGCTTCGCTTCCAACGCATAAAGATAGGCAAAACCTACAAAAATATTACTACGATATGCTATTTAGACGCTCAAAAGAGGTGGCTATATGTTATGCTGCAAGTGAGCAAAATGGTGGATCTATGTTTTTAGATGAACTAGGCGTAAAAGAGGGTAAAACTTATGATGAGAGCAGTTACTTAAAGATCATCGCAAAAGACTCTGCACAAAGAGAGTTGAGCGATAAAAAAATAGTTCTTGAGTATGATTTTTCTAAGGTAAAACTCTCATCTTCTGCTTTAAAAACATTTTTGGAGTGCAAGAGAAAATACTATTATCGCTACATTAAAAAGCTAAGCGAACATAAGATGTTAAGCGAAGATGTTTCACCTTCAGATGTTGGAAACCTACTTCATAGTGCCTTAAAAGAGCTATATGCCAACAAAACTCACTATGAGAGCTTAGAGGAGTTAAGAACTAGCACATATAAGCACATAGAGGCTTTGGGCTTTAAAAATGAGCTTGAGCGCTACCATATGGAGTATTATAAAAAAGCACTTGAGCCATTTTTTGAGCTAGAGATGCAAAGATTTGCGAATGGTTATAGAGTTTTTAGTGTAGAGAGATATGTTGAGAGAAGCTTTTGTGGTATGAGCATTGGCGGCTATATAGATAGGATAGATGAGCTAAATTCAAAGCTTTGTGTGATTGATTATAAGAGCGGAAATATCAACACTTATAATGAAAAAAACTATGCAAATGCAACCGATTTTCAGCTTGAGTTTTACTACCTTTTAGCTTCAGACATAAAAGAAGTTAGTGAGTGTGCTTTTTATGATCTAAAGAGTATGAAGTTAGTTCCAGAGCCATTTTTTGAAGAAAAACTCTTGCTTTTAGAGAATACAATAAAAGAGCTTTTAGCCACAAAAGAGTTTGATTTTTCGATGTGCGAAGATGAGAAAAACTGTAAATTTTGTAGCTATAAAATGCTATGTGGGAGAGAGTAGTGTTTATAGCAAATCTTGCATATGAGGCTAGTGCTGGGAGTGGCAAAACTTTTATGTTAGTTGGGCGTTACCTTAGCCTTTTGTTTTTAGGAAAAAATCCATCAAAAATAGTGGCATTAACTTTTACAAACAAAGCCGCAAATGAGATGAGAGAGCGGATAACACAAACTCTAAGGGAGCTAGAAACAAGAGATGAGCTAGATGTCATAAGCTCTCTTAGCTCACTTAGTAAAGAGCAGATCTTAGCTAAAAAAGATGAGGTTTTTGAGCGGTTTTTGCACTCAAATCCAAAGATTTTAACAATCGATAGCTTTTTTACACAAATTTTGCGAAAATTTTCACTATATGCTTCATTGATGCCCGATTTTACAATGCAAAATTCACTTGATAATACTAAGCTTTACAATAGATTTTTAAAAAAACTTCGCACTCAAAAAAAGTTAGATGCTCTAGTGTGGTTATCGCTTGAGTCAAATAAAAGATTTGATGATATTTTTGAAGTGCTTGAGCAGTTTTATGAAAAATCTATGCAGATGCAAGAGCTAAGTTTTACAAAACAAAACATAGAGCCATCTAAAAGCAGAGCGGTTGAGATTATGAGTGAGTTAAAAACCATAGTTTTTAACTGCGATGAGGCATCAACTTCGACTAAAAATGGTGTGAGTTTTGAGAGCTTTGATGATATACTAGGCAAGGCTTGGCTACAGAGAGATAGCTTTGATTATAAAACATTTGCAAAGTGCTACAATCCTAAAATGGATGAGCTTTTAGCGGAGTTAAAAGAGCAGCTAAGGGACTGTTTTAATGCTAAAGAGGCGAACTTTTTTGCAAATATTTTTGAGCTAGTAGATATTTATAAGCAGAGTAAAAAAGAGCTATATATGCAAGATGCAAAGCTAAGTTTTAATGATCTTACTTACCTTGTTTATACGATTTTAAACTCCATTGACGATAGAGATTTTTTATATTTTAGACTAGATGCCAAGATAGAACATATGCTCTTAGATGAGTTTCAAGACACAAGCATAGCCCAGTATAAAGTGCTAAAACCGCTAATAGATGAGATAGTCTCAGGGGTTGGTGTGAGCGATGAGAAGACATTTTTCTTTGTTGGCGATACTAAACAGGCGATTTATAGATTCAGAGGTGGGTTTAGCGCACTTTTTGGCTATGTTTTAGCTGAGCAAAACTCAAAACTTTTAAAACTAAGCACAAATTATAGGTCTAAAAAAAATATAGTTGAGTTTGTAAATAGTATTTTTGAGTCTAAAATAGAGCTCTATACACCGCAACATACATCAAAAGATGGCGGTTTTGTAAGTGTGCAACAAAGCCAAAATGTGCTTGATGATATGCTTTTGTGTGTAGAGGAGCTTCTTGCTTTTGGGTTTAGAGATATTGCGGTTTTGTGTGTCAATAATGATGATGGTGCAAATGTAAAACTAAAACTTCAAGAGAGCGGTAAAAGTGTCATAAATGAGACAAATTTAAAGCTAATAAACCAAAAAAGAGTAAAAGCCATTTATGAGTACATAAAGTACCAATATTTTAAAGAAGATCTATATAAAGAGAACTTTTTTGCCCTCATCGCAAAGCAGAGCGGGGAGTTAAAAAGTGTTGATTTTTTCAAAAAAACACTCTTTGAGATTGTTAAAAATGTTATAGATGAGTATGGACTAGGTGATCTTAACACTTTAGAGTTTTTAAATGAAGTGGCTAGATTTGCTGATGTTGAGGAGTTTATATTTGAGTTTGAGAGCATTGAAAAACTTGTAACTTCAAGCGGTGGCGATGGGATTAGGGTGCTAACTATTCATAAATCAAAAGGACTTGAGTATGACGCAGTTATTGTACTAGATAGACTAAAGGGTGAAAATAACAGAGGCGATAGTATCATATATGATTATGATGGTTTGAGCCTTAATGGGCTTTATTTAAGACAGAGTGCTAGAGATTATGTTGATGAAAACTATGCAGATATTTTGCAAAAAGAGAAAATCTTAGCAGAAAAAGATACCATAAATGCCCAGTATGTCGCACTAACTAGGGCAAAAGAGGCACTTTTTGTTATAAAAAAAGAGTCTAAGAGCTACTTTGATACTATTGATTTGGAGATAGGTAGTTATGGGGTTTTAGAACAAAAAGAGATCATAGATGAGCCACTTTTTGAGCAAAATGAGAGCTTAGAGTATAAAAAAGAGTTTTATGGTTTGCAAAAAGTTGAGCTTAAAAAGAGCGATGAGGGAGATGAGAATTTTGCTAAGATAAACTTTGGAGTAGCACTTCATTATATGTTAGAGTCTTTGGCTATTTTTAGTTATGAAGCCATAGATGATGCAAAAGCGATGATGCAAAATAGATATGCTCATCTTCTTAGCAACTCCGAACTAAAAGATCTACTAAAAAGAGTCACAATGCTACTTGCTAATGGCGAGTTTTTGGAGATTGTTCGCGGTGAGATTTTTAAAGAGAAATTAATCTATGCAGATGGTGAAGTCAAAATTATTGACTTGCTTATAAAAAAAGGCGATGATTATATTGTGCTTGATTATAAAAGTTCAGAACTATTTGCACATAAACATATAGAACAAGTAGCGAAATATATGAGTATTTTAAGAGGTTTTGGACTTAATGTTAAAAGTGGATATATATGCTATTTGCTTGAAGATGAGGTAAAAATATTTAAGTTAAATGAAACTTAAATTAAGGTCTTTATAAGTAAAAAAGAATATACTTCCATCACTAAATTTAAATATAGGGTTTTAGAATGAAATTTACTAAAATTGCAACCCCTGAACAAATAGATCAAAAATGGGTTTTGATCGATGCACAGGGAAAGACATTCGGTCGTGTAATCACTGAAGTAGCAACAATTCTTCGTGGTAAAAACAAACCTTGCTTTACTCCAAACATAGATTGTGGTGATTATGTTGTTGTTATAAATGCAAAAGAGGCAAAGTTTAAAGGTACAAACAAAATGCAAAATAAAGAGTATCACACTCATTCGGGCTATTTTGGAAGTACAAAAAGTATAAAACTAGAAGAACTTTTAGAGAAAAACCCAGAGAAGCTATATAAACTAGCAACTCGCGGTATGCTTCCAAAAACAAAACTTGGAGCAAAAATGCTAAAAAAATTAAAAGTTTATGCAGGTGCAGAACATCCTCACACTGCACAAATAGCTAAGTAAGGATAGTTTATGGCAAAAGTATATGCAACAGGTCGTCGTAAAACGTCGATAGCAAAAGTTTGGTTAAGTGCTGGTAGCGGAAATATGACTATCAACGGTTTATCACTAGATGCTTGGCTAGGTGGTTTAGAGGCAAAAAAACTTCGTGTAAAACAACCTCTAAGTCTTACTAAGCAAGATAGTTCAGTTGATATTGTAGCTACTGTTTTAGGTGGTGGTTTTGGTGGTCAAGCTGATGCACTAAGACATGGAATTTCAAGAGCATTGGTTAGATTTAACCCATCTCTAAGAGCTATTTTAAAACCAGAAGGTATGATGACTCGTGACTCAAGAAGTGTTGAGAGAAAGAAACCAGGTAAAAGAAAAGCTCGTCGTTCAAGACAATTCTCAAAAAGATAATATCTCTTTTTATCAGCCTCTTTTTTGGCTGATTTTATTTATGAAAAAACTACTAATACTCCTTTTTTTTATAACAAATCTCTACTCATCAACACTACATCTAGTAACATCATCAAATCCATCAAGGCTAAACCCTATCTTAGCGACAGACTCGGCATCTTCTGAGATTAGTAGCTTTTTGTTTAATGGCTTAGTAAAGTATGATAAAAGTGCAACAAAAATCATAGGAGATTTGGCTAAGAGTTTTTACTTTAAGGATGATAAAACACTCATCTTTAAACTAAGAAGTGGTGTAAAGTGGCATGATGGCGAGGCTTTTGGGGCTGATGATGTTATCTTTACTTATGAGGTTTTGATCTCGCCAACCATTAGTACACCATACTCATCAAGCTTTAAACAGGTACAAAAGATCGAAAAAGTAGATAATCTAACCCTAAAAATCACATATAAAAAACCATACTTTAGAGCCTTAGAGATGTGGAGTATAGGCATACTTCCAAAACATATTTTGCAAAATGAAACAAACCTTATGAATAGTAGCTTTAACACAAATCCAGTTGGGACAGGACCATACAAACTAACTCAACTAGAGTACTCTAAGAGCATTATTTTGAGTGCTTTTGATGATTATTTTGAGGGAAGGGCGAAGATAAATACTATATCTTTTAGTGTTGTTGGCGATGCCATGAGTAGGTTTTTGATGTTAAAATCTGGTGCTATTGACATCGATTCGCTTGAGAGTATGCAGCTTCAAAGACAGCTAGATGATAAGTTTTTGAAAAATTTCACAATAGATAAAAGCATAGCCTATACATACAGCTACTTAGGGTTTAACCTAAGGCTAAAAAAGTTTCAAGATAGCAGAGTTAGGGAGGCTCTCTCACTTGCTATTGATAGAGATGAGATCATAGATATACTGTTTTTTGATGATGCAAAAGTTTGCACGGGACCATTTTTACCTGGGACTAAAGCCTTTAATGAAGACATAAAAGCCCCAAAACAAAACATAGAAAAGGCAAAAGAGCTGCTAAGAGAAGCTGGTTATGATGAGGCTCATCCGCTTAGTTTTGAGATAGCAACATCAAACTCATCATCGATTAGACCCTACACTGCACAAATTTTACAGTATCAACTAAAAAAGATAGGGGTTGAGGTAAAGTTAAAGATTATGGAGTGGCAAGCATTTTTAAATATGGTTGTTTTTCCTAAAAAGTTTGAGACTATTTTACTTGGCTGGGGTCTTTCAAAGCTACCAGATCCATATATGATGTGGCATAGTGATGCTGATTGTGTAGGTGGATTTAATATCATCGGTTACCATAATGAAAAGCTAGACAAAATGATAGAAGAGTCGCAAAGTATTGTGGATGAGCAAAAGCTTATGAGCCTTTTTAGAGATATGTTTAAGATCATAGCCGATGATAATCCATACCTTTTTTTGTATATTCCAGATAGCATAACAGCCATAAATAAAAAGATAAAAAACATTGAGCCATCGCCTAGTGGTATTTGGCATAACTATATAGATTGGGAGATTGAGAGGTGATTATACTTTTTGATTTAGATGGAACTTTGATAGACTCAACTGAGGCAATTTTGGAGTCATTTTACAACTCACTTAATATTCATAGTGACATAAAAACAGATGATGAGAGCATAAAAGCACAAATCGGCTACCCGCTTGAGATTATGTTTGAAAATATTGGAGTGCAAAAAGAAAAGATTAGCGAATGTGTAGATACTTATAGGCAAAAATATAGAGCCATCTCAACTCAAAAAACTGTACTTTTACCACTTGCTAAAGAGGCGGTTGAAGCGGCTTCTTCTTTTGCAAAATTAGGCATTGTTACAACAAAAACGGCACTCTACTCAAAAGAGCTTATGGAGCATTTTAAACTTCTTAGTTACTTTGATGTGCTAGTTGGTAGAGAAGATGTAACTCACCCAAAACCACATCCAGAACCGATACTAAAAGCACTAAAGAGTTTTGATGTGCAAAATAAACAGATATTTATGATAGGCGATACCAAGCTAGATCTCATAAGTGCAAAAGAGGCTAATGTGAACTCCATTGGAGTTTTAAGCGGTTATGGGGCAAAGCAGAGTCTATTAAAATATACTAATAAAATATTTGATAATACATTTAGTGCTATAGAGTTTTTAAAAACGCTAACTTAAGCTTTATTTTTTAAAAAGTCTCACTTATCAAGCTACATTTAAGAGCAAGTTAAATAAAATAATGCATCAATGAACAATTGTGAAAAATAGGTTATTGTTACTAGCGATAATTAAGATATAGATTTTAAGGAGAGTTGATGCTTCAGATTAGATGGCATAGCCGTGCGGGTCAAGGTGCTGTTACAGGTGCTAAGGGTTTAGCAGATGTTATTTCAACAACTGGTAAACATGTTCAAGCATTTGCATTTTATGGTTCGGCTAAAAGGGGAGCTGCTATGACAGCTTATAACCGTGTTGATGATAAAGTAATTATGAATCACGAAAAATATATGCAACCAGATTATGTATTTGTTATAGATCCAGCTTTAGTTATAACAGCTGATATTACAGCAAATCATAGGGATGGAACAAAATATATAGTAACTTCGCATCTTAGTGTTGAAGATATTAAAAAAGCTCAACCAAAGCTTGATGGCAAGGAAGTTTATGTTGTTGATTGTATAGCAATTGCAAATGAAACTATTGGAAAATCCATACCAAATACTCCTATGCTTGGTGCTTTTATGAAAGTTTCTGGTATGTATGATATAGAGTTTTTTAAAGAGAGCATGAAAAGAGTTCTAGGAAAACTACCTCAAAAGATCATAGATGCAAATATGTTAGCTATTCAGCGTGCATATGATGAAGTAAAGTAAGGATTTATTATGGCTAATAAAGGTTGGAACGAATTTGAAATAGGTGCGATGCTTAGATCATTTGAGGGTGTAGCAAATGATATTGCACTTACGAAACAAGAAGATAGAAGCTACTCACAAAGCAACTCATTTACAGCGAGTGTTGCAGATTGGCGACTTATAAAACCAGTTTTTAACAAAGATTATTGTATAGATTGTCAATTTTGTTGGGTTTATTGCCCTGATGTATCTATCATTTCAAGAGATCAAAAAATGATAGGCATAGATATGGATCACTGTAAGGGGTGTGGTATTTGTGTAGAGGTTTGTCCTACAAATCCTAAGTCACTACTTATGTACACAGAGCAAACAGATGAAGAGTCAGCTATTGCAGCTTGGCCTAAAAAAGATGATAAGGAAGCGTAATTATGGCATTTGATAAATGTGAATTAAGAGAAGTTGAGGTTTGGGATGGTAACTTTGCAGTAGCTCATGCACTTCGTCAAGCTCAAGTTGATGTTGTTGCAGCTTATCCTATAACACCATCAACACCTATAGTTGAGGGGTATGCAAAGTTTCATTCTGATGGATATGTTGAGGGTGAGTTTGTTATGGTTGAGTCCGAACATGCTGCTATGAGTGCATGTATTGGGGCGGCTGCTGCTGGTGGAAGGGTTGCTACTGCGACATCTTCTCAAGGTTTTGCTCTTATGGTTGAGACACTCTATCAA
>JACDJC010003131.1_pt1 | contig 12285 bp, 11 predicted proteins | sample 7454191 | NCBI WGS metagenome assembly JACDJC01 (sample SAMN14253291, study PRJNA609438) | sludge metagenome | isolation source: sludge after 25d culture with pyrite and EDTA | collected 2018-12-20
CCGTCGGTGTACATGACGACCAGGTCGCCGTCCGCCAGCTTGATCGGCTTGTCGGCCGGTTTCGTCTGACGGATGCGGCGATCGGTTAGAGGTGCGACGGAACGAGTCATACCGGCATACCCGCGAGCTTACTGATGCTTTGATGATAGGCAGTTTATGCCGTCATGAGTACCGCTATGACGGCGGCTTCCCATAGTACGAATGGCTCATCCAGGGCTTTGTAGCGCCCATCGAGCGACACGCCATTCTCACGGGCGGATCCAGGCAATGGTTCAAACCTGTCTGCCCGGTCCGGATGCTGGCATTGCCTATACTGGTTTCTCAAGTGCTTTCACCTGCCTGTTTCGATTGACCGGGCGATATGGCAGCCGACGGACTGCCAGAACCGCGACCGCCACCCGCCGCGCCCTTCGCGGACGCGAACATGAAAAGGAGACCACCATGAGCAAGGTCGTGAAAGAAGTTCTCGCAGCCAACCAGGGCTATGCGGCGAGTTTCGGCGACAAGGGCAAACTGCCCATGCCGCCGGGCAGGCATTTTGCCATTCTCACCTGCATGGACGCGCGCCTCGACCCGGCCAAGTATGCTGGCCTGGCCGAAGGCGATGCCCACGTCGTCCGCAATGCCGGAGGCCGCGCCAGCGACGACGCGATCCGCTCGCTGATCATCTCCTACAAGCTGCTGGGCACCCGCGAGTGGTTCGTCGTCCACCATACCGACTGCGGCATGGAAACCTTCAGCGACGAGGTCATGCGCAAACTGCTGCGCAGCAGCCTTGAGGCTGCCAGCATCGACGCCAGCGGCTGGCACGACACCGGTAGCGGCGACGGTTCAGCCGAAGGCGAACACATCAGCTGGCTCACCATCCCCAACCAGGAGCAAAGCGTGCTCGAAGATGTTCTGCGCATCCGTCATCACCCGCTGGTACCCGGCACCATCCCGATTTACGGCTACATCTACGATGTGAAGAGCGGCAAGCTGATCGAGGTGCCCAAGGCCACCGAAGCCGGGCGAGTCCGATAATTCAGTTACCCAGCACCAAGGGCGGCCCATGGCGGGCCGCCCTTTTCGCATCCGGCTGCGCATCTCCGCCCTGGCAGCCGGCACCGGACAGCCGCCGTCATCGAGCCACTTCAGTCGCACGGAATTGCACCGCCGGTTAAGATGTCCGGTCGCGAATCGTTGTTTTCAGCCTGAAATCCAGGAACTCGCCGCTCTATTTCTTCAACCTGTTCGCATCGCACGCACTGTTTATGAACGCTTTGGAACAATTCGGTCTCACCTTCCTGTCCGAATCCTGGCTCCCCCAGGTGCTGATGGTGATCGCCGCCGTCATCGTCATCAATCTCGCCGCCTACTATCTGCTCCGGCATATCGAGAAAATCGCAAGCCGCAGCTCGGCGGTCTGGGACGATGCACTGATCAAGGCCACCCGCAAGCCGCTGACGCTGATCCTGTGGGTGATCGCCACGGTCTTCGTGATCAAGATCGTGCACCAGCATCTCGGCACGCCGGTCTTCGACTTCGTCCGGCCCACCCGCGACACGATCATCATCGTCGCCCTGGCGTGGTTCCTGCTGCGACTGATCAACCAGGCCTCGCACAACATCCTGGCACGCAATGCGCGGATCGAGGGCGCGGTGGATCAAACCACGATCGATGCCCTTACCAAACTCGGTCGCTTCACCGTCTTCATCGTGGCGGTCCTGGTGATTCTGCAAACGCTGGGGTTCAGCGTATCCGGCGTGCTGGCGTTTGGCGGCATCGGCGGCATCGCCGTGGGCTTTGCGGCCAAGGACATGCTGGCCAACTTTTTCGGCGGCCTCACCATCTATCTCGACCGCCCGTTTACCGTAGGCGAATGGATCCGTTCGCCGGACAAGGAGATCGAGGGCACGGTGGAATACATCGGCTGGCGCCACACTCGGGTGCGGGCGTTCAATAAAAATCCGATTTATGTGCCGAACGCCCTGTTTACCAACATCGTGGTGGAAAATCCCACCCGCATGACCAACCGGCGCATCAAGGAAACCATCGGCATCCGCTACGCCGACATCGACCGGATGGCCGCGATCACCGCCGATGTGAAAGCCATGTTGCAGGCGCATCCAGCGATCGACACCCACGCCACCCTGATCGTCAACTTCAACCAGTTTGCCGCGTCATCGCTGGATTTCTTCATCTACACCTTCACCAAGACCGTCGAGTGGGTGCACTATCATGAGGTCAAACAGGACGTGCTGCTGAAGGTCGCGGCCATCATCCAGGGGCACGGTGCCGAGATCGCCTTCCCCACCCGCACCCTGCACATCGGGTCCGCCGCAGCCGAGCTGCAGGCGAACACCTGAAACTGACGGCTTTCTGACGCAGCGCCGGCGTTCGTGACTCGGCAACGCCATTCCGGCATTTTTGGCGGCATTTTCCAGCGCATTCACCCTCTCATCGCGCTGCAGCCCAGTCATGACGCGGCCTCGGGTCCGCCGCCTTGCCAATACGGGGGTTGCCGGCCATACTGTTCGGCGAACTGGTGTTTTGTCTGTCCTCTATTGCCCTCACGGGCACTCGTCGGCTTGCCGCATCGGCATGCACACCGCGCGCCACCCGGCCGCACCTGCCGCAGCCCCAACTGCGAACTTTCGAACACCCACTCACGCCGCGCCCGGCATCGCCGTGCGATCGGCCAATCTTGAGGAATCGAAGCATGGCAAAAGAAGAACTTGTAGAAATGGAAGGTGTTGTCAACGAAGTGCTGCCGCAAACCCGCTTTCGCGTCACCCTCGACAACGGTTTCGAAATCACCGCCTACGCCTCCGGCAAGATGCGCAAGCACCGTATCCGCATCCTCGCCGGCGACAAGGTGACCATCGAAATGTCACCCTACGACCTGACCAAGGGTCGCATCAACTTCCGCCACAAAGAAGCCTACTCCGCATCCCGTCCGGCTGTGCGTCGCTAGTATTCGCGTTGAAACTTTCCCCGCCCGAAGCCTGTCTGATTATCTGATTCGGTTTGCGCAGGCCCTGCTTATGGGGTCCGCCCGGCCCTCATTCTGATCCGAGGGGAAGCCATGGGATCCGCATCCCAGACCGCCGCGCTTACGCGGCTTGAGTACTCGACAAATTCTTGTCAGGAATCTCCACGATCCGCGACGGATCCATGTAAATCGTGCGGTGTGCCAAGTCTGGCACGACCCGCGGCGATCGTGCGCGGCAACTGAAGCGAGGCCCAGGCCATGTTCTCAACCCGAATGCTGCAAGCCCTCCTCCTGATCCTCACTCTCGGCACCCTCGTCAGCGCCTGTGCCAAGGAAAATTCAACTCCCCTCGCGAAACCCGCATCGCGCGGATCGATTGCACAACTCGACAGCGTCGTGCTCGGTATGGGCTGCTTCTGGGGCGCAGAAAAGCGCATGTCCGAAGTGCCGGGCGTGGTCGACGTCGAAAGCGGCTATGCCAATGGCGAGATCGCAGGCAACTATCAGGCTGTCCTCGCTCATGAGCGCGCCCTGCGTAACGGTAAAACCCGCCAGCGCAACCATGCCGAAGTGGTCAAGGTGAGCTTCGATCCCGCCAAAACCACGCTGGAAACGGTGCTGATCAAATTCTGGGAAAGCCATGATCCGACCCAGGGCGACCGTCAGGGCAACGACATCGGCAGCAACTATCGCAGCGCCGTCTACACCCATACACCGGCCCAGCGGGACATCGCGATGAAGACACGCGACGCCTACCAGCAGGCGCTGACCCAGGCCAAGCTTGGCGCGATCACCACCGAAATCGCCCCGCTCAGGAACTACACGCCGGCCGAGGCCTACCATCAGGACTACCTCAAGAAAAATCCCCAGGGCTATTGCGGTCTGGGCGGCACCGGCGTGAAGTATCCAGGCTCGAAGTCGGCCGCACCAACCCCGGCCACGCGTCCACTGGACGGCAAGGCCCTGGCCTTCGACCGGCAACTGGTGGTGTTCGAAGCGGAGGAATGCCCGTTCTGCAAGCAGTTCAAGGCCGACGTTCTCGACCATTGGCGTTCGCCCGTTGCCGTGACCCGCACCCTCAACCCCAACCCGCCCAGCGGCTGGAAACTGGAAAAAGCCTTGTTCGCCACTCCCACCATCGTGCTGTTCGAACAGGGGCGCGAAGTCTCCCGCTATACCGGATACAGCGGCGAACAGCCGGCGTTCTGGAAATGGCTCGGGTTTCAGCTGCTGAGCCCCGAGCAGCAAAAGATCGCGTTTGAGCAGGGCACCGAGCGCCCGGGCAGCGGATCGCACCTGGACGAAACGCGCCCCGGCACCTTTGTCGATCCGATCACCGGGGCGCCGCTGTTCCGCAGCGACGCCAAGTTCGACAGCGGCACCGGCTGGCCCAGCTTCTTCAATCCGGTGGAAGGCGCGCTGACCCTGCACCAGGACCGGGCCTTCGGCATGAAGCGGGTCGAAGTGCGCAGCGCCAGTTCAGGCATCCATCTCGGCCACGTCTTCGACGACGGCCCACCGCCCACGCACAAGCGTTACTGCATCAACGGCGGGGTGCTGAAGTTCGTGCCCGACGCGGGGAACTGACGACGGCCCTGCCCGCTCAGGCTGCGGCCTATAGCGACATGCCGCTGCGGATGACCCCGACCGCGATCCCTTCGATGACCAGCTCCTGACGGCTCAGGTCAACGACGATCGGCTCGAAGTCGGGGTTTTCCGGCAACAGCTGCACGGTATGGCCGCGCCGACTGAAGCGCTTGACCGTGACCTCGTCGTCGATCCGCGCCACCACCACCTGCCCCGCCTTCGCTTCGGCGCTGCGATGCACCGCGAGCAGGTCACCGTCGAGAATCCCGGCATCCTTCATGCTCATGCCGCTCACCTTGAGTAGATAATCCGCGCGCGGATTGAACAGCGTGGAATCGAGCTGGATATGTCGTTCGATATGTTCCTGCGCCAGGATCGGGCTGCCTGCCGCCACCCGTCCCACCACCGGCAGCCCACCGCCACCCTTCAGGCGGATGCCGCGCGACGTCCCCGGAATCAGGTCGAGCACGCCCTTCTTCGCCAGCACCTTGAGATGCTGCTCGGCGGCGTTGGGCGAACTGAAGCCGAAGTGCTGCGCGATCTCGATGCGGGTCGGCGGGCTGCCGGTGGTCTCGATCCACGCCTTGATCAGACTGAAGATTTCTTCCTGGCGGCGGGTCAGGTTTTGCATGGGACTTCCTCCGACTACTGTATACATGTACAGCATATCTACTGTATGCTTGAACAGTATAAATACTGGATTCGTAAAACGCCAATGCGCAGCCACGTTGCCGCGCCGGCAAGCTGGAGAAACCCCATGATGAAACTCGGAAAAATCAGTCCCCTCGCCTTCAGCCGCATGAAGCAGCGCGGAATTTCCATCGCTGCGCTGAACGACCTGCTCGCCCGCGGACAGGTCGAAAAGCAACTCGACGGCGCAGCGATCGTGTACCTGGACAGCCCCGACCACGCCCCGTCCTGGGCGCAGCGCCCGCAGCCCCGGCTGTATGCAGTCATGGATGCGGCAGGCGAGGTGCTGACGGTGGAACGACGGGTGCGGCGGCTGAGGGGGTAGACGACGGCACGCGGAGCGAACGACTCGGCAGGCCCACTCGATCGGGATTTGCCGCATCGGCAGGTACTATTCGTCCTTGCTTCGCCATCACATTTCCAACAGCCCGCGTACCGATGAACCTGCCGGTCAATAAACCCCAGCCCAGCCGCCCTGAAAATCCGGCCCCCGACCGCACACCGGGCGCTCGGCAGTTGCAGGCTTCCGACATCTCATCGCTGCACGACTGCATCGCGCGTTACCAGGGCGCCGTCCCCGGCCTGGCCGATCTGGGTAAAGCGCTGCAAGGCCTTTCCCGCCCGCTTGAAGCGGACCGGCTCGATGCCCTCATCGAGCTTTACCCGCAGTGCGCGCTTCTGCTGGAACAGACCCTGTGGTCCGGCGAGGCGGATTTTCATCCGTTGCTGGCGAGCTATCAGGCCCTGTTTCGCGAACAGGAATCCCTGATCGCGCTGCGTGGCAACGACGAGCGTCATCGCTTCATCCTTGCCATTCCCATCGCCGATCGTCCGCCCCACCTGCAGGCCTGTCTCGAAAGCATCTACCAGCTCTGCACGCTATTCAACTATGGTGGCAAAACCCCGGGCGGGTGGGACAAGATCCAGGTCATCGTCAGCGAGGACAGCCGCGACCCGGACAACGTCCGCCGACATCAGGCGCTGGTGGAGGACTACCGTCAAAAAGGCTTGCAGGTCGTTCACTTCGGCCTCGACGAGCAGTATGGCCTGCTACATGCGCTACCGCCGCAGCAGCGCGAACAGCTGGGGCATCTGCTCACCACCCAGCCCCGCGACCGGTTTTATCTCAAGGGCCAGGCGGCCAACCGCAATCTCAGCTACCTGAAATTTCTGCAGCTGACCGAAGACCGGGACAACACCCTGTATTACCTGGTGGACAGCGACCAGTCCTTTTGCGTGAACCGGCAGACCGCATCCGGCGAAGAGACGGTCTACGCGCTGAATTACTTTCACACCATCGACCGGATTTTCCGCACCACCGATACCCGCGTGCTCACCGGCAAGATGGTCGGCGACCCGCCGGTGTCGCCGTCGGTCATGGCGGCGAATTTTCTCGACGACGTGAGCGGTTTCTTCAGCCGCCTCGCCAGCGTGCGCAGCGGCGAGCCCTGCCAGTTTCACGGCCTGCCCAAAGCGCAGCCGGGCGACGCCGCCTATCACGACATGGCGAGGCTGTTCGGCTTTGAACACGGGTCCACGACCTATCCTTACCCCTGCCGACTCAGCGGCGAGCACGACCATGGCGCCTGCCTCGCCGACTTTGCGCAGCGGCTCAACGCCTTTTTCTTCGGCGAACACCTCACCCGCAGAACCTGGTTTGGCTATGGAAATGGCTTCACCGAACTCACCCCGGCGCGGACGATCTATCCCGGAAACTACATCGTTGACTACGCCGGACTCAAATACATCATCCCCTTTGGCCACCTGCGCCTGCGCATGTCCGGCCCCACCGCCGGGCGGCTGATCGCCGCAGAAATCGGCGCGCGCTTCGCGTCGTTCAACATGCCCAATCTGCACCGGCGCACCACCGAGGCGGGATTCGGCGACGATTTCCGCCCCGGTGTCGAACTGGAACAGCACGGCGTCGACCTGTCCGACGAGTTCGAACGCCAGTTCTTCGGCGACCTGATGCTGTTTTCGACCGACGTATTGGTGAAGCATGCAGATGTGAACCAGCCGTTTGCGCAAGAGAAGATCGAGACCATCATCGAGCAGAAAGAAGCCGAACTGCTGGCGCTGTACCAGCAAAAGCACGACGCCATCGTCGAGAAAAGCCGGCAGTTGTACGACTTCGTGTTCAATGTCGGCCACTGGTGGCTGGGCGCTGCCACACTGAGCGATGCGCTGCGTCAGGTGCGCGCCTTCATCTCCAATATCGACCGCAATTTTGGCGGGGATGCGCTGGCCTGGCGCCAGATCCAGTCGGCCGAGCATCGCGCCGAACGCAAGCGGCAGATCGTCGAAGCCTTGATGACTTATCGGGCCGAGCGGGATGCCTGGGATAGGCTGTTCTGATCCAAACGATCTTTCGACAGGGCGAAGGGCCCGTTCAACGATTCCTTCTTGTTCCTACAGACAAATCGAATCCATCGCCCGCGCAATCATCTGCGCCCTGCATTCCGTGTAAACCTGTTGCGCCTGCCGCAGTGCCGCCTCCGGAATCGTGATATGCGAGTAATCGTTTCGCGCCTGATCAATGCGCCCGCGATGAATGCGTGCGGACGAATCGCCCTTGCCGGTCTTGCCGGTGTGAGTGAAGGTTTGATACTGCTCGCTCAGGGGCGAATCCAGTTCGAGCCAGCCACTTAGTCCGGGCAGCAGCTTCTGCGGTGCCTGTTGCAACAGCGCCGCGTCGAAGTAGTAGTAGCCCCGGTCAGCCGTGGTGCAGAAGTCGGCGAGCGCCTCGACCCGCGCAACGTAGTAACGAGTTGCCTCGACCGGCGAGGCGTACAGGTCCGGCTCGGTCTTCTGCGCAAACAGATGCACGATGCTCTTGATCGTGTGTTCCGGCTCCAGCAGGGAAACCAGGATTTTGATATCGGTCAGGCCCAGGCGCTCGGGCTGTAGCCGGTAGTCGTTGTGCAGCAGCTTGTCGAAGAGGTAACGGCTGCCGGGCTTGAGTCCGTCGCTTTGCAGCAAGCGCTCCCGCTGCGTATCCAGTGCGGACGCGTCGTCATAGCCGAGATGCATTTCATAGTAGCCATTGATCTGCGGGTGTGAGCCGAGAACATGCCCCGCCAGACTGGACAAGGCGCGCATATGGCTCAGCAGGAAGATTCTGGAATAGCGGTCAGACAAGGCGTGCGTTCAGAGCGGTCGCTTGCCCGTGCAATCCGGGTATCGCGTGCAAGCCCAGAACGCATTGCCCGCATGGGCGCCCCGCCTGGCCTTGCGCTGCACCATCCGGCTTTGGCATTCCGGGCAAAAAGGCGCACCGGTGGTCATGACACTGAGCGGGTCCCGGAAAGCCTGATGGGGCAGACTCACCCCGCGTATCAGCGCATGCAACGCCTTGCCATCCATCAGCTCGATATTCCTGCCCTTGGCAAACGCATGCGCCTCTTCCGTGAACACCCCCGACGTCACCACAAAGCCGCCGCTGGCGCCCCTGGCTGCCATCACCCCATAGAGTTCGCACACGATGGTCACGCCCACCTTGATCGCCCGCCACTGCTTGCATTGCACCAGGAAGGCCTCGCCCGACTTCTTCAACGCCAGATCAACGCCGCCATCGGCCCCGCCGCCGCCAGTCTCAGTCACCGAATAGCCCCGGCGCCGGAAGGCCTCGCCCACCACCGCCTCGAATTCCTTCCAGCTCATGTTGTTCAAGGCGCCACTGCTCGGGCTGGCGGCGACCTGGGCGTGCAGTACGCGGCGCTTGTAACGCCCGTAAGCGGAGACGGCCGCGCCAAACAGCAAAACCAACGGCAACAGATACTGGCCCCATGCAGCCAGCGTCCTGAAAACATTCTGGCCGACAAATGCACCCATCTTTCCGGGCTGGGCCACTGCCGAAATCTCACCGACAGCAATGCCATGCAGCCAGAAATACGCGGCAATCGCGAGGGTGACGCCCACCCACCAGGGGAGCTTGCTGGTGAGCTCGATCAAATCTTCAACCGGGCTTCTTTTACGGCGTGCCATGTTTTACCCAGGGCTGATCGCTATGCCAGCCAATTCACCGTGTCGAAGGATGGATCAGGTGCGTCGTTCATGCCTCGACCTCCATCTCTGGCCCTATATCGGCCAGAATCTCCCGAAACTGTTCCAACACCTCCCCGCCTCAGCGATACGCGCCCGCCAACGCCTCGTTCACCAGCGTCACCAGCTGCGCCCAACCCCAGGTCGGCAGCGGCTTGCCGTTAACGAAGTACTCCGGGGTCGCGGTGACCTTCATGCTGGTTGTGTCGTCCATGTCCTGGCGGACCCATGCGCTCATCTCCGGAGCGTTCATGTCGGCACGAAGCTGGTCCATGTTCAGGCCCAGCCCTTCCAGTTGCGTCCAGGCCCGATCGGGATTCGACACGTGATTGGCTACCCAGTCGTCCTGAGTCGCCAGCAGGGCCTCCAGCGCTTCCAGGTGCTTGCCCTGCTTGCCTGCGGCGTAGATCATCGCCACAACCTGGTCCGAATTCGGGTGAAACGGCGCGTAGCGCAGCACCACACGAACCTGACCGGCATGGTCGTCCACCAACTGCTTGACCCGTGGGTAGAAGTCCCGGCAGGTCCCGCAGGCCGGATCGAGGAATTCCACGATCTCGACCTTGGCATCGGCGGCGCCGTACACCGGCGAATGCATGCGCACCAGCGCCGACTTGAATTCAGTCGCCAGTTGTTGGGCCTCCTCGACCCTATCGGACTTGAAAACCAGTACGCCGACAACGAATGCGGCAATCAGGATCACGGCGGCGGAGATGAACAGGGTGGACTTCTTCATTTGACACCTTTGAAATGCGTCAGCACGAGCAAGCCGACAATGGTGGAAAAACTCAGCACGGACAGCAACGGCAATGTGATGAAGCCGAACAACTCGATTACGTCCACCGAGCACGGCACGCCCACGCTGCACGGCGTCGCCCGTTCCGGAATCAGGCCGCTCGCCACCCCCCAGTGGAACAGCGCGATCAGCAAACCGACACCGGCCAGCGGCAGCGCATAACGAACCACCCGGCGGTCAAACGGAAACAGCCCCGCCGCCAGGACCAGCACCAGCGGAAACATGCAGATGCGCTGATACCAGCACAGCACGCAGGGCGCATGGCCCATCACCTCGCCAATGAACAAGGCGCCCAGCGTCGAAACGGTGGCCACCAGCCAGGCCAGGAAAAGAAGCGTCCAGCCGGTTTGTTGGGGAATGGGGGTGAGGGTGTTCATGGCGCGAGGAATATTAAAGCAGGCTTCAAAGTGGGCGAAACACGCCCGGAAGGTACAGTGAAAGGGTGGATATGGAAACATCAAGGGCTCTGCGGAGCTCTTCGGAATCAGAACGGATTATTGTAAATCACGCGAGGAAACGGTCATCCCGCTCGGTGCGACGCATGGCGTTCAAACCCCGCTCCACTCCGGCCTCCAAAATTGAGGCCGATGTTTTGACCCGTAGCAAACGCCCTGGCCACTGGGGTGGAGCGACGCGCTATCTGATACTCAGGCAACACTTTCAAGCACAAGCAGCTCTTTGGTGGCCCGCGTCATTGCAACATAAAGCAAACGGGCTTCTTCTTCAGTTGTAATGTCTTCACCACTCGGGATGCTCACGCCCGGGATCGCCACCAACGGGAATTCCAGCCCCTTGCTGCTGTGAAATGTGATCAGCTTCACCGTGTCCTTTTTGTCGCCAAACTGAATATTCTTGTGGCCCGTGATCGGGATACCCGCGACTGCAAACGCGTCATTGATCAACTTGCCGACCGGATTCCAGTTGCGATACAGAATCGCCATATCCTTCCACGCCGTTCCCTCCCGATGCGCCGCCTTGAACTGCTCAACAATGTATTTCGCCTCGTCTTTCAATGTGGGCAATTTGATCAACAGCGGTTTGAGACCATGAAGGCCAGCGGATATCGGCAACAGCCGCGGCACGCCGTCCTCCTCTGCGTCTGTAGGTGTGAGTAATTCTTTTGCAAAACGTGCAGCAAATTCCAGAATTTCCTGGGTGTTTCGGTAGTTGATTTTCAGCACCGTCGTCCGACCCTGTGCCTGCACCCCCACGCTCTTGAAGCTGAAGTTACGTTTATCGCCCGTATCGTAAATGGACTGGGCATCGTCATAAAGAACCAGCAAAGCGTTGGAGCGTGGGTCCACCATCTGCACCACCAGCTTGAACCACTCAGGTTTGAAATCGTGGCCTTCGTCGATCATGACCGCTTCGTATTGCCCGGCCGGGATGAGTTTGTTATCCACCCCACGGATAACCTTATCCACCATGTCATCCCAATAGCCATCCTGTCTGGCATTGCCTTCGGGTAGTCCAACGTTATAAGCGGTGAGTTGGCGATGACACCACGCATGAAAATTCTGCACGATGACCTTGTCGGCCACGCCCTTTTCCTGCATCCAGTGTTCCAGACGCTTGGCCAGGGCCTTGTTGTAACAAAGAATCAGGATGGGCTTGGTGCACACCCTGGCCAGATATTCAGCCCGACAACCAAGGATCAGTGTCTTGCCGGAGCCCGCCACGCCGTGAATGACCCGGTGCCCTTCGCCCAGGCTGCGCGCGAGCTGCTCCTGCTGCAAATCCATTACCCGCAAAATATCCGGCAACTCGGTCGACTCTGCTTCAAGCTCGTCGAACAAGCCACTCTGTTTCGCCGGCAGGCGGATTTCGGGAAACATGTGCCAGCGCACCCGGTCGATCTGCGGCAAGCCAAGCTTGCCGAACCCGCCCACGGTAAACATCTCCCACAGCCGCTTCTGGAATGCCTCCATTTCCACCGAGTCGACCATCTCGTCCTGGCAGATCACCCGATGCGATTCCAGCACCTCGCCCAGGTCCGTGCTTTCAAACTGCTTGCGGCTGATATTGGCAAGCACCACCCCATAAGCCCACGGGAAAAGCAGCTTGCCCTGCATGCGACCGCTGCTGAAAACCAGTTGCGGATCCTTTTCCAGCGTTCCCACCACAGCATGCGCATACTGCCGTGCCTGCTCCAGCGGATTGGCCGCGTGCTTCAAGCCCTGGCCGGTCAACAACGTAA
>JACDJC010003132.1_pt1 | contig 12284 bp, 12 predicted proteins | sample 7454191 | NCBI WGS metagenome assembly JACDJC01 (sample SAMN14253291, study PRJNA609438) | sludge metagenome | isolation source: sludge after 25d culture with pyrite and EDTA | collected 2018-12-20
GACGACCCTGCTGGGGCTCCTGGCGGGACTGGACCGGCCCGCTTCCGGTGAGGTGTGGCTGGACGGGAACGCCCTCAGCACCCTCGACGAGGACGAGCGCGCCGCGCTCCGCGGCGCCAAGGTGGGGTTCGTCTTCCAGTCCTACCAGCTGATCCCGACCCTCACGGCGCTCGAGAACGTGCAGGTCCCGCTGGAACTCCGGGGCGAGTCCGACCCGGCCCGGGCCCGCGCGCTGCTCGAGCGAGTCGGGCTCGGCGACCGCACCGGCCACTATCCGGCGCAGCTCTCCGGCGGCGAGCAGCAGCGGGTGGCGCTCGCCCGCGCCTTCAGCACCCAGCCGAAGGTCCTCTTCGCGGACGAGCCGACGGGCAATCTCGACCAGCGCACCGGCGCCGGCATCATCGAACTGATGACCGACCTCAACCGGGAGGCGGGCACGACGCTGGTCCTCGTGACGCACGACCCCGAGCTGGCCGGCCGGGCCCGCCGCATCCTGCGGCTGGCGGACGGCCGCCTCGTGTCGGACACCGCGGCGTGACGCTCCGGGCACTCCTGCGGCTGGCGTGGCGCGAGGGACGCGCCTCCCGGCGGCGCCTCCTCCTGCTCGTGGCCGCCATCGCGACGGGCACCGCCGCGCTCGTGGCGATCAACACCTTCACCGCCAACCTCCGGACCGCAGTGTCGGGCGAGGCGCGCAGCCTCCTCGGCGCCGATCTCGCATTCGCGTCGCGAAGCGCGCCCACCGACGCGCTCCGCCAACTGGCGGATTCGCTCGCCTGCGCCCGCGCCCTCCCGTGCGATGCACGCGCCACCGTCACCACCTTCGGCGCCATGGGGTACGTCCCCTCCCGCAGCGGCGTGCGCCTGGTCCGGGTGACGGCGGTCGAAGGGGACTGGCCCTTCTTCGGGAAGATCAGCACCTCGCCCGCCGGCGCCTGGCCGCAGCTGCAGTCGGCCCGCGTGGCGCTGGTGGATCCCGCCTTCCTCACGGCGCTCGGCGCCTCCATCGGCGACACCCTGGCGCTCGGCGCCCTGCGTGTGCCGATCGCCGGCACGGTGGACCACGTCCCGGGCGACGTGGGCATCGCGACCGCGTTCGGTCCGCGCGTGTTCATCCCCGGCGCGCTGGTGCCGGAGACGGGGCTGCTCGGCTTCGGCGCCCGCGCAGAGTACGACACCTACCTCCGCCTGCCGGCCGGTGCCGAGGTCGAGGCCATCGCCGATTCCCTCAGGCCGAGGCTTCGCCCCGAGCGAGTGCGGGTGCGCACGGTCGAGGACGAGCAGCGGAATCTCGGCAACGCCCTCGAACGCCTCGGTCGCTTTCTTGGGCTCGTGGCCCTGGTGGCGCTCCTCCTCGGCGGACTCGGGGTCGGGAGCGCCATCCACGTCCTCATCCGGCAGAAGATGGACACCGTGGCGGTCCTCCGCTGCCTCGGCGGAAGCAGCCGGCAGGTCTTCACCCTCTTCCTGGTGCAGGCGGCCGGGATCGGCCTTCTCGGGAGCGGCATCGGCGCCGCCGTCGGGCTCGGCGTCCAGCAGCTCTTGCCCCGCGTCCTCGGGGAATTCCTTCCGGTGTCGGTGCCGACGACGGTCTCGTGGCCCGCGCTCGCCACCGGGCTGGGCCTCGGGCTCTGGACGGCCATCGCCTTCGCGCTGATTCCGCTGCTGGGCGTCCGGAAGATCTCCCCGCTCGCCACCCTACGCCGCCCGTATGAAGCGGAGACCCGCCAGCCGCGCGATCGGTGGACTGTCGTCGCGACCCTCGCGCTGGCGCTGAGCGTCCTCCTCATGGCTGTCGTGCAGGCAGGCGACGCGCTGCGCGGAGCCGCCTTTGCGGCAGGCATCGGCCTGGCGATTGCCGGACTCTGGCTCTCGGCGTTCGCGCTGGTCCGCGGGCTTCGCAAGTGGTTTCCCCACCGCCTGTCCTATGTATGGCGCCAGGGGCTCGCCAATCTCTACCGACCGGCCAACCAGACTGTCTCGGTGGTGCTCTCGCTCGGATTCGGCAGCTTCCTGCTCGCCACTCTGCTGCTGGTCCAGCACAACCTGCTGCGGTCGCTGCGTGTGGACGGCAGTTCGCGCCGACCGAACCTGATTCTCTTCGACATCCAGCCCGACCAGGCGATGGGCGTCGACTCGCTGCTCCGGGCCCGTGCGCTCGACCCCACTCCCGCCGTCCCCATCGTCCCGATGCGCATCCAGTCCATCGGCGGACGCTCGGTCCAGGAATACTCGCGCGACACGACCGAGGTCGAGGGACGGCCCGCCGGGTGGGCGCTTCGGCGCGAGTACCGCTCGACCTATCGCGATTCGGTGGTGGCGAGCGAGCGGTTGATCACCGGCTCGTGGTGGGGCGCCGGCCCCGATTCAGCCGGGGCACCGGTGTCCATTTCGGTGGAGGTGGGGCTGGCGGAGGAACTCGGCGTCAGCATCGACGACGAGATCACGTGGGACGTCCAGGGCGTGCCGGTCCCGAGCCGAGTGACCAGCCTGCGCGAGGTGGACTGGGCGCGGTTCGAGACGAACTTCTTCGTGGTGTTCCGTCCGGGGGCGCTCGAGGCCGCCCCGCAGACGCTCGTGACGCTGGTCCGGGTGGACAGCGCGTCGGAGCGCGGCCTCATCCAGCGCGCCGTCGTCGACCGCTTCGCCAACATCTCCGCGCTCGACCTCTCGACCGTCCAGCGCGCGCTGGACGACATCCTCGGCAAGGTGGGCGCCGCCATCCGGTTCATGGCGTTCTTCACGCTGGCGGCGGGGCTCGTGGTGCTGCTCGGCTCCCTGGCGACCAGCCGGGCGCAGCGGCTGCGCGAGACGGTGCTCCTCAAGACCCTCGGGGCGAGCCGGGCCCAGGTGATCCGTGTGGCCGTCGCCGAATACCTGGCGCTGGGGACACTCGCCGCACTGGCGGGGCTGGTGCTGGCGGTCGGCAGCGGATGGGCGCTGGCCCGCTGGCTCTTCGAGACGAAGTTCGCGCTCCCGGCCTCGCCGATGCTCCTCCTGGCCGCGGGTGTGGTGGCGCTGACGGTCGGCGTCGGGCTCTGGAGCTCGGTGGACCTCTTCCGGAGGACGCCGCTGGACGCCCTGCGGAACGAATAGCCCGCTTCTTACCTCCCCTCCGGGGCGGCAGTATCTTACCTCCATCCTCAACAGGTGAGACTCCCCGGATGCTCCCGATCGACCTTCGCGGCAAGCGCGCCTTCGTGGCCGGTGTCTCCGACGACGGCGGGTTCGGCTTCTCGATCGCCAAGTCGCTCGCCGAAGCCGGCGCCTCGGTCTGCCTCGGTTCGTGGCCCCCGGCCCTCGGCATCTTCCAGAAGCTGCTCGAGCGCGGCAAGATGGACGCCTCGATGACCCTTGCCGACGGCCGCAAGCTCGAATTCGAGAAGATCTACCCGCTCGACGCCGCCTACGACTCGATGGCGGACGTCCCCGCCGACATCCGAGAGAACAAGCGCTACAAGGACCAGGGCGACTTCACCATTCAGGGCGTCGTGGAGCAGTTCAGGAAGGACTTCGGCGACAAGCCGCTCGACATCGTGGTGCACTCGCTGGCCAACGGGCCCGAGGTCAAGAACGAATTGCTCGACACCTCGCGCAACGGCTACCTGACCGCCATCAGCGTGAGCGCGTACAGCAACGTCTCCTTCGTCCGGAACTTCGGTCCACTGATGCGGGAGGGCGGCTCGTTCCTGTCCCTCACCTACATGGCCGGCGAGCGGGTCATCCCCGGCTACGGCGGCGGGATGAGCACCGCCAAGGCCGCCCTCGAGGCCGACACCCGCACCCTCTCCTACGAGGCGGGCCGACGGTTCGGCATCCGGATCAACACCATCTCCGCCGGCCCCTGGGCCTCGCGTGCCGCCTCGGCCATCGGCTTCATCGACATGATGATCGAGTACTGCGCGAAGAACTCCCCCCTGCCCCGCAAGATGGAACCGACCGACGTCGGGAACGCCGCGGCCTTCCTCGCGAGCCCCATGGCCGCGGCCATCACCGGCAGCGTGGTGTACGTGGACAACGGATACCACGCCATGGGCATGGCGGTGTCGCCCGAGGCGCTCAACACCCCGAAGGGCTGACCCCCGTGTTCATCGGCCACTACGGGATGGCGCTGGCGCTCAAGCGCGCCGAGCCGAAGCTCTCGCTCGGCACCCTCTTCATCGCGGTGCAGCTGGTGGACATCGCCTGGGGCGCCGCGATCCTGCTCGGCCTCGAGCGGGTCCAGATCCACCCCGGCTGGACCGCCGCCACGCCCCTGCAGTTCGTCTACTACCCGATCACGCACAGCCTGCTGGCGGCCGGCCTCTGGGCCGCCGCCGCCGCCATCGCCTGGTACACCTGGCCCACGAAGGACTCCAGTGGGCACGGCCGGGCCGCCATGATCGTGGCGCTCGCCGTCGCGTCGCACTGGTTCCTCGACCTGGTGGTGCATGTACCCGACCTCCCGCTGGCCGGGAACGACAGCGCCAAGTTCGGCTTCGGGCTCTGGAACAGCATCCCCCTCACCTTCACCGTCGAACTGGCGCTCCTCGGGCTCGGCCTGGCGCTGTATCTCCGGGGCGGCAGTCGCAATCACCCGGTACGCCGCGGCTGGGCCGTCGGCTTCGCGGCGGTGCTGGCCGCGGCGTACATCGCCACCACACTCGGCCCACCCCCGCCGAGCGTGCGCGCCATCGGCATCAGCGCCATCGCCATGCTCCTGACGCTGGCAGCGGTCGGCGCCTGGATCGACCGCGGCCGATCCGCCCGCGCGACCCGATAGCGGCGGCATCGTGGACCAGCGGTTCTTCCGGCTGGGCGCCCTCTCGGCGTTGATTGCGGTGGCGGCCGGTGCCTTCGGCGCACATGCGCTGCGCGCCCGGCTCGACCTTGCCATGCTGGCCGCTTTCGAGACTGGGGCACGGTACCAGATGTACCATGCGCTCGCGCTGCTGGCGGTCGCGTGGGCTTCGGGCCGCTGGCCGGGCAGGCTCACGTCCATGGCCGGGTGGTGCTTCGTGGCGGGGACGGTGCTGTTCTCGGGGAGCCTTTACGCCATGGCCCTGACGGGACATCGAGCCCTCGGCGCCATCACGCCGCTGGGCGGCGTGGCCTTCCTTGTCGGCTGGCTCTGCCTGGCACTCGGCGCCCGACGCGGCGCATGAGGGCCGAAGCCGAGCGCTACCGTATCCTCCTCGAGACGCTCGACGCCTGGCACGCGGCTGCTAAGCTGCGCCACCCGGGCGTCGTACCCTGCCGGATCGGGTGCACCGCCTGCTGCCGCGGCCCATTCGACATCTCGGTCGCCGACGTCCTCCTCCTGCGGGACACCGTCCACAAGCTGCCCGCGGATCGGCGCCAGGCCCTCACGGCACGAGCGACCGCGGCGGCAGCGCGCCAGCGGGCGCTTGCTCCAGGCTGGGAATCGCCGTACGACGTCCGGACCCTGGGAGAGGCTCGATTCGACGCGCTCTGTGACGCGCTCGCCGCCGAACCATGCCCATGCCTGGAGGAGGGGGCGTGCGCGGTGTATGAAGGGCGGCCTACGGTCTGCCGGCTCATGGGCCTCGGGCTCGAATCGCCCGACGGCCGGGTACTCCCGAACGCCTGCCCGATCCAGTCAGAGTTCCCCGGCTACAGGACGCTCCCGGCGCAGTCGTTCGACCTCGCGGCGTTCGAGGAAACGGAAGAGGCCTGCCTCGTGGAGGCAGGCCTCGTGCTCTTCGGCTCGGCGGAGGCAGCGGGGTACGAGACCACCATTGCCCTGGCGCTGGGGAAGCCCGCCTAGATACCCCGGTCGTGAAAGCCCGCCAGCCGGCCGCGCAGGTCTCTCGGTTCCACCTGCACCACCTTCCCCATCAGGTCGATCCAGATCGTGACCGACCTGGCCCCGGGGATCATCGTGGGCCCGAAGGTGAACTTCCAGACGCGCGGCCGCCCCGGCAGTTCGGGATCACCCTTCCAGAGCAGCTCCTGCGACCGTTTTCCCATCTTGGGCGGCGGTGCGCCCAGCATCGTGCCGACGGCCGAGTATGCCGCGACGTACGACGCCCCAACAAGCAGCGCCCCGACGAACGCCGCAATGACCAGGTACCACAGGAGCCGTGCCATGACACCCTCCGGGCGGGGGTTGTTCGGCCGCTGGCCGCTCAGCGCGCCAGCTGCTCCACGATGCGATAGTAGAACTCCACCCCGAACCTAACCTCCGGGACGGGCACTCGCTCGTTGTTGCCGTGCGTCGTGGCGCCGATCGCTTCCGTCGTGCGCCAGGACTCGATGCCGTAGGCGTCGATGCCGAGGGCGCGATAGTCATAGCTGTCGGTGTAGCCGGTGAGCATCTTCGGCAGGACGAGAGCACCGGGGTCCATGGCGTTCACCGCGCCCGTGAACGCGTCAAGGACGGGCCCGTCGACCGGGGACGAGCGGGCCGAACGGAGGCGGGAGATCGGGGTGATCTCCACCGTGGTGTCCCGGATGACGCTCCGCAGTTGTGCGAGAAACTCCTCCGGCCGCTGGCCGGGAAGGAGCCGCACGTCGATTTCGGCGGACGCCTCGGCCGGAATCACGTTGGTGTTCGTCGACCCATGGAGCACGGTGATCGTTACGGTGTTGCGGAGGATGGCGTTCTGGTACCGGTCCGACGTCAGCCACGCCGCGGCGGCTGAGTCCCGCAGGGCAGCTGCGGGATCCGCCAGCCAAGCGCGGTAGGTCGGGTTGGTCTCCCGCGTGGCCAGGGCCCGGAGATACGCCTCTGCGGGCGGGGTCAGGACCAGCGGCGTTTCCCAGTCCGCGATGCGCCCCAGGACACGCGAGAGCCGCAGAGCCGCGTTGCCGGCGGTCGGCCGGCTGCCGTGGCCCGGCTCGCCGCGGACCGTCAGGCGGAGCCAATAGGGCACTTTTTCCGTCGCGTCGAGACCGTAGGAGATGGCCTTCCCGTCGTTCCCCATCAGGTTCTCGCCACCCTCATTGAGCAGGAACTCGGCGTTCCGCAGCAGGTCCGCCTTCTGCTGGGTGAACCAGACCGAGCCGGTGGACCCCAGTTCCTCGTCCGCGTTCGCCACGAGGATGAGGTCCCGGCTCAGCACGATCCCCCGCCGCTTCAGGGCCACCATGGTCGCCAGCTGGATGATGCCCAGCCCCTTGGTGTCCTGCGCCCCTCGCCCCCAGACGTCGCCATCCTCGATCACCCCGCTGTACGGGGGAAACCGCCACCGGGACGAATCCGCCGGCACGACGTCGATGTGGTGGAGCAGCACCAGCGGCCGCCGGGCGCCGGTTCCCGGGAGCCGGGCCACCAGGTTGCCGCGACCGGGCGCCGACTCGAGGATGTCCGACGCGATCCCCTCGCGGGCGAGGACGGCCTGCAGGAACTTCGCGCCTTCCGTCTCGTTGCCGGGCGGGTTGGCGGTCCGGATGCGGAGGTACTCCTGCAGCCAGCTCGTCGCCTCGGCGGCCAGCGCGTCGAAGTTCGGCGGGTTTCTCCCCTGCGCCCGCGCCGGCACGACGGAGAGCAGGAGCAGGAGGAAGGCGAGGAGTGCACGCATGGGGCCTCTGGGGCGGATGACGAAGCGGCCCCGCCGGAGCGGGGCCGCAGGACCTGCACGAAGGCCGCGGGTCAGGCGGCCGGGTGGAGCAGGCGCAGGTACGAGAAGAGCAGCAGCAGCGCCACGATGAGGACGGCCGCGATGATGAGCGGGAAGACGAACAGCCCGCTGAAGATCTTGCTGTCCTGCTTCAGGTGCATGTAGAACATGGCGACCAGGGCGAACTTGGCGGCCGACAGGATGATGAGGATCCAGTTGAGCAGGGGCCGCACGAGCTCGTGGAGCGGCATGCCGGGCCGGTGGGAGACCTCGAACGCCAGCACCTCGAGCGCCGTCATGACGAAGAGGATGACGGCGACCCGCAGGTACAGCGCAGGCCCCGGATGGGCGTGTTCGTGCGTGGCGACTTGGGCGTCCATGCCGATCACCTCATCAGGTAGACGACGGGGAAGATCACGATCCAGACCACGTCCACGAAGTGCCAGTAGAGCGCGGCGATCTCGAGGTTCAGCGACTTCTCAGGCGGCACCTTGCCCCGGATGGCGAGGACGAGCATCGTCGCCAGCCAGATGACGCCGATGGTGACGTGGGTGCCGTGGAATCCCGTCAGGGTGTAGAACGACGACCCGAAGAGGTTCGTGGTGTAGCCGAGCCCCTTGTGGTAGAAGTGGTAGAACTCGTACACCTGCATGCCGACGAAGAAGAGGCCGCAGACGACCGTGGCCGAGAGCCAGCCGATCAGCTTCTTGCGGTTCCCGTGCTGCGCCCCGTTGAGCGCCAGCACCACGAAGAAGGAGCTGAAGAGAAGCACGGCGGTGCCGAAGGTGACCAGCGGGATCTCGAAGATCGGCTCGCAGGTGGTCATCTGGCCGTGAAGCATGCACTGCGACGTCTCGTGCGGGAGCGGCCCGACGAGGCTCTCGCCCTTGTAGACGAGATAGTTCGAGATCAGCGTCGCGAAGAAGAGGCATTCCGACCCGATGAAGGTCCAGATGGCCAGCTTCCGGGTGTCGAGCCCGGTGGCCGTCGGGGGATGCAACGCGTGTGCGGTGTCGTGCGCCAAGGGACCGTCCGTCTCAGTCGTGTGTGGTCTAGTGGTCCGCGGGCTCGAACGCCCACGAGAAGATGCCCAGCAGGGTGATCGCGACGCCCAGCAGGATGACCCAGAGCGTGACGTGCATCAGGAAGCCGACCAGGGTGAGCGCGGTCCCGAAGGCGGTCACGATCGGCCAGTAGGAGGGGCTCGGGAGGTGGATCCCCTTGCCGCTTACGCGGGCCGGCTCCGGCAGGGTGCCGCCGCGCGCGCGCCGCAGCTCCCAGAGGGGGTCTCGGCTGTCCACCGTCGGCTCCACCGCGAAGTTCCACTCCTGCGGCGGCGACGGGATGGACCACTCCAGGGTGGCGCCGTGCCAAGGGTCCGCCGTGGCCACCTCGCCGCTCCTGAGCGACTTCAGGATGTTCCAGATGAAGATGAGGAACGAGAAGCCGAGGATCAGGGAGCCGGCGGTCTCAACCGCGTTCCAGAACTCGAAGCCCATGCCCGCGGAATAGGTGTACACCCGGCGCGGCATCCCGTTCAGGCCGAGGATGTGCATCGGCGCGAAGGTCAGGTTGAAGCCCAGGAACATCAGCCAGAAGTGCGCCTTGCCGAGCGTCTCGCTCAGCATCCGGCCGGTCATCTTCGGGAACCAGTAGTAGGCGCCGGCCGTCAGCGCGAAGATGCTGCCGCCGAAGAGCACGTAGTGGAAGTGCGCCACGATGAAGTAGCTGTCGGTCTGCTGCAGGTCGGCCGGCGGCGAGGCGTGCATGACGCCGGAGAGCCCGCCGATGATGAACATCGCCACGAACCCGAGGGCGAAGTACATCGGGGTCTTGTACTGGATGGAGCCGCCCCAGACGGTGCCGATCCAGTTGAAGATCTTCACGCCGGTCGGGATGGCGATCAGCATCGTGCCGAGCGAGAACACCGTGTCCGCCATCGGGCCCATGCCGGTGGAGAACATGTGATGGCTCCACACGCCGAAGCCGAGGAAGGCGATGAAGCACCCCGAGAAGACCATGGCGGCATAGCCGAAGAGCGGCTTCCGCGAGAACACCGGCAGGATCTCGGAGACGACGCCGAAGGCCGGGAGGATCAGGATGTACACCTCGGGATGGCCGAACAGCCAGAAGAGGTGCTGCCAGAGGACCGGGTCGCCGCCGCCGGACGGGACGAAGAAGTGGGTCCCGAAGCTCCTGTCGAGCATGAGCAGCACCAGCGCGACCGTGATGATCGGGAACGCCAGCAGCAGCAGCACCTGGGTGATGAGGCTCATCCAGACGAACATCGGCATCCGCATCATCTTCATGCCGGGCGCGCGCAGGTTGATGATGGTCACGAAGAAGTTCACCGCCGCGGCCAGCGAGGCGATGCCCAGGATCTGCAGGCCGATGATCCAGAAGTCGACGTTGAGGCCGGGGCTGTACTGCTTGGAGGTGAGGTTGGCATAGGCGAACCACCCCATGTCCGGCGCGGCGTTGAACAGGAAGCTGGCGTTGAGCACCAGTCCGCCGAACAGGAACACCCAGTAGCTGTAGGCGTTGAGCCGCGGGAAGGCGACGTCCCGCGCGCCGATGAGCAACGGGATGAAGTAATTGAAGAACATCGCCGAGAGCGGCATCACCCCGAGGAAGATCATCGTGGTGCCGTGCATCGTGAACAGCTGGTTGTACGCCTCGGGGGAGAGGAAGGTCTTGTCTGGCGCCCCGAGCTGCCAGCGGATCAGCAGCGCCTCGAGCCCGCCGATCAGGAAGAACAGGAAGGCGGTGACGCCGTAGAGGATCCCGATCCGCTTGTGATCCACGGTCGTGATCCAGCTCCAGAGCCCCTTCTTCTCGGCGGGAGCCGCCTCTGCCCCGGCGTGCCCCATCGCAATCGTGGACATCGGCTACCCTCTCGTCAGTTGCCGGCGGCGGTCATGGCGACCGCCCCCGGCGCAGGCACGACGCTGAGCGACCGGAGGTACGCTACCAGCGCGGTGGTTTCGTCATCGGTGAGCCCGAGGTTGGGCATGAGCACCCCCACCTTCACCGCCTGGGGGTTCTTCAGCCACCGGGCCAGGTTCTCGTCCGTGTTAGGCAGCCATCCGGAGGCGATGGTGGTGCGGCTGCCGACCCCGGCCAAGTTGGGCCCGACCATCGTCGGGGCCCCCACCGCGGTGACCGCGTGGCACCCCACGCAGGCCTTGGCGGCGAAGAGCTGCTGGCCCTGCGCCACGAGCGGGTCCACTGCCGGGGCGGCCGCCGAGTCGGCGGGTGCCGGGCTGGCCGCCGGCGCGCCGACTGCCGCGAGCCCCTCCCGCCAGGCGACGAAGGCGGCGGAGTCCTGCGCCACGACCTGGAACGCCATCCGGGCGTGCTGCGTGCCGCAGAACTCGGCGCACTGCCCCGGATAGACGCCGGCCGTCTCGGTCCGGAACCAGAGCCGGTTGTCGCGGCCCGGGAAGACGTCCCGCTTGCCGGCGAGCTGCGGCGTCCAGAAGCTGTGCACCACGTCGCCGGTGGTCATGCGCAGGTCCACCGTCCTGCCGGTGGGCACGTGCATGTCGCCCGCGGTGACGAGGTTGTACTCGGGGTAACGGAACTCCCACCACCACTGGTGGCCGGTCACCTCGATCACGAGGGGATTGTCGGTCGGCACTTCGGCCGTCTTGAAGATCGTCTGGACGGTGGGGATGGCGATGAACACGAGGATGACGGCCGGGATGACGGTCCAGACCACCTCGAGCATCGCGTTGCCGTGGGTCTGCGCGGGCTCGGCGTCCCCCTGCTTCCCCCGGAATCGGAAGAGCGCCCAGATGAGCACCCCCTCCACCAGGAAGAAGACGATGGTGGCCAGCTGGAAGGACCGGCGGAACACCTGGTCGAGCAGTTCCGCGAAATCCGCCTTGGGGGCCAGCGTGGTCTGCGGATACCCGTCCGGCGAGCACCCGGCCACGACAAACAGGGCCAGGGTGAAGCACAGCGCGGGCACCCACCGGACAACGCGCCGGAGGGAGGGAAGCCTGAGGGCCATTCCGTTCGTCCTGTTCAGCGATAAATTCGGGAGAAGAGCGGCCAAGCAGCCCGCATTTTACCGTCCAGAAGCCCCCGCGTCAATGAATCAGGCTCCCGAATCCCGGCCCGGACGGTCGCCCATGGAGGGCCGCGGGACATACTCTTCCACCGTGGACCCCGTCCTCACCCCACGCCATCGGCCAAGGAGCGCTCCGTGACACCCGCCGAACGAGACGACTGCATCCGACGCTACGCCGAGGGTCCCGTGCTCCTCGCAAGGGCCCTCGATTCGGTACCCCGGGAGGCGCTCCAGTGGCGCCCCGCGCCGGGCAAGTGGTCGGTGCACGAGGTGATCATCCACTGCGCCGACAGCGAGACCAACAGCCACATGCGGATCCGGTACCTGATCGGCGAGACGGACCCGACCATCGTGGGCTACGACCAGGACCGATGGGCCACGACCATGGACTACCACGCCCACCCGATCGCCCCCGCACTGGCCACGGTCGCGGCGGTGCGCGCCAACACGGTGCCCCTGCTCCGGCGGATGACCGCCGAGCAATGGGGCTGCCGGGGCCGGCACACCGAATCGGGGAGCTACGGGGCTGAGGACTGGCTGAGGATCTACGCCGAACACCTCGAGATCCACGTGCGACAGATCGCACGAAACCTCGAGGCGTGGAGCAAGCGAAAGCCGGACTGAGGCCGCTACTTCTTCTTCATCGC
>JACDJC010003133.1_pt1 | contig 12283 bp, 10 predicted proteins | sample 7454191 | NCBI WGS metagenome assembly JACDJC01 (sample SAMN14253291, study PRJNA609438) | sludge metagenome | isolation source: sludge after 25d culture with pyrite and EDTA | collected 2018-12-20
GAAAGGATTAAAGATTAAGGATTAAGGATTAAATGAAAGGGCAGCAGGTAAAAGAGCTGAAGGCTGAAACAGGGAAGCTGAAAGGATTAAAGATTAAAGATTAAATGAAAGGGCAGCAGGTAAAAGAGCTGAAGGCTGAAAGGGGAAAGCTGAAAGGATTAAAGATTAAAGATTAAAGATTAAATGAAAGGGCAGCAGGTAAAAGAGCTGAAAGCTGAAAGGGGAAAGGGGAAAGGGGAAAAGGTAAAAAGTACCCTTCGACAAGCTCAGGAGCCAACGGTGAAAAGTAAAAAGTGAAAGGTAGAAGGTAAACTGTCTTCCGTCTTCCGTCTTCCGTCTTCTGTCTTCCCTGCCTACCGGCAGGAAGGCGTCTTCGTGCTTCGTGCTTCGAGCTTCTGACTTCTGAAAATCTTTTTCAACCAGCGGAAGAGCCCTGCACCGCGTAGAGCGAAGTGTCGAAACATCAGATGTATTCAATTTCCACCTCTTTTAGAAACTTCTCGTTCAGTAGTGCCACCACACGCTTCACCACTGTACGGCGTATCTCCAGTTCTACGGGTAGTGTGGGATCCTGATGAGCTACGTTGATGCGGGTGCCGTTCAGGACGAGAATCCTGTCGCTTTCGAGGAGTAATTTAATCACCTGATCGGCGGGGCCATTTCCCAGCCGGGTATCGCGATGATAATTTTCGAGTATTCGCGCTACCTTACCCAGGGTAAGTATACCTTCGGTTACCAGGTTGATGCCCTCCACATAGGAGACGGGTGGCAATTCAGGATCGCTCGACTCCATGCCGGCATCAAACTTCAGTGCCAACTCCCGGGCAATGATCTCGGCGGTTGTGCCCCCTGCCACAATTTTCTTCCCCCTGAAACGCTGCACTTTAAGCGCAAAATCCAGGTCCCGCCGCTCATCAAACGGTGGACCGGTGACCAGCAATAACTTGCGGGGTTCCCTAAAATAGACCACCCCACAGGATGTATCGTCCCGGGGTTTCTCTCCATCGTGCAAAGCGGCACTGTTGATCACTCTTCTGGCCAGCTTTGTTGATGACACGAACGGGTTGTTTTTCAGGGTTTTCAGGACATAGGAAGAGGCTTCTTCGCGCCCCCAGCCAAAGGGGAAAGCACGGGTTCCCATGCCCGACTGAATGATGCCATCGCTCCAAAACACTATGCGATCCTCTTTAAGTGCCTGAAAGGTGCAGGTTCTGATCTCTTTTCCTTTGTGGCGTTCCGACTGAAGCTCCAGTATCTCCCATCCGGGATCAAACGGTTCATTACCACGCAGAAGAAGACATTCGGGGTTATCGTATTCTACAATGGTGGTGTGCCCGTCGTCTTCGAGGTCGATAATGGTAAAGGTTGAGTAGCTGATGCCGCGCACCGAGCAGACAGGCAGCGTGTTCATAATAATTTCGGCGGTTTTACGCAGTTCACGATGTTCGATGGTAAAATTAACGGCCATGGAGGCGGTGAGCGACGCCAGCACATTGGCTTTGATACCCGAACCCATGCCATCGGAAAGAACCAGAATGGTGCGCCCCTCTTCCTTCACCCGTCGCGAAAGGAATACATCGCCGCAAATAGATTCCCCCACATGGTTATTTTGGGCACAAAAGATGTCGAGAAAAATGTTGCTTTCGGGCATATTCATTCCATTGTGTACCATGCTTACTCACCGGACAGCTCCGATGCATCGGCATCATGTGTTCCCAGCTTTTGAGCTTCGATGATAGAGGTCAATATTTTTTCGGTTTTGGAGGCACTCTCACCCAAGAGAAAGGCGATTTGCTGCACCGTTTCCAGATTATCGCTGATCACCGTCCGGGCCCGGTTGATAACTTCCTCCCTCCGGATATCGGGTGTAGTGAGATCGCGGATGATACCACCCACCACTTTACCCTTTTTAATAGTAAAAACAGAAACATTAAGCATCGAACCACCCGAGGTGATATCACGATTCAGCAAATCCTGACCCGACTGAAGCACCGTGGCAAAAAGCCGGTGAAAAGGTACCAGCGTAGCCAGCTCGGCCCCGCGCAAACCCGGAACCGTTTCGTTAATGGTCACAGCATCCTCTCCGGCCATCTTTACAAAACCCCTGTTGGATTCAATAATTTTGAGATTCTCATCCACTATCACCACGCCTGCCCTTATTTTATCAAGCATTGCTGTGGTTGTTTCGGCGGCTTCGCGCGCTGCCTGCTCTTCAACACGGGCTTTCTCCTCGCTATTCTTCAGGGCTTCTTTGGTTTTCTTAAGCTTTTCGTTGGCAGAGTTCAGCTTATTAATGTAGTTGTGCATATTATGGATGGTGTAGGTATAGCACATCTCATAGTTGGTGAGGCCCTGACAATGTGCCACCGCAAACTCACGACAGGTGGGATAGCCACAGGCACCACACCCCAGCTGGTCCTCAACTCTGGATTTTCCCATTTCGTGCAACACCCGCTGAATCTCGTTCTCGGGCGGATAAGGCAACCTGAGGTCACGCGACTTAAAACTCCTGGAAAGGTCTAAAGTGCTGAATTTGGACAGTTGTGTCTGCCACTCGTCATAATTAAAATCTTTCAATCGTTTGGCAACATATTTGATGACCTCGGAACGTCGCAGGAACTTCTTTCCGCCGGCGGAGGTGCCTGGTCCCATAATGCAACCATCGCAATAGAACAGATCGAGATGCTGTTTCAGGCCTATCTCGGTTTTAAATTCGCGCAACGACTGTAGAAAATTACCTCTTCCCTCGGTGCTTACCACACTGCTGTTCAACAAATTCTGCTCCACATCCACTGCTTGTAAAAGTCCTCTCCCAATGGGGAAAAGTCCACCCTTTCGCCCGATGGGCGGATCAAAATCGCTGTACTCCACAGAATTTTCGGTTATGCCCTCTTCGGCAAACATCTCTCTGAGTTCCACAAAGGTGAGCACCGCATTGGAGTAGCCGTCCCCTTTAAACTGCCGGGCATCGTCTTTGGCGGCCACACAAGCCGTGAGATACACCACCTTAACATCCTCGCCATACATACTTCTGGCTACCTTGGCCATGGCTACATAAGGGGGTACAATGGGTGCCAGGTTATCTACCAGTTCGGGATGATACTTCTCCACATTATTAAACACAGGCGGGCAATTGGTGGTGATATAATACCTGCCATGGAAATCGTCAATGAGCTCACGATACTTGTTTGCCACTAAATCGACACCAAAGGCGGCTTCCATCACATAACTGAATCCCAATGCGCGAATCATTGACACGAATTTGCGATAATCGGTAATGTCGGTAAATTCACCCGAGATGGCCGGGTCGCAAATGGCCGCAACCTGGCTTTCGCCTTTTATCAACGCACGTGCACGCTCTTTTTCGTCGCGGTAAAAGATGGCATTTTGCGCACACATGGTCACACAATTACCGCAACCGATACACCGTGAAGGAATTATCTCGGCATGTTTCTGTACAATTTTTATGGCCTTGGAGGGGCAAACCCTCACGCAGGTGAAGCTTAAATTGCATTTTTCCGGAACGACATCTATTAACTGCCCCATAGTAGATGTTAGAGGTTAGAGGTTAGTCCCGATAGCTATCGGGATTAGAGGTTAGTCCCGATAGCTATCGGGATTAGATATTAGATATTAATGACTAAATAAGAACTTCAACGAACCAGTGTTTCAAAATACTGGTTTAAAATCTCGTACACATTATCGCTGGTGACCTTTTGGAAAACCTGATCATCGATTTTGAGAATGGGGCCCTGGTCACACATGTCGTTGCAAAGGTCACCATGAAAAAAGACCCGGCCTTCGAAACCATGCTCTTTAAGATAGGTTTTTATGGTTTCGAGTGTAACCTTGTTACCCCTGGAAAAACAGGAACTGCCCAGGCAGATGGTGATTTCATGTTCGGTGTTCATGGGTGCGGGTTTTGGGTTCAGTGTATCCACCAAATAAACAATTGCCTCCACTAAGTTAATGAATTTCTCTGAAAAATTGCGAGGAAAAACAGATTGATGTGAAAAAGAAGATTGAAGGAAGACGGAAGCAGGAAGACGGAAGATTGAAAGAGATTGAGAGGATTGAAGGAAAGAGATTGACAGAAGACGGAAGACGGAAGCACGAAAGACCTTTTACCTTTCAGCTTTCAGTTTCCACCTTTCACTGTTTCCCTTTCGCCTAATTGGCCCTGAACTCTGAACTCTGAACCCGGAACCCTGTACAGACGCACAATTTGTACGTCTCTAACCCGAAACTCCGAACTATTCAATACCTGTTCCGGCGAGTATAAGTGGTGTGTAACAATTTATGTGACATCTCTCCCAGGGGTTCCACCAAAAACTCATCATAAATCTGCACTATTTCAGGATTTTCGTGCGATTTGCGAACTTTTTTTCCGGCATCTTCCAAATAAATAGCTTTGCGACGCTGTTCCCGAATGGCCTCCGAAACCGGAAGAGGCTGGCCACCACCGCCCAGGCAACCACCCGGACAGGCCATGATCTCAATGAAATGATACTCGACCTCACCATCTTTCACGGCCTGCATCACCTTTTTCGCGTTGGCCAGTCCGTGTGCCACGCAGGTTTTAAGCTCTACGCCCTCTAAAAAGTCCCACTCGGGCAGAGGGTTTTCAATTTTTATGGTGGCCTCACGCACCTCCTTCATCCCTCTTACGGGCATAATATTTAACCCGTCGAAGGGTACTTCCCGTCCGGTGACCACTTCGTACACCGTACGCAGAGCGGCCTCCATAACGCCACCGGTGGCACCAAATATTACACCGGCCCCGGTACTCTCACCCATAAAACTGTCAAAATCATCGTCGGGCAATGCCATAAAGTCGATACCGGCCTGCTTCACCATCATTGCCATCTCCCGGGTAGTAAGCACATAATCCACATCCTGATAGCCACTGGCCCGCATCTCAGGCCGGTTGGCTTCATATTTTTTGGCCGTACAGGGCATCACCGAAACACTGACTATCCTGGCGGGATCAACCTGCATTTTTTGCGCATAAAAGGTTTTGGCCAAAGCGCCAAACATCTGTTGGGGCGATTTGGCCGTGGAGAGATGATTCAAAAACTCGGGAAAAGTGTGTTCTATAAACTTTATCCACCCGGGAGAACAGGATGTGGTCATGGGCAACTTCACATTGGTGTCTTTATCTTTGAGTGCCCTTTTCAGCCGCTGGAGCAATTCATTTCCCTCTTCAATAATGGTTAAATCGGCGGTGAAATCGGTATCCAACACCGAATTAAACCCCATACGCCTGAGGGCAGCCACCATTTTACCGGTAACTATTTCACCGGTTCGCATACCCAGCGCCTCTCCCAGAGCAATGCGTACGGCAGGTGCCGTTTGCACCACCACAAATTTATCGGGATCGTAAATGGCTTCCCACACCTTTTCGATGTAGGTACGTTCGGTCAACGCTCCAGTAGGACAGTGGCTGACACATTGGCCACAGTTGGTACATACCACTTCATACATCGGCTTTTCGAAGAATGTGGAAATCTTCATCTCACCTCCCTTATATGCCGCGGTTAAGGCACTTATGCTTTGTAATTCGGTGCAGGTACGGACACACCTCTGACAGCGGATACACTTTGAGTCGTCTTTGATAATGGAATTTGAAAAGTGATCGATGGTGTAGTTCTTAAGAGGCACCAGGTTGATAAAGCTCTCTTCATCCACAATATATTCGTTGGTGAGCGCCTGTAATTCGCACTTCCCATTTTTAAAACACGTAGTACACTCAGCCCGGTGCTCCGAAATCAACAATTCGATGATTTGCTTACGAGCATTTCGCACTTTAAGGCTATTGGTTAATATCTCCATACCCTCCACTACCGGTGTGGCACATGCCGGTAAAAGGCGGTCGCCGCCCACCAGTTCAACCATGCAAACCCGGCAGTTTCCGGCGATACACAGGTCCTGATGGTGGCAAAGGGTGGGAATGCGTACACTGATTTGCTGTGCGGCACTTAAGATGGTTGCATCCGAGGGAACCGAAACATTGAGGTTATTTATCTTAAGATTAATCATTTCGCTCATAACAGAATCTTTAAAAATTAGTAGATCATCTCTTCCCTAAAGTTTTCGACAATAGAGCTGAACGAATTGGCCACCGACTGACCCAGTCCGCACTTGGCAGTGATGCGCATGGCCTCGGCGAGCAAAAGCAACTTTTCGAGATATTGGGAAGATTTTTCGCCCCGTTTTACGGCTTCAATACCCAGGAGCAACTGCTGAGTCCCCACTCTGCAGGGTGTACAATGGCCACAACTCTCTTCCACAAAAAAGTCAAGATAGTTGTGAAGCACGTTGTACATCGAACGTGAAGAGTTAAATATCATCATGGAGCCACCCGTGGGCAATGAATCACCGGTAAGCTTTCCCTGATACCCTATGATGGTTTTAGCAAATTTTTTCCGGGGTACACAAAACCCGGCTGCACCGCCCACCTGCACCGCCTTGGCGTCCCCATCACCAAAATCCTCCACAAACCGCTGAAGCGTCATCCCAAATTCCAGCTCGTAAATACCCGGGATAGGTGTATCACCCGACACCGAAAACACCTTACTCCCCCGACTGTCCTTAACGCCCAAATCCTTAAACTTGTCGGGGCCATACTTAAAAATGGTGTAGGTGTGAGCCAGGGTTTCCACGTTGTTCATCACCGTGGGTTTTCCTTTGTAGCCCGAGGTGGTGGGAAAAGGCGGCTTGTTTCGCGGCTCTCCACGCAGCCCTTCCATGCTCTCGAACAGAGCGGTTTCCTCACCACAGATGTATGCGCCACACCCCAAAAATATTTCAATCCTGAATGGCAGGTTAACTTCATCCAGAAGCATATGAAAATCATCAATGGCTTTATTAAGAGCGGGCACAAGAAACTTATACTCTCCCCGGAGGTAGATAAAACCCTTTGTAGCCCCAATTACTTTGGCACATACGGCCATTCCCGCCATCACTTTGTGGGTTACGCTGGAGAGAATCTCCCGGTCTTTAAAAGTGCCCGGTTCTCCTTCATCGGCATTACAAATCACATATTTTTGGTCGGAAGGAGCCTCGGCGGCGAGTTTCCATTTAAGCCCGGTAGGAAAACCGGCGCCTCCCCGTCCTTTTAGTCCGGAGCTGATCAAATCGTTGATTATATCCTGGTTGTCCCGGGCCAACGTTTTTTTCAAAATGAGATCCACATCGTGCTCATTTTTAAATATCAGGTCCAGACGCTGAAGACTTTTATTCATAACAAATGCATTTAACTGAAAGATAAAAAGCAACTATAAACCAACCACTCTCTGATCAGCGGCCCCCACTTTATGATGTCGCACGGGAGGCTTGCTCACGCTTGAGGTATTGGTTAATAATTTCGTTGACTCCCGTGGGTGTTAGTTCGGTATAGGGCACATCGTTAATAAGCATGGCCGGCCCCTTGTGACATTGCCCCAGGCAATTGGTCTGCAGAAGGGTAAAAAGCCCGTCGGGGGTGGTGCCCCCCAGTTTTATTTTCAACAATCCCTCCAACTCTTCAATGATCTGATTTTTACCATGCATCATGCAGGTAATGGTTTTACAAACGCGGATTACATACTTTCCCAGAGGTTTTGTTTCGAGGAACGAATAAAAAGTAGCCGTGCCGAAAACACGTGCAGCCGACACATCCAATTCTTTGGCAATCTCCACCATGGCCTCCTCCGAAATAAGATGATTCTTCACATAAACCTCCTCTAAAATGGGCAACAGGCTCTCTTCATTGCGTCCATAAAGGTCGGCCAGCTCTTTGATAGATGAATTTAAAACAGACATATCACTGGTTTTTCAGGGGTAATAAAGATTTTTTTCTTTAATAAAGGTCAGGGAGCGAAGGGAGAATTTCTATGACTTTTGTCATGTTTATAAAAAAATCAGCGGTTTTTGGCTAATTTAAATTCATTCCAAATCACAAATCTCCAGATTTCATCCAATTATAATCCATTTTTTTCACCAACAGGCAACATGCCACCATACCCCGCATTTTTAAATCAAGCCATTTTTTGCGAGCTTTGTAATCTTAAAGAATCATGACGTGGGCCATCATCTCAACAATCTCATTTTGGAAGGAGAGCATCAAACGCAGGACTTTAAATATGCCATAACCGACTCCAAAAAAATTGCGCGTACACTGGCCGCCTTTGCCAATACCGAGGGTGGCAGGTTACTGGTTGGCGTAAAAGACAACGGGCGGGTGGCAGGAGTCTCTTCGGAAGAGGAGTATTATATGATAGAGGCAGCGGCCGAAATGTACTGCAAGCCACCGGTGCTGTTTGAAGCGCGTGAATGGGATTACGAAGGGAAAAAAGTAGTGGAGATAACCGTTCCCAAAAGTAAAACCAGGCCCCACAAAGCGCCCTCCAACAATGGCCGCTACAAGGTTTACGTGAGGGTAAACGACCAAAATCTGCTGGCCAACGGAGTTTTACTTAAAGTTTGGGCCCGGCAAAAACGAACCAGAGGCACTTTTTTCGAGCTAAAAGAGCCCGAACAAAAACTTCTCACTTTTTTAAACACTCAGGAACCTTCCGTTACCCTGTCGAAATTTTCGCGTATGGCCGGCATTTCACGCCAAAAAGCCGAACAAATTCTGGTAAACCTCATCGCTATGGAGATTATTGAAATTCAATTGACCGAAAAGGGGGCGTTTTACAGGTTGAAAGAGCTGGAGAAAGGCGGGAAGCGCGGAGCCGGAAGCACGAAGAAAGAAGATTGAGGGGAGAGGGGAGACAGAAGACGGGAGACCAAAGACGGAAGATTGAAAGAAATTGAGGAGATTGAAGGAAGGAGATTGATGAAGAGGGAAGACGGGAAAACGGGAGCTCGAAGCTCGAAGACCGAAGACGGAAGACAAGCACCAGCGGTGCGGTAATATGGTGGAATGAATGGTAAAAGGTAAAAGGTACCCTTCGACAAGCTCAGGGGCTAAACGGTAAAAGGTAAAAGGTCTTCCCTGCCTATCGGCAGGCAGCCGACTTCGAGCTTCCAACTTCGTGCTCCCGTCTTCGGTCTTCGGTCTTCGGTCTCCCGTCTTCTTCAATCTTTTTCTTTCAATCTTCGGTCTTCGCGCTCCCATCCTCATCCCTTCCTGTCTCATAAAACACCTGCTGAACGGATGTTCGTATGTTCAAATCGTAAATACGGCTGTTTTCGCGGGTGGGGAAAACGCGATTGGATAAAAACACATAAACCAGTTTAACCGCCGGGTCAACCCATACAAAAGTGCCTGTAAAGCCGCTGTGGCCATAGCTTTGAGGCGACACACCCCGGGCGGGATAAGCTTTATCGGCAGGCAACTGAGCGTTGTCGGGCAGGGGTTTGTCAAAGCCCAGGGCACGGCGGTTATTGTTATCGGGAAATTGAACGCGGGTAAACTCCTCTATCACAGCCTCCGACAAATAACGCCTGCCGCCATATACGCCGCCGTTCAGATACATCTGAAAAAGCTTGGCCAAATCGTTGGCATTGGCGAAAAGACCGGCATTGCCACTTACCCCGCCCAAAACAGAAGCGGCTTCATCGTGCACATAGCCATGCACCAGGTTATGCCTGAAATAGTGATCCACTTCGGTGGGCACGATGCGCTGAAGCGGAAACTTACGCAATGGATTGTAGGTTAATGTAGAAGCTCCCAATGGCTCATAAAACAACGAATCTAACAATTGCTGATAATTAATGCCCGTTAACCGGCAAATCATTTCCGGGAAAACCATGAACGACAAACCCGAATAGCGGTAATCGGTTGTAGGCAGAAGCTGACTTTTGCGGATGGACCGATACACTTTTTTGCGGGGAAATTTATCTTTTAAGAACAGGTGATCACTCACCTCCAGCGAATACCCCGGTTCACCTTGCAACCGAAACCATCTGCGGGAATAACGCCCCCCCTTCATGGTTTGGGGCCAATAGCTGATATAGGGAATCAGCCCGGCCTGATGCGCTAATATGTCACGAAGCACCAGGTCTTCTTTATTGGATGGGTGAAAGAGCCTTGAACGCCAATCGTCGAAATAATGACTCAGGGGCATATCCAGGTCAATCACCTCCTCTTCAACCAGCTTCATAAGGGCCGGGAGAGGGCCGGTTACTTTGGTCACCGAGGCCAGATCGTAGAGGTCGCCGGGCTCAACTGCACTTCTTTGTTGCCAGGTATGGTAGCCATAGGCTTTATTAAAGATCACACTGCCATTGCAGGCCACCAATATCTGACAGCCGGGAAAGGCCTTTTGCCGGATGCCCTCGTGCACAATGGAATCGACGTTGCGGCCAATGAAGTGGCTGTCCATACCCACCGCTTCGGGCAGGGTATATTTGAGTCGGAATCCACCCGGGGTATCCATTCCCGCCCCCACTTCAAAGAGACCCTGAACCGATACCGGCAATCGTCCACGGGCACCCACCGCACCAAAAAGCAGCTGAGCGGCCACGTCCTGGCTCATGGAGTTGTTTTGATAAGCCACTACCAAACCATCCACCTTTTCAAGTCTCTTCCAGTTAACCAGACCATAAGGATTGGCCAGGAAAGCCACTGCGCTTCGTTTTTCCAGTATCACATCCATCAACGCTTTCCGGTTCTGTTCTGCCTGGGTGCTTTTGGAATTACTCCCGTTTGCGATGGCTACCACTAAACGGTTATAGTTTTTAAGTTGCTCCAAAGCTTCTTTTACTGCCGCATCGTTTTGTTCGTCCACCCGAATCACCGGCATCTCCAGGTACTGGTTTACCCGTTTCTCGAATTCCGATGCCTCCCCTATTACCAGGCACGCCATGTGGCCTTCATCCAAACGGGCCACAGGAATGGCCTCCAGGCGGTTTACCAGTACGGTAGCGGACAGCTCATAGAGTTGTCGCTCAAGCAACCTGGCCTCTGGCGTATTAAGCCGATGGAGTAGGGCAGAATCATTAGCCTGTGGGGTTTCTGTCAGTCCCATCCGGTATTTAAAAGCCAGCGATCGTTTGCATTTGTCGGCTATTTGTGGCCACGTGAGCGTTCCTTTACCCAGCATACGCTTCACCTGGCTTATGGCAGCGGGTAAATCTTCGGTGAACTCCACAATATCGTTGCCGGCCGCAAGCGCCAGGGCATCGACTTCGCCGGGTTTTCCCATTATTTTGGCGCCCTTCATGTTTATTGCATCGGTAATTACCAGGCCTTTAAAGCCCAGACTATCGCGCAGCACACCTTCGATAATTGAGCGGGAAAAGCTTGCAGGCACACCTTTTCGCGATTCGAGAGCCGGCACTTCCAGGTGAGCCGTCATCACTCCCCAAACCCCACTATTTATCAACCCGGCAAATGGCTTTAACTCTATCTGATTAAGATGCTGCCGCGAATGCGGGATGTGGGGCAAGGTCTTGTGCGAATCTTTATCGGTGTCACCATGTCCGGGAAAGTGCTTGGCCACGGCCATCACACCGCCACTCTGCAATCCCTGCATAAATGCGGTGGCATTTTGCGTCACTCTGGAGGGCTCTTCACCAAAAGAGCGGAAACCTATCACAGGATTGGCGGGATTGTTGTTTACATCCACCACAGGGGCCAGATTCACATTCAGGCCCATTTCCCGGAATTGTCGTGCCACTTCGCGCCCCAGTCGCTGAAGGTAATAGCTGTCCTGAATGGCGCCCAAAGTCATGGCATAGGGATAAGAGAGGGTGTTGGAAAAACGCATGCCTAAGCCCCACTCTCCGTCGGCTACGGTAAAGAGAGGGACTTTAGAAAGCGATTGCATGTAGTTGATCATCTCAACCACCTTTTGCGGTTCGTTCTTAAAGAAGATAATACCACCGGGTTGCCATCTTTTTAAAAGCTCTATCTGAGGATGATCCTGCGCAGGCCTGCCCGAAGCATTCACGGTGAGCCAAAAGAGCTGGGCAATGCGTTCCTCTTCCGAGAGGGTGCTGTAAACAGAGTCGGCCCAGGAACTGCCCTGTTCAATAATTCGAGTGGGGTGCTCTGTGTCGTAAGCCTGTTGCGCCTGAATAGACAATGAGAAAAGGAGGATAACGATGGTTATGATGGTGGTTCTCATGTAAAGATGGGAGTTGGGAGATGGGAGATGGGAGTTGGAAGCACGGAGGCCGGAGACCGAAGACCGGAGACAAGCACCAGCATCGCCGTCGGCAAGCCTTTGGCGACCGAGGGCGGTGCGGCATTATGGTAGACCGAAGACGACTGCCTGCCGGTTTGCCATTTGTTTTTTACCATTTCCAGGTCACGCTTGTCCGGGAGGGCCAAAATTCATGGGTAGAAAAC
>JACDJC010003134.1_pt1 | contig 12282 bp, 11 predicted proteins | sample 7454191 | NCBI WGS metagenome assembly JACDJC01 (sample SAMN14253291, study PRJNA609438) | sludge metagenome | isolation source: sludge after 25d culture with pyrite and EDTA | collected 2018-12-20
GCGGGGTTGTGGGGGGGGGGGGGGCGGGCCGCCCGCCGCTCGACCGCGGCGTGGTGGGCCTGGATGCCCCGCACCCGGACGGTCGGCCCGCCGGGCCGGACGGTCAGCTGATCGTCGACCGCCACGGACGCGCCCAACAGGGTCCCGGTGACGATGGTCCCCGCGCCCCGGGCGGCAAAGGCCCGGTCGACCCAGAGCCGGGGGCGCCCGGTGTCGGCCACCTCCGGGGTCGCGCCAAGGGTCCGACCCAGTGCCGCCCGCAGTTCGTCCAGCCCTCGGCCCAGGGGGGCGGCGACCTCGATGACCTCGGCGTCGGCCAGGAAGGAGCCGGCCAGGCGTTCCGCCAGCTCGAGACGGGCGAGCTCGACCAGTTCGGGATCGGCCCGGTCCACCTTGGTCAGTGCCACCACGCCGTGGCCGACCCCGACCAGCTCCAGGATCCGCAGGTGCTCCTCGGACTGGGGCTTCCAGCCCTCGACGGCGTCGACGACGAACAGGCAGGCGACCACGCCGCCGACCCCAGCCAGCATGTTGGCCAGGAAGCGCACGTGGCCGGGGACGTCCACGAAGGACACGACCAGGCCGTCGACCTCCGTGTGGGCGAAGCCGAGGTCGATGGTCAGGCCCCGGGTCTTCTCCTCGGCCCACCGGTCGGGGTCGGTGCCGGTGAGCGCCTCGACCAGGGTGGACTTGCCGTGGTCGACGTGCCCGGCGGTGGCGACGACGTACAGACCCGCTCACCCCCCGCCGGTGAGGCTGGCGATCGCGACCACGAGCAGCGGGTCCTGGTCGGCCTCGACGGTGCGCAGGTCCACCACGGTGCGGTCCTCGACCACCCGGGCGATGACGGGCACGGGCGCGGCGCGCAACCCGGCCCGGTGGTCCCCGTCGAGGGCGACCCCGACGGAGGGGATCTCGGTGCCGGGCAGGGTGCCCCCGCCGGTGACGGCGGTGGTGTCCACGACCCGGCCCACGGCGAGGGCCTCGGCCCGGGCCCGCAACTCGTCCACGGACCGGGTGGCGAGGCGCCAGAACGGGATGTCCTGGCCGCGGCGGGCGAGGTAGGCCAGGGCCGTTTCCTGCAGCGCGGTCAGCACCAGGGCCCCGGGCCGTAGGGCGCGGGCGAGGGGATGGCGGGCGCAGGCGGCGACGAGGTCGGCTCGCCCGGCGATGATCCCTGCCTGCGGGCCGCCCAACAGCTTGTCGCCGGAGAACATGACCAGCCCGGCGCCGGCGTCGAGGGTCTGGCGCACGCCGGGTTCGTCGCGGAGCCAGACGGGCGGGCCGTCGGCCAGCCAGGGACAGGCGGCGTCGAGCAGGCCCGAGCCCAGGTCGACGGCCACCGGTGGGCCGAGCCCGACCAGGTCCGCCACCGCGGCGGCTTCGGTGAACCCGGTGATCCGGTAGTTGGACTGATGGACCTTCAGCACCAGGCCGGCGTCCTCGGCCTCGTTCACGGCCCGCTCGTAGTCCGCGGCCCGGGTCCGGTTGGTGGTCCCCACCTCGACCAGGCGGGCCCCGGAGGTGGCCAGGATCTCGGGGATGCGGAAGCCGCCGCCGATCTCGACCAGCTCGCCCCGGGAGACGACCACGTCCCGGTCGCGGACCAGCGCGGCCAGCGCCAGCAGGACCGCGGCGGCCCCGTTGTTGACCACGGTGGCGGCATCGGCGCCACAGGCGCGGGCCAACAGGGCGGCGGCATGGGCTCCCCGGGAGCCCCGCTCGCCGGTGGCCAGGTCCAACTCGAGGTTCGTGTACGTCGCCTCCTGGCCGTGGGCCAGAGGCGCTCGGCCGAGGTTGGTGTGCAGCAGGACGCCGGTGGCGTTGACCACGGGTCGGAGCAGGGCCGCGGCGACGGCCTCCGCATCGGCCCGAGCCCCCTCGGGGTCCCCTCGGCCGATGGCCGCACGGGCGGCGTCGACGAGCAGGGGATGGGGCAGGCCCGTGTCGGCCAGGCTGCGGGCCAGGGCGTCGACAGACGGCGGCCGCACGCCGCGAGGATAGGCCGGGTCCCACCGCCGACGGGCGGGCCGGGAGCGCCCGGAGGGCCACACCCCTAGCCTGGAGGGCATGTTCGGCGTCCTACTCGTGCTCTTCGTCGCCATCCCGGCGGCCGAGCTGTACGTGATCCTGCAGGTCGGACACGCCATCGGCGCCCTCGAGACCGTCGTGGCGCTGATCGCCGTCAGCTTCCTCGGGGCCTGGTTGTGCAAGCTCCAGGGCTTCACGGTGCTCGGTCGCATCCAGGCCGCCCTCAACGGGGGACGCATCCCCACCCGTGACCTCCAGGACGGCGCCCTGATCCTGCTCGCGGGCGCCCTCCTGCTCACGCCGGGCTTCCTCGGCGACATCGCCGGGATCCTGCTCCTGCTGCCCCCCAGCCGGGCCGTGGCCCGCACGTTCCTCGCCCGGGTGCTCCGGGGCCGCCTGCAGGTGGCCACCGCGGGTGCTGCCGGGCCGACCGGCTTCGGCTTCGGCACCGTGGTGGACGTCGACGGCCACCCGACCGACGACCGCCGGGGCCGGGACGAGCCGCCCGGCGCCATCGCCCTCGGCCCGTGACCGCCCCCGTGCTCACCCCCCGCCCTGCGGCCACGACGATGGTCCTGCGCGACGGTGCCGACGGCATCGAGGTCCTGCTCCTGCTGCGCAGCCATCGTTCGGTGTTCGTGCCGGGGGCCCACGTCTTCCCCGGCGGCGCGGTCGAGGCCGCCGACCACGATCCCCACCCCACCGCGCCGGGGGCCCCCACCGCCGACGAGGCCTCAGAGCGCCTGGGCCTCGACCGCGGGGGCCTCGCCTATTGGGTGGCGGCGATCCGGGAGACCTTCGAGGAGTCCGGCCTGCTGTTCGCCGACGGACCGGTCGAGGCGGCCGAGTCCGAGCGGGTCGCGGTCGACTGTGGTGACCGGTCCCTCGCCGCGGTGTGCGCCGAAGGGGACCTCCACCTCCGCCTGGGCGACCTGCGCTACTTCGGCCACTGGATCACCCCGCCCGGCGCCCCCCGCCGCTACACGACCCGGTTCTTCGTGGCCCCGGCCCCGGTGGGTCAGGACCCGGTGCACGACGACGCCGAGGCGGTGGACTGCGAGTGGGTGCGCCCCCGTGTCGCCCTCGACCGGTTCGCCGGCGGCGACTGGGACCTGATCCTGCCGACCGAGCGCAGCCTGGTCTGCCTCGACCGCTTCCCCGACGTGGCCGCCGTGCTGGCCCACCTCGACGACCGACCCCCTCTGACCGACGACCACGGTGGTCGACGTGTGGCCCTCCCTGAGGAACTCGCCACCGCCGCCCTCCAGGAGATCCCTTGAGCATCGACGAAGCCCCAGAGCCGATCCCGATCATCCCGGACGTGCCCCGTGCGCTGTCCCCGCTGGTCCGGCGCATCTGTGCCGACAACCCGGGGGTCATGACCGGCCCGGGGACCAACACGTACCTGATCGGGGTGGACGAGATCGCCGTCATCGATCCCGGCCCGGCCGACGAGGCCCACCTCGACGCCGTCGCCGGCTGTGGCGGGGACCGAATCCGCTGGATCCTGCTCACCCACACCCATCCCGACCACGGGCCCGGGGCCATCGGCCTGAAGGAGCGCACCGGCGCGAAGATCATGGCCTTCGACTCCCGGGACGGCATCGAGGTCGACGGCACCTTGGCCGACGGCGACATGGTCGAGGGCACCGAATGGCGCCTGACGGCCATCCACACGCCGGGCCACGCCTCGAACCACCTCTGCTTCATGCTGGAGGAGGAGCACTGCCTGTTCACCGGGGACCACGTGATGGACGGCTCGACGGTGGTCATCAAGCCGCCGGACGGCGACATGGCCACCTACCTGGCCTCCCTGGAGAAGATCCGGGCCCTGCGCCTGTCCATGCTGGCCCCGGCCCACGGCCACCCCATCGAGGACCCGAAGGCCCGGATCGACTGGTACCTCCAGCACCGCATCGAGCGCGAGGCCGCCATCGCGGCGGCCCTCACCGACGCCGGCTCGGCCACCATCGACGAGCTGGTGGCCACCGTCTACACCGACGTCGACCCTGAGCGGCACCCCATCGCCCGCCACAGCGTCCACGCCCACCTGCTCAAGCTGCGGGACGAGGGCTCGGCCAAGGGTGACGACCTCGACGGGACCTGGAAGGCGAGCTGAGCGGCCACCCTGCGGGGCGGACCGGGATCGGCCTTTCACATGGCTGAAACACCGTCGCCACAACCTGATGCCAGCGTGTCCTCGACCATGGCACCGCTGACCGAAGACCGCACCGCGCCGTCCGGGCTCCTGGCCGGCTACGACACCGACGGGTTCTACGACGAGGCGGTCGACGACGCCGGCGAGCTGCGGCCCGAGTACGAGGTCCTGTTCGACCGCCTGCGGGCCATGACCCACGAGGAGCTGGCCCGCCGCGCCGCCATGAGTGACGACACCATGCGCAAGCGGGGCGTCACCTTCACCCTCACCGCGGAACCCGACGCCGAGGGCGACGAGGACCTCGAGCGCACCCTGCCCATGGACGTGCTCCCCCGGGTCATCGGCGGGGCGGCCTGGCGGGATCTGGAGGCGGGTCTGATCCAGCGGGTCTCGGCCCTCAACGCCTTCCTCGAGGACCTCTACGTCGGCGAGCGGGCCGCGGTACGCGACGGGATCGTGCCGTGGTGGTTGGTCACCTCGTCGGACGGCTTCGTACGGGAGGCCGTCGGCGTGCCCGCCCCTTCCGGCGTGCGCTGCCTGGTCGCCGGGCTGGACCTGGTGCGGGGGGCCGACGGTCGCCTGCGGGTCCTGGAGGACAACCTGCGCAACCCCAGCGGGATCTCCTACGTCCTGGAGAACCGGGACCTCATGACCCGTCTCTTCCCGTCCATCGTGCGGGCCCACCGGGTCCGGCCCGTGGGCAACTACGGCGAGTTGCTCCTGCGGGCGTTGCGCAGCGTGGCCCCCGCCGGTGTGGCTGACCCCTGCGTGGTGGTGATGACCCCGGGCATCCACAACGCGGCCTACTTCGAGCACGCCTTCCTGGCCCACCAGATGGGCGTCGAGCTGGTCGAGGGCAACGACCTGCTCGTGGACGGCCAACGGGTCTACATGCGCACGACCGAGGGGCCCCGTCCGGTGCATGTCATCTATCGGCGCCTGGACGACCGCTTCCTCGACCCCGTCGGCTTCCGCAGCGGCAGCTACATCGGTGTGCCGGGCCTGCTGACCGCCGCCCGGGCGGGCACCGTCACCCTGGCCAACGCGGTGGGCAACGGCGTGGCCGACGACAAGGCGGTCTATCCCTTCGTCCCCGACCTGGTCCGCTACTACCTGAACGAGGAACCCCTGCTGCCCAACGTGGGCACCTACTGCCTCTGGGACCCCGACCAGCGGGCCGCGGTCCTGGACCGGCTCGACGAGCTGGTGACCAAGCCCGTCGACGGCGCCGGGGGCTACGGGCTGGTCATCGGGCCCCGGGCCAGTGACGAGGAGCTCGCCGTCCTCCGGGCCGAGATCGAGGCCGACCCCCGGGGCTGGATCTCCCAGGAGGTGGTGCAGCTCTCGCGGGTGCCGACGGTGGCCGAGGACGGCCTGGCCGGTCGCCACGTCGACCTGCGGCCGTTCATCATCTCCTCCGCCGACGGCATCGAGGTCGTGCCCGGGGGCCTGACCCGGGTCGCCCTGGAGAAGGGCTCGTTGATCGTCAACTCGTCCCAGGGCGGCGGGTCCAAGGACACCTGGGTGCTGCGCGGATGATGCTCGCCCGTCACGCCGAGAACCTGTTCTGGGCCGGTCGCTACGTCGAACGAGCCCAGGACACCGCCCGGATGCTGGACGCCACCTACCACCACAGCGCCGGCCTGGCCCCCGAGCAGAGCGCCCGGGCGTGGGCCAACCTGCTGCGTTCGCTCGGCCTCGACCGGGAGTTCGCCGAGTCGGGCCGGGAGCTGGACGTGGCCACCGTCAACGCCTTCCTCATGGGCGACGCCACCCACCCCGGCGCCATCGGCAAGTCCGTGCGCCGGGCCCGGGAGAACGCCCGCAGCGTGCGGGAGCTGCTCTCCTCGGAGCTCTTCGAGGCCTTCAACCACTCGTACCTGGAGCTGCGGGCCTCCCAGCGCCGCAGCCTGCGGGCCCCGGCGGGTGAGCCCCCCGCCGAGCTCTACGCCGCCGTGCGCCTGCGCTGCCAGTCGATCCTGGGCGTGGCCACCGAGACCATGCCCCGCGACGACCCGTGGCGCTTCCTCATGCTCGGGATGCTGCTGGAACGGGCCGAGATCATGAGCCGGATGCTGGCGGTCCACCTGGCCGCCGATGCCGAGGACCCCCAGCCCGACTCGTTGGCGTCCTGGGCCGAGCTCCTGGAGTCCAGCGCGGCCCTGGAGGCCTTCGTGCGCTGGCAGCGGGGCACCGCTCCCCGGATCACCGACGTGACCGCCTTCCTGCTGCTGTCGCGGACCTTCCCCCGCAGCGTGCTGCGTTCGTTGCGCTCCGCCGAGGACCAGCTGGCCCGGCTGGAGTCCGACGAGACCCGCTCGGTGTGCCGCCGCCTCCTCGGGGGGGTGCGGTCCGAGCTGGAGTACCTCGACGGCCACGGGCTCACGCCCGCCACCCTCACCGAGCTGCTCGGCCGGGTGCGCAGCCGCCTGCCCGCCGTGGGCAACGCCTTGGGCGACCGGTTCTTCAGCCCGGGGGAGACCGCCGGGCTCTACCTGCACGAGCTGCGGGGCGGAGACGCCGCCGAGCAGGACGAGGTCGGCGCGGGGTGGCCCCGATGAGGCTGGACATCCGCTACGCCACCCGCTTCCGCTACGACTCGCCGGTGCGGGAGTCCCACAACGAGTTGCGGGCCTGCCCGGTCGACGACAGCTGCCAGCGGGTCCTCGACTTCCGGCTCCGGGTCGACCCGGCCACGCCGGTCCAGTCCTTCCGGGACTACTGGGGCACCCGGGTGGAGGCCTTCGGGGTCATCCCCCGCCACGACCGCCTCGACGTGGTCGCCGAGATCAGCGTCGAGACCCACCTCTCGGCCGAGGAACCGCCCGCGCCGACCCCGATCGCGGACCTCGCGGCCCACGAGCCCTTCCACGAGTACACCGTCCCCAGCCGCCTGGCCGCCGGCGGTGACGGCATCACCGAACTGGCCCGTTCGGTGATGAACGGGGCCGGGACGGCCGAGGAGGCGGGCCGGACCATCGCGGACTGGGTCGGCCGCTCGGTCGCCTACTCGCCGGGTTCCACGACGGTGGAGACCACCGTCGAGGAGGTGATGGACCGCCGGGTCGGGGTCTGCCAGGACTTCGCCCACCTCACCGTCGCCCTGAGCCGGGCCGTGGGCCTGCCCGCTCGCTATGTCTCCGGCTACCTCTTCGCCCGCCGAGACGACGCCGGATCGGGGGCCAACGCCGACGGCTCCCACGAGCCGAAGACCGACGAGGCCGACGCGGTGCGGGTCCAGACCCATGCCTGGGTGGAGATCGCCGTCGCGCCCGGACGCTGGCTGCCCCTCGACCCGACGAACGGTCGCGATGTCGGCGAGCGCCACGTGAAGATCGGCCACGGCCGGGACTACTTCGACGTGACCCCGTTCCACGGCAGCTTCTCGGGCAGCGCCGACCCCACGCTGGTCAGCTCGGTGGAGATCCGCCGCCGCTCCGGCGACGACGACCGCCCCACGATCCTCTCCGCCGCCGACCGCGGCCTGCTCCGCAAGCCCGTCGCCCAGACCCCCCAACGCCTCCTGGCCCAACAACAGGAACAGCAGCAGCAGTAGTGACGACAACGCCGGCAGAGATGGGGGCGTGAGGTCGTCCGGGTTCGGATCGTAGGGCTGGGGAACGACACCGACGGCAGGGATGGGGCGTGGGCGCGCCGCGGGCCCCCTCGGCACGGAATCCCACGCTCCGTGGCCAGGTCCGCCCCAGCCCGGCTCGTTGAGTCTGATCCCGATTCTCTCGAGGCAATACCTTGCGGTTTCCGCAAGGTATTGCCTCGAGGTCTGCGGCACGGCCACGGACAGTGGGATCGGGGCGCTCAGGTGCCCCCGACGACGGGTGGCCCGTCCCCACGCCCCGTCTTTGCGTCGTTGTCGGTCCGGGGTTCAGCCCGCCCGGTCACTCGACGGTGAGCGTGCCCTCCATGCCGGCGTCGAAGTGGCCTTCGAGGCCACAGATGACCTGGTACTCGCCCGCTTCATCGACGGTGAAGGTCGCCGTGACGGTCTCGCCCGGTCCGGTCTCGACCTCGTCGAGGACCCCTTCCTCAGTGAACTCCTCCTCGGAGGCGATGGGTTCGTTCATGATCACCCACTCGTGATCGACCGAGCCGTCGTTGGTGAACTCGAGGTCGAACTCCCCGGCGTCCACCGTCCAGTCGTCCGGCTCGAACTGGAACTCGCTGGCCGTCGCCTCGAGCCCGCCAGAACCGTCGTCACCGTCGTCACCGCAACCGACGGCCAGGAACGCAACGACTCCGGCAGCCGCCACCACCAGGACCTTGGTGCGCATCATCTGCTCTCCTCCCGGCCGACCCCCTTGGCCCGCCTGCGCCTCGCAGTGTTCTGGGTCAAGATGAAGCGCCGGTGAAGACGCCGGGGGGGGGAAGCCATGCAGGTCTTGGTGGTCGAGGACGACGAACGAACCGCGGCGCTGCTGGCTCGCGGCTTGACGGAGGCGAAGCACCGGGTCGACGTGCTGGGGTCCGGCGAGGACGCCTGCGAACAGGCCGGCCGTCACCCCTACGAGGCGATCCTGCTCGACGTGATGCTCCCTGGTATCGACGGACTGGAGACGTGCCGGCGCCTCCGGTCGTCGTCGATCCGGACCCCGGTGCTGCTGCTCACCGCCCGGGGCGAGGTCGCGGACCGGGTCCAGGGCCTCGACGCCGGGGCGGACGACTACCTCACCAAGCCGTTCTTCTTCGACGAGCTGCTGGCCCGCCTCCGGGCTTTCGAGCGGCGGCCCTTCCCCTGCTCGGACGGCCTGGTGCGGGTGGGTGACACCTGGTACGACCCGGCGACCGCCGGTGCGGGTCATGCCGCCATCGATCTGGACCTCACCCTGCGGCAGGCGGCGGTACTGGCGGTGTTCCTCCGTCATCCCGGTCAGGTCCTCGACCGGGCGGCGATCGCGGAGGCGGCCTGGGAGGGTGCGCTGGACCTGCGCTCGAACGTCGTCGACGTCCATGTGGCGGCCATCCGGCGGGCTCTCGCCCGGGTGGGCGCCCCTGGCATCACCACCGTCCGGGGGCTGGGCTACCGCTTTCCGGCGCACCGGCCGTGACCACGGCGCTCCGGCGGCTCGGAGGGTCGACCGCACGGCTGCCGGTGCGTTGGCGGCTGGCCCTGGGTGTGGCCGTCGTCGCCGTCGCCGTGTTCGTCCTGATCGGTTTCGCGGTGTACCGCCGAACCGAGAGCCACCTGGTCCGTGCCCTCGATGACTCGCTGCGGGAGGAGGCGGGAGAGATGGTCCCGATCATCACCTCTGGGCGGTCGGTGGCGGACCTGGCCCCGCTGGTGCACGACGACGGCGCAGGCGGGGTGATGCTGCTCCAGGCCTTCGACGACGAGGGCCGACTTCTGGGCGCCACCCCCGCTGCCCGCGGGTTGACCCTGGTCCACGAGGACCGCGGTGAGGTCACCGGCGACCCGATGTTCGTCTCGGTCGGCGGCGGCGTGGGCCGGGTCCGCCTCCTGGCCTTCGACGCGACCATCGACGGTGCGGACTACACCCTCGTGTCCGGGCTCACCTTCGGCCCCACCGCGGACACGCTGGCCGGTGTGCGGCTGCGTCTCGCGGGCTGGACGTTGCTCGGTGGCGTGGTGACCGGGGCATTGGTCTACGGCCTCGCCGCCGCCGCCCTGCGACCGGTCGACCGGATGCGGCGGCAGGCCCAGGAGATCCGGGCGTCGTCCCCGGGCGTCCGCCTCCCGCTGCCCTCGGCCCACGATGAGGTCCGTCGCCTGGGAGAGACGCTCAACCACACCCTGGACGACCTGGAGGCGGCGGCGGAGCAGCGGCGGTTGTTCGTGGCCCACGCCAGCCATGAGCTGCGCACGCCATTGACCCGGCTGCGGACCACGCTCGAGCTGGCCCGGCGTCCGGGTCGGGCACCGTCGGAGCTCAGGGCGGCCCTGGACGACCTGGCCATCGACACCGAGGAGCTGATCACCCTGGCTGACGGCCTGCTCGACCTCGGTTCGTTGGAGACCGATCGGGCCTCGTCGACGGTCGCCCCCCTCGACGCGCGAGCGGTCGTACGCGATCTCGTCGCCGCCCGACCCGGGGTCACCGCTCCCCACGGACCGCCGGCCTGGGTGGCCATGGGCGAGCCCGAGCTCCGTCGGGCCGTGACGAACCTCCTGGACAACGCTGAACTCCACGGCCTCCCGCCCGTCGTCCTCGAGGTCGAGGTCGGCGGGAGCAGGGTCGGGATCACGGTCCGGGATCACGGCCCCGGGATGCCGCCGGGATTCGGGAGGCTGGCGTTCGAGCCCTTCACGCGGGCGCCGGCCTCCGCCGGCCGATCCGGTACGGGACTGGGCCTCGCCATCGTCGCCGCGATCGCCTCCCGGAACGGGGGCGAGGTCGCCGCGTTGGCCGTTGGCGTGGGCAGTCCGTTCGGCGTCCGCCTCGAGTTGCCTCGCTCAGCGCCACCGTCGACGGGCGCTGGTCAGGCGAGCAGGCGGTACGCAGTCACGGGGTCGGGGAAGCCCTTGACCACGACGGGGTCGAGGGCGACGAAGGCGTCGGCCCCGGCGATCTCGGCGAGGCGGGCGTCGACGAGGACCTCGCCGGGCTCGGCGAGGGCGACCAGGCGGGCGGCCAGGTTCACCACCGAGCCGTAGTAGTCGCCGTCCCGGTTGAGGACCTCGCCGCAGGCCGCGCCCACCCGCACGGCAGGGAGGTGCTCGGCCCCCGGGAGTCCGGCGGCGAGGGCTTCGGCGATGCGCACCCCGTCCTCAGCCGCGTCGGCGGCGAACATGACCTCGTCGCCGATGAGCTTCACGACCTGGCCGCCGTTGGTCAGGACCAGCTCGCTGACGTGCTCGTCGAAGGCGTCCACGATCGCGGCCAGCTCGCTGGGGCTGAGCTGCCCACTCAGGCTGGTGAAGCCGGCCAGGTCGGCGAAGCCCACCGCCACCTGGGCCAGGGTGGCCCCGCTGGCCTCGTCCACGGTCCAGCCCCGCCGGGACGAGCGGGCCAGGTGGAGGCGGTGGAGGCCGGCGAACACGCTTTCCACAGCGGGCAGCATCATGGCGCTGAGGTGCTCGTAGCCGTCGGTGATGTCGAGGTCCGAGCCCCCCGCCTCGATGAAGGGCACCTCGAAGGCGAGGCGGAGGACGGCCACCTCGGCCTCAGCGATGCGCATGAACGAGCTGCCGATCACCCGCAGTGCCTGCAGGACGCCGGTCGCCCCGAACAGCTCGCTGCCGGCGGCGTAGAAGGCCAGGACCGCGACCTCGTCGGGGGCGAACGCCGGCTCGTCGTCGGGCCCGACGGCGACGCCGACGGTGTGCCAGACGTGGCGAGCCTCGTCGGGGTCCAGCCCGGCCTCGGCCGCGGCCTCCAGCAGGGTCAGGCGCTCGGTGCCCCGGATGTTGACCTCGGCGGCCAGGCCAGTGAGGTCGTGCTCCCGTTCGATGAGGTACTCGGGGACCCCACGCTCGCGGAGGCGGGCGGCCAGGGCGGCCAGCTGGTCGTCAGCGATGTGACGGTCGAAGCTCCGCCGTCCCACCGATCCGCCGTCCGAGCTCATGGCCCGAGTCTGGCCCAGCTCAGGAGACCCCGGCGTCCTCGTTCTCCTCGGCGGCGGCCGTCGCGGCGTCCTTGGCGTCGAGGGCGGCCACGGCGGCCTCCAACACCCGGGCGCTGCAGCCGGCCATCTCCATGGGGGGCACGGCCTCCTCGACGATGCGGGTGGCCAGGGCCCGGAACGCCTCGGCGGCCGGCCCGTCACCGAGGGCAATGGGATGGCCCTCGTCGCCGCCGGCGGCCACCGCGGGCTCCAAGGGGATGGACCCGAGGAGGGGCACGCCGGCCTCGTGGGCCAGGTCCTCGCCCCCGCCCTCGCCGAAGAGCGGGTAGGACTCGCCGTGGTCACAGACGAAGGCGCTCATGTTCTCGATGACCCCGGCGATGCGCAGGTAGGACTTGCGGGCCATGTCGGCGGCCCGCACGGCCACCTTCTGGGCGCTGCGCGACGGTGTGGTGACGATGAGGATCTCGGTGCGGGGCAGCATCCGGGCCAGGCCCATCTGGACGTCGCCGGTGCCCGGGGGCATGTCGATCAGCAGGTAGTCGAGGTCACCC
>JACDJC010003139.1_pt1 | contig 12261 bp, 10 predicted proteins | sample 7454191 | NCBI WGS metagenome assembly JACDJC01 (sample SAMN14253291, study PRJNA609438) | sludge metagenome | isolation source: sludge after 25d culture with pyrite and EDTA | collected 2018-12-20
CGAACGCCGCATGAGCCGCATCGAGAGCAGCTTCGATGTCCTGCTCGTTCGAGCGGGCTACCCGTGTGAACGACTGACCGTCCACAGGCGAGATCACGTCGAAATACTCGCCGCTCTTCGGGGCGGTCCATTCGCCACCGATGTAGTTTTCGTATTGTTCTTTGAATTTCGGGATGTCAAAAGACTTTTTTACTGCGTCCATATTGGCTCCTTTTGCACGCGGGAACCGGAGGGATTCCCGGCAGATCTAACTCGAAATATCAATATCATGGGCAAAGGGATAAACAATTGTATCACCCTGTGCAAGGGCAAGTACTGACCTTTAATCAGACAACACAACGAGACTGCCTAAACCTGCGTGATGCCCATTCTCTCGTAAACGGTGCTGAGAGTATTTGCAGCTTTACTGCGGGCCCTTTCGGCACCGGGTTTGAGGATCTGCATCAAGGCCTCGTCGTCGTACTGCTTTACGCGTTCCTGAAAGGGCCGGAGGAATTCGACAACGATCTCGGCGAGTTCTGTTTTTAAGTGGCCGTATCCTTTCCCTGCAAAATGCTCGATGCATTCATCGTCCGTCTTACCGGTCAGAAGCCGATAGATCGTGAGTAAGTTCGTTATTGCGGGCCGCGAATCATCGAACGTTATGTCTGTTCCAGAATCGGTAACGGCCCGTTTGATCTTTTTTGCGATTGCGTCTGGCTCGTCGAGCAGGAAGATCGAGCCGGCGGCGTTCTCGTCCGATTTCGACATCTTCTTTTCGGGGTCTTGCAACGACTTGATGCTAGCTCCGGCTTTCGGGATGTAAGGCTCGGGTACCTTGAACGTCTCGCCATAGTCGCGGTTGAACCGCTCGGCAAGATCGCGTGAGAGCTCAAGGTGCTGCTTCTGATCCTGTCCGACCGGCACGAGATCGGTTTGGTAAAGCAGGATGTCAGAGGCCATCAGGATTGGGTAGGTGAACAAACCAACGCCCGCACGTTCCGCGTTGCCTTTGCCTTTGTCCTTAAACTGTGTCATCCGCTCAAGCTCGCCCATGCGGGCCATGCAGGAGAGTGTCCATGCGAGTTCGGCGTGTTGGGGGACGTCGGACTGAATGAAGATGGTCGAACGCGTGGGATCAACGCCCGCGGCCAAATAGATGCGGGCAAGGTCAAATGTTGCCTTGCGGAGCGACGCCGGATCCTGCGGCAGCGTGATCGCGTGGAGATTGACGATGCAATAGAATGCCTCGTACTCATCTTGAAGCGCGACCCAGTTTTTCAATGCGCCAAGATAATTGCCAATGTGAAGTTGACCGGTCGGCTGGGCGCCGCTAAAGATGCGTTTCTTCATTGATGGTTAATAGATGGCGACGAGGACATAAAGGAGCCCGACGTAAAATGGATAAATTATCATGCTGAAAAGCCCGATGTAGACGAAGAACATCAAAATCAGAAATCCGAATTGTTCGAGCATATTCAGGATCGGCTGGGCACTTTCGGGCAAGAACGTCGAAAGTATTTTGCTGCCGTCCAACGGCGGAAACGGCAGCAGGTTGAACACGAAGAGCGATAAGTTAAGAAACATCAGATTGCTGACGAACATCGCTATCGGGTTGGTCGCGCCGCGAAAAAGGTCGTTTGGCGTAAAACCATACAGGTAAAGAACTTTTGTAAGGGCAATGCCGATGATCAGCAGTATCAGGTTTGCCAGTACACCGGCGATCGAAACCATCACGTTTCCGAGCTTGTAGTTGGTCCAGTTCCGCGGATTTACAGGCGTCGGCTTTCCCCACCCGATCAGTGGAATGCTCCCTGCCGCTCCGCCGATCGAGCCCAGGATAAACGCTACGATCGGGATCAACAGCGTTCCGATCGGGTCGGTATGAGCGACCGGATTAAGCGTAACGCGGCCAAGCATATATGCCGTGTCGTCACCGAATTTGTGTGACATCCACGCATGGCCGGCTTCGTGCGCAGAGATCGCCAACAAGAGCACGACCATGAATATTACCAAATGACTAACAAGTACCGCCAGATCTATGTCACCCATCTAAATTCCCCAAAATCTTAAAGTTAGAGCCGCGACCTTGAAATGTATAAAGGCCAAATTATGTTGTCTTTGACCCTAAATTGTGCCATTCTTTTACTTCAAAATAAAATCTCAACTGGAGAAATACAGATGCTGAATAAGTTGATGTTTGGCGGCGAAACCGGTCTATCGTTCGCCGCAAACGCTGGCCTGACACTTTTGCGGATCTTTACCGGGATCGCGATGGCGTTTGCACACGGAATTGGCAAGGTGCCACCGCAAGAAGGACTGATCGAACGCACCGCATCGCTTGGTTTCCCGATGCCGACGTTTTTTGCCTGGGCTGCCGGGCTTTCCGAATTTGCGGGTGGCATTCTGCTCGCAATTGGTTTGTTTACTCGATTTGCTTCATTTTTTATCGCGATCACGATGATCGTGGCTTTGGTCGGCGTACATGGTTCGGATCCGTTTGCGACGCAGGAGAAGGCATTTCTTTTTCTATTCATCGCCATCGCATTCCTGTTAAAGGGTTCCGGCGATTGGAGCATCGATAGTTTCCTCCGCAGGTGAAAGCGAAGGGCGTAGTTAAGGGTCAGGGGAGTTCGTTAGCTGATGATATGTTCGGCGCACTTTCGAAGTTGTTATGAAAAAGCACATTGTTTGCATAGCAAGCGAGCACAAGGGGAATGAATTTCTGGAAGAATGCCAGAATGCCGACTGGCATGTGACTCTGGTAACGCGTAAGAAACTGCTTGACGAGCCGTGGATCTGGACCGCACTAAACGACGTGAAAACCGTTGAGAACGAAGCCTCGGTCGAAGACTATGTTCGAGTCGTGACGAATATTGCGGGTTCGCGGCCGATCGACCGAGTTGTCGGCCTTGATGAGTTTGACGTGACGACTGCTGCACGGGTCCGCGAACATCTGCAGCTCGGCGGAATGTCTTATTCGAATGCGATCCGTTTTCGCGATAAATATGCGATGCGTAGAATTGCTGATGAGGCCGGAATACCATGTCCTGATTATATCTGTCCGCTCAATGCTGATGAGATAAACGTCTTTCTCGATCGGGTGCAGATGCCGGTGATCGTCAAGCCGCGTCATGAAGTATCGGCATTCGGCATCCGAAAATGCGAAAGCAAGGAGCAGGTGTGGAAAGTCTTGAAAGATCTGGACGAACGAAATAATTGGCGCGACCACCCTTCGCAGTTTCTGGTCGAACGGTTTATCGACGGTGACGTTTACCATATCGATTCTGTTGTGAATGAAGGAAAAGTTGTGTGTGCAGGGGTAAGCCGGTATGGACGTCCGCCTTTTTCCGTGACGCATTACGGCGGCGTCTTTACGACGTCTATTGTCGATTACGGTTCAAAGGAACGTAAGGAACTCGAAAAGTTGAATGCAAAATTACTGAAGGCATTCGGGTACGAAAACGGAGTAACACATGGCGAGTTCCTTCACAGCAGATCGGACGGCAAGTTTTACCTGCTCGAGGTTGCTTGTCGGGTAGGCGGAGCATATATCGCGAACGTCCTCGAGCACGCTTGCGGCTTCAATTTATGGCGCGAATGGGCAAAGCTCTCGATCGCGGACAAGGATGATCCGTATAAGCCACCGAAATTAAGAAAGGAATACGCAGGTGTTGCTTTAGCACTTTCAAAGGACGAGGTGCCGGATACGTCTGGCTATGATGAGCCCGAGATCGTCTATCGGGTAAAGAAAGCAAGACATGTCGGGCTGATCTTTCATTCCAAGAGACGGGAACGAGTATTAGAATTGTTGGAGACCTATTCACAACGCATCTCAGATGATTTCTTGGCGATCGCTCCGGCTAAGGAGCGATACGACGACTAGCAAGGTTAGCGTTCCAGTGTGCGAGAGCGGCTGTGGCCGCTCTTTTCATTTGGTTTCTAAACCGCTATCCTGAATCTTTTTATGACGCCCAGATTTTCCGACAAGGTGCATCCGCCAGAATATCTCGATCACGATCTGAATCGTCACTTTGACGCTCTTCTGAGATTCGATTCGATCGACGCGCTGAAAGCAGCCGAGCTTCATGAAGTTATCGAAGTGGAGGCCGAACGGATTCTCAATGCCGTGGTCTACGAAGAATTTTCAGATGCCCGGCCGGAGTCTGACAATAAGCGTGAAATATCGGCACTCGCCTGGAACATTGAGCGAGGGATCGTGTTTGATGGCATCGTCAGCGCCTTGAGAGACCATGAAGGACTGAGCCATAAGGATGTTCTTTTGCTTACAGAACTTGACCATGGGATGGCGCGCAGCAGTAACAGGTTCGTTGCCAAAGAGATCGCTTCGGCTCTTGGGTTGAACTACGCATTTGCACCGGTCTATATCGCCCTGCAAAAGGGAAGCGGCGTTGAGGCAGAGGCAAAAGGCGATAACACGAGGTCTATCCACGGACTATCGATGTTCTCAAAATGGCCAATGAGAAATATCCGGGCCGTGCCTCTTCCGAATGGCAAGGACAAGATGTGGGGAAAAGAGAAGCGGCTTGGTTGGCTTCGCGCATTGATCGCCGAGATCGAACATCCGGCCGGGCGTTTTCGCGCGGTTACGGTGCATCTCGACGCCCACTGTTCACGGGCGCATCGCAAGATGCAGATGCAGATAATTCTCGATCATCTTGAAACACTCGAGCCGATGCCGACGTTGATCGGTGGCGATTGGAACACGACGACCTTCAATTCGCAAAGCTCGACGCGGGCGATAATGGGATATTGGCGGCGTGTCTTTATGGGGCCGAAGAACGTGGCGAAAAATCACTTGCCGCATCCTGAACGGTATTTTGAGCGGCCGCTATTCGAAATGTTGGAAAAGCGTGGCTACGATTTTCGTACACTTAATGAAACTGGCGTAGGTACGCTTCATTATCATGTTGAGAGCATCGAAAAGAACACCAATCTCCGGGATTGGGTTCCGGCCTGGTGCTTTCCGTTCATTTTCTGGGCGGCAAATCGCGTTGGAGGAAGCGTTTCGGGCAGGCTTGATTGGTTTGCCGGCCGCGGTATCGAACCAGCGGGTGACCATGCGGCCAGAACGATCGGCAGGCTGCAGGACGACAAAGGGACGCCCCTGTCAGATCATGACGCAATTGCTTTGGACTTTCGGCTCACGCAGTAATACACTCCAGTAGGTCAGTAATTGGAGAAATTTAATGGAAGTTTCATTTTCACAAACACTTAGTTTCGACGCAGCTACATTCGAATATGAGGCAGTTGCACATGAGAACGGCAACGCGACCATCATAAAGTTTCCTGTCAATGATAAGAAGGTAAGCCCCGGCGACGCGGTTGTTGTAGTTTCGGGGGCTGACATCCACTTTCATGGAATGATAGGTAAGATCGAAGATGGTTTCGCATACGTATCCGATCCGAAGGGCTCGCTTTTGCCTGCGGGTGTGCAGTAATCGAATTTCGATGTATAGAGTTTGACCTTCGGCTCGCTTTCGGAAACGGAGCGAGCCGAATTCCTTGACAGTTTGATACTTGATTTTTATTATCAAATTTCTCAAGGGGATGTAGCTCAGCTGGGAGAGCGCGGCGTTCGCAATGCCGAGGTCAGGGGTTCGATCCCCCTCATCTCCACCAAAGATGCAGAGGACGGGCCTATCCCGTCCTTTTTATTTTCGCAGGTATTCGGAAATGTAGGTCGGCAGGTCGATCTTGTCGGCAAGCCTTGAATCACGAATCGGCTGGCCGGGTTTGGAACTGAGAGGAACAACACCTGCCCAAACATTCATCCCATAGTCTTCATCATCATCTTTCGGATCGCCAGTGCGTACCTTTGCCGAGGCCTCGTCGATAGCAAGTTTCAATACTGTTGTTGCCTTTAGTTCCAGTTCGCTGGGCCAGCGGATCTCGGGCCATCGGCCTGGAATGATATGCTCAGTGAATGCCTCAAGCGCCATTTCTTTTTCTGCAGGGTCCTCGACCATTTTCGCTTGACCAAGGACGACGACGGATCGGTAATTTATCGAATGGTGAAACGCCGAACGTGCGAGAACCAATCCGTCAACGTGCGTCACCGTAACGCAAACATCAATGCCCTCGGCCAGACTTCGGAGCATCCGGCTGGCAGACGAACCGTGAATGTACACATGATCGCCGATCCGGGCGTATCCCGTCGGGATCACGTAGGGCTGCCCGTCGATCGCGAATCCGACGTGGCAGATAAAGCCGTCGTCGAGAATCGAATAGATCGTCTCCTGGTCATAAGCTCCACGAGCCGGCAAGCGCTTCACTTTCGTTCGTTCGGATCTCGCCAATGTGTTCACTTTGGTTGATTAATGTAGCTTCGTGTCATTTCGTACTCATCCAATCGTCCCCGACTCCGATCTCCGCGATCAGTGGAGCATCGAGAACGGCCGCAGATTCCATTTCGCGTTTGATCATTTCGGAGGCAGCAGCCACCTCGGCCTCGGGAGCTTCGAATAGCAGTTCGTCATGGACCTGCATTATCATTTGCGTCTTGAGTCCGGAATCACGAAGAGCCTTTGCAACGTTTATCATCGCGATCTTCACGATATCCGATGCGGTTCCCTGGATCGGCATATTTATAGCTTCGCGTTCGGCCCGCGAGCGGACGGCGAAATTTCGGTCCTTTATCCCCGGAAAATACCTTCGGCGGCCGAACAGCGACGTGACATAGCCTTTTTCGCGGGCTTCTTCCGGAATACGGTCCATATAGGCTCGGATGCCCTTATAGGTTGCAAAATAGTCGTCAATGACCTTTCGCGCCTCCTGTTTCGAAATGCCGACACGCTGCGAGAGCCCGAACGCTTCGACCGCGTAGGCAATGCCGAAGTTGACGATCTTTGCCAGGCGGCGTTTTTCTTTCAGATCTTTTTCATCCGTTGCACCAAAAACAAGCCGGGCGGTCTTCGCATGAATGTCCTCGTTGTTTTGGTAGGCCTCAAGCATTACCGGATCTTTGGTTATATGGGCAAGTATACGAAGCTCGAGTTGAGAATAGTCGGCGGAGATCAGTTTGTTGCCTCTTTCCGGAATGAAGGCCTTTCTAATACGTTGTCCGAGTTCCGTTCGGACTGGGATGTTCTGTAAATTCGGCTCCGTTGAACTTAGTCGACCGGTCGCAGCCACAGTCTGATTAAGGACACCGTGGATGCGGCCATCGGTGTTTATCATCTTTGGAAGAGCATCGGCATATGTCGCCTTTAATTTGTCGAGTTCTCGATAATCAATTATAAATTGGGCGATCTCGTAATCGGCGGCGAGTTCCGCCAAAACGTCTTTGCTGGTCGAAATCTGTCCCGTGGCGGTCTTCTTCCCGGTGGCAATGTTCAGTTCCTCAAAGATCTCACCGACCTGTTTTGGCGAGCCAATATTGAACTCGCGACCCGAGATCGAGAAGATCTTTAGCTGGAGGGCATCGAGTTCTTTTGAAATGAACTCGGAGAATTTGTGTAGCGCTTCTGCATCGACCTTCATTCCGGACGTCTCAATGTCTGCCAGGATCGGTGCTACCGGGATCTCGATCTCAGTGTAGACATTAATGAGGCCATCAGCAACGATCTTCTTACGGAGCAACGGCGCAAGCCGAAAGACCCAGTCCGCGCGCGTAGCTGCTTGCCACCCGGAAGCCGTAAATCCCTCAGAATTTGAGTTTTGCGGATAAGCGTCAAGATGGTTTTGTGCGAGAAACTCGATCTCGTGATGGGGCCGACCAGAATCGAGCAGGTACGAGGCGATCATTATGTCATCGGTGACCGAATTGATCTCGGCTCCTATTTTGCGCAAAACGGATAGATTCTTTTTGAAGTCGTGAGTAAGTTTTTCGAGGTACGGGTTGGCAAACGTGTCTGCTAATTGCCGATATGCGGCTTGCGCGCCTCCTTCAAAGTTCGCGAGATCGATATACGCTGAAATGCCGGGCGAATAAGAAATGGCCACTCCGAGTGGGGGAAGTTTGTCGAACGCACTATGCCACTTAGCTTCGTTCGAATCGTCAACATAAAACGCAAACCGTTCATTTTCCCACAACTTCCGGATCAAACCGTCAAGTTCGGTTCGTGTTCGAATTGACTGGTAAATTTGTTCGACCCGCTCGCCGCCTCCCGCCGGTTCGTGCATATCGAAAAGTGTGGCTGCATCTGAAAACTCCTTGGTGAGAGTATTGAACTCGAGTTCGCGAAAAAGTTCATAGGCCTTTGAACGATCGGGCTCTCGGAATTTCAATCGGTCGAGGTCGAGATCGATCGGAACCTCGCAATGCACTGTAGCAAGCTCAAGCGACTGCCGAATTAAATCTTGATTATTCTGCAGGCTCTCGCGATATGTCTTATGTGTGACCTTCGCGGCATTTTCCATCGCACCGATCGCAGAGCCGTATTCCAAGACTAGCTTTAACGCACCCTTTTCCCCGATACCAGGTGCCCCGGGAATATTATCGATCGAATCACCCATTAGGCCGAGCAGGTCAATGATCTTGGACGGCGGAACACCGAATTTCCGTTCTACCCATGCCTCGTCACACCACTCGATCGGCGGAACCGGTACTTTCCGCTTCATGTTGTTTGAATTCTGGCGCATTGCAACGATATTAGGGTCACGGACCAGCTGACAGAGATCTTTATCGTTTGAAACGATCACCGCCTTAAGTCCCTTTTCAGCTGCCTTTATTGCAAGCGTGCCGATGATGTCATCGGCCTCAAAACCGTCGTACTTAAGTATCGGAAGATTAAATGCCTCGCAAACCCTTACAATAAAGGGCAATTGAGCGGCCAGGTCTTCCGGCATTGCCTCACGGTTTGCTTTGTATGCTTCGAATGCGTCGTGTCTGAATGTCGGGGCCGCAGTGTCGAAAACTGCAGCGATATAGTCGGGCCTTTCGTCATTGATCAGCTTACGAAGCATATTCGTAAAAACGAATACGGCCTGAGTTACCTGACCCTTACTGTTCCGTAAGGGTTCCTGTCTGGCACCCATCGGAGCGAAATAAGCCCGAAAGATGTGAGACATCGAATCGATCAAGAATACGCGTTTCATTTTCGTTAATCTTATCTGATTATCCCTATAGAGCGAAGCATCGCTGACTTGGAATCTGATGCAAATTGTCTCTGGAGTCGGCGGGTCAGCGGGTAGCCGAGTTTTGCCAATAAATGGTTTGGTCGCGAAAAGGCAAAGAGGTCATACCAAACCTCGCCGGTCCGTTCGTTGATCTCAACCATGAAGCGTTCTTCGCCCGATTCGACATGATCGGTTAGAGTGCCATAAGCAAACCCAAAGCGGCTCCGCTCGTTGATCGTAAAGACGATTCGGGCTGCATTGAGCGAATAGAAACCGAAATGGTTTACGAGGATGGCAACGATCCTATCTTTCTCGATGGGCGTGTCGGTAAAAAGCAGTTCAGCCCATCCGAGATCGAACATTTTCCATTTACGGACCGCATGTTTTGCCCGGTCCCAGTCTTCAAAACCCCGCCCTATCTGAACCCGATTGTGGTCGACGACATAACCGTCTGGAGGATGCGTTTGAGTAGCGCCGATATCCAGATAGGAGAATGTGGTGCTTTCAGCTGCAGCTAGGTACGCCTCGATCTCAGCATATTTCGGTCTTGCCAGTAGGAACATGTATCAGCTAGTTTGACAACAAATTTTCCAAAAAGGTATTCTTCTTGTTCGCCTAGGCCCGGCTGATCACGGCCTACAGGCGGTGCGTAATACGCACATTGTTTGTGTGTCCGGTTCGTCTAGGGGTTAGGACACCGCCCTTTCACGGCGGCAACACGGGTTCAAAGCCCGTACCGGATACCATCTTTATACGCAGCGATTGCATCATACTCTGTTAAGATTCGCTTGAGAACCAAGCGAATTTTTTGCTTTTCAGGTGGAGAATGTTCAAGAAATCGATCTCATGTCTATTTTTAATTGCGGCCGCTGCTTTACCTATGTTCGCCCAGTCGCCGAGTCGTGTGGGCGATACAGTCATCATACTGCCGTTTGAAAACACCTCGAACAGGCCGGAGTTCAACTGGGTCGGTGAGAGTTTTGCCCTCTCACTTTCAGATCTGCTAAGAGTACCCGGACTTAACGTCGTATCGAACAGCGAGCGAAAGATCATTCAACAAAGGCTCCGGATCCCGCTGACAAGTATCCCAAGTCTCGCGACGTCGCTGCGGCTCGCACGCGAAAGCGGGGCTACGCTACTGATATCGGGCAGATACAACATTGTCCCGGCACAGGACGATGTTGCCGCGACGATCAATATCACTGCACGGATAATTCGGGTTATCGAAGGCAGGTTCTTAAGCGAGGAACTGCCTGATGGCCGAAGGATCACTCGTGATATCGCACTGAATGACGCACTCGGCAACCTGCAGACGATACAAGGCCAAATCGCTTATCAGATACTTTATCAACGCGATAAAGCGCTGCCATTTTCGCAAAATGCTTTGATCGAATCAGCTAACAAGGTTCCTGCTCGCGCTTTCGAGGCATACATCAAAGGATTGCTTACACAAACCCCCGAAATTCGTGAAAACTACTTTAAGAATGCGATCAAGCTATACGCAGATTCAGGTTCTGATGGCGCATTTGCAGACGCGGCGTTAGAACTTGGACACCTCTACCTTGGTCAACGGAAGTATGCCGAATCGATCGATTCATTTGAACGAGTTGTAAATACGAATCAGATCTGTCGCGAAAAGGCCAAAGGGGAAAACAAGATATCGCAGTGTAATGATGAGAGTTTCGCCGAAGCTTCATTTTACATAGGTGTGATCCGTTGGCAGCAGGCGAACTATGAGCAGGCCTTGGGCGTTCTTCGTCCCTTGGCAGACGACCTCAAGATCACAAGTGTTTACAATATGCTCGGAGCCATTGCGGTCGAGGCATCGCGTGCTGAAAAGAAGGACCAGGCGAGGGCTGCGGCATTGCTCACCGAGGGGGTCGACTTATTGAAAAAAGCGGCCGAATCGGCACCTGATGATTCGGGTATTCGATTCAATTACGGGATCGCCCTTTACTTGCATAACGATCACCTGCGTGCTGCGGAACAACTTAGGGCCGTGATCTCCGCGAATGCTCGTGACGGCGAAGCCTACTATGTGCTCTCCAAGTCGCTTGCCGAGTTGAAAGACCCGACGGCAGCCGGTGTCGACAATCAAGCTCGTTTAATGTTGACCTCGGGAAACCGCTACGCAATGCTTGAGCGCGAATGGGGTCGGACAAAAGGTATATCGGAGATAAATTTACGAGTCGAACAGCCTCAGCGAAGGGATTTTGTGAGTGTCGTTTTAAGCCAGCGTAGCAGTGAGCAGCCGCAGGCTCCTCTCAACGCGACAGAGGCTCTGCTGGTACAGGCGAGGACGTTGTACAAAAATGCCAATGACGATGAGGCGATGGCCGTTATTCGCCGAATTCTCGTCAGCGAACCGATGAGCGCAGAGAGCTATCTGATATTGGGCAAGATCCATCTTCGACGCGGCGACCGCGATCAGGCGGCGAGTGCTTTCAAGACGGCTCTATTTTGGGATAACCGACTAATCGACGGACACGTTTCGCTCGGTAAAATATACCTCGAGCGCGGTGATTGCCAACAGGCGCGCACTTATGCTGCTGCTGCATTAGAGATCGACAAAGAAAATCAAGACGCAAACGGACTGCAAAGACAAGCGGCTCGATGTTCCAAATAGTGTAAGCCTGAGATCGTCAGTCGTCGCAGATTAGATCGAATGGGATTCAATGGATCAATGCCACGGATCGCCGTAACCTCATAAGAAATAACGAGATAGCAGCTTTCTGAAATAGTTCTTTGAATGGTCGTTTGGAAGCCGGAAGTTTTGGCACAGTAGATGCATAGTAGAAAGCGGCTAGCTTGATCCGGAAGATCAAGACCCCGCCGCCAACACTTCTCCGAGCGCGGTTTGCCACTGTGCTTGAAACCCTTCCGAGCGTTCCTTCAGTTGTCCTTCCTATATGAGCCTGGTCGAAACCGACCGGGCTCACCTTCTTTTAAATCGAAGATTACAGGACATTTAGTAAAATGCTCGATCTTGCGTTCAAGTTGAGCGGTTTGCTTGCTGAAAGACCGCGGGATATTTCAGTTTGACCTGACAACGGTCCCATAGTTTCGGCCAATGACGGATTTTGTCATTTTCGGTATGACAAAATTTGTGCAATTTGAAGGGTCCCTCGGTCAAAGTGGTCGGGACTCTTTCAATTTGACATTGCCTGGTATGGTTTTTCTTTTGACTGCGATCTTTCGATC
>JACDJC010003142.1_pt1 | contig 12255 bp, 10 predicted proteins | sample 7454191 | NCBI WGS metagenome assembly JACDJC01 (sample SAMN14253291, study PRJNA609438) | sludge metagenome | isolation source: sludge after 25d culture with pyrite and EDTA | collected 2018-12-20
ATCATACTGCATACCGGCAGCAGGGATACGGCAGACACCGAGGCCTTCACGAAGCCACTTGAGAATGCAACCGGTGTATGGTTCGGCGGCGGACGGCAGTGGCGCCTGGTCGATTCCTACGGAGGCACTCGCTCTGAAGTGATGTTCCTCAGGGTGCTGGAGCGTGGCGGCGTAATCGGCGGCTCATCCGCCGGTGCAACCATCCAGGGCTCTTTCCTCGTCAGGGGTGACACACAAAACAACCAGGTCATGATGGGTGACCACCAGGAGGGCTTCGGCTATATCAGCAACATCGCCATTGACCAGCATGTGCTTGCCCGCAACAGGCAGTTTGACATGTTTGAAGTTCTGAAGGCCCATCCCGGGCTTCTGGGTATCAGCATCGACGAGAATACTGCCGCCATAGTCACGGGCGATACCCTGCAGGTGCTCGGGGCCTCATACATCCTTGTCTACGACGGGAATTTCTGGTCCCGGGAAGGGAGCGAACTGAAGAAATTACCTGCAAAAGAGTCTCTCTTTTACTTGATCCGACAGGGTGACAGGTATGACATGAGGCAGAGAAAAATCATCAATTGAAAGCCTGTTGCATGCTTTAATTCTCAGTAATCATTTACCGGTTGTTCAACAGGATGCCATTTTCGGGCAATTCTGCTACCTTTATTCTCTCATTCAATAAAACTTTCCTATGAAGAAGATACTTTCACTTTCACTGTTGCTGGCAGTTTGCATCGCAGCATTGTCGCAGCCTCTGACCTCCGAACAGATAGACAAACTTGCAGAGCAGACCTTAAAGGTCTTCAATGTTCCGGGTATTTCCGTTGCCGTGGTCAAGGATGGCCAGGTGGTTCACATGAAGGGGTACGGTGTAAGTTCAATTGCCACCGGAAAAAAGGCTGATGAAAACACTCTCTATGCAATCGCATCCAACTCGAAGGCCTTCACCTCGGCAGCGCTGGGCATCCTTGTTGACGAGGGGAAGCTGAGATGGGACACCAAAGTAATTGACATCATACCTGAGTTCAGGCTTTATAATGCTTATGTAACTGAGGATTTCAACATAAAAGACCTGCTGTCACACCGGAGTGGCATGGGACTCGGGGCAGGTGACCTGATGCTGTGGCCCGACTCCTCGTCCTTCACAAAGGAGGAGATCATTCATAACCTGAGGTACCTGAAGCAGACCTCGTCATTCAGGACGAAGTATGATTATGACAACCTTCTCTACCTTGTTGCCGGGGAGGTGGTGGACCGTGTTTCCGGGCAGAGCTGGGAGGAATTTATTGAGGAGAGGATCATGAAACCGCTGGGAATGACAAGTTCGGCAGCTTCATACAACAGGGTAAGGGACAGGTCAAACCTGATGGATGCCCACATACCTGTTGAAGGGGTGCTGAAGGTGGTGCCGATGTACCAGAGCAGCCTGTTCAATTCAGGTGCCGGGGTCATCAGCAGTGTTTCCGACATGAGCAAATGGGTAATGATGCATATTAACCGTGGCAGCTTCGGTGAAAGCAACAGCAAGCAGTTGCTCAGAGAGGCAACCCACCGCGAGATGTGGACTCCTCAGACCATTATACCGGTCCGCAATCCCGGTCCCTACAGGAGTCATTTTTCTGCCTACGGCCTTGGCTGGGGTCTCACCGATGTGGCAGGATACCTGCAGGCATCGCATACAGGAGGATTGGGTGGAGTCGTAACCCAGGTAACAATCATTCCCGAACTGAAACTTGGGATCATCGTATTCACAAACCAGCAGGAAGGAGCTGCCTTCACAGCCATCACAAACTCAATCAAGGACGGGTACCTGGGGGTGAAAGGCAATGACTGGATAAAAACCCTCAGTGAAAATGTCGAACGAAATCGCGCAGAGGCGAAAAAGATAACCGATGAGGTATGGGCGAAGGTGGAATCACAGAGGTCAAAGAGCGGATTGCCGGTGAATCATGAGGTATACACAGGCACTTACACCGACAACTGGTTTGGTGACATCGTCATCTCGGAGGTAGGCGGCAAGATCCGTTTCCGGTCTGTAAAATCGCCTCAGCTCAGGGGTGACATGTTGTTTTACAATGCCAACACCTTCGTGGTGAAGTGGGATGACAGGTCAATGGATGCCGATGCATGGGTGGTCTTTTCGCTTGACAAAGAGGGGAAGGCACAGTCATTTTCAATGGATGCCATCTCACCCCTGACCGACTTCAGTTATGATTTTCATGATCTCAGCCCGAAGAGGAAAGAAGACAAATGAAGCGTTCGATCTCACTGATTCTCCTTCTCGTCCTGGCTGCCGCAGTAGCCGGTCAGCCCCTTTCGGAAAAAAAGATTGACAGGCTGACGGAGCGTGTGATGAAGGAATTCAATGTTCCCGGCATCGCCGTGGCCGTGGTAAAGGATGACCAGGTAATTCATATGAAGGGTTACGGTGTTCGCTCCATCTCCACTGGTGAAAAGACAGATGCACACACACTCTTCGCGATAGCGTCGAATACAAAGGCATTCACTGTTGCCGCACTTGGCATCCTAATAGATGATGGAAAGCTCAGATGGGACACAAAGGTAACTGACATTATCCCTGAGTTCAGGCTGTACGATTCATATGTCACGGAAGACTTCATGATAAAGGACCTTCTGACCCACCGCAGCGGCATGGGACTCGGGGCAGGAGACCTGATGGGCTGGCCTGACTCAGCAGATTTCTCAACCGCAGAGATAATCCACAACCTGAGATACCTGAAGCAGACATCGCCATTCCGGACCAGGTATGATTATGACAACATGCTCTATATCGTAGCAGGTGAGGTGGTGGCAAGGGTTTCGGGGCAGAGCTGGGAGGAGTTCGTGGAATCACGCATCATGGGGCCGCTGGGGATGAACGAATCGGCTGCTTCATTCAAAAGGATTAAAGACCGGACCAACCTGATTGACGCACATGTCCCGGTTGACGGCAGGCTGCAGGTGGTGCCGAAGCAGGAGGCCAAAAGACACAACTCGGTGGGTGGCATATACAGCAATGTAAATGACATGAGCAAATGGGTGCTGATGCAGCTGAACAGGGGCCGTTACGGTGAAGGCAAGGAAAAAATGATCTTCTCCGGGGAGGTTCACAGGGAGATGTGGACGCCGCAGACTGTAAGACCGGTTGGCCGCGGAGGTGCTTACAGGACCAATTTTGCATTTTACGGGCTTGGCTGGAACCTTGCAGATGTGAACGGATACCTTCATGTATCCCATACAGGAGGCCATGCGGGGATCGTGACACAGGTCACGATGCTCCCCGAGCTCAGCCTGGGAATCATTGTACTGACAAACCAGGAAGAGGTCTCAGCTTTTACTGCAATCACCAACAGTATTATCGACGGTTACCTCGGGATCCGCAACCAGGACCGCCTGAAGGAGCTGAAGGCCATGATGCTGCAGCAACAGGCTGAAGCGAAGGAGATCACTGACAGGGTATGGGCAACAGTGAATGCCAGGAATAATGAACCGTCAGCGGAGGTTGTCTTCGGAGATTTTGAGGGGACCTATTCAGATGTGTGGTTCGGGGATGTGATCATAAGCGAAGAGAACGGAAGGATGAGGATCAGGTCTGTGAAATCGCCGCGGCTGAAGGGAGAGATGTTCCATTATACCGCCAACACCTTCATTGTGAGATGGGATGACAGAAGCCTTAACGCCGATGCCTTTGCTGTTTTCGCACTTGACCGCGTAGGAAGACCGGCTGCAATCACAATGGAAGCAGTATCACCGCTGACTGACTTCAGCTATGACTTTCACGATCTATACCTTAAAAGAAGCGAAAACAAGGACAAATCACAGCTTCCAAATCCATAAGTATTATTTTAGCAACATAATCAGATATCCCCTCCAATGTCATTTATACAGCTCAGCATTTTACTCTCGGCATTAATCGGATTGATAATTATAGCCTGGATACGCAGCTTCGACATTTATGAAAAGGAGACATTCAGGGCGATGTTATGGGCTTTCCTTGCCGGTGGCGTCACGTCGGTCCTGATAGCTCTGGGAATCTATGAGTTCCTCCGGCTCTTCGGTATCGAAGATGAAGTGATAAGCAACACCCTGGGATCCATCTTTGTCATTGGTCCTGTTGAGGAATTTGCCAAGCTGAGCGGTCTGGTGGTGGTATATGCCCTTATCCGAAAACAGTTCAATGAGCTGACTGACGGCATCATCTACATGTCATGCGTGGCTCTCGGCTTTTCAATAATTGAGAACTTCTTTTATGCAAATGCCGGAGAAGGGACAGAGTACCTTCTTGTTTACAGGGCATTCATCAGCACTCCCGCACATATAGCCTTCAGTGTGATCATTGGCTATGCCTGGTACAGGTACAAGAAGGAGAACAAGTCCTTCAGTACGGTTGTGCTTGCACTGGTTGTTGCAAGCCTGTTGCATGGCGTGTTTGACGCCCTGGCATTCAGTCCGTGGTTCAATTTCCTGCTGCTGGTGTACCTCTGGCTGATTCTCAGGCAGTCTCTGAGGCTTGTGCAGTACACAAATGTTGTCTCACCGTTCAGACCGGCTTTTGAGGCGCTGTTTGAAACCGCATCGGAGGAGAAGGCTGAAGGGATCGAATGTCCCAGCTGCGGGTCAGTTGCCCCGAAGGAGCTCTTTCGCAACAGATACTTCACGGCATGCCGGTGTGACGGTTGCGGCTATCATATTGCTTCACGTGGAGATATACGCAGGATTTTCAGGCTGTTTGCCCCGGAGTACAAGAGACTTGGGAAGAAGCTGACGCCTGCCCTGTTGAGTGACGGGCGAACACTCATGAGTGTCTACGGATCAGCATTCTTTGGCGCTAACGGTAACAGGGGCTTCTTCAGGGTCGGAGAGCTGGCTGAAAGGCTTCAGGCTATCAATGACGAGCTCATGACCAGGTTCAGACACCGGTCGTTTGTATCAGCAAATCTTCTCAGGCGCTTCTTTGAATGAAAAACAGCATGATAACTTCAGGAAATCAGGAGGCAGGCCGGTTGAGGGTTTTCCGCAATGGCCGTTTTTTTACCGGTACCGAATTGATCGATGACAGGGACCTGATTGCCGAGGGCAACCGGATAGCAGGATTCACCGGTTTGGATTCTGCGCCGTCAGGTGCTGAGATTATCGATTGCGGTGGCAACCTGGTGACAGCCGGACTCATTGATCTTCAGATTGCAGGAGGCGGAGGTTACCTCTTTTCGTCGAATCCCACCCCCGAAGCCCTTGACGTAATTACCAGGGCAATATTATCAACAGGCACGACAGGCTTCCTGCTGGCCTTGCCCACAAATACACATGATGTTTACATGGCAGCATTCAGGACTGTCAGCGAGTCTTACAATCCGGCTCTGCTGGGTCTTCACATGGAAGGTCCGTACATCTCTCATGCCAGGCGCGGAGCCCATGCGCCGGAGCTCATAATCAAACCAACCACAGAGAATCTGTCTGCACTTCTCCGCGAGGCAGGCGGCACAATAAGGATGATGACAGTAGCTCCGGAGGTATGCACTCCTGAGATCATCTCACTGCTCAGACAGAATGGCATCACCGTTGCGGCAGGCCACAGCAATGCCACCTTCAGGGAGGCCATGCTGGGCTTTGAAAGGGGGATAGAGACAACAACCCATCTCTTCAACGCGATGACTCCGCTGCATCACCGTGATCCGGGACTTCCCGGAGCGGCATTCATCTCCGACTGCGCCTGTGCGAGCATCATTGCTGACGGCATCCATGTTGACTTTGCCATGGTAGCCATAGCAAAGAAGGTGATGAAGGAGCGGCTCTTCCTTGTCTCCGATGCCGTTGAAGAGAATGACCGGGGAGCTTACATGCACGTCAGGCAGAATGACCGTTTCACCCTGCCCGACGGCACACTGTCAGGAGCCAGGCTCTCAATGCTCGACGGGGTAAGGAACTGCATCAGCCATGCAGGTATTGACAAATATGAGGCAATCAGGATGGCAACCCTGTATCCTGCAAGGCTTATAGCTGCAAATGACAGGGGAATCATTGCAACGGGTGCCAGGGCCGACCTGATTATGACAGACGGTGAGATGAGGCTGACCGGGATCTGCATCAACGGACACACGGAATTCAAAAAAATGATATAATGGCATTACTTGGAATTGACCTCGGAGGAACAAAAGTTGCATTTGCACTTTTCGACCGTGAAGGCAACATAAGGGGCAGGGAGAGCCTGCCTCTTGAGAACCGGAAGGGTCATGAGGTAGGCAAGCTGATAGCCGTCACCACGGCACTGAAGATTTCAGTTGCTGCGAATGAGGGTGATTCCGTGGAGGCAGTGGGGATATCCGTCCCGGGAATAAGCCGTCGTGAAAAAGGGACCGTCTGGGCCCCTAACATTCCGGGCTGGGATGACTATCCCCTTCTCAGGGAGGTCTCCACGGTGACGGGTGATATACCTGTAATCATCGAGAGTGACAGGTCATGCTACATCTCGGGGGAGATATGGAAGGGGGCTGCGCATGGGTGCAGGGATGCCATCTACCTCGCTGTCGGAACCGGTATCGGTGCCGGAATAGCAGTCAACGGAGATGTACTCCGGGGGGCGCATGACATCGCAGGGGCTATCGGTTGGATGGCGTTATCGAGGCCGTTCAGAAGCAAGTATACGATCTGCGGTAACTTTGAGTATTATGCCTCCGGCGAAGGGATTGCCAGGCAGGCTGCACAATACCTGGACAGGCACGACGGCTACCAGGGAGAGCTGAGAAAAGGATCCGGGGAAAAAGTCACGACCCATGATGTGTTTGTTGCATGGCGAAATGGTGACATTGCGGCAATATCAATCATCGACCTGGCCGTTGAGTACTGGGGCATGGCCTGTGCGAATCTCGTCAGTCTCTTCAATCCTGAAAAAATTATATTCGGGGGTGGTGTATTTGGTCCGGCCACAGAGCTTATACCTGCCATCATGCAGGAAGCGGAGAAGTGGGCTCAGCCGATAAGCATAAGGCAGGTAAGCTTTGAGCCATCGGCGCTTGCCGGTGACGCCGGCGTTTACGGGGCAGGATTCCTTGCCTTGAAACACATTGGATAACCAGGGGAGATATATGAAAGGAACATTCAACAGACAACTCGTATTCCGGGCGGCATGCCTGGGTATGCTGCTCTTCGGGATCGGGCTGATTATGCTCGGTTCAATACTGCCCGACCTGAGGCTCAAGCACTCGCTTGATGCCGTGGAGGCCGGCACACTCTTCTCAATCCTGCCGGTAGGCATCATCCTGGGGTCCCTCCTGTTCGGTCCGGTTTGTGACAGGTACGGTTACAGAACCCTGCTGGCCGTCTCGGCGCTGCTGATGTTTGCCGGATTTGAAGGGCTTGCCTTCACAAACACCTCATGGATACTGACTCTGTCGGTGTTCCTCTTCGGGGTTGGCGGGGGTGCCATAAACGGTGCCACCAATGCAGTGGTTGCTGACATAAGCACCACGGGCAAGGGGGCAGACCTGAGCATCCTGGGTGTGTTCTTCGGGATCGGAGCCCTCGGGATGCCTCTGCTGCTAAGCCTCCTGAAAAAAAGTGTACAGTTTGAGACAATAGTGGCAGGCACCGGCCTCCTGGCTCTTTTTGCAGCCATTCTTTTCGCAATTGTGAGGTTCCCGGCAGCAAAGCAGGCTGAGGGTATTTCGATGAAACAGGTTGGGGGGCTCTTCCGCGATGCCACTCTTCTGCTTATAGCTTTCTTCCTCTTTTTCCAGAGCGCATTTGAAGGGCTGATAAACAACTGGACCACAACCTATCTGATTGAGAGGGCAGATGCCGGGCAGCAGGCTGCACTCATGGGTCTTTCGGCCTACGTGGCAGGAATGACCGTGATGCGTTTGCTTATCGGCAGTGTACTGAGAAACATGTCTGAGCGAAGCCTTTTGTACATGTCATTTGCCATCACACTGGCGGCACTTCTGCTCTTCGGTCTCAGCAGGTCCGTAGTGCCGGCCGCCACCGGCCTCTTCATCCTGGGATCAGGACTGGCTGCAGGATTTCCCACAATGCTGGGCCTTGTGGGAAACAGGTATCCGAATCTGTCCGGCACGGCATTCAGCTTCGTACTTGTGATTGCACTCCTCGGCAACATGCTGGTTAACTACACGATGGGGCTTGTGGCAGAAACCCGGGGCATTGAAAACCTGGTGATTTTTACTTTCGCCGAACTTATTATTCTGGCTGTCATTGCAACAACTATATTTGGAAGACTTAAAAACAACAAATAAATCCTTAAAAACCAAGATATGCTGGCACTTGAATGGCTTAACAATGCAAGGGGTGTGATGAATCGCATCGAAGAGACACAGATGGATAACATAAGGAAAGCGGCTGAGGTAATGGCTGACACTATTGAATGCGGCCGCTGGGTTCACACATTCGGCTGCGGTCATGCCACCCTTCCGATAGAGGAGATGTACCCCAGGATCGGCGGTTTTGTCGGCTTCCATCCGATGATAGAGATCCCCCTCAGTTTCTTTACCCATATCACAGGGGAGATGGGCGTTCACCAGTTCGTTTTCCTTGAGAGGGTTGAGGGCTACGGCGTAGAGATAATGAAGGGATACACGTTTGACACCCGTGACACGATGTGGCTCTTCTCCCATTCAGGTATCAACAATGTCAACATCGACATTGCACTGGAGTCGAAGAAAAGGGGCATGAAGGTTGTGGTCTTTGGCTCTGCCGCAGCCGCGAAGGGAAAGAAGACGAGACACACGTCGGGCAAGACAATCTTTGACATAGCTGATATCGTAGTAGACACCTGTGCCCCGCTGGAGGATGCATCGGTTAAGCTTAAGAACCACTATGACAAGATCGGGCCTGTCTCAACAATGGCCTTTGTGACCTGTGTCTGGATGACGGTAACGACTGTGGCGGAGATCCTGGCTGAGAGAGGTGTTAAGCTCTACATCCACCCGAGTCACAATGTGCCGGGAGACAACACCGCACGGGAGAGGCTTGACGAGGCCCTGGCCGAGTACAAGCGCAGGGTCGCCGGCGTTTGACAAAAACAATATCCGGGAACATGAACTCTCTTGAGAGGAGCATAAGTTTCATCGGGGGCCGCCGTTCTGACCGTATTCCCTTCCATCCCATCCTTATGCGGTTTGCAGCGCTTCATGCAGGTATCAGGTACCGGGACTTCTGTCTCATTCCCGCCCGCAAGTGCGAGGCAAACATTCGCTGTGCGAAGGATTTCTGTTCCGACTGGGTAAACACAATGTCTGATCCCTGGGCTGAGGCAGAGGCATTCGGCACCCGTCTCTCCTACCCCGAGGATGATCTCCCTAAGGTTGAGTATCATGCAGTTGCGGAGATCGGTGATATCAGCAGGATGAAGGTGCTCGTGCCCGCTGAACATACCAGGATGAGGGCCAGGGTTGAGGAGATAGGCATTTACAGCCGTGAGACCGCCGGAAAGCTGCTAATCTGCGGCTGGGTGGAGGGTCCCCTGGCAGCGTACTGTGACATAAGGGATATCAACATGGCCATGACAGACCTTTACGAGTATCCCGGCGAGGTTCACAGAGCGCTGGACATCATCACGGAAAGCGCCATAGCCTTCATCACGCCTCAGGTTAAGGCAGGTGCCCATTGCATCGGCATCGGTGATTCGGTGTGCTCCCTGATATCCCCGGACCTATACCTGGAATTCTGTTTTGAGCGGGAGAGAAGACTGGTTGAGCACATCCATTCACTGGGTGCAATTGCCAAGATCCACATCTGCGGAGACATCTCAGCCATTTTGCCGGACGTAATCAGGACCGGTGCAGATATAATTGATATTGACCACCGTACAGGACCGGTCACCGGGGCGCTTAAGCTTCTGCGAGCCGGGCAGGTCTTTTCCGGCAAGAGTGACCCGGTATCCGTCCTTCAGGACGGTGATACGGAGTTGATCCGCGTAAGCTGCAATTCCTTCTTCAGGGAGGCAGGCGGCCGTACAATTCTCTCCGCAGGTTGCGAGGTGACTCCCGGGACATCGGCTGAAAACCTGAGATTCTTTTCATCCATGGCCGGAGAGATTGCGGCAGAAAATAGCACGAGTTAAAATGTCGAGGAATATAGCACTTGTACTATCCAGCGGCGGAGCAAGAGGCTTCGCCCATATTGGCGCAATAAAGGTGCTTGAAAGCAATGGCTACAACATCACATCTATCGCAGGCACATCCATGGGAGCTCTTGTGGGAGGCATCCATGCAGCCGGGAAGCTGCCGGAGTTTGAAGAATGGGTCAGCGGGCTGGATGCCATGGAAGTACTGCAACTAACTGACATAAGTCTCAGCAAGAAAGGTTTTGTAAAGGGAACCCGAATCATCGAAAAGATCAAGGAGATTGTGCCTGACAGGAATATTGAGGATCTTCCCATTCCGTACTCAGCCATTGCAACAGACCTCATGCGTGGAAGGGAGAGGATTTTCAACGCCGGCAGTCTTTTTGATGCTATCAGGGCCTCCATATCAATTCCCACTTTTTTTCAGCCTTTCAGTCATGGCGGTGATTATTTTGTTGACGGGGGACTTGTCAACCCAATACCTATAAACAGGGTTAAACGCCATGACGGCGATCTTCTTGCCGTTGTGAATGTAAATGCTGACATTCCGTATATAAGGATAGAGCCTGCGCCGGAGGCAGAAGAGTCATGGGGGAAGAGTTATCTCAGGAAGATCAGAAAAATCAACAATCATACAGGCAAGCACATTCCTAAAAACAAAAAGGATGATATCGGGCTGTTCAATCTCAACAACCGGAGTATAAGCATCATGCTGAATCAGATTGCGGCCCTGACCCTGATGAATCAGAAGGTCGATATAATGATTCAGATATCGAAGGAGTCATACGGAACCTATGATTTTTACAAAGCAGGGGAGATTATCAGGGAGGGAGAGAAGGCCGCTCTTGCTGCAGAAGGGTTGCAGCCTCCGCAATAGCGGTGTCAGGATGCTTTTTTGCGACCATTAATTGTAGATTTTCGCGAAAAGAGTATATCTTTGATAGATGATCTAAACTAATTCAAGATGAAACCATCTTTTCTTTTATTATGCCTGGCTCTGTTGATTACGGCACCGGGACTTAACGGGCAGAAACCGATCAAGGTGCTTGAGGACAGTGTACAGTTCGGCAACTACATTTATCCGGGATTCAATGTTACAATTCCTGAAGCAAACTTTGACAATGTGCTCAAGAACTGGATAAAAACACAGGAGAACGGTACCAAATCAAAGGTTCAGACAGAGAACGGTGAGATGACAATATTCGGAGCCATCATCAAGGAGGTGTCACCGGCACCGGTCAATATTTACAGCAGGCTGATGAATGAGGACACTCTTAGCAGGCTGCTTGTATGTATCGAGCTCAAGAAGGATCAGTATGTGGAGCCAGCCTCAGGAGACATTCAGCTTACATCAGCAAAGGATTACGTGAAGGAGTTTGCCAAATCACAGTATATTGATTTCATTAAGGACGAACTGGCTGCTGAGGAGAAGATTCTGCGGGACCTTAACAAGGAGCTTGGCGGCCTGGAGAGCAGCAAGGCCCGTTCACAGAGGACGGCCAAGAATAACAGGAACACTGTAAATGATGAACAGGAGAAGCTGCTGGTCAAACACAACGAACTAAGCCTTCTGTCAAACGAAATCATAAACAAAAACAACGAGATGATGGCAATGCCCGTAGGTGCCGGCAGGGATGCCATGTCAACCCAGGTGAAGGAACTTGAAAAGAGGCGCAAGAAACTGCAGAATGAGATCGGCAAGGCTGAGAAGAAGATCAGCAAGGCGAAGTCGGCAATTGATCAGGCTGACAGGTCTATCCCAAGAAATGAGAATGAGCAGGATGTGATGAAATCAAAGATTGATGCCCAGCAGGCAGTTGTTCAGCGTTTCATTGACAAACTGAATACAGTAAAACTATATTGATAAAAAGAGTCTTATAAGTAATAACTGAAAAATCACAAGACAATGGAAAATCAGGATCAGAAAGAAACCTACCAGCAGAAGATTCAGGAACAGCTTGATGAGTGGAGGAATGATATAGACAGGCTGAAGGAAAAGGCAAAAAACGCTACCGCTGAACAGAAGCTCAAGTACCAGGAGACAATTGATAAGATGGAGCTCAAGATGGATGAAGGCAAATCAAAGCTGAAGGACCTGAAGGAATCCGGAGCCGAGGCATGGGATGCAGTCAAGGATGGGGCTGATTCGATCTGGGACACGATGAAGGCAACTTTTGCCGAGG
>JACDJC010003143.1_pt1 | contig 12249 bp, 15 predicted proteins | sample 7454191 | NCBI WGS metagenome assembly JACDJC01 (sample SAMN14253291, study PRJNA609438) | sludge metagenome | isolation source: sludge after 25d culture with pyrite and EDTA | collected 2018-12-20
ATTGGATTTAGTGAACAATTACTACATTTATAAGTATCCATAACTGAGTTTTCAAAGTTTCCATAGAATCAATTTTCTTCTTCAATCACAATTTCCCGTTTTTCCACGCGCACGGCGTTTGAATTTGGTTTAATGCCAATACCATAACGCCTGGCATAAACAAAGGTAAACTCCGCTCCAAAAAAGAGTATGAGGCAAGAATAGGAGACCCAAAGCAAAATTAATACCACCGATCCTGCAGCTCCATAAGTTGAACCCGGATCGGCTTTTCCAAAGTAAAGACCCAGCAGAAATTTTCCCAACACGAACAAAGAGGCCGTGATAACGGCACCAATCCAAACGGTTTTCCAACGTATGCTGGCATCGGGAAGGTATTTAAACATGAGGGCAAAGAGCACTGAAATAATCCCCACCGACAACAGGATATCGGTTAAATAGGAAAGGTACACGATGGCATCGGCCCATAAAGCACTGAGATAATCGTTAAGCACCGAAATAGCAGTTGTTAAAATAAAGCTAACCAACAGTAAAAATCCAAGTACAAGGACAAATCCGAAACTTCGGGCGCGGTCTGCAATTAGTTTTTTGATGTTCGATTTTGGATGCACCTTAATATCCCATATCTCATTGAGTGAGAGCTGTAGATGGTAAAATATACCGGTAGCACCAAAAATAAGGGTGCCAATTCCTATGATGGTAGATAAGGTGCTTTTGTTGCCACCCTGGGTATTGGCAATGATTGCCTGAATTGATTGAGCGGCATCCTGCCCCAAAGCTGCTGATATTTCGTCGGTGAGTTTGCCCTGAACAATATCTGCGCCCCAAATCGCTCCTACCGTGTTGATGATAATTATGAGCAGCGCGGGCAACGAGAGAATGGCATAATAAGCTATGATGGCACTCAGACGCCAGGGGTCATCTTCGTTCCAGGCTTTAAAGGTTTCCTTTAGCAGGGAAGGCAGATGTCTGAATTTAAATTGGCGGGGCGACTGTTCAGCAGATTTCATACCATTACTCAATAATCAAACAGTTGTTGCATGTTAAAAACGCTTTGGTTGCTGAAATTGTTCGTTCAAATCAATTTAAAGATTAGATAAACTGGCGAAGCTTCATTCCTTGACGAAAGAAAGTTAATATGAATAATGAACAAAAGGCATTATAATATCAAGGCGGTCAATGAACAAATAAATTATTGTTTTTAAGCAATTTGAGTAGACCAGGGTCTGAAAAAATGAGCACAACAAGGATAAGTGTATCCTAAATCTTTTAAAAAAAAACTTCTCATTTTGAACATCCATACAATAAGTTTGTTTGACTTTTTGAAATGAATGTTGTACCTTACGGAAAGGTTTTAACCCATTACAAATTGATACTTTATGAGAACCGCAGGAATTATATTACTCATCTTAGGAATCATAGGGCTGGCTGTTTTTGGCATTCAAGCCCTCAACGATTCAGAAAGCTTTTCTATTCTGGGCCTTGATATTGCCGTGAGTGATGCCAATTGGACCCCCGTTATTACCAGCGGAGTAGTCTTTATCATTGGCATTGTACTTATGGCCGCGGGTAAAAAGCGCTAAAGCCAACTCTTTGGCATTACCCGTGTGCACCTGGTTGGAACAATTCAATTAAATATTGACTTGTTCCAAAATACCAAATTCCATTATCTATTCTGTTTAACACCATATTATTATTACACAACTTTTGTAATGCTTGATTGCTCAATAATTTAAGCGTCCTGGCAGGATTGTGTTTAGTCAGGTGTTTTACACCATGTTATTAAAAAACACGAGCTCACTTTTATTTTTTAAAAAATGGGAGAACTCCGTTTAACTTTAAACCTTTGATTAATGTTATTTATATGTTAAACTTTAAAGCTATATTTTATGAAAGCTATCCTTTATATTCTGGCCGTCATTATGGTAATTGGCTGGCTGCTTGGCCTCCTTGTTTACTCGGTGGGCGGACTTATCCATATTTTGCTGGTGCTGGCTGTGGTGGCCATCCTACTCTCATTTGTTAAGCGGGGTGCCTGAAAAGAGGTAATCCCAATTCCCGCATTTCCTGTCTACATTGAAAAAAGGTCTACCAATGGATTTACAAGTTGTAACATTTAAAACCTTTCGTCATGACAACGATACAATTTAACAACCAACTATTGAGCATGCAAAAGAAGCTCAGGTACTTTGCCTACAGTTTGACCGGTAACCACGATGATGCGTTTGATTTGCTTCAGGAAACCTCTCTTAAAGCCCTCATATACAAAGATCAATTTGAGGAAAACACCAACTTTAAGGCTTGGATGTTTACCATCATGAAGAACACTTTTATTAATAGTTACCGGCGCAGGAAGCGCACACACAATACCTTTGAGGGTTACGATGATGACTTCAACAATGCCTATTTGAGTCACTTTTCTGTTGAAACACCCGAAATGATTCAATCTCAATCCCAGATTAATGAAACTATTGGCAGACTCGGCGACGAGTTCAGAGTCCCTTTTCAAATGCACGTCGACGGTTACAAATACAAAGAGATTGCCAAAGAAATGAATTTACCGATAGGGACGGTAAAAAGCCGCATATTTTTCTCCCGTAAAAAACTGCGCCATATGCTTGCAGATCAGGAAGGCAGCTACGACACATTGTAATGTTAAAAACCCGGCCGTCGATTACAATGGCGAAGGTCCCCCCATTTTTAATATTACGTGACATGATTCGCTCATTTCAATGCTTCGGCCTACCGTTCTACGGTATATCGTCCTTTCCGTCCCGGATGTCAAAGTAAACAAAAATCCCTATAAATGGTGATTGTGAGACTTCTGTTAAGAGGATATTTTTGTCCTCATTAAACAACAGAAGTATGAAAAGCAGTTTTTCTATCGCGGCCCTCCTTGTTTTATCGATCATTGGAGTCAAAGCGCAAGATACATTGGGGGTCAATGGTTCCGGTAAAATTCTGAAGGAGTTATCATCACAAAAACTGGTGATAGGTGGCTATGGTCAAATCGATTACAATCAAACGCTTGAAAGCGGTTATCGACAAAATGGAAATCTGGACGTTCATCGCCTGGTGATGTTTTTGGGTTATAGCTTCTCATCCAAAACCTCTCTGGTTACGGAAATAGAATACGAGCATGTTTCAGAAGTATATATTGAACAGGCATTTATTGAACACCGCATTTCATCGGCGATTAACCTAATTGGAGGGTTGCTTTTAATCCCTATGGGCATTGTCAACCAGTATCACGAACCCACCACCTTTAATGGCGTTGAGCGGCCCACCATTGATAGCAAGGTGGTTCCTACCACCTGGCGGGAGATCGGACTGGGAATCAATGGTCGTTTCACGAATGCAGCACTAAGTTATCAGCTTCTTCTGGTAAACGGACTTAAAAGCTACGACGAAAAAGGATTACTGGGTGGAAGCAAGGGGATCAGGAGCGGACGCCAGAAAGGAGCCGAGTCCATTATTTCCAGTCCCAACGTAGCCCTAAAAATCAACTATTTCGGACTCTCCGGACTTCAAATCGGGGCGGCCACATTTCTTGGAAAAACCCAATCCACGCTGTACCACCATCTCGACACCAGTAATAAAGATGCCGTCGAAAGGGCCGACTCTTCACGTGTGGGCATTCGGATGTTTGGACTGGATTACAGGTTTTCAAAGGGAAACTTCCATTCACGCGGACAATTGATCTTCAACAACATATCCAACACCAAAGCCTACAACCAATTTACCGGGCAGGACCTTGGCTCCCAAACACTGGGTTGGTACCTGGAGGGAGCCTGGGATATCAGAGTGGGAAATGAAGCACAAAACCTTACACCCTTTGTAAGATATGAAAGCTATAACCTGCATCATAGGGTCGCTCCAACGATTCCCCGCGATGGTGCTTATAATGTTAAAGAGATAATTGCAGGAGCGGGTTATTCTCTGGCACCCGGCGTAGTGGTAAAGGCAGATATTGCCTGGGCACAACCTCAAAACACTCAATTAAACCAGAAGCAGTTTAATATGGGTATTGGTTTTTGGTTCTAAATTTCTGACTATGTTTTTTTCAAGATGCACATTTCTTATGGCCATATGGGCCGTTACATCTACCATTTCAATTGCTCAGGAAGATGTTCTGGAGAAGAAGACGCAGAAATTACTGGATGCTGCACTGGAGGAGGTCTTTGACCATCACTCCAACCCGGTCTTCAGAGAGGTAATAAACCTGGCTGCCATGGGAGACCATCATCCGCTACAAATATTTGAATTCACAGAAAACGGGACTAACCGATTTGCCGGCTGGGCATGTCTGTCGGAGGGCATGGGACGCTACGACACTTTCGACTATCTGGTCGTTTACGATCACACGAAGACCATAGTGCTGGTCGAAATTTATACGTATCGCTCCAGTCATGGTTATCAAATCACCTCAAAAAAATGGCTGAATAAATTCAAAGGACTTAAAGCCTCTGATAAGATTGAGATAGGTGAGGATGTGGATGCTATCAGTGGCGCCACTTTATCATCATTTGGCCTGGTAAAATCTTTAAACCAGGTAAATAAACGGGTTAATGAACTTTAATCGTAGAAAATGGAGACTTAAAGCATCTTTAGTACAATAACCCGATTTCTTCATCCTAAACTTATTAACCCTGTAATTATTTAGAGAAAAAAAACTCAAATAGCCTGGAATAAGCAATGTTTTTATACTACCTTTGCGATAGGATTGGTATTTATTAATCCCATCATATATCATGAAACGAGCCCCTGATGGTGCGGGGCAGGCTCCCGATTCCAATCGGGAAGGAAAACATTATAAACGAGTTCTCCCGATGAAAAATCGGGACAGTCTATCGAATCCCTATAAAAACAAATAATTATAATGAGATGAAAAATAGACAATACAAATTCTGGATAAGCCTGGTGCTGACAACAGCCTTTGGCATTGTCAATGCACAGACGCTCAAAGTCGATCGCGCTAAAAGCGAAATAACGACCTCAGGCACCTCTTCCCTTCACGATTGGGAGATGCCACTCACTTCGTTTGAAAGTTCAACCACGCTAAAAAATGGGCAGGGTACATCGTACTTAATTACGGGTACACAATTTACGGGTGAAGCCGCCAGCCTGGAGAATGATAAATCGCTGATGGAGAAGAAGACCCGTGAGGCGTTAAGAGCTGACAAGAATCCGCTAATAATTTTTAAGCAGACTGAGGATGCCACGATCGATCTTGGCAATGGGGCTGCACCCGTTGTGGTTAAAGGTAATTTAACCATTGCGGGCATTACCCGGCCGGTACAAATTGAAGCCATCGGTCAAAAAGTAGGGGATGATGGGTTTGAGGCTACGGCTACCATTAAAATAAAGTTGACTGACTATAAGATGGAGCCCCCAACTGCACTGCTCGGAACCATTAAAACCGGTGATGAAGTTACGGTACATGTGGATATGACCTATAATTACGGGGAGCAATTATCGAATAACCTGCTGCCCTGATTATTAACAGGATGTTTAAATCTTGCTGTCTCAGCGCCATGGTAGCACACCATACAGATTACAAATAATTTACCAGACCAATTTCTAACTCTTTCATTAATAAAAGACAATGAGAACAATACTCTTTATTTTACCAGCGTTGGTATTGAACACCACCCTCATGTTTGGGCAACAATTCGAAGAAGAAAAGCTCTCCGGTGAGGGATTCGATAAAATATCCACCCATGTTGGCGCTGATTTTGCCATGCAGTACCAATCACTTGAACACTCGGCTGATGCCGTCGAGCTCATTCCTCTGGGGAAAGGTTTTAACATTCCCACTGCCAATCTTAACCTCGAAGCCGACCTGGCTCCGGGTGTAAGGGTAAATCTGGTGACCTACCTCTCATCCCGGCACCACACGGAAGCCTGGGTAAAAGGAGGTTATCTTTTAATGGACCAATTGCCTTTCTTCAATTCAGTAGCGTTGGACAACGTGATGGATTACCTCACCATAAAAGTTGGTGTAATGGAAATAAACTACGGCGATGCCCACTTCCGCCGTTCAGATAATGGCCGGGTCATCGCCAATCCATTTGTGGGCAATTACATTATGGATGGTTTCACAACCGCTCCGGCGGCCGAATTCATGGTTCGCAGCAATGGATGGTTGGCAATGGTAGCTCTTTCCGGCGGCTCGTTAAAGCCCGAGTTGTCCAAATATAATGCCGGGAGCGACTCCTACGCGGCTTACAACACACAAGATGAACTGGCATTTTACTATAAGGCAGGATTTGATAAGCAACTGAATGAAACTATCAGATTGCGTGCTACCCTGTCGGGTTATTACAACAGCGAGCACCACTTTGGGTCGTTGTACAATGGTGACCGTACCGGTTCCAGATACTACCTGGTGATGAAGCCTCAAACGGGTAGTTCATCCGATACCGATCCGGCGTCGGGGCATACAACCGGACGGTGGGGTCCCGGCAATACCGATGAAAACAATGCCATCATGGTTAACCTCTTTGCTAAATTCAGAGGATTGGAGTTTTTTGGAACCTACGAGAATACCAACGGAACTTCCGCTTTTGGTGGAGCAGATTATGATTTTGATCAGATTGCCTTGGAAGGAATCTACCGTTTTGGCAACCATGAAAATCTTTTTGCAGGAGTGAGATACAATAAGGTTTCGGACGATAACGACCAGTCTATAGACCGCATTCAGGTAGGCGCAGGCTGGTTTCTGACAAAAAACATTGTAGCCAAACTCGAATATGTGGATCAGAACTATAACGACTTTTCCAGCTATGGCGATAACGCCGGCTTTAACGGATTGATGGTCGAAGCCGGGATATCATTCTGACAGGGAAAGGCCTATGGAGGTGCATTATGGATGTTAGTGACATAAATTTTGCAAATGTTCTGTTTTTCAGAAAATGCACAAAGGGGTGCAATGAGCAATACCATGCCTTTAACATCTCTGTTTTTGCGTCATCATCACGATGGCTATCCTCTAAGCTTTTCATTTATTTGGTTACCCTGTTGACCTCCTTTTTATTTTTGCTGTTTAGTCAACGTACAGTGGCCCAGGTTTCAATGAATCCAATTCAAGTCTTCACAGTGGTCGAAAGCCGTTCCAAATGTTCGGATTATATCCAGATTGATGGTTCTACCAACGTCAACCAATTTTACTTTACCCATGAACTGTCTGATAAGAAAAAGTTAGATGTTAGCCCGGATACAAAATCCAACATTTTAGAGTTAAAAATTCCGGCTAAGAATTTTAAATCTTCCAATCACCGGATGACCGAGGATTTTTTGGAGCTCATAAAAGCCGACAAGTACCCTTATATCCAAATTACCATACACTTAACCAACGATCAGCTCATGTCTTTAGTCAATAATGTATTTTATCCTGAAATAGATGTTCAATTGGCAGGCAAATCTCATACCTACCGAATTCCGGGCAAACTGCACAGATGTCCGGACCAGTCGATTCATGTTTCGGGGGAAGTACATTTAAGCCTTGAAGACTTTGATTTAGAACCCCCTTCAAAATTCCTGGGCCTGGTAAAGGTAAAGAATGAAGTTTTTATTAACTTTGGACTTACTTTATCCAATTAACAAATAAAACTTACAACTTTGAGATTTAACACCAGGACCCGATATGGTTTAAGGACTATGATTGAGATAGCCCGTGAGAGTTCTGACGAGGGAATTTTCCAGAGAGAGATTGCCTCGCGTCAGAACTTATCGTTTAAATATTTGGATCAGATCATCTTATCTTTGAAGGTAGCAGGTCTCATTGCTAATGTTAAAGGGAAAAAGAGTGGTTATATTTTAACCCGTCCGGCCTCAAAAATCACCATACTTGATATCCATAATGCCTTTGAACCCGGGATTTGTGTGATAGATTGCATGACATTGAATTATAAGTGCGACAGGCAAAGCAGCTGTTCGGCAAGGCTCTTCTGGAAAGGATTGAATAATGTGGTTTCCGACTATTTTAAATCGCTTACGCTTAAGGATTTACTCGCTCAGCAACTGGAACTTGAAAAACAGGTGGGATAGTTTTGGTATTTTGAGCCAGTTGCTGAAAAGTATAATGAAAATGTGCCGGTTTTGACGACTTTCCAAAACCTATCTGGTCAGTTCTTTGTCATTGTTCGTTTTTGTGGTTGTGTTATGGATAAGGAATATATTCTATTTCGTCTCCTATAATTTTAGGAAACGATTGCTCCTTCCATTTCTGTCTGGCTTCATTAATAAGTTCTTTACTGGATGAAACAAAATTCCAGTCAATAAAGCGTTTTTCGGGAAAAGGCTCACCGCCAAAAATATAAAGGGTGCTGTTTGCGGCAATCGTAAACTGGCATAAACTGCTGTCCTTTGCCACTAATAATTGGTTGGACTGATATACGTTTTCATCGCTTTCAATACTTCCTTCAAGAATATACAAGCCTGATTCGCCATAGAGCTGATTTCCGATATTTAAAAGCTGCTTAGAGGTGCTTTTTATTTCAAGCATAAAGAGCCGGCTATAAACCGGAACAGGTGATTTTCTGCCGAAAGCCTCGCCTGCAACCAGTTTAAATTGAATATCACCTTCGGTCCACGCAGGGATTTGATCCTGTTCAACATGAAAAAACTCCGGCTCCATTTGCTCCTGTTCTTTAGGTAGTGCTACCCAAATTTGCAATCCGTGCATGGTTTTGGCAGATTGGCGTAAATACTCAGGGGTACGCTCGGAATGAACAATTCCTTTTCCTGCAGTCATCCAGTTAACAGCACCGGGTTTTATTTCTACTGCATTGCCAAGGGTATCACGGTGCATAATGCTTCCCTCAATTAAAAAAGTAAGGGTTGAAAGGCCAATATGCGGATGCGGCAATACATCAAAATTTTCCCGTTCGTTTAGCTCAACCGGACCCATGTGGTCAATGTAAATGAAGGGACCCACCATTCGCTTTTGCCGAAATGGCAGCAAACGCCCCACCATAAACTTTCCTATGCTGGCAGCTCTTTCTTCTATTATCAGCTTAACGTTTGACATAATGGATTTTTTAAAACAGTGGTAAATTACTGTCCGTGATGATTTATTGATTGTTCATCTTGTTCCTTTTACACTTTATAAGATAAAAGGGGTAGATATCAGGCACATCTGTTATTTCAAATAATCCTGCTTCGCCAAATTCTTCTTGTATCGTCTCAAGGTCGTAAAAAAACATCTTTAACCCGCCGTATATTTCAACTATGTCTTTGCCAACGCAGGTTCCCTGACCATAGATTTTTGCTTCCTTCGTAACCGTTGCAAAAAACATAAAGCCGTTGTCGCTCAATTGATTGAAGCAATCCCGGATGAATTTTTTTCTTTCATTTTTATTCAAAAAGTGAATTAATGCGTAGCTGTATATTCCGTCATACAGTTTTTTATCAAATGGCATTTCAGTTACTGATCCATGATAAATAGTCAAGTTGTTGCCGAAATGCTTGTAGGCTAAATCAATGGCAGTTTGGGAAATCTCGATCCCTGTCACTGTCATCCCGTTTTCTATGAAAATTAGAGCATTTCGCCCATAACCAATGCCCGGGATAAGTACATTTTTCACGTTGTTTTCAACAAAAAAATTAAGGGTTAATATAGTGGATTGTGATGGCTCAAACCCCCATAATTCATGGTTGTTTTTAAATGTTTCTTCCCAAAATCCTGTCATTGTTGGTAGGTATTTGATTTAAACGCCTCAGACCATTTTTTTGATGTTTTGAAGGACTCCGCCGTCCACTAAAATATCCGTACTTGTGATAAAACGCGCGGCATCACTCGCTAAGAAGCTTACGACATCAGCCACATCTTCTGGCTGACCAATACGTTTTAAAGGCGTTGCCTGTTTAAGCATTTCGATTTCCTCAGGATGCTCTTTTGCGGCTTTTAATGCCATCGGTGTTTCAATAACTCCGGGAGAAACGGATACAATTCTCGCCCCTTTCTCGCCCCATTTATCTGCGTATTTGTGCGTTAATAAGCGCACTCCTCTTTTTGAAAAATCGTACATCATATCCGAATTCTTATCAACAAACCGACTGACAATATCGAAAGATGCTGCTGCTTGCGGGTTTTTCAGGGCTTCATCATATTCTTTATTTGCCGGAATTGTATGGGCCTTCATCGATGAAAGTAGAATAGCCACTGAGTCTTTTACGGCGAGCTCATAAAATGCATTTATTAAGAGCTCTGTAGCAAGCAAATTTATCGTGAATACTTTTTTTAAGTCTTTAACCGCTCCGCTTACTCCGGCAGCATGAACCAAAGCTTTTAATGAACCCCTTTTAGCCACATATTTGATAAGCTTTTCTATATCCTTTTTATCTGTAATATCACATTCGATTCCTGTAACATCAAAGCCTTCTTTTGATAGTGTTTCCACCGTTTTATCAACTGCCTCCTGCGCGTAATCTGTAATAATTATCGGCTGATTTTTAAAAGCTCTTGCACAAGCCTGACCTAAGCCTCCAGCTCCTCCTGTTATTACAATTAATTTCTTTTCTGTATTCATTTTATGTTCAGGTTTTGGCCTATATTATCTTAAAAAGCAATAGGAGACACTAAGTTTTTAAGTAAACTAATCACACTATATGCAGCCAGTGTACTGGATTTGGGATTGTCCTCAGACGGTTTTGTCTCAATTATTACATTAACATTCACTACTTCCCCTGTTAGCTTAATCTCATGTTTGTTACTTTTAAACCCGGGAATACTATTAACAGACACTTTAGTATTCGCAGCTCCCGTTGTTGCCAGGGCAGTAGTCACTGCAACATTCACATTTTCAGGAAAATATTCTATTGCCTCCATGGCAAAGCCATTGAATATTTCTTCTGCTTTTTCTTCAGAGAGCTTCCTGCCTTTTAAAAATGGAGCTCCATTTAATGATTCTGGTGATTTATCTGTAGTGATACTTACTTCCGCATCCTCCATTAACATAGATGCACGTAAAACATCGAAGCCACCTACTGCTCCTGATGGTATATGAACCCGACTATTATTTTCTAATGCTGCTGCTTTAACATTATTATAAAATTCTTTGTCGGCAAGGGCACCTACTGATAAGGGAATTAAATTTATACTATTTTCCAGGATTTTTACTCCAATATCTTTAAGCACATCCGGAAAGGCAGCTTCAATAATATAATTCGGTTTATCGTCAATTATTTCATTTAAAGTATTGTATGCCTTACAACCTATCTCATCTGCTAACTTTACTGCATTTTCTATTTTTCCACTTAATACACCTAATATTTCATATTCCTCACTCAAGTCCTGAGAAACAATTTTCCCGATAATGCTAGCGAGTGAGCCACTACCTATTATTGCTAATTTATATTTCTTCACTTTGTCATCCTTTCTTTAATAATAAAAATGTGTTGGCAGTAGATTTGACAAAGCTTTAGTTGGAGTATGTGTTCATAAGGCTTTGATCCCGATGCATTCGGGATGCAGGTAAATTGTGCCGGCTATTAGAAATCACACAAGCTTTATCACACCCTCTACTTATCAATTAAACGCTGATCACAAATATATTTCCAAATCAAAACAGATCACCCAGATGCTTATAGTTGGATGAAACAACCTTAAATACCTCGTCCATGCGTCCGCTCAACATCATTCTACCCATATATAAAGCAAAACCTTTCATTTGATCAAACTCCAACCTGGGTGGCATGGCGAGGGCATGCGGATCGGTCTGAATAGAGACCAATACAGGACCTTTATGCATAAAAGCCTTTTCCAATCCTGATTTCACATCATCCGGATCATCAATCCCAATACCCAGTATCCCCATTGCCTCCGCTACTTTCACAAAGTCTGGGTTTAACATATCGGTTTGCAGATCGGGAATCCCGGCTACTTGCATTTCCAGCTTAATCATGCCTAAAGACTGGTTGTTAAAAACAATGATCTTCACGGGTAACTGATATTGGACAATGGTCATAAGGTCGCCCAACATCATCGAAAGCCCACCGTCGCCACAAAAGGCAATAACCTGTTGGTCAGGTCGGGCGAGCGCAGCACCAATGGCCTGTGGCATTGCATTTGCCATGGATCCATGATTGAACGAGCCCAGCATTTTTCGATTGCCTGTTCCATCAATATAGCGTGCAGCCCATACATTACACATTCCGGTATCTACTGTGAAGATGGCATCTTTGGCGGCCAGATCATTAATCATAGAAGCAACAAATTCAGGATTAATTTCTTTGGGCTTCCCGGGATCC
>JACDJC010003144.1_pt1 | contig 12248 bp, 9 predicted proteins | sample 7454191 | NCBI WGS metagenome assembly JACDJC01 (sample SAMN14253291, study PRJNA609438) | sludge metagenome | isolation source: sludge after 25d culture with pyrite and EDTA | collected 2018-12-20
AGGTGGTCGTAGGTGTGGATGAGGTCGAACCCTGCCGCCTCTGCTCGGCGGGCCTGGTCGCGCAGCTCGTCGGCGGACCCACCTCGAGCCTGATACCCGAACCGGAAGGGGCGCATCACCGGGATCGTAGCGATGGCGCCGTGGGTAGGCGGCCGAGGCGACCCCAGCGCTTCGTCCGAAACCCGCTCGCCCGACTCATGCCACGCCCGTAGCCTCGATGCAGTGACCACGACGACGACCACACCCGACGTTCATCCGAAGATGTCGGCGGTCGACTGGGCCACGCTCGCGCTGCCAGGGTTGGTGTGGGGTACGTCGTTCTACTTCATCGCCGAGGGTCTGCAGGCGTTCCCGGCAGCACTCATCACGCCCATGCGCGTGGGGTTCGGTGCGCTCACGCTGGGCCTGTTCCCCGCTGCTCGCCGGGTGCGAATCGACCGCGTCGACATGCCCCGCATCGTGCTGCTGGGCGTGATCTGGATGGCCATCCCGTTGTCGATCTTCCCGTTCGCCGAGGAACGTGTGTCGTCGTCGGTGACCGGCATGCTCAATGGCGCGACGCCACTGTTCATCGCCGTGGTCGCTGCGTTCATGGCCCGTCGCCTGCCACCGAAGCAGCAGATGGTCGGCGTCGCTGTCGGCTTCTCCGGTGTGGTGCTCATCGCAGTGGCCTCGGGCAGCGGCGGCGACAACTCGTGGTTCGGCATCGGCCTCATCTTCGTCGCACTCGTCTTCTACGGCGTCTCGCTGAACCTCGCGGTGCCGTTGCAACAGAAGTACGGCGGCCTCCCCGTGCTGTGGCGCGCGCAGATGATCGCGTTCGTGCTGGTCACGCCATTTGCCATCCCGTCGCTGAGCGAAGTGCGCTTCGCCTGGGGGCCCTTCCTGGCTGTGGTTGCGCTGGGCGTGTTCGGCACGGCGTTGGCGTTCGTGGTCATGGCCAGCAATGCCGGCAGGCTGGGCAGCACCCGCGCCTCGGTGAGCGTGTACATCGTGCCGGTGGTGTCGCTGCTGCTGGGTGCGCTCGTACGCCACGAGTCGGTGGCCGTGCTGGCCATCGTCGGCTGCGCCATCGCCATCCTCGGCGCGTATCTCACCAACCGCTCACGCCGGTAGCGGCCACGTGCCAGTGCCTCAGCCGCGCTCGGCCAGGTAGGCACGGCACAGTTGCTGCAGCCGGCCGCGGTCGAAGCTGGGGTCGTGACCGGCGTGCACCACCTGCACCGGCAACGTGAGCAGTCGTTCCATGGTGGCGCAGTAGTCGGCGATGTTCGACTCGGGCAGCTCGTCGAGCAGCGGGCCGTCGTACAGCGCGTCGCCGGAAAAGAGGGTGCCGGTGGCGGCGTCCCACAGACCGATCGAGCCGGGTGAGTGGCCGGGCAGGTGCAGCACTTCGAAGGCGCGGTCGCCGGTGTCGATGACATTGCCTTCCACCACCTGGCGGGTGACGCTGGCCGGCAGTTGGCGGAACTGCTCGAACAGGTAGCCGGCCGGCAGTGCGTCGACGAAGTACGGCGACTCGAACTGGTAGCCGGAGCCCGTCAGCATCGCCACCGCCTCCTCGCCCCAGCCCTGCACCATGTCGAGCGTCTGCAACGCACCTGCCTCCACCAGCGGCGCCTCCAACGGATGCGCGATCACGTCGTCGAACTCGTGGTGCGATCCGATGTGGTCGTCGTGGCCGTGGGTGGCGACCGCCGTGACCGGCTTGTCGAGCAGCGCCCCCATTTCCTCGACCAGGCTGCACACACCCATGCCGGTGTCGATCACCAGGTCGCGGTCGCGGCCGCGCACATGCCAGATGTTGCAGCGCATCAGCGCCACCACATGGGGTTCCCAGAGCAGCGTGATGGCATCGTCGATGGTGGCCCGCTCGAACCAGCGGTCGGCAACGGGCAACACGATGGGCGAGCTCATCGGCCGACTCTAGTTGCGCAAGGTGCTCGGTTTGAGGCGTCATGGCCGTGGTCCGACCGAAGGCGGCAGTGCATGGCGCGCCCTGCCGCCTTCGGTCGGTCAACCCGACGAGGGCAGGTGAGCGGGCGGCTGCCACAGCTCCAGGCGACGACCGTCGCAGTCCACGGCCCACCCGAATCGGCCGTACTCGGACTCGTGCACTTCGTCGACGACGGAGACACCGTCCGCGCGCAAGCTGGCCAACAAGCCGTCGAGGTCGGCAGTGACCAGGTTCACCATGAACTGCTGCTGCGACGGCCCGAAGTACTCGGTGTCGTCGGCGAAGGGCGCCCACACGGCTTCATGCCCCTCGGCGCCGAGACTCGCCCCGTCGAACCCTTGATCCGGCACACCGAGGTGAGCCCGGTACCACGCAGCAGTGGCCGCCGGATCGGGGCAGCGGAAGAACACCCCTCCGATGCGAGTGACGTTGGGCATCTCGGCCTCCTTGCGAGCCCCGTGCAGGACGGCGCCCGGAACCGTACACGGGCCCAGCGACGACAGCTGCAACTCCGGTCATGTCGTGGCCGGCAGCGCCAGCGAGGTTGACGTCGGAAGCTCTGCCCGGTGACAACGCCCGGTCCTTTTCTTCCGAACGTCCGCAGGTGTGGGTGTGCAGTGCAAGGATGGGGAATGGTCACTCTGCGCGTCAGGTCGTTCTCGGATCGTCGGAGAAGTCTCGTGGTTGGATTCGTCCTCGCGTTTGCGCTGGCTGCTGCCGCGGGTTGTGGGGGTGGCGACGATGGTGTCTCGAGTCGGGCAGCGGTGGAGGCGGCTCCGTCGGTGTTGATCGAGAGTGGTCGTGTCACCGATGAGGCCCTGGCGGCGGTGTTCGACGGCGAGTCGGTGAATCGGGCTGTGGTGAGTGCCTTCGTTGCCGAGGTGATGGCGTTGACGGAGGAGGAACGACTTGCGATCGCGGCGGATCTGTCGCGTCGTGCCGAGTTGGAGGTGGCGCGGCTGAGCGGCCTGGAAGCCGCGCTCGGCGGTACGGCCGCGACCGAGGCTGCATTGACGGGCGCGTGGGCACCGGTGAACGAAGCGATCGCAGGCGTCGCGCCGGAGTTGGCTGCAACGCCCCTCGACGACGACGCGTCGCTCTCGCCTGAGTCGACGCAGCCGGAGGGCTTTGCTCGTCCGATGGCGGTGCCAGCTCCGAATGGGATGGCGTCGATCGGGCTTCTCCTCGGCGGGATGGGCTTGGGGTTGATGGTCGACCCGTTGGTGTCGTCGGCGAACAACTTCACCAAGGACCAGTATTCGGAGGGGACGCTGAGTTCGGGCGTCGTGGTGTCGGGCGCGGTGGAGCAGTCGACGCTCGAGATGTCGTTCGATGGCACGCAGGATGGTGTCGCTGTCAAGTTCAACGCGACGGTGGTCGTCCATCCGTGTCCTGACCCGTCGGGGAACTTCGACATGACGGCCAAGATCGACGTGAAGACGAGCAAGGGTGCGGTCGGGTCGAACGCAGCGATCGACATGAAGATCAACGGCCAGGTCGATGATGATGCGCACATCGCGAGTTCGACGACGGAGGCCAACACCCAGTGGGCCGACTTCGCGGGCGGGAAGGGTCAGTTCCTCGACTACACAGTGGGCGTTCCGTCCTCGGGGGACAGCACGTTCGCCGTCAACCGAACCGGGGGTGCCGTCAGTACCGACTTCGTCAGGATGGCGGTGCTCATGTCGACGATGTTCGTGTACATGGTGAAGGACAAGATGCTGCAGGCGGCCGAGAACGCATGGTCGTCGGGTCGTTGCGTCGATCTGAAGATCACGCCCTCGGCTGGGCCGGACGGGCTGGATCCCGGGCAGGTGGTGTCGGTGCTGGCCGAGCCGCGCAGCAAGGTCGACGGTTCGCCAACGGGTGGGAACGTCACAGCAACCTTGAAGGCTGGCGTGCAATCGGTCGAGCCGAACGGTTCGCCGGTGCCTGCCGATGCGAATTCGAACTACACCGCCGGCCCCGAACAAGACCAGTCCGGCACCGTCGCGTACGAGTCACGCTCCAAACGCGGTGTCGGCAAGGCAGAGGTCACGTTCAACACCGGCGCTCCAGCGGCCTACCTCGTGGTCGGCGGGCTGCAGGACTGGCAGGTGAACATGGTCGTGTGCGACATCACCAAACCATTCACGCTCGAATCGCCCGGCGTTGGTGTGGCCGAGTTCTCCGGTGGTCTGTCCGGCACGTACTCGGCCACCGGTGTCTTCAACTTCTCGTACGCGGGAACCTACCAGGTGATCCTCAGCGATGGCCTCGGCTCGCCGGGCACCATGAGCGGGACCTCCAGTGGCCAGATCGCCGGTCAAGCCGGGTCGGGTACCGAGAACTACGTCCTCACGCCCGCCGAGCCCTGCGAGTAACACTGTCAGCGGTCAGCGGAAGTCGCGGCTGGGGTTGCTGGCAGCGACGGGCAGCGGGGTGAGCTCCTCGGCGCTGATGTTGATGACGCCTTCGCTGCGTTCCAATCGACCACGGATCAGCAGCGCCGGGGCGCCGCGCGCGATCTTGCGGTAGCGGGCCCAGCAGCCTTTCGAGACGACGATGTTGATCAGGCCGGTCTCGTCCTCCAGGTTCATGAACGTCACGCCCTGTGCCGTCATCGGGCGTTGGCGATGCGTGACCACACCGGCCACCGTCACCTTGCTGCGCGGCTCGCATTCCCACAGGCCGGCGGAGGTGACCACTCCTTGCTTCGTCAGCGCCTCGCGCAGGTATTGCGTGGGGTGGCCGGTGGGCGACACGCCAGTGGCCCACAGGTCGGCGACAGTCACCTCCATGGGCTCCATGCCCGGCAGGCGCGGTGCCTGCTCGCCCACCACGATGCCCTCCAACCTGCCCGGCCGCGCCTGCACCGCCGCGCCCACCGCCCACAGCGCCTCACGCCGTTCCAGGCCCAGGCTGCGCTCGAACACACCGGCCGTGGCCATCGCCTCCAGCTGCGCCAGGTTCAGCTCCGGCACCCGCCGCACCAGATCCTCCAACGACGTGTACGGCGCCTCCCTCACCACCTCCGCGTCCCCGCTTTGTGTCAAACCTCCCGACTCACAGCCGCTGGTAGCAGCCCGACAGCCTTTACGTAAAGCCTCGATGGATTGGGCGAGGGGGAGGCCGAGGCCACGGATGCTGGAGAGGCCGAGGCGCACGGCGACGCCACCGACGGATTCTGCGCACGGCTCGAGAGTGGCGTGCGCGTTCGAGGTGTTCAGGTCCGGGGAGTGCACCACCACCCCATGACGGCGGGCGTCCTGGCACAGCGAATGCGGGCTCCAGAACCCCATCGGCTGCGCGTTGAGCAGTGCCGCGCAGAACGCCGCCGGCTCGTGGAACTTGATCCACGACGACGAGTAGACGAGGTAGCTGAACGAGACGCTGTGCGATTCGGGGAAGCCGTAGTTCGCGAACGCGGCCATCTTCATGAAGATCTCCTCCGCGACCGCGTCGGTGATGCCCCGCTCGGCCATGCCGGCGAACAGCCGCTGCTTCAGCTGCTCCATGCGGGCGCGGCTGCGCTTCGAGCCCATCGCCTGGCGCAGCTGGTCGGCCTCGCTGGGCGTGAAGCCGGCAACGTCGATGGCCATCTGCATCAGCTGCTCCTGGAACAGCGGCACGCCCAGCGTCTTGCCGAGGCTGTTCTCCAGCAGCGGGTGCAGGTAGGTGACGGGCTCCTGCCCGTTGCGGCGGCGGATGTACGGGTGCACCGAGCCGCCCTGGATGGGCCCGGGGCGGATGAGCGCGACCTCCACCACCAGGTCGTAGAAGCGGCGCGGCTTCAACCGCGGCAACGTGGCCATCTGAGCGCGGCTCTCGATCTGGAACACGCCCACCGTGTCGGCGCGGCAGAGCATCGCGTACACGTCGTCCTCCTGCGGGATGGTGGCAAGATCCACCTCGTACCCGCGGTGCTCGCGGATGAGGTCGACCGCGTAGTGCAGCGCGCTGAGCATGCCGAGACCGAGCAGGTCGAACTTCACCAGGCCCGCGGCCGCGCAGTCGTCCTTGTCCCACTGCAGCACGCTGCGGTCCTGCATGCGCCCCCACTCCACCGGGCACACCTCGATGACGGGCCGGTCGCAGATCACCATGCCACCGCTGTGGATGCCGAGGTGACGCGGCGCATCCTCGATCTCGGCGGCGAGTTCCAGCACGCTCGCCGGGATGTCGTGATCGGCGGAGCCGTCGGGGCGCGTCTGCTTGGCGGTGGTGGCGACGCTGCCCCATGCATCCATCTGTTTGCTCCACGCGTCCTGCTGGCCGGGCGCGAAGCCCAACGCCTTCGCCATGTCGCGCACCGACGAGCGGGCGCGGTAGGTGATCACGTTGGCGACCTGCGCCGTGTGGTGCCGCCCGTAACGCTGGTACACGTACTGGATGACCTCCTCACGGCGGTCGCTCTCGATGTCCATGTCGATGTCGGGTGGGCCGTCGCGCTCGGGCGACAGGAAGCGCTCGAACAGCAGGCCCAGTGACACGGCATCGGCCTTGGTGACGCCCAGCGCGTAGCAGACCGCGCTGTTGGCCGCGCTGCCACGACCCTGGCAGAAGATGTTCGCCCGGTTGCAGAACTCGACGATGTCCCACACCACCAGGAAGTAGCCGGCGAACCCGAGCCCTTCGATGACGTCCAGCTCGTGGTCGATCGTGCGCCACGCACGGGCACGCAGCGACAGGTCTTCGTGGGCGGCCGGACGGTCGCCGTAGCGACGACGCCCACCGGCTTCGGCCAACTGGCGCAGGTAGGCCATCTCGGTGAGCGGCTGCCCATCGACGCCGTCGGGGCACGGGTACGGCGGCAGGCGGGGCGCCACCAGTGACAGGTCGAACGCCGCCGCACCACCGACCTCTGCTGCCAGTTGCACCACACCCGGGTAGCGCAGGAAGCGCCGCGCTTGCTCGGCACCGCTGCGCAGGTGCGCACTGGAGGCGGCCGGCAACCACGGATCGAGCTCGTCGAGGCTGCGGCGGGCCCGCACCGCCGCGACCGCCGTGGCCAGCTTGCGCTGCGCCGGCGTGGCGTAGTGCACGTTGTTGGTGGCGACGCAGCCCACGTCGTGCCTGGCCGCCAGCTCGGCCAACGCATCGTTGCGCACCGAATCCAGCGGGTTGCCGTGGTCCCACAGCTCGACCAGCACTCGATCGCGACCGAACGCGGTGACCAACCGCTGCAGTTCACGAGCCGCCACACGCGGCCCACGATCGACCATCGCCGCCGGCACCGCACCTTTGCGGCAGCCGGTGAGCACCCACCCGTGGCCGGCCATCGCATCGGCGATGTCGTCGAACGCGAACCGAGGCGCACCCTTCTCGCCGGCCAGGTGCCCCCCGCTGAGCGCACGCGCCAATCGGGCATAGCCCGTCGGGCCTTCGGCCAGCACCAGCAGGTGTTGGCCATGCGGGTCGGGAGCATGGCTGTCGGCCACCTGCCCGGTGTGCACCTGGTGCTGCGTCTCGGCTTCGCTGCGCGCCTGGCGACCTGTTGCGGTGAGCGTGATCTCCGCCCCGAACACGGTCGGCAGACCAACGGCGCGCGCTGCCTCGGCGAAACGCACGATGCCGTAGAACCCGTTGTGGTCGGTGAGCGCCAGCGCCTCCAGGCCCAGCCGCGACGCTTCCTCCGCCAGCGCCTCGGGGTGTGAGGCACCGTCGAGGAACGAGAAGTTGCTGTGGCAGTGCAGCTCGGCATACGGCACGTGGCCGATGTCGGGGCGCATGAGCGGGCGGGTGACGTCTGGTGATGCTGCGGTGTCGCGGCCGGCGGCCGGCTCGAACGGTTGCCGCTTGCGGCCGAGCGCAGGCCCGTCGCCGCCGGCGTTCCACGACGAGCTGCCAGGTGCGCGCCCGTCGCGACCCCGTGCCGGGCCGCGCCCGGAGAGCAACGCTTCCACGTCGCTCCACGGCATGTCGGGGTTGTTGAAGCCCATAGGAGTTCGCGACCATATCGAACACCTGTTCGTTGTGCAAGCGGCGGTTTCGGCGCTCACGATCGACCCGCGACACGTCGCACAGGGTTCCGCAGCGACTTCAGGACCGACCCGTGAATTCAATGGTGACGACGTCGCGTTCCGTGCATTCACCGTTCGGGGCCGAACGATCCGGATTCTCTGACACGATCGCGACGGATTCCGATGCTCCCGAACGATGACCCACCCGTGAGTGCTCTGCTGCAGCTGTACGACGAGGCGTTGCCACACGTCTACGGCTACCTCGTTCGCCGCTGCGACAGCACGGCAACCGCCGAGGACCTCACCGCCGAGACCTTCCTCGCCGCCGTCAGCGCCAGCCAGACCGGCAGCGAGGTGAACGTGCCGTGGCTGATCGGCACCGCCCGCCACAAGCTGGTCGACCACTGGCGTCGCGCCGGCCGCAATCGACAGCTGCTGGAGGAGCTGTGGGAGAGCGGCGACACGCATGTGGACAGCAACGAACCGATCGACGCGTTGCACGTGCGCGACGTGCTCGCGCGCCTGTTGCCTCACCACTGCGCTGCGCTCACGCTGCGCTACCTCGACGGCCTACCCGTGGACCAGGTGGCAACCCTGCTGGAACGCAGCCTGCACGCCACCGAATCACTGCTGATGCGCGCCAAGGCCGCGTACCGGCACGCTGCCGGCGAGATGACCGGCGAGATGAAGGGACGCCAGCCATGACCGACGTCTTCGACGCCCTCCGCCTGCACCCGACCCCGGCCACCCCCTCGCCACGCTTCGCCACGGCGCTGCGCGACCGCCTCACCACCGCACTGGAGACCCCGATGACCAACACCAACACCGGCAACACCGCGAGCACTCGCGCCCTGCACGTGACCCCCTACCTCACCGTGCGCAACGCAGCCGCGGCGATCGACTTCTACGTCGCCGCGCTCGGCGCGGTGGAGCTCCACCGCCTCGTCGGCGACGACGGTCGCATCGGCCATGCGCAGCTGCAGTTCGGCAGCAGCGTCGTGATGCTCGCCGATGAGTACCCCGAGTTCGACGTGCGCGGCCCGGAGTCGTTGGGCGGTTCGAGCTGCAGCTTCCACCTCGAGGTCGACGACGTGGATGCCGCCCACGCGCTCGCCCTCACCCACGGCGCCACCGAGGTGCGACCGGTCGACGACCAGTTCCACGGCAGCCGCCAGGGCGTGGTGCGCGACCCGTTCGGCCATCGCTGGGTGCTCTCCACGCCCACCCCCGGCTTCGATCCGGCGAGCTACGGCACCAACGCCGCGACGATGGGCTTCGAACTGCAGGAGCCGGCCGCCACGGCCCTCTCGGGCGACGAGCACCAGGTGAAGCACTACGACCAGGGCGACCTGTACTACTTCACGTTGCCCACCCCGGATCTGGCCAAGGCGCAGGCCTTCTACGGCGCAGTCCTCGGTTGGCGCTTCGACGACGCGGAGAACGGCCACGTCGGCAACATCTCCGCCCCTCCCGGCAGCGCTCACGGCGCCACCGTCACCGCCGATCTGTACTTCGTGGTCGACGACATCCACGCCGCGGTGACACGAGTGCGTGCGATGGGTGGGACCGCCGATGAGCCCGTCCACTACGACAGCGGTTCGGCCGCCACATGCACCGACGACCAGGGCATCCGGTTCCACCTCAGCGTGCCGGCCGACAAGTACCGCCGCTGAAACGCGCACGAGGCGGCGACCAGTCGGGTGGCACCTCGCCACGACTCGCGGTGTGCTTGACACTCACAGCGCACACGTTGGAAGATCTGGCATGAACAGAGGCCTGCTCGCTCTTGTCTCGTCGGTCTCGGTCCTCGCGCTGGTCGCACCGTCGTGTGCGTCCGACGACGGCCCTCCCATCGGGGTCGACGCTGCCCCCACCACGCTCGGCGAGACCATCCCGCCGTCCACTGCGCCGGCGTCCACCGTCGCGCCGCTGCCCGAAGTCGATCCGGCAATCGTCCCCAGCCAACCTGGCGTCGCGCCCACGACCGGGTTCGACCCCACCCAACGCGCCCTGGAGCTCCTGGCCGCGACGGCCGACGATGCGCCCGATGCGGGGGCAGGTTGGATGGCGCTGTACGCCGACGTCGGCATCCCCGTCGTCAGCGCCGGAGGCGGTTCCACCATCACCGATGATCCCGTCGGGCCGACGTGGGACCAGGTGTGGTCGTTCGCCGGCCTGTCGCAGGGTGGCGCCACCATCCCACTGGCCGATGCCGAGCGGATCCTGTCGCTGGTCACCGGTGACGACTCGCCGATGCCGCCCGGCACCATGTTGGAAGATCTGCGCGCCTCGGCGGGCGCCACCGATCCCCGTGCACAGTTGATCGCCCGGTTCGTGGCAGGTCGCTCGGTCGAGCACGGCTTCGCCGATCCGCTCGACGCCGCGAGCACCGGCGATTCGGTGGGCATCGATGCCGCCACGCTGTCGCTGCTGCTGTGGGCCGGCCTGCGCGACGGCATGATCGCCGCGGCCGGCGACGGCGCCAATGGCCTCACCGGGTTCACCGGCCGTGCCCCACTCCCGCAACGGCCCACCGCCCGCACCTCGATCTGCTCCACCCCGACCGACGAGGAGGGGTGGGTGCTGTGGTTGGAGAAGCTCGCCGGTGGCGGCCTCGACATCAAGGGGGTCGGCTCCATTCCCGGTGTGAGCCAGTTCTTCACGCAGGCGTTCGGCAACCGAGCAGGCACAGCATCGAAGGCACTCGCCGGCGCCGGTGTGGTGGTGTCGCTGATCTCGCTGATCGCGATGCTCAAGTCGATGAACGTCACCGGTCAGATGTCGCCATCGCCGCTCGAACGCAACAAAGATCGCTCCGACGGCAAGCAGGCGACCATCACGATCACGCTGTCGTTCGACTCCAAGGCCAAGGGCACCGCCGCCGAACTTGCCTGCGCCGCGAACGTGCTGGCCCGCGGGCTGGGGCTGGAGCTGACGCTGCCCATCGACGGTGCGCCCATCTCCGGCTCCGATGTGCTGGTCACCGCCGGCAAGAACTTCCCCGACAAGATCTACTTCGCGGACGCAGCGTCCACGCGAGTCACCACCGACGCGTCCGGTCACGCCGACATCGAGGTGCAGGGCCACGCGCGCGAGAAGGAGCTGCCCGACACGGCCACCAAGATCGACGACACGTTCGGCATCAGGATCGCGGCCCAGGTCGAGGGCGAGAGCCTGCAGAGCATCATCGACACGTTCATCGGTGGTCTCACGCTCAGCGGCGCCGGTGCGATCGGCTCGGCCATCAACGTCGCCAAGACCGTTCGCTACGACCTGGGCGAGCAGACCTTCCCGTTCACCGACTGGCAGGCCGATTCGTTCCGCGTCGACCAACCGATGGGCCAGCTGACGGTGCAGGGTGTCGTGTGCTCGTTGGAGCAACCGTTCTCGCTGGGTGTGTCGGGCATGATCAACGGCGCGCTCAACTTCGTGCCCTCATCGCCCGATGCCGGGTCGTACGAGGGCGGCGCGCCGGAGGTGTACCTGGAGTGGTCGGGTCTGTACACGGTCGATCGCAGCAACCCGGACGCACCCACGATCGCGCTGACCGAGACGCAGACCGTCCAGAACCTTCCCGGGCTGGGCCCGGTGCAGACGGGCGACTTCTTCGCCGGCCAGGTGGTCAACCTCCTGCGCGACGAGACCGCCTGCAGCACGTGATCGGTGCCGCTCGCGCCGGCGCCGCGGCCGACGAGGGCCACGGCACCGTGTCGCGGCCGACGCTCAGGCTTCGGCGAGCAGCTGGTACAGCTTGCGCCGCGCCTCGTTGATCACGCCGGCGGCAGTCTCGATGTGGGTCTGGTTGTCGGTCATGCCCACCTGCTTGGCGGCCATCACCAGTTGCCCGACGGCCTTGCGCAGGTCGTCGTGGCCGCTCGCCGACTCGGCATCCATCCACGGCGGTGGGCCGTCGGCTTGCGCCATCTTGGCCAGCAGTTCGGCCTGGCCGGCCTCGGTGATGGCGTAGACCCGCTTGCCGTCGTGCTGGCTGGACGAGGCGAAACCGGCTTCCTCCAGCAACTGCAGCGTGGGGTAGACCGAGCCGGGGCTCGGCTTCCAGCGACCGCCGCTGCGATCCGACAGACGCTGGATGAGCTCGTACCCGTGAGCCGGGCCGTCGCTGAGCCCGCTGAGCAGTGCAAGGCGGATGTCGCCTCGACGGGTACGGCGAGGCCCGCGATGAGGCGGCCCGCCATGACGGCCGAAGCCGAACTCGCCCCGGTCGCGGCCGTGTTGATGTTCGTGTTGATGTTCGTGTTCGTGTGAGTGGCCGGACGGGCCGTTCTTGAATCTGGGTCGCATGATGTGTCTCCTTCGACTCGACCTGTTGTGTGCGATCACGATATATC
>JACDJC010003146.1_pt1 | contig 12241 bp, 10 predicted proteins | sample 7454191 | NCBI WGS metagenome assembly JACDJC01 (sample SAMN14253291, study PRJNA609438) | sludge metagenome | isolation source: sludge after 25d culture with pyrite and EDTA | collected 2018-12-20
CCGACCTCCTCGGCCACGCCGGCGTGGGCGCCCCAGGGCAGACCGGTCGTGCGGCTCACCGCCCAGGCGGCTATGAGGCCCAGGTTCACCACCAGGTTGAGGACCAGCGGCAGCTTGCCGGGCTTGGTGAACAGCCAGAACGCCAGGATGACCTGGAACCAGCCGGCGAGGGCGAACTGCAGCCCGTCCAGGGTCGAGGCCTCGGCGTGGGCGCCCACCATGACGAGGTGGATCGCCCCGGCGGCGACCGAGAAGCCGGCCAGCAGCGAGCGGATGCTCAGGCTGAACTCGGGCTGGTCGGTGGTCGACCGGGACGCGCCGTAGGCCGGTGCGTGGATCGTGGCCATCGGTGGTTCCCCCTGCTCGTGCCGTCGACTGCGCGTGCTCGGAGTACAGCGTACGGGGCGACGGCCCACGGGTGAATGGCGGCCGCGATCTCATCACCTTCTCAGGCACCCGGTCTACAGGTCGACCACGACCAGGCGGTGGGGCAGGTGGACGTCGCCGAAGATGTAGACGTCGCCTTCAGCCGACATGCCGTGGGCCTCGTACCAGGACACGGCGGTCACCCGGGCATGGGCCCAGACCACGGCCGCGCCCTCCGCCCGGCACCGATCGAGGCCGGCCCGCAGGAGCGAAGCGCCGATGCCGGTGCCCTGCCGGTCGGCCGCCACGGCCATGCCCCGGAGCTGGCGCGCCGGGTGGACCCCGGGCCGGGCGGGGCACTCCCGCTCCAGGAAGGTGACCACCCCGACGGTCGTGAGGTCGTCGTCGACCGCCGCCAGGTGGAACGTGTCCCACTCGTCGTCGCCCTCGAGGACGACGTTGGCATCGGCCCGGCCCTCGCGCAGGATCGCCCGGCGCAGCCCCCGGGTGCCTTCGGGCGCGACCTCCAGGATGCGGGTCAGGACCGCACCTCGCTCAGGCCGGCGCCAGACGGGGCCAGGGCCGGACCTGCTCCAGGATCCGGGCCAGGCGCAGCGGGATCTCGTCGGCGTGGCGACGAGCGACGATCTGGAGGCCGACGGGCAGGCCCTCGGAGGTGAGCCCGGCGGGCACCGAGATGGCGGGGTTCCAGCAGAGGTTGGCCAGCATGGTGAACGGCGTGGTCATCGCGCCGACGACCTCCTGGCCGTCGACGACGGCCCGCGGAGGACCGGCCGCGGCGAAGGCGGGGACGGCGGTGGTCGGCGTCAGCAGGACGTCGATCTCCTCGAACAGCGCGGCGGCCTGCAGCGTGAGGGTCTCGCGCCGGCGCTTGACGTTGGCGAAGCGGGAGATGACCCAGTCCTCGGTGCTCTCGAGGCTCTGGCGGGAGTAGGCGGTCAGGTCATCGGCCACCCCGGGCCACATGCCGGGCTCCAGGTCGAGCCACATGTCCATCGCGCCGGCCGACAGCCACACCTTGACGGCATCGGTCAGGTGGACCGGTCCGTCGTCGAGGGCCAGGCCGGCCGCCGACGCCAGTTCCTGAGCGGCCCCGCCCGCGATGTCGAGCACCTCGGGGTCCACGGTGGCGAAGCCCAGGTCCGGCGACCACCGGGCCCGTAGGCCGGCGACCTCGAGGGTCTCGATGGCGGCCTCGTAGCCCACGGTCGGGGGCGGCAGCGACAGGCGATCCCGGTCATCGGGGCCCGACGCCAGGTCCAGGTGTCGGGCCGAGTCGGCCACCGTGGTGGTCAGCAGGCCGAAGACCGAGGTCTGACTGTCCTGGGCCCCCGGGTGGGCAATGCGGCCCTGACTGGGCTTCATGCCCACCAGGCCGGTGAACGCCGCGGGGATGCGGGTCGAGCCGCCGCCGTCACTGGCCGTGGCCACGGGGACCAGGCCCGCGGCCACCGCGGCGGCCGAGCCCCCGCTGGAACCGCCCGGCGTGCGGTCGTCGCCCCACGGGCTGCGGGTCACCCCCCAGGCCTTGGTCTTGGTGAAGTTGAGGGTGCCGAACTCCGGAGCCGCGGTCTTGCCGACCGGGACACCCCCGGCCGCCCGGATGCGGGCCACGTGCACCGAGTCCGCCGCCACCGGCCCCCGGCCCATGAAGGGCAACGAGCCGTGGGACGTGGGCATGCCCGCACAGTCCTCGAGGTCCTTGACCCCGAAGGGGACCCCGGCGAAGGGCCCCGGGTCCTCGCCGGCGGCGACCTGCGCATCGACCCGGGCCGCAGCATCGCCGGCCAGGTCGGCGTCGAGGTGGACGAAGGCGTTGAGCGCCTCGTTGCCGGCCTCGATGCGGGCCAGGTGGTGCTCCAGCACCTCCCGGGCCGAGCGCTGGCCCGACCGGACGGACTCGGCGATCTCGATGGCGGTGGGGTCGGTCATGGGCCTACTCCTCGTGCTGACGCCAGGGGAACCGGCGGGGTGGGTCGAACCAAACCGGGACCTGCTCACCTTGGATGGCCCGGAAGGCGTGGGTGCGCCAGAGGTCGGCGCCGGCCAGCGGCTCCGGCAGCTCGTCCTCGGCGAACCACCCCACGTCGCGACACTCCAGCGGGTGGGCCTTGAGCTGGCCACCGATCGGGCGGCAGGCGAAGACGATCGAGTAGAGCGGGATGCCGGTGAAGCCCAGCCGCAGGCCGTCGAAGATGGCGATGGGGGCCACGACCTCGGCTTCGATGCCGGTCTCCTCGAACACCTCCTTGAGCACGACCTCCGAGGCGGAGTAGCCCACGTCGCACCAGCCGGTCGGGTAGAGCCAGATGCCGGAGTCCGCCCGCTGCACGAGCAGGATCCGGCCGTCGTCGTCGCCGACCACGGCCCCGACGGCGACCTTCGGTGTCACATAACCCGCCACCCCGTCGCCCACCTGCTTCATCCACTCGATGACTTGGGTGTCGGTGTCGAAGGCCCGGCCCGAGGCCACCCGGATGTCGGCGGCGACGGCCAACACCTCCTCGAAGCGCTCCCGCTCGTAGAGGTTGTCGCTGAAGCCCAGCCCGGTCTTGGCGATGGAGGACAGCGCCTCGCTCCAGCGGACCAGGTCGATCTCGGTCGGCGGCCCGTGCTCGTCGGTCATCGCTGATGGCTCGTTGCCTGACGGCTCATCGCTGTGCAGGCCTCCTCGGCCCGCCGATCGGCTGCGCCGCTCATCGGAAGCCCGGGGCGACGCGCTCGATGATCGTGTCCAGCGCATCGGCCCGCTGACTGCCGGTGCCGAGGGTGAAGTCGGGGATGATCAGCTCGTCCACCCCGACGTCCCGCCACTGCGCCACCCGCTCGGCGATGCGGGCCGGCGTGCCCGCCACACACGGCCGCTCCCCCATCGCTCCCTCCAGCTCCTCGGCCTTGGCGTCGTCGTCGAGCACGAAGACCAGGGCCTGGGTCGAGGTGGCGATCTCGCCCGGGTCCCGGCCGATGGCATCGCACTTCTGGTCCAGCACGGCCCGGTGCTCGGCAAGGAGGGCCGGCGAGGACCACATGTTCCACTCGTCCGCGTACCGGGCCACCAAGCCCAGCATCCGGGGGCCCTTGGCCCCGATCAGGATCGGCAGCCGCTCCTGCACCGGCTTGGGCCAGGCGATGGCGTCGGTGACCGTGTAGTGCTCTCCGGCGACGGTGGTGACGTCGTCGTCGAGCAGGCCCCGCACCACCTGCAGCGCCTCCTCGAAGCGCTCGACCCGCTCCCCCGGGGGACCGAGGCGGATGCCGTACTGCGCGTGCTCGTTCTCCTGCCAGCCGGCACCGAGGCCCAGCAGCAGCCGGCCGCCGCTGACGTGGTCGGTGGTGGCCGCCCACTTGGCCAGCACCGCCGGGTGCCGGTAGGTGATGCCGAAGACGAGAGTTGCCAGCCGGACCCGCTCGGTCGCCGCGGCCAGGGCGGCCACCGCGGCGGTCGCCTCCAGGTTCGGGGTGTCGGGCGGGAACGGGCCGGGCACGTCGGCCATGAAGTGGTCGGCGACGTAGACCCCGTCCCAGCCGGTCCGTTCGGCGTGGCGGGCCCCGTCGAGCACGTCGGCCCACGGGTTGCTGAGCGATGCCCAGAGCGAGAAGCGCATGCCCCGATGATCGCACGCCCGTCCCGCGTTCCGGGTCGGCACCAGCCGGGGCCTACGCGAGGGCCGACAGGATGACCGACTCGACTTCGACCAGGGCGGCCGGGTCGGTGACCTTGTCGCCCTTGGCCGTGCGCACGTAGAAGGAGTCCACGACCCGGGGTCCGAGGGTCTGGACCTTGGCCGTGCGGATGTCGAGGTCGACCGCGTTCAGCGCCTTGGTCAGGCGGTAGAGGATCCCCACCGCATCGGGGGCGTAGACCTCGATCACCGTCGAGGTACCCGATGCCTCGTTGTCGACCCGGACCTCGGGCGGGGCGGCGTCGGCCTCGGGGACGACGCCCGTGCGGGCGTAGGTCCGGGCCCGCTCGTCGACCCGCTCGTCGAGGGCGACCTCGCCGGCCAGGGCCTGGCGGACAAGGGTCGTCACCTTCTCCCAGTCGATGGTGTCGGCGTGGCTGGGGACGACCGTGAAGCGACTCAGGGCCGACGAGGCCTCCGAGTGGGCCACCGCCTCCAAGACGTCCAGGCCGGCCACGGCCAAGGCCCCCGCGACCCGGCTGAAGGTGCCCGGACGGTCGCGGCTGATCACCGTGAGGGTGCGGCCCTCGCCCAGGACGTGGGTGCCACCGGCCGCCATGAGGGCACGGTGCTCCTCGGTGAGCAGCGGCCGCGCCGGCTCCGGACCCGCCGGACCGCCGAGGGCCTCGGCGGTCCGGGCCGTCAGCTCGGCCACGAGGCCGGCCTTCCAGGTCCCCCAGGCCGCGGGACCGGTGGCCAGCGAGTCGGCCTCGGTCAGCGCGGCCAGGAGCTCGAGGGTGGCGAGGGAGCCCGCGGCGTCAGCCACCGCGCTGATCGTCTCGGGGTCACGGAGATCCCGCCGGGTGGCGACGTCGGGCAGCAACAGGTGGTGGCGCACCATGTCGACCAGGGCGGCGACGTCCTCGGGCGGGAAGCCCATGCGGGGACCGATCTCGCCGACCAGCTCGATGCCGACCACGGTGTGGTCGCCCGGGTAGCCCTTGCCGATGTCGTGGAGCAGGGCCCCGATGACCAAGAGGTCGTGACGGTGGACGCTGTCGGCCAGGGCTGCGGCATTCGCCGCGGCCTCCCAGAGGTGCCGGTCGACGGTGAACTGGTGGTAGGCGTTGCGCTGCGGGCGGCTGCGCACCGGTTCCCACTCCGGCAGGATCCGCACCAAGAGGTCCCGCTGGTCAAGGGCCTCCAGGACCGGCAGGGCGGCCCGGCCGGTGAGCAGGAGGTCGGCGAGCAGGCCACGCGCGCCCTCCGGCCAGGGGTCCGAGAACGGCGGCGTCTCGGCGGCCAGTCGATCGAGTGACGAGCGGTCGATGCGGGTGTCGTGCTGGGCCGCGGCGACCGCGACCCGCAGCACCAGGACGGGGACCAGCGCCGGTCGGGCGTCGGCCGCGAGGTGCACCTCGCCGTCCCGTAGGACCACGCCGGGGCCGAGCTGACGGTCCGACCGGGCCAGCCGCCCTGTCGGTCCGGCCAGGGACGACTCGGTGCGACCCCACGCCTCATCCGCGATCCAGGCGACCGTCCGGGCCGCGCGGGCCACGTCGGCCATCAGGGCGTCGGCGTTGGGGTAGCCGAGCGCCTCGGCGACCCCGTCCTGTTCCTGCAGGACCAGGCGGTCACTGGGTCGGCCCGTGCGTCGGTGGAGCTCGACCCGCACCGCGAGCAGGATGTCCCCCGCCTCGGCGAGGGCCTCGGGGTCCCCCATGCCCAGCTGCGGCCGGGCGGCCTCGGACCAGCCCAGGGCGTGGACGTCTCGGAGGCCGCCTCGTCCCTCCTTCAGATCGGGCTCGAGCAGGAACGCGACCTCGCCGTGCTGACGGTGCCGCGCCTTGACCGACGCACCCACCTCGGTCAGCCACCGCTTCGACCGCTTCCGCCACAGGGCGAGCGCCTTGTCGGCCAGGTCCTCGGTGAGCGCGGGGTCGCCCGCCAGATGCCGGCAGGACAGCAGCGAGGTGGCCGTGTCGAGGTCGTCGGCCGCGAGGGTGAGAGCCTCCTTCACCGTGCGCACGGCGTGGCCCAACTTCAGGCCGGCGTCCCAGATCGGGTACCAGAGCGCCTGGGCCGCGCCGCCGGGTAGGCGGCGGGGGGCGTGGAGCAGGAGGAGGTCGAGGTCGCTGCCGGGCGCCAGCTCGCCCCGGCCGTAACCACCGACGGCCACCAGGGCCAGGCCCTCCGACGTGGTCACCGCGTCGTCGAAGAGCGCCCTGAGCCAGTCATCGACCGCGGCGGTGTAGGCCACGCAGAAGTCACGGCCGACGATCGTCTCGTCGCCCAGTAGCGCCTCGCGGTCGAGGGCCGGGGTCCCCGCCTCGGCCAACTCAGAGACCGGCGAGGGCCTTGCGGGCCGCCACCTGGACGGGGTCCCACAGCGGGGAGAACGGCGGGGCGTACGCCAGGTCCGTGTTGAGCAGGTCCTCGACGGAGAACCCGGCGGTGAGGGCCACGGCGACGGCGTCGATGCGCTTGCCCGCGCCCTCCTCGCCGACCAGTTGGGCGCCGAGGATCCGCCCCGAGCCCCGCTCGGCCAGCATCTTGACCACGATCGGCCGGGCCTCGGGCAGGTACCCGGCCCGGGTCGTCGCCTTGATCTTGCCGACCACGTACTCGAGGCCGGCGGCGACGGCCTCGCGCTCGGACAGGCCGGTACGGGCCACCTCGGTGGCGCACAGCTTGGTGACCGCCGTGCCGACCACGCCGGGGAACGTCGCGTACCCGCCGCCCAGGTTGATGCCCGCCACCCGGGCCTGCCGGTTGGCGACGGTGCCCAGCGGGATGTGGACCGGGAGACGGGACACCAGGTGGTGGGACTCGGCACAGTCCCCGGCCGCCCAGATACCGTCGCTGCCCGTCTGCTGACGTGGGTTGACCCGGATGGCCCCCTTGACCCCGGTCTCCACACCGGCGTCGGCCGCCAGTTGGCTGTTGGGCGCCACGCCGGTGCCCAGCACGACCAGGTCGGCGGTCAGGGTGTCGCCGTTGGCCAGGTGGACGGCGCCGGGTTCGAAGGCGGTCACCGCGGTCCCGCACCGGACCTCGATGCCGTGACGGACCATGGCCGTGCGCACCAGCGCCGCCATGTCCGGGTCGAGGGTGCCCATGATCTCCGGGGCCTGGTCGACGATGGTCACCGTCGCCCCGAGGCGGACGTAGGTCTCGGCCATCTCGAGGCCGATGTAGCCGCCCCCCACCACGACGACGTCCCGGGGCAGGCCCCGGCGGTTCCGGTCGAGCAGGCGCTGGGCGTCGGTCAGGGTCTGCACGCCGAGCACGGTCTCGCCGTTGATGCCCGGCACGTCCGGTCGGTAGGGGCTGGCCCCGGTGGCGATGACCAACTGGTCGTAGGGGAGGCGCACGGTGCGGCCGTGCTCGTGGTCCCGGACCTCGATCTGTCCGGCGTCGGTGTCGATGGCCATCGCCTCGTGGCGGAGGCGCACGTCGATGCGGTGGTTGTCCCGGAACTCCTGAGGCGTCCGGGCGACCAGTTCCTCGACCCGCTCCAGGTCCCCGGCGACGAGATAGGGGATCCCACAGGCCGAGTAGCTGACCCACGAGCCTTTCTCCAGCGCCACGATGTCCAGGTCGCCGTCGAGGCGCCGCGCCTGTGTGGCGGCGGTCATCCCCCCGGCGTCCCCGCCGATCACGACCAGCCGTTCGCCCATCCCCGGACGCTACTTCCGGTTCTGATCCACCCCGCATGTCGCCGGGGCCGCAGAACCGTCCTCCGAGGCGTCGAGCCGGCCTGACAAGCGCTCCCGCTGGGCCGGTAGCCTCGGCGCCCGGCCCTCCGGGGTCTGGCCCCCATCGTCCAGTGGCCTAGGACGCCAGCCTTTCAAGCTGGTAACACGGGTTCGAATCCCGTTGGGGGTGCATCGCTGGTTCCCCTGGTCAGGGGTGGTTATTGATTCGTCACTCCGCCGCCGTGCTCGGCTACCACACCTTGGGGACAAGTCGGGCTCGTCCGCGGATGAAGTCGGCGTAGTCTGCTCCTAGTACGTCGTGGAGCATCGCCTCTTCAAACTCGATCCGATGGACCAGCGCGAGCGCGGGTAGAGCCCAAAGCGCCGAGGCCGGCGCTGCAATGGCAACGGCGGCGCCGGTGCAGATCAGTGTTTGCGCCGCTGTACATCGGATGCCGCACCCGGCCGTAGAGACCTTCCTTCACAAACTCGTGCTCAGGAACGGCGGTCAGCCTTGAGCGGTAGTTGTGGCCGAGTTGCCGCCTGGCTGCTCGGTTCACTGCAGCGCCCACCCAGATGAGACCGAGACCGGCCCACCACGCACTGCGTCGATGCGGCAGAGGCCGGCGTCGGGCAAGCGAGACGCAAGACCCGACGATCGCCGCGGCCATCGCCGTCCCGAACAACTCGATCGTGCCCTGGTCTCGAACGTCGTCCCCAGGATCCGTCGACGCCAAGCCGTCGGCCACTTCGAGGGAGACGAGCAGCGCCGCGGTCGTGGCCGCGCTCACAGCCGTGCGCCGGTTGCGGAACAGCCCTAACTCCACCACGGCGACATTCTGTCGCATCCGTCGAGCATCCCAGAACGCCGGGTCCGCTTACGCGCCGTAGTACGCACGTCTCTCGCGGTGCCGGTCGGAACCTCTCTCGGGGTTCATCAAACGGGACCGCCGGAAGTCGGCTCGCTAGACGCACAGGGTCCGGCGCGCTCTCGCGGTTCTGCGAACGCTTTGACCGGGGCGATCGCTGTGAGTCGTCGCGCGTGACTCTGTGGTCTTCCAATCAACCGGGGGAGTAGGTCCGCGACTCTGAACAGCCGTGATCCGGGCCAACACCAGGGGCAGGCAGCGCCGGTTCGAGCCAAGTCCTTAGGTTTCGACCCTTTCCAGCCACGACGAGATCTGGTTCCAATCCAAACTGATTGGGGGTGCGTCGAACGCCGAGGGGTCCTGGCCGCCGACTGATCGCCCGCTGACCGATCTCGATACTCCGGACGATCGCCGACATCCGCCCGAGTCCGGGTCGGTCGTCGACGCTCGGCCGATGATCCGCGAGGCGACCGACCGTCGAACCTCGGGGTGCGTGCCCTGACCGCAGCTGTTCTCGCCTTCCTCGTGATCCCGGCTGTGGCCTGCTCGTCCTCCCCGGAGACGGGGCCGAGCGCCGTCGAGACCAACGTCGTCACGACGCCGCCCCCGGCGCGAGAGGTCACTCGGTCGGAGCTCGCGGTCTTCGCCGAGGGGCTCGTGGCCGACACCGGCGCCGAGGGGGGCATCGTCGCCTGGTGGGTCGACGGCGCGGAACCGCTGGTGGTGACCGCCGGCGCCGCCGATGCCCGCACCGGCCGGCGGCTCCACACCGGCGACGCCTTCCACGTGGCCAGCATCACGAAGTCCTTCGTCGCCGCGGCGGCGTTGGCCCTCGAGGCCGACGGCACCCTCGATCTCGATGACGCCCTCGGCGAGTACGTCGACTGGCCCGGTGGCGCCGCGATCCCGCTGCGGCGGCTCCTCGACCAGACCAGCGGCGTCGCCGGCTTCCCGAACGGCGATGCCGACGACGACGCCTACCTCGCGCTGCTCCGGGCCGATCCACCGATCACCATCGACCAGACGCTGGCCGCGGCCCGCGACCTCCCGCCCCACGCCGAGCCGGGGACCACCACCGACTACGGGAATCTGAGCTACGTCCTCGCGGGCGCCGCCATCGAGGCGGCCACGGGCCAGGAGCTGGGGACCGTGCTCGACGAGCGCGTGTTCCAGCCCCTGGACATGGACAGCACCTGGTACCCCCCGCGGGCGCCCGGCGACGCCGAACCGCTGCCCGGCCTCTACGAGGTCGAGCCGGGAGCCCCGGTGCTGCCGACGACGACCTTCGACATGGAGGTCTGGCGCACGATCACCGCACCGGCCTCGGGCGCCGTGTCGACCGTCGACGACCTGGTCACCTGGGTCGACACCGCCCTGGGGGACCAGGAGGTCGACGGGGTCGACGTGACCGCCATGTCCGACATCGGCCCTGGCGGGTACGGCCTGGGCGTCGCCGGCGTGACCGAGGACGGGGCCTGTGTCTTCGAGGGATGCCCCGACGGTGCGATCTTCACCCGCCTCGCCCTCAACGGCGACATCCCCGGCTCGTCCACCCGGGTGCTCCGGGATCCGGCCACGGGCGCCACCTTGCTCGTCTACCTGAACCGCAATGCCCTCGAACTCGACGGACCACTGCTCGAGTTCCTCCGGGGTTGACCGGCCGACCGTGGGCGCGGTCGGCCGTCGGGAGCTCCACCCGGGTCAGGTCCCGGCGAGGACGTCGAGGTCGCGGTTGGCGAAGCCGTTGTGCCACCAGCCCTCTTCGACGACGACCAGGAGGCAGTCGCGGACCGAGTGGGGCTCGGTGGGGTGGGTGGTGTCGTCCGGTGTGCAGACCCGATCGAGGTCGGCGGTGCTCAGGCCGGCCAGCAGGTCACGCACGCCCTGGACCCGCTCGGCGTGGACGGCGAGCACCTCGGCGAAGGACGGCTCCGCCTCGAGGTCGAGGGCGAGGTCGACGACGGCGTCGGTGTACTCGCTGAAGGGCTGGCCCCAAGGATGGAATGGCCGCTCGTCGTCACGGACCATGCGACCGACCCAGGTGTCGATGGCGTAGATCACGTGTCGGAGCGTTCGGACGAAGGACCACTCACCGGCGACGGACTCGTGTAGCTGCGCCTCCGAGAAGCCCTGGGCCCGATCGATGGTCGTGGTCCACAGGGCCTGCACCTGCTCGAAGCTGTCCCGCAGCTCGGCGATGTCCTCCACCCGGAGGAGTGCCTGGAGCTCCGCCGGGAAGTCCTCCAGCTGCAGGTCCGGGTCCCACTCCATGCCCGGAAACCTACCCAGGACCGCCCGGTGGCTCGACCCCCGCGTTCCCATCAAGCCAGTTTGATGTATTGTGGGGCGGTGACCGACACCGCCACCCACGACGAGCTGTCGGCACCGGCTTTCCTGCGCCTGGCCGGCCACCCGTTGCGTTGGGACCTGCTGACCGAGCTGGGGCGCAGCGACCGGACGGTGCAGGAGCTGACCGACCTGGTGGGCGAGCGGCAGAACCTCGTCTCCTACCACCTCGGCCAGCTGCGGTCCGGCGGCCTCGTGTCCGCCCGGAAGAGCTCAGCGGACGGGCGGGACACCTACTACACGGCCGACCTGACCCGGCTCCGCGAGATGGTGGCCGGGACGGGAACGGCGCTGCACCCGGGCCTGGTCCTCGTCCCCCCTGCGCCGGTGCCTCGAACGGCGGAGACCGTCCGGCTCCTGTTCCTCTGCACCGGGAACAGTGCCCGCTCCCAGATGGCCGAAGCCCTCGTCCGGTCCCTGGCGGACGGCTCGGTGGACGCGTCGAGTGCCGGCAGCCACCCCAAGGCGCTGCATCCGGAGGCCGTGCGGGTGATGCGGGACCGGGGCATCGACATCGCCGGCCAGCGCCCGAAGCACCTGGACGAGCTCGCCGGCGAGCACTTCGACCGGGTCGTCACCCTCTGCGACCGCGTCCGCGAGGTCTGCCCCGACTTCCCGGGTCACCCCGACGCCATCCACTGGAGCGTTCCCGACCCGGCGGTCGCCGCCGAGGACGGCGACAGCTCTCCCGCCTTCCAGCGCACCGCGGACGAGCTCGAGACCCGCATCGGGTTCCTGCTCGCCGGCCTGGACCGATCGACCCCGACCCGCGCGACCGGCGCACCGACCAACCCAGGAGGAACCCGATGAACCCCGACGAGCTGGTGCACGTCCGCTACCTGGTCGACGACGTCGAGACGTCCGTCGACTTCTACACCGAGCACCTCGGCTTCGAGGTCAACATGAACGCCGCCCCCGCCTTCGCCGACGTGATCCGAGGGAACCTGCGACTGCTGCTCAGCGGCCCGCTCAGCTCCGCGGGGCGGGCCATGACCGACGGCGAGGTGCCGGCAGCTGGTGGCTGGAACCGCATCCACCTGCACGTCGAGGACATCGAGGCCGAGGTCGCCCGCCACCAGGCGGCCGGGCTCTCGTTCCGCAACGAGATCGTCACTGGTCCCGGTGGTTCCCAGGTCCTGCTCCAGGACCCCTCGGGCAACCTCGTCGAGCTCTTCCAACCCGCAGTCTGACTCGAGGGGCGGGCAGCCCATACTGGCCGGGGTGCTGACCGATCCGTCCCGCCCGCCTGTCGACCTGGTCATCTTCGACTGCGACGGGGTCCTCGTGGACAGCGAACGGCTCGCCGTGCGGGTCGAGG
>JACDJC010003147.1_pt1 | contig 12240 bp, 15 predicted proteins | sample 7454191 | NCBI WGS metagenome assembly JACDJC01 (sample SAMN14253291, study PRJNA609438) | sludge metagenome | isolation source: sludge after 25d culture with pyrite and EDTA | collected 2018-12-20
CCGATCAGCTATACGCTGGTCGTAGCCAACCAAGGGCCCGACACCGCCACCAACGTCAGGGTGGACGACGCCCTGCCCGACGGCGTAGTGTTCGAGTCGGCTTCCAGCGGCTGCAACGAGAACAGCGCGATAGTGACCTGCACCGTCGGCACGCTGGCCAACGGCGAGAGCGTCACCTGGGAAATTAACGTCACGGCGCCCGCCCAAGTGGGATCACTGACGAACAAGGCAGCCGTCAGCAGCGACACCCTCGACCCCAACGAGGGCAACGACCTAGCTACTGCTGCGACCAGCGTGATTCCACCCACCGCCGACCTCGCCATATCGAAGACCGGGCCAAGCACGGTAACGCAAGGAGACCCGATCAGTTACGCGCTGGTGGTCGTAAACCACGGGCCCGACACCGCCACCAACATTATGGTGGAAGATGCCCTGCCAGGCGGCGTGACATTCGGATCGGCAAGCAGCGGCTGCAGCGAGAACAGCGCGATAGTGACCTGCACCGCCGGCACGCTGGCCAACGGCGAGAGCGTCACCTGGGAGATAACCGTCACCGCGCCCGCCCAAGTGGGACCACTGACAAACACGGCAGCCGTCAGCAGCGACACCCCCGACCCTAATGAGGCCAACAACGAAGCCACCGCTACCACCAACGTGATCTCACCAACCGCCGACCTCGTCCTATCCAAGAACGGACCCAGTTCAGTACTGACGGGAGACCCGATCAGTTACACGTTGGTCGTAGCTAACCACGGCCCCTCTGCCGCCACGAACGTGACGATGGATGACGCCCTGCCAGGCGGCGTGACATACGAATCAGCGAGCAGCGGCTGCGCGGAGAACAACGCGATCGTGACCTGCACCGTCGACACGCTGGCCAACGGCGAGAGCGTCACCTGGGATATCAACGTCACGGCGCCCGCCCAAGAGGGACCACTGACGAACACGGCAACCGTCAGCAGCGACACCCCCGACCCCAACGAGACCAACAACCAAGCCTCCGCAACAACCGCCGTTTCGAAAGCCGCCCCGGTTACCCCACCAGATCTTGCCATCACGCCTCACCCCGCCGCCGGCACCACGGACAAGGTCCAGCGCGGTGCGACCGACGTGGTGGCCTTGGGCCTGACAGCCACCTCCGGCACCACGGAGGCCGTAGCTATCAGCGGGCTGCGCGTGGAGGTCGATAGCGTGGCTGTAGCGAACGGAATCGCCAGAGTCGCACTTCACTCTGACGCCGACGGTGACGGCAACCTCGATCCTGGGAGTACCCCGTTGGCGAGCGGCGCCTTCGCGCCGGGCTCGACCACGGCAGCGCTGGCGCTTGGCGAAGGAGCCACTGTTGCGGCCGGCGGCAGCGCTCACTACCTGCTTGTCGTCGATCTTGACGGGGCCGTCGGCGGCTCGGCACTCGGTCCCCGAGGCGCCGCGCCCGCAACAGGCTGGTTGGCCCTTGCCGGCCTACTGATCTCTCCGCTTCTCTTCGTCCGGCGCCGGAAGTCACGTCTGGTCCTACTAGTGCTGGCTTGCCTGAGCCTGGTGGCGTGCCGTACGGCTGTTCCCCCCACTGCGAGCTTCCAGTTGACGCTCGAGAAGGTTGCGGCGCAGGGTGAGGATTCGGGCTTGGCGGCGACAGTCACCGGCCTGCCCATGAGTGGCGTGCTGATCGAGGTCAGCAAGTGACGCCGCGGCCATGTAGTCCGGGCTGGGCACCTACCAGAACGTTGCAACGTCATACTTACCCATCGCTCGATCGTTCGTTACGAGCGTCAGTCCCTCCACCTGGGCTTGACTAACGAGAAGGCGGTCGAACGGATCGGGGTGTACCGCAGGTAGCTGGAAATCGGAAAGCGCATGTCTCAACGTGATCGGAAGTACGCCGAATGCATGGAGCTGAAGCATGCGCGGCACGAACTCGGAAGGAGCTTCGGGTAGATCAAGGCGACCCAGCCTTGACTTTATGGCGATCTCCCAGCCGCTGACGGCGCTGAAATACACTTCATTGTCGCCATCACCTACGGCTGCCGTCACCTTCGTCGACAGCCGAGGATCGTTGGCGCACCACCACAAGAAGGCGTGCGTATCGAGCAATAGCCTCATTCGAAGTGCCGGCGGAAGTCGATCGGAAGCTCATCGAAGAAGCTGTCGGGCACCGTCATCCCCTCGGCGCCGCCGGGAACGCGTGCCCGCATGGGCGGTAGTGGACTCAGTTTCGCCACAGGCTCGCCAGCCTTGGCGATGATCACGTCCTCACCCAGCGCGACCCTCTCCAGCAACTTAGACAAGTGGGTCTTGGCCTCGTGAATGTTCACGGTCTTCGTCATGGTGGCACTATAGACTAAGCAATGGACTAAGTCTACGTGGTGGGTCAGTGGCGTCAAGCCCGGCAGCGAGGCGGCCATTGCAGACCCTTAGGGTGCGCATTGCCTTGGCCGGCTCAGTTTTCACCTCACGTGACCTCAAGCGACCTCACGCGAACTTCGAAGCCTAGAAGTCACCCTCGGCTTCGTCACCCGCGGCTATCACACAGAAGCGGTTGCCGTCCGGGTCGGCCAGCACAACGAAGTCGGCGTCCTCCGGGTAGCGCCAATCGACGCGCGTTGCACCGAGGCCGATCAGCCTCTCGACTTCGGCGGCCTGGTCTTTGGCGTACAGGTCGAGGTGGTGACGCTGATGGGACGCCGCGTCTGACGTGACCACCTGGATGGCCATCTGGACGCCACTGCCGTTCCTCGGCACCAGGAGTGCCCAGTCGTCATCGGGGGGCCTCTTCGGCACGTAGTCGAGCGCGTCCATCCAGAATCGAATAGCTGGTTCGTACTGCTTTACACCCCAGACGATGGTCGCAAGCTTGAGCATGGTGCATTATGGACCATAAGCGTTTTGCCCGCCCCAGCCGACGCCGCGAGAGGAACACCTATGAGCGAACCAATGAACGAGCGTTACGTTCACACCATGGGGGCATACCCCGGTGCCATTCCCCAGGTGGGCGTGTGGCTCTGGGCGATGCAGGAAGCGCGCCGCAACCTCCTCACGACACTCGGCAGGATAGAGCGAGCCGGTTTCGGTCAGGAGTTCATCGATTGGCGCGGAGCCGACGGGAACGATAACTCGGTGGGCACGTTGCTTTATCACATCGCCGGGGTGGAGTTGGGCTGGCTCTACGTCGATATCCTCGGCGGCGCCTTGCCAGACGATTGGAGCACGCTGTTCCCGTTCGACGATCGGACGGACGAAGGTTCGCTGAGGCACATACCAGGCGTGGCGCTCGAGGATCACGTCGCCAAGCTGGCCGAATCGCGGAGGCGGTTCCTTGACATAGTCAGCGCGATGTCAGAAGAGCAGTGGAACGAACTGAGGTCGCCGCCGGGAGAGAACCACGGCATCACGATGGCGTGGACGGTTTACCACCTGCTGGAGCACGAGGCAGGCCACACGTATCAGATCCGCAGGATCGTGAGGAAGTGGTTGGAGGGGTCAGAAACGGACTGAAGCTGCCGGCGGTACGTCTAATGCTCTGCAAACTTCGGCCTGTTCGATGAGGTCGTCGTACGCGAGCGGCTGCTCACGCTGCTTGCTCGTGCCGCCACATGAGCATGTTACAATCTCCATATGGAAACGCCGGTATTCCAGCCGGAGGGCGAGGCGTTCGCGCTGCTGGGCGTGGACGCACCTGGACAGCGTCAAGCCATCGACGCGCTCCTGGCGGGCCTACCAAGCACCGGTTGGCAACGGGTCGCCGCAGCATTACAGCTCTCCGACCAGCAACTGGCGAACGCGGTCAGCATCAGCATCTCCACCCTCACTCGCCGGAAGAAGGAAGGTGTCTTCACCCCGGAGGAGAGCGACCGCCTATTGCGGCTCGCGGCCCTGGCAGCCAAGGCCGGGACGGTCTTCACCTCAGGCGAGCGTGTACACACTTGGTTCACGAGCCCGCATCAGCAGCTAGGTGGCGAGAGCCCCCTCGCCTACTCCAGAACATCAGTGGGGGCCGCCGAAGTGAACCGGCTCCTAGAACGCATCCTGGACGGCGCTCCCGCGTGATCACGGCCTGGCGCCTGGTCAGCCAGGCGCGAGCGGGCAGTGCGTTCGATGGCGAAGGTAGTTACCAAACGGGCAACCGCTGGAACCATCCCGGAACGCGTGTGGTTTACCTAGCGGCGACCACCAGCCTCGCGGCACTCGAGGTCCTGGTTCACGCCGGCTCACCCGACCATCTCACGCCATTCCGAGCTTTCGGGGTACAGATTCCCGAAGAGCTGGTCCTCGAGTTGCCTACCCTCCCTGAAGGGTGGCGCCAGAGCCCAGCTCCGCCTGTCACGCAGGATGCTGGGAGCAGGTGGGTGGCGTCAGGCGCCAGCACCGTTCTGCGGGTGCCGAGCGTGATCGTGCCCTGGGAGTTCAACTACTTGGTCTCCGTCAACCACCCTGGAATCGGGCGCCTGAGCATCGGCGAGCCGGTGCCGTTCGAGTTCGACCGGCGACCGTAGGGCACGGGTATGGCGACAACGCGCCACCTTCAGAATCGGACTCGAATTCTAACACTCGGGAGTCTGGGAGGATAGGCCGAACTGCATCCAGCCGGTCTACTGGTCGAATGCCAGGGAAGCCCTCGCGCCGACCACCGGTAACCGGTCTGCTCGTCATGCACCGATTGGAGAACGGATTGCAAATCGGCGCAAAGGTCGTTCATGAGCGGCCTGAGCCATAATCTCAGGTTTGCCATGGCGGCCGCGGAAGACGAGAAGCCCCTCCACAACGGGCGAGGGTCACACCCCTGCTACCCTGTCGCAACGCACCCCGGAGGCCCACCATGTCAACCGAACCAACTCCGCCCGTGCCGCCTAAACTCATCCCCGACGAGCTCGTCACCACCGAGCACGAGGTCGTCATCGGCGGCGAGAACGTGCGTTACCGCGCCACCTCCGGCCTGGTGTCGCTCAACCGCGAGACCGTCGAGGACGGCGTGAGCAAAGGCGTGCGCACGGTGGCGCGGCTGTTCGTGACGGCGTACACGCGCCTGGACGTGGAGAACTCCGCCGAGCGGCCCATCACGTTCGCCTACAACGGCGGCCCGGGGTCCTCATCAGTCTGGCTGCACCTGGGCACTTTCGGTCCGCGCCGTGTGGTGATGGGGGAAGAGGGCGAGCCGCTGCCGGCGCCTTACCGGCTGGCCGACAACGAGTGGTCGCTCCTAGACGTGACGGACCTGGTGTTCATCGATCCGGTGAGTACCGGCTGGAGCCGGCCCGCCGAGGGCGGCAAGGCCAAGGATTTCCACGGTTACCAACAGGATCTCGAGAGCGTCGGGGACCTCATCAGGGAGTGGCTGGGGCGGGAGGACCGGTGGCTGAGCCCCAAGTTCCTGGCCGGCGAGAGTTACGGCACCACGCGCTCCGCGGGCCTGTCGGGCTACCTGCAGAACCGCCACGGCATCTTCCTCACGGGCATCATGCTGCTGTCGTCGGTGCTGGACTTCTCCACGTTGCACTTCAACGTTGGCAACGACCTGCCGCCGCTCGTCTACCTCCCCTCGTACGCCGCCACGGCCTGGTACCACGGGCGCCTCCGCGCCGAGCTGCAGGCCAAGCCCCTGCTCGAGCTGCTGCGCGAGGTGGAGGAGTTCGCGCTCGAGCGCTACAGCCTTGCGCTCCTCAAGGGCGACCGCCTCGCCCCTGCCGAGCGCGCCGACATCGCTCGGCAAGTGGCGGCCTACACGGGCACCACGCCCGAGTTCGTGGAGCGCAACAACCTGCGCATCGCGCTGCCGCGCTTCACCAAGGAGCTGCTGCGCAGCGAGCGGCAGACGGTGGGGCGGCTCGACAGTCGCTACCTGGGCTTAGACCGTGACGCCGGCGGCGACGCGTTCGAGTACGACCCCAGTCTGCCCGCCATCCAGGAGCCGTTCACGGCGGCCTGGAACGCTTACGTGCGCACCGAGCTGGGTTTCCGCCTCACGCCCGACGTCACCTACGAGATCCTCACCAGCCTCTACAGCTCCTGGGACTACTCGGACTTTACCGGCAAGTACGTGAACGTGGCCGACACGTTGCGTCACGCCATGAGCGTCAACCGGCACTTGCGCGTGCACGTCGCCTCGGCCTACTACGACCTCGCCACGCCGTACTTCGCCACCGAGCACACCCTCAGCCACCTGGGGCTCGAGGAGGGGCTACGCGAGAACATCACTACGTCCACCTACGAGTCGGGGCACATGATGTACGTGCGGCTGGAGGACCTGGCGCGGTTGAAGGAGGCGTTGGCGACGTTCATCGAGGGGTGAATGCTCCGTTGTGGCGGCGAACGAGCCTGGGTGGATGTAACTCGTATCTCCCGCGTGACACAATTCGGCCATGAGTAGGAACCGTTGGAGCGGGAACCGCGTCGGAGTGCGTGAGCTTCGCAATCAGGCTGGCCGGGTGCTCGAGCGCGTCCTGGACCTCACAGCATGACCACCCGCCTGGACCTGCACGTCAGGAACGCCGAGCGCTTCAGGTCGCTTCACCACGACGCATTACCCCTGATCCTGCCGAACGCGTGGGACGCCGCCAGCGCCGCAACGCTCGTGGCAGGGGGCTTCGGCGCCATCGCCACCTCGAGCGGCGCCATCTCACGCAGCCTGGGCTACTCAGACGGCGAGGGCACGCCCGCGGACGAGATGTTCGCGGCCACGGCGCGCATCGTCGCTGGAGCTGCGGCCGAGCGCGGCGCCGGGTTGCCCCCGGTGCTGGTCACGGCGGACATCGAGACCGGTTACGGCCTGAGTGCCGCCGAGCTGGTCGCGCGGTTGGTCGAGGCCGGCGCCGTGGGTTGCAACCTCGAAGACAGCGACCCGCGCACCGGGAAGCTGATGAGCGCGTCAGAACAGGTGGACCGCATAAGGGCGGTGGTGCGCGCCGCGCATGAGGCAGGAACGGCTCTGGTGGTCAACGCCCGGGTCGACTTGCACGTGCGCCAAGACGGCCCCGAGCACTCGCGGCTCGAGCGCTCCATGGCGCGCGCCCGCCTCTACCTGGACGCGGGCGCCGACTGCGTCTTCCCCATCATGCTGAGTGACGACGCCGATATCGCGGCGTACGTGAAGGGCGTGCCCGGCCCGGTGAATATCATGGCGCGCGCTACCACGCCTAGCCTGCGCCGGCTGGCCGAGTCGGGCGTTGCACGCGTGACGTTCGGGAGCGGCCTGCACCGGGTGGCGTTGACGGCGCTGAAGGAGGCGGCCGAGCGCATAAGCAGGGGCGAGGGGCCATAGCAGCCAAGGGGCCGGATGGTGGGCTCGAGCGCCATGGCTAGCGGGAGTCACCACCTACGTAAGTGACCGCGGGCGCCTTGGCTCCCCGGATGAGGGGCACGTACAGGAGCGCCCCCAACGCCACCAGCCCCCCGCTCAACGTCCAGGCCAGCGAGATCGAGGTGGCCTCCGCCAGCGGCCCCACCGCCACGCTCCCGATGAACGCCCCGGCGAAGCCGACCAGCGACTGCACCGAGAGCATCGCGGAGCGGTGCGAACCGGGCACCTGCTGGTTGAAAAGCGCGGCGTGCGGCGACGACCAGGCCGACCGGGTTACATAGGTGAGCCAGAACAGGCCGGTGGCGGCCACCACGCCGCCCTGCGCGGCGAGGAACAGGAAGGTCAGGCCCTGCAGCAACTGGAACAGCCCGGCCACCAGGGCGTAGCGTTTCCCGAGCAGTCGGGAAACGGGGGTCGCGACGAGATTGCCGAGCATGCCCATCCCGAAGCAGCCCGCCAAGACGACGCCGAACAAGACAGTGTTGTCGGGGGTGGCGCCGCCCAAGCGCTGGGCGAAGAAGGGCTGCCACAGGTTCTCGGAAGCGGTCAGGGCCACGCCGACGATAAGGTCGGCACCCAACAGCAGGAGCAGCACACGGTTGCCACTGGTGAGGCGCGCGGCTCCCGCAACGATGGTGCGAAGCGAGCCGAAGCCACGGAGCACCGAGTCCATGAGCCGACCGGAGCCGGCTCCCATGGCAACGCGCTGGCGCGGCTCCTCCTTCACCACCAAGGCGGTGAGCACGAGGACGCCGAAGTTGGCCACCAGTGAGGCCACAAGAGTGATCGAGAGGGGCGTGAGCACGTTCGTCTCACCCTGCGGCAGGAAGGCGAAGAGTGCCGGCAGCGCGCTCCCCACCAGGGTGCCGAGCGCCAGGGCGGCGAGGTTCCAGGCGTTGGCGGTGGCCAGCGGCGGCTGCAGGTCGACCCCGGGCTCTTCTGCCTGCAACGCGTCGATGAACCAGGCCTCCAGCGCACCCGATGCGAGCGCCCGTGAGATCCCGAACAGCACGGCGTACAGCAGGAACATGGGGAATCCGAAGGCGAACAGGAACACAGCCTTGGCCAAGATTCCGGCGCCACCTGCCAACAGGTAGATGCGCTTGCGGCCGATGGCGTCGGCCATGGCGCCCGAAGGCAGCTCGAGCAGCACCACGGTGAGGGAGTAGAGTCCGAGGAAGTAGCCGATCTGTGCGAGGCTCATGCCCCGCGACTGGGCCAGCAACACCATCACCGCCATAGGCAGCACGTTGGCGAACCAGTTGAGTGAACTGACGAGGTAGAACGTCGGGCGCAGCTTCATGCCCGTATGCTCGGTGCTACCCTTAACTGAATGAAAGGGCCCGATTCAGGTAGGGCGCAAGACGGCGCCCGCTTCTTCACGGTGAGCGACCCCGAGCAGGCGCGCCTCCTCAGCGAGCCGCGCTTCCAGGCGGCGTTCCGGCCGTTCTTGGCCCGAGAGGCCAGCGCAAGCGCCGCGGCGGCCGAACTCGACCTCGACCTGAACGCCATGCTCTACCGCATAGGCGTGCTGCGCAAGGCCGGCCTGCTGCGGGTCGTGCGCGAGGAGAAACGTCAGGGGCGGCCCCTCAAGATCTACCGCTCCGTGCACGACGCCTACTTCATCCCGTACGAGGCCACACCCTTCGCCGACCTGGAGGAACGCTTGTGGCAGCAGCAGCTTGCCGAGGCGCGCGAGCGCACGCACATCCAGGCGCGTCGGCTGCGCGCAGGGGGCGTCTACGGCCAAAGCATGTTCCGTGACGAGCATGGGGAGGCCTGGGTTCAGAGCTCGGCCAGCGCGGGACAGGACCTCGACTGGCTCGACCCGCGGCGGCCGGCAAGCATCGACTACTGGACGAACCTGGTCCTTACCGAGGCGGAGAGTCGCGAGCTGCAGCGACTGCTGTACGACGTGATGCAACGCTACATGCCCGCCAGCGCTCAGGGTGCGGCGAGTGGCCCTGCGCCGGCGGGAAAGAAGCGCTACCGGCTGAACGTGGCGTTCGTGCCGCTGGATGAGTGACCTCACCAGCCCTCCCGGTAACCGGCTCGAGGCCCTGAAGGGTAAGCGTGAGGGGCAGCACAGTATCCGCGGCAACGACCAGTTCCCTATCGTCTTCCGGTGGGACGGCGGTAACGCCTACGAAGTCGAGGTGGTCGACTATCACTGAATTCGGAGAGGAGGAGCCATGACCGACATGATGACGACCCTGCGAGTTGCACCTTACGAACGGGACCTTGCGCCCGTTCATCCCGGGGAAGTTCTCAAGGAGGAGTTCCTCGAGCCGTACGACTTGTCGCAATACGAGCTCGCCCGGCGCACCGAAATGCCCGCTCTGCGCATTGGGCAGATCGTGCACGGGAAGCGAAGCATTACGGCCGACACGGCGTGTCGGCTAGCGATGTTCTTCGAAAACAGCCCTCGGTTCTGGCTGAACCTTCAGGCGCACTACGACCTCGAAGTCGCCGCCCAGGAGCATGGGGAAGAGCTGGTGAAGGCCGTTCCCAATACAGTGAAGGATATCCGCGCCGGGAAGGTGTCTTCGCCGGGTTGAAGTCTCCAGTGCGACCAGCCCGCCATTGGCCATTCGACACGAGTGTGGTTCGTCAAGCTGCCGCTTGCACAGGCGCCGGCCTTCCCCGGTGGGGCTGGAAAGCCTGAGGGGTCGGAGAGTCAGCCGAGGATCGCCAAGTCGAAGTCTTTCTCGAAGGGATTCACGAAGCTCACGCCCTCTACGGTAGCGCCGCCTGGGAAGTCCTCGCTCAAGACCACAGGCATCTGATTCAGCTTGGCTGCTGCCCACACCTGGGAGTCGTAGTAGCTGAAGCGGTGATCCCTCACTCCGCGTAGCGCCTCCAGAACGATCCACTCGGTGAGCGGCAAGACCGGGAAGGCTCTCGAGAGGTCCTCGAGCTGGTCATAAACATCTTGGTCGGGTAGCCTTAGCTTTCGCAGTGCCACGTTGGCGAACTCGGCCAGGGCCTGTGCGGGCAGGGCGGCACGGCCATTCTTCGAGAGCGCCAGCAACACCTCACTTGCACGTCGCCCCTTCTCCGACTCAGCCTGGTCGTGCGGATAGAGAAGCAAGTTGGTGTCGACCAGGTAAGTCACTCTTTCTCGTCCCAGCGCCTGAAACGTTGGTCTTCCTCGTAGAGGGCTTGGCGGTCGAAACGGTAGCCTTCAGGGAAGGAATTGGTCCTGGCGATCTGGTCAGCACGCTCGAGGAACGACTCGAGTGCCTGGCGAGCGGCGACGTGCGTTCTTCTCTCCCCGCTCAGCGACTCATCGAGAGCGCGCCGCACGACTTCGGCTTCGGAGACACCAAGCTCCTTCGCTCGTCGTTTGAGCGCCTTGTCCTGGGCTTCCTCGAGATATAGCTGCTTACGAATCATGCCTACATCATATACATCACGAGTATCGCTGCGCCCAGCGCCGGCTGGTTAGCCCAACGGCCAAGCTCGCCGGCCGCGCCAACGGCGTGTTGTAATGCACCCCGCCATGGTCACAATCGCCGCTGCTGCGTTCGTGCTCCTCGCCGCTCTCCTCGCCCTTTTCCAGCTAGCACTGGTCGCAGGTGCACCCTTGGGTCATCTGACGCAAGGCGGCACCCACCCCGGTCGCCTGCCACCGGCGAACCGGGCGGTGGCAGGAGTTTCGGCCCTGCTAGCCGCGGCCTTCGTGGGCATCGTTCTTACTCGTGTCGGTTGGGTGGCTCCGGAAAGGCAGGACGCGGCCCGCCTTTGGGTGTGGGGCGTGGTCGATCTGAGCGCGTTGTCGCTACTGGCCAACGCCGCTAGCCGCAGTCGCGCCGAGCGGGCGCTTTGGGTACCAGTTGCCATGCTGATGCTGGCCACGAGCTTGGTGGTGGCGCTCAGCGGCGCATAACTAACCCTTGCTGTTCTCTCTACGATCGAGGGGCGGCGGCAACACGCGTCTACCGAAGCAGTAGTCGTCCAGCGGCATGAGCCAGCTCAGGTCAACTTCTCGATCAGGAACTCGGAGATCGCTCGCCACCACTCTATGGCCGTTTCTGCGCTGGCGGGGCCGTGGCCACTCTCCTCGTCGACGATGTACTCGACCTCCACGCCGCGTCCGCGCAGCGCCTCTACCATCTGGTCGGACTCGGCCTTCACCACGCGCGGATCGTGGGCGCCTTGGTAGACCAACAACGGCGTGCGCACGTTCTCCACGTAGGTGATGGGCGAGCGCTCCAGCAGCAGTGCATGATCGTCCTCGGGGTCGCCGACGAAGTTGCGCATCATCGAGCGCCAGTGCGGCGGAACGCTGCGGGCGAAAGTGACGAGGTTCGAAGGTCCCACCGCCGCGGCGGCCGCGGCCCAGCGGTCGGGTAGTCGCGCGATGGCGGAGAGGGTGGCGAAACCACCGAAGGACCCGCCCCAGATGCCCAGGCGAGAAGCGTCCGCCCACGTTTGCTGCGCCAGCCAGTCGGCGGCGGCCTCGATGTCGCGCAACTCACCGCCGCCCCAGTCGCGTTGGATGAGCTTCTGGTAGCTCTTGCCGTAACCGGTCGAGCCGCGGATATTTGGTGCCAGTACCGCCACCCCGCGCGAGACGAGGTACTGGTACATGCCGCCGTAGCCGTAGTCCGGTCGCTCCTGCGCTTCAGGGCCGCCATGGATGGAGAGCACCACCGGGTGCGGGCCAGGGCCCTCCGGCTGGTAGAGCCAGGCGGGAATCTCGCGGTCGAAGCTCGGGTAACTCACCAGTTCCGGCACGGCCAGGTCTTCGATCGCTACGCCGCCGAGCATCGACTGCTCCAGCCGCCTGAGCTTGCCGGTGGCGAAATCGAACTCGAAGATGTTCCCTGATTCGCGCGGCGTGGCCAGCATGAGCAGCACGCGGGCCTCGCTCGGATGGAGCTCCCCGGAAACGACCACTCCCACCGGCAGTTCGGGCTTTAGCAGGCGCTGCTCCCGCTTGTCGA
>JACDJC010003148.1_pt1 | contig 12229 bp, 13 predicted proteins | sample 7454191 | NCBI WGS metagenome assembly JACDJC01 (sample SAMN14253291, study PRJNA609438) | sludge metagenome | isolation source: sludge after 25d culture with pyrite and EDTA | collected 2018-12-20
ATCCGCAGCGTCGTCGCCGAAGGACTGAACCGCGGTGTGATGCCCGCGTGGGGCGGCCGCCTGACCCCGGAACAGATCAAGGTGCTGACGGTCTACGTTCACGAGCTCGGCGGCGGCACCTGAGCCGCGCCGACGGCCCGACGCGAAGCCCCCGTTCTGCGGGGGTTTTTTGTCCCAACGCAGTTATGATCCACCCATGCTAGACGGCACCGAAAGCCAGCCCGCGCTTTACCAGAAACGCATCCCGATCTTCACGCGTTCGGTGAAGGGGCCGTTTCGGCGCTTCAAGACCGCGGTGTTCGCGTTCGCCTTCGCGGTGTATTTCCTGCTGCCCTGGCTGCCGTGGGCGCGGCTGGATGCGCCCTCGCAGGCGGTGCTGTTCGACCTCCCCGGCCGGCGTTTCCTGATTTTCGGCCTCACCGTCTATCCGCAGGATGTCATCTGGCTCGCCCTGCTGCTGTTCATCGCCGCGATCGTCCTGTTCCTCGCCACCGCGCTGGTCGGCCGCGCCTTCTGCGGCTATTTCTGCTTCCAGACGCTGTGGACCGACTGCTTCATCTGGATCGAGCATTTCGTCCAGGGCGAGCGGCCGGCGCGGCAACGCCTCAACCGCCAGGCGTGGGACCGCGAGAAGATCCTCAAGGTCGGCGGCACCCACGCGTTGTGGGTGCTGGTGGCGTTCTGGACCGCGATGACCTTCGCCGCCTACTTCGCCTACGCGCCACAGCTGGTCGTCGATTTCTTCACCGGCCAGGCGGCGCCCGCCGCGTACATCACGGTGGGCATCCTTACCGCCTCCACCTATCTTGCCGCCGGCCTCATGCGCGAGCAGATCTGCACCTACGTTTGCCCCTATGGCCGCTTCCAGAGCGTGATGTACGAGCCGCAGACGCTTGCCGTACACTACGACGCCCGCCGTGGTGAAGGCGCGCACGGGCGCGCGGCGGCACGGGCCGGTCAGCGCACCCTCGAGGAACGCCACGCGCAGGGCATCGGCGACTGCGTCAATTGCAGCCTGTGCGTGCAGGTCTGCCCGGCCGGCATCGACATCCGCGACGGCCTGCAATACAAGTGCATTTCGTGCGGCCTGTGCATCGACGCCTGCAACGGCATCATGGATTCGTTCGGTTTTCCGCGCGGACTCATCCGCTACGATTCCGAGGGCAACCTCGCCACCGCGACGCCGGCCAGGCCACACCTGCACTGGAAGCGCCTCTCCGTGATCGGCTATGGCGCCGCACTCGTGCTCATGACCGGTTTCCTGCTGTGGAGCATCGCCACGCGCGGCAGCTTCGACGTCGTCGTCAGCCAGGTGCGCCAGCCGCTGTTCGTCGTGCTGTCGAACGGCGACATCCGCAACCGCTATCAGATCCGCATCACCCACAAGGGCGACGGTACGGAAACCTTCACCATCGGTGTGCGCGGCATTCCGGACAGCGCGGTCGATCTGGGCAACTTCCGCGAGATCGCCGTCCGTTCCGGCCACAGCGGATTGGTGCAGGCCAGCGTGCGGCTCGACCCCGCGCTCGCCGCGCGCACTCCGCGCGTCGAGTTCGTCATCGCGCCGCACGCGCACCCCGACGAGACGCGCACCGTCGGTGCCCATTTCGACGTGCCGGGCGGGCGTCCGTGAGCACGCTGGTCACGCTGTTCGGCGGGCTTGCCGGCGTCCTGCTGCTGTATGTCCTGGGCGGTTTCGTCCCCGGCCTGTCGCCGCGCCTGCGCGCCGGCGTCGCCGCACTCGTCCCCCTGCTCGCGTATTTCGTCCATGCCGCGGCGCACTGGCCCGGTCTCGACGTGCTGGCGATTCATATTTCGGTATTCGCGGCGGCCGCCTATGCGCTCAATGCCATGACCGCCGCGCGGCGGCGGGGCGGACGTGTGCACTGGGCGCCGGTCCTGCTGGTGGTGTTTCTCGGCGTCGTCGTCGTCAACGCCGGGCTGTTGTACGTTTCCACGCGTGGCCTGCCCGCGCCGCTCGCGCGCTGGTGGCTCGGCGGCGAACGCGTTTACAGCGGCTTTTCCGGCGTCGTCGCCCACGGCCAGGATGCCGCCAAGGGTGTCTCCGCCGAACTCTCGCAGGCGCACCGCGAATCCGTTCTCGGCTGGCGTGTCGAACTGGCAGGGCTCGACAGCGACGGCCCCTCGCGCACCCTGACGGTGCGCGTGCGCGACCGCACCGGCCTGCCCGTCGAGCGCGTCGAGGCCGAACTGCGCCTGTTGCGCCCCGGTGCTACCCAGCCCGCGCATACACTGGCGCTGAACGCGATCAATCCCGGTGAATACCGCGCCGTCCTCGAACTCCCCGCCGCCGGCCGCTGGCTTGCCGAACTGCGCCTGCAGCGCGACGGTACCGAACGCTATCGTGACACCCGCGAGGTCGTCGTCCAGTGAGCGGCATCCTCGTCTTCCTCCTGCTGCTGTCCGGCCTGTTCGTCCTGCTCATCGTCGTCGGCGTCCTCTGGTCGATCCGCAGCGGCCAGTTCGACGATCTCGAAGGGCCCGCCGCGCGCATCCTCATGGACGACGACGACCCGCGGCTTCCCACCCACCGCTTGAACGCGGCCCCCGATTCGCCTACCATTTCCCCAACCCGGACGGAGCACACGCAATGAAACACCTTCTTACTTTCCAGGGCTTCCCCATGGTCGTCGTCATCGCCTTGATCGTGTGGTCCTGGTTCAGCATCCTCTCGGTGATCGTCGCCAAGCTGTTCTGAGCGGGCGGGCGCGGCGCGCCCGTGCGAGGTACCCGCCAGAAACGAACAGGCCCCGCACACGGCGGGGCCTTTCCCGGGCTGTCGTACCGGTCAGGCGGGGATCATCTCGCGCATTTTCTTCAGCGCACGCGCCTCGATCTGGCGGATGCGTTCGGCCGATACGCCGTATTCCGCGGCCAGTTCATGCAGCGTCGCCGCCTCGTCCTCGGTCAGCCAGCGTGCCTGGATGATGTGGCGGCTGCGCGCATCGAGGTTTTCCAGCGCCGCGGCAAGACCCGTGTGGCGCAGGCGTTCGGTCTGCTCGCGTTCCAGTTTTTGCGCCGGGTTCTCGTCCGGGCTCGCCAGGTAGGCGAGCGGGCTGTAGCCGTCCTCATCATCGTCGATCATCGGGTCGAGCGAGATGTCATGACCCGTCAGGCGGGTTTCCATCTCCAGCACGTCCTTGCGGCTGACGTTGAGCTCGCGCGCCACGGCGTCCGCTTCCTTCACCGTCAGTGCGTTCAGTGACTGCTTCAAACTGCGCAGATTGAAAAACAGCTTGCGCTGCGCCTTGGTCGTGGCGACCCTCACCAGGCGCCAGTTGCGCAGCACGTATTCATGGATTTCGGCACGGATCCAGTGCACCGCGAACGACACCAACCGCACACCGCGCTCGGGATCGAAACGCTTCACCGCCTTCATCAGGCCGACATTGCCTTCCTGGATCAGGTCCGCGTGCGGCAGGCCGTAGCCCAGATAGTGCCGCGCCACGCTCACCACCACGCGCAGATGCGACAGCACGAGCTGGCGCGCCGCATCGAGATCCTCATGGTCGCGCCACGCCTTCGCGTAGCGTTGCTCCTCTTCCAGGCTCAACAGCGGATAACGGCTGACCGTCTGGATGTAACTGTCGAGGCTGTAGGCTGCGGGAACCGGCAAGGCCATGGATTGCGTCATGTATGGATTTCCCTCCGTAACAAATTTTATTTTAGCACTCTAGGCCTCTGAGTGCTAAGCAAGCGCGGAGTTCCGGCATGGAGGGTTCGCGATCGAGAAAAACGCTGACTTTCTTCGTTCCCGGGCGTGGCGCCCTGATACGTTTACGCCCCGGCCTCCACCCGCCGCAGCGTCCGCGTGACCGAAACCCACGCGCCAAGCCAGCTGAACACGGTGGTGAAGGCGAACAGGGCGAGGAGTTCGGGCGCGCTCGGGGGATGCAGGCGCCAGGCGGAGCCGTACAGGGTGGCGAGGTGCTCGACGGGATCGCGCAGGATGAGGCCGGCAAGCGCGAGCACGGCGGCGGCGGCGCAGCCGCCGAGCAGGCCCTGGACCGCGCCGAGGTAGAGGAAGGGGCGGCGCTCGTAGCGGTCGGGGGCGCCGATCAGGCGGCTGACGAGGATTTCGTCGCGCCGTGCCAGCACCTGGGCGCGGATGGCGTTGCCGGAGATGGCGGCGAGCGCGACGGCGAACAGCGCGGTGAGCAGCCACACGCCGGTGCGGCCGAGGGCGAGCAGGGCCTGCAGGCGTTCGGCCCAGGCGCTGTCGAGCTGGGTTTCGGCAACGCCGGGCAGGCGCGCGAGTTCGTCGTGCAGACGGTTGAGGGCGTCGCGCGTGGTGTCGCGCGGGCGCACGACCCAGGCGTCGGGCAGGGGGTTTTCCGGCAGGCCGGCGGCGATGTCGGTGAGTCCTTGCTCCGCGGCGAGCGCAGCCAGTGCCTGGTCGCGCGCGATGAAGCGCGTGCGTTCGATGTCGGGTTTTTTCAGCCGTTCGGCGAGGGTGGCTTTCTGCGCGGCGCTGGCGTCGGCGGCGAGGTAGACGCTGATCTCGGGTTGTGCGGGCAGTTCGCCGGCAAGCCGCGCGAGGTTGTCGAGGACGAGATAGAGCCCGGCGGGCAGGCTCAGGGCGACGCCCATGGCGAGTGCGGTCAGCAGCGAAGACAGCGGCTGGCGGAGCAGCGTGCGTAGTGCCGAAGTGAGCGCACGCTTCTGGTGGTGCAGCCAGCCGATCATGCGCTACCCTCCGCGACGCGGCCGTGGTCGAAGTGCAGGATGCGCCCACCCAGCGCGGCGATGGCGCGCTCGTCGTGGGTGGCGATGACGAGGGTGGTGCCGACCTGATGGAAGTCGCGGAACATGCTCATGATGTCGGCGGCGTAGCCGGCGTCGAGGTTGCCGGTGGGTTCGTCGGCGAGCAGCAGCGCCGGGCGTGCCACCAGCGCGCGGGCGATGCACAGGCGCTGTTGCTCGCCGCCCGACAGGCTGATGGGGTTGGCCTTTTCGCGGTTGAGCAGGCCGACCTTGTCGATCACGGCACGGGCACGCTTGAATGCTTCGCGGCGGTCGAAGCCGGCGATATCGAGCGGTAGCACCACGTTCTCGATCACGTTGCGGTCAAACAGCAGTTTGTGGTCCTGAAACACCAGGCCGATATTGCGCCGCAGGTAGGGAACCGCCCCGTGCGACAACCGGCTGATATTTTGCCCGTTGACCGACACCATGCCGCTGGTGGGCCGCTCAATGGCGGCGATGAGTTTCAGCAGCGTGCTTTTGCCGGCGCCGGAATGGCCGATGAGAAACACCAGTTCGCCTTGCTCAATCGTGAGATTGACGGTGGACAGGGCTTCATGCCCGCCGGGGTAGCGCTTGGTGACTTGGCTGAAACTGATCATGGGCGGCGTGGGGTCGGCTGGGTAATGCTCAAACAGTGAATACGGCTTCGACAAATTCGCGGGCATCGAATGGGCGCAGGTCATCGACGCTTTCGCCGACGCCGATATAGCGTACGGGGATGGGACGCGGCCGCGTTAAACAGGCATGGGCGATCGCAGCAATCGCACCGCCCTTGGCGGTGCCATCGAGTTTGGTCAGCGCGAGGCCGGTGACGCCGAGCGCGTCGTCGAAGGACTTGACCTGGGCGACGGCGTTTTGCCCGGTATTGGCATCCAGCACCAGCAAGACTTCGTGGGGTGCGCCCGGCGCGGCTTTCTCGATCACCCGCTTTACCTTCCTGATTTCTTCCATCAGGTTGAGTTGGGTGGGCAGGCGCCCGGCGGTGTCGGCCAGAACCACATCGATATTGCGGGCGCGGGCGGCCTGGATTGCATCGAAAATCACCGCGGCAGAATCGCCTTTTTCCTGACTCACGACGGTGACGTTGTTGCGTTCGCCCCAAACCTGTAATTGCTCGCGTGCCGCGGCGCGGAAGGTGTCCCCGGCCGCCAGCAGCACCGACAGGCCCTGCGACTGATACAGCTTGGCGAGCTTGCCGATGGTGGTGGTTTTGCCCGCACCGTTGACGCCGGCGAGCATCAGGATGAACGGCTTGTGCGGGGTGACATCAAGCGGAGCCTGCAGCGGCAGCAACAGATCGACCAGGGCTTGCTTGAGGCCGACCTGCAGGTCGGAGGCTTCGGTCCAGCCTTCGCGACGAACGCGCTTTTGCAGCGTGTCGAGCAGGGCCTGTGTGGCATCCACGCCGATGTCGGCAGTGATGAGAATGGTTTCGAGTTCCTCGAACAGCTCGGCATCGATCTTGCGGCCGACGCCGAATAGACTGGAGACTTGTCCTCCCAAGCGGTTGCGGGTTTTGGCAAGGCCCTGCTTGAGGCGTTGCGCCCAACCCGCTTTCGGCTCTGCCGGTGCGGGAATGGCTTCAGGCTGCACTGCGACAGGCTCGGGCGCAACCGGCTCGGGCGCGACCGGCTCAACGACGGGCGCGTGTTCAACTGCGTTCGGCTCGACGGCGAGCGGAAGCGTGACGGGTTGCAGCGCTTCGGGTTCTTCCGGACTGGGAGCAGGTTTGGACTTTTTGAAGAAACTAAACACGGATAATGGCAGTCAGCACAACTGTTTGACGGACGCGGTATCTTATCATTCAGGCAGTCGACTCCACACGGGCTTCCGCGCGTTTTGAGTCAGGATCAATTTAAAGGGTGGTTTTAATGAGAGCAGACCAATGAGAGCAAACAGCATGCTGGGCAAGTGGGGGATATTGCTGGCGCTTGTGATGGGCAGTGCGCAGGCAGCAGTGACGGATGTCACGCTGGATAACGGCATGCGGGTGATCGTGCAGGAAGACCATCGTGCGCCGGTAATGGTGTCGCAGGTGTGGTATCGCGCCGGTTCGATGGACGAGTTCAACGGCACCACCGGCGTGGCGCATGTGCTCGAGCACATGATGTTCAAAGGGACGAAAACCGTGCCGCCGGGCGAGTTTTCCAAGCGCATCGCCGCTGCGGGCGGGCGCGAAAACGCGTTCACCAGCCGCGACCACACGGCATATTTCCAGCAGATGCAGAAAGACCGGCTGGCCCTGTCGATGCAGTTGGAAGCCGATCGCATGGCCAACCTCGTCATCAGCGATGAACTGTTCGCCAAGGAGCTCCAGGTGGTGATGGAAGAACGCCGCCTGCGCACCGACGACCAGGCGCAGTCGATTGTGTATGAGCGTTTGATGGCGACGGCGTATCAGACGCATCCCTATCGTCGTCCCATCATCGGCTGGATGGACGACCTGCAGAACATGACCGGACAGGATGCACGCGACTGGTATGCGCGCTGGTATGCCCCCAATAACGCCACCCTGGTGGTGGCGGGCGACGTCAAGGCCGACGCGGTGATTGCGTTGGCCAAACAATACTTCGGGGTGCTGCCGGCGCGCGCGCTGCCGGATCGCAAGCCGCAGGTGGAGCCTGCCCAGGTTGGCAGCAAGCGCATCGTGGTGAAGGCTCCGGCACAACTCCCCTATTTGTTGATGGCCTGGCACGCGCCCACGATCAAAGACTGGGAAAAGGACAGCGAGCCCTACGCATTGCAGATCCTGGCAGGGGTGCTGAGCGGCAACGATTCGGCCCGGTTGCAGAAATCGCTGGTGAAAACACAGCAGATTGCAGTGAACGCGAGTGCTGGCTACGACGCGGTTTCACGCGGGCCTGGCCTGTTCATGATTGATGCGAGCCCGGCACCGGGCAAGTCGATTGAAGCACTGGAGAAAGCCGTGCGTGACGAACTCAGGCGTGTGCAGAGCAAGGGCATCAGCGAAACCGAGTTGGCACGGGTCAAGGCGCAAGTCATTGCGGCAGAGGTGTATCAGCGCGATTCGCTGTTTTATCAGGCCATGCTGCTGGGCGAATACGTGACTGCGGGCTTGCCCCCCGAGGCGCTGGTGGGCAGGGTCGACAGGCTGCGTGCGGTGACCGCCAAGGAAGTGCAGGCGGTGGCACGGAAATGGTTGCAGGATGATCGGTTGAGCGTGGCCGAGCTTGATCCGCAGCCATTGAATACCAAGGCGGCGCGTGCTGCCGTGCAGGGAGTGCGTCATGTCAATTAAGCATTTTGTGGGGCTGTGTTTGTTGGGTTTTCCGCTGTGGGCGCAGGCTGCGTTGACCCTCCAGAACTGGCAAACGCCACAGGGCGCGCGGGTGGTGTTTGTTGAAAGCCATGAATTGCCGATCCTGGATATTGCAGTGAATTTTCCGGCTGGTAGCGCGCGCGATCCGGTGGGAAAAGCCGGTTTGGCGCATCTGACGCATGGCCTGCTGGATCAGGGGGCAGGTGGTATTTCGGATACGACCATAGCGCATCGACTGGCCGATGTCGGGGCGGTGCTGTCGGGGGATTTTGACCGGGATCGTGCGAGTGTTGCTTTGCGCACGTTGTCGTCGGCTGCCGAGCAATCGGCTGCGCTCGACATACTGGTGCGCGTGCTGCAGAAGCCCGATTTCCCCGAGGCGGTCATCAAGCGCGAGAAGCAGCGCCTGATTTCGGCCATACGCGAAGCGGAGGCCGATCCCGGCACCGTGGCCAGCAAGGCGTTTTATCGCGCGATATATGGTGCGCATGCCTACGCGCATGATGAAGCAGGTGAACCCGCCTCGATTGGCAAGCTGACGCGCAGCGATCTGCAGCAGTTTTATCGCGCGCACTACAGCGCCCCCAATGCGGTGATTGCGTTGATGGGCGACCTCTCGCGTGCTGAGGCTGAAGCGATTGCCGCACGTATCGCCAGCGGCTTGTCGAACGCGGCGGCGGTACCGGCCTTGCCCGCACCGGTCGCCGCGATTCCCTCGGATACGCGTATTGCCCATCCCTCCACTCAAAGCCATGTGTTGATGGGCGCGGTGGGCGTGGCGCGCAGCGACCCGGATTACTTTGCGCTCTATGTCGGCAACTATGTGCTGGGCGGCGGCGGCTTCGATTCGCGGCTGATGCGCGAAGTACGCGACAAGCGGGGCTACGCCTACAGCGCCTATAGTTACTTCATGCCGATGCAGGAAGCCGGGCCGTTCCAGTTGGGTCTGCAAACCAAACTGGAACAGACCGGTGATGCCCTGAAAGTGGCCCAGGAAACCCTGCGGGCATTTGTGGCGGATGGCCCCAGTGAGGCTGAGCTTGCCCAGGCCAAGTCCAACCTTGCGGGTGGATTTCCGCTACGCATCGACAGCAACAAGAAAATTCTCGAATACCTGTCGATGATTGGTTTTTACCGGCTGCCACTGGACTACCTGGATACCTGGGTCGACAAGATCAATGCGGTGGATTTGGCTGCGGTGAAGCAGGCGTTTGACCGTCGGGTCGATCCAGACCAACTGGTGACGGTGGTGGTGGGAGCCGGGAATGCTCGCTAAGCAGGCGGCGCCCAAGCGGGCGCATGGCGTGGCCAACCGGGTGCGTATCATCGGCGGGCGATATCGTCGCCGTCTGCTGGATTTTCCTGGCGGTACCGGTTTGCGCCCCACACCCGACCGGGTGCGTGAGACTGTATTCAATTGGCTGGGCCAAGATTTGCCGGGCTGGACCTGCCTGGACCTGTTTGCCGGCAGCGGCGCGCTCGGCTTCGAGGCAGCCTCGCGTGAAGCAGGGCGGGTGGTGATGGTCGAGCGCGAGCGCGATGCGTTGAGCGCGTTGGAAAAGAACCGGGTCATGCTCGGCGCAGACAGGGTGGAGGTGCTGCGCGTCGATGCGCTGGCCTGGCTGGCAAACAACCGCGAGACCTTCGACCTGATTTTTATCGACCCACCGTTTGACAGCGGCCTGACGGCAACCGTACTGACCAGCCTGGCGCCCCATCTCAAACCGGGTGGCTACGCCTACGTCGAGCAGGGAACCGCGGTAGTCGCTCCCCCGGGGTTTATCATGCATCGCAACGGGCGCGCTGGGCGCTCGCATTTTGCGCTGCTGATCAAGGAATAAACGATGCTGACGGCTGTCTACCCCGGTACCTTCGACCCCATCACACGCGGCCATGAGGATCTGGTGCGGCGCGCGGTGCGCCTGTTCGATCATGTGGTTGTCGCGGTGGCCGAATCGCGCAACAAACGCCCGTTTTTCTCCATCGAGGAACGCGTGGCCATGACGCGCGACGTCCTGGCCGACGTGCCGCAGGCCCGGGTTGAAGGCTTTTCCGGCCTGCTGATCGATTTTGTCGCCGAGCAGGGTGCGATTGCCGTGCTGCGGGGGCTGCGTGCCGCATCCGACTTCGAATATGAATTCCAGCTGGCGGGGATGAACCGCAACCTCAAGCCGGATATCGAAACGCTGTTTCTGACACCCTCCGACCAGTACATGTTCATTTCCGCCAGCATGATCCGCGAGATCGCACAGTTGGGCGGCGATGTGTCGCCGTTTGTCCACCCATTGGTGGCAAAGCGATTAAGTGAGAAAATAAGCGAAAACTGATACAACCCGGAGAACACGATGTCAATGCTGATTACGGACGAATGCATCAATTGCGACGTCTGTTTGCCTGAATGCCCGAATGAAGCCATTTCACAGGGTGACGAGATTTACATTATCGACCCCAACAAGTGCACCGAGTGCGTGGGGCACTTTGATACGCCGCAGTGTGTGGAAGTGTGTCCGGTCGATTGTATTCCGCTGAATCCGGACTACCCGGAAACCCCGGAAGAGTTGCAGGCGAAATTTCTGCGCCTGACCGCCGGTAAGTAAGCGTTCAGGCCGTCCTGGCCAGTCGTTCCTTGTTCAGATTATCGGCCAGCGCATCCGCAATATGCGTGTTGATGCGGGCCAGATGATCCAGCTGATCGCTGACCATCCCGATTGAGATTTCAAGTTCGGCGATACGCTCGTCCAGCGTTTCGGTCGCGGCATGGATGCGGCTGACGCTTTCCAGGCGGCGCTTAAGCTGGATCTTGTGTTCGCGAACCTGGGTTTCCATCGGCGCGATCAGCGCCTTGAGCCAGGCTTCGGTTTCACTGTTGGCCAGATCGAATACCTGTACCACCTTGCTGGCCAGCGACTCAAAAAAACGTGCAGTCAACTGGTGCTGGCCCATGGTCAGCATCTTGAAGACCGTATTGAAGCGCTCATCGAAGATGCGTTCCAGTCGCGCCATCTCCTTGCGGTACTTGCGCAGGCTGTGATCGGGCGGGTTGACGGCGGCGAGGCCGTGCTCGTCACTGAACTTCTGGTACATCGCTGTCATCATGGCGCGGATTTCCTTGATGGTCGCCGCCGCTCCGTTCAGATTGTCATCCACCTGGCGGAAGAAATGCCCCATCGCCTCCAGCAGACCGGTACTGAAATGGCTTTTTTCCATGGTCTTCCGGGTTTGGCGCACCTCTTCACGCAGCGTCTGCATGCCCAGGCGCTGACGTAGAACCTCAACCTGCGAGGCGAATACGTTGCGCAGCGCATTGAATTGCTGCAGGCCACGCTCAAAGTTCTGCTTGTCTTCGTTGGCATTGACCATCATGTGCTGGATGACGTCACGGTTCTTGCCGCGCAGTCCTTGCAACTCATCGACCTGGTCCTGAATATTTGACAGCCTGGTTTCCAGCAACTCGGTGGTTTTGATCACCACGTCTTCCACGCCGGCCTGGGTGGATTCGCTGACCAGGGATTGTTTGCAGGGAATCAGTTCCTGGGATAGCGCGGCCTCCAGCTCGGGCAGCCGGCTTTTTGCCAGCAGCGCGGAATCCTTGCGCACCTTGGCCACGAGGGCTTTCTGCGCTGATACCGGGTAGACCTGGCTGGGAGGCAACTCGAGCAAGGCCGCACTGCTGGCAATCTGCTTGGCAATTTCAGCGTCGATTTCGGCGGCAGATTTGAGTTCATCCCACAAGCCGTCAATCTTGTTCAGGACAACCAGGCGTCCACGGCTGGCCCCTTGCACCGGTGCTATGTAATGCCGCCAGATTTCGATATCGGACTTGGTGACGCCAGTATCCGCAGCCAGCAGGAACAGCACGGCATGGGCACTGGGCAGCATGCTGAGAGTGAGTTCCGGCTCGGTGCCGATGGCATTGAGGCCAGGCGTGTCGAGAATGACCAGCCCCTGTTTGAGGAGCGGGTGGGGAAAGTTGATCAGCGCGTGGCGCCAGCGCGGGATCGCAATGCCTCCGTCACGCAACAGGCTGCGTGCGGTTTCTTCATCGTTCGGGTTGATCAGGCCATAGGACTCGGCGGTGGCGGCATCGACCTGCATGGTATCGGCCAGGCGCATCAGCGTCGCGCTCATTTCGTCGGCCGAGTCGATGTTGAGCGGAAACTCGGTCCAGGCGCCCACTTCGTG
>JACDJC010003149.1_pt1 | contig 12225 bp, 10 predicted proteins | sample 7454191 | NCBI WGS metagenome assembly JACDJC01 (sample SAMN14253291, study PRJNA609438) | sludge metagenome | isolation source: sludge after 25d culture with pyrite and EDTA | collected 2018-12-20
AAAAAACGAACCGCCAACATCGTGTATAAAACATTTGGCAGTCAGTGGTTTATCAAGCGTTTCAGCTCGTATCAAAAGTAGTTGTAACTTGATAAGAAATCGCTTCGAAATGCCAAACGTTTCATACACGCAGCCGTTAGCGGTCAGGCTAAAGAAACAAAAACTTAAATAACAACAATATGGGAAAAATTGAGAAATGGATTGCAAACCTTAACAAACAGCAAAAAATTATCATTGGTATTGTAATGCCCGTGATACTTCTAATAATTTCATTAACTATAGCCGACAATGTTGCTCAGGCAGACGGTTATTATCCTGGACACCCGTTTAAATTTCATGTCACATGGTGGGTTTGGTTACTTTTTGTAATAATCGTTGGACTTTTTGAGTTTAAACTATTTGAAAAAAAGAACCATGAGTAAGAAAAGATTTTATATCGCAACAAGCGGAAACGATGATGAAGCCTACCGAGAAGCTATGCAGTATGCTTGTAACCTTGCTGACAATGACCCGGAAATTAAAAAAGTTGTTTTATTGGTTCACACCAAACAGAATACGGGTTGGTTTGAAAGGATTTTTGGCAGAGAAATAGAGAAACAATTGTTCAAAGGAACAACATTCAATAATTGCAGACCTGTTTTTAAGTTTGAAACCAAAAAGACATACAATGACAGCTACACATCTTCTGAAATTGTTATAACCTGCGGACTTGACAGCGATGACGTGCTTCCTATTGACGATTTTTATTCTGTTAAAGCGATAATTGCTATACCTTGGCTTGCTGACGGTTTAGATAAATGGGTGCAAACTTGGAACCCGACTGAAATAAGGGGAAATCAACAAGCAGTAGCAACATATCCAGAGCCAACTTGTATTGTAAAAAAAGCTATGCAGGACTTGACAGACAGCATAAATATGTCAACAGGCATTTCGCACCCGTCAGACGAAGAACAAGCCAAGACATACATTCTTGCTTTGCATAAGTATGAAGCCAATTTAGACGCTGACATTGTTGGTGCTTACCTTATAAGAGAGCTAAATTGGGACACTGACCACGCAAAAGACATTGAGAAATTAATAAACACATTAAACAACAGTAAATACTTTCAAGGTGGTAGAAGGACGGGACTTCAGAACTATTACAAACAATGGAAAGAAGAGTGTGGACAATAACGAAAGAGGAAGCCCGAACCGCTAACAGCGTATATAACTTATGGCGGGTAAAACGGTAAAATCAGGCTTTGTGCTTTTAAGTAAAGTTGTTGCCAGCCGACAAGAAAGTGCTTCGAAAACCGCCACAAGTCATATACGCAAACCGTTGGCAACAAGTGTAAAAAGACAGACGACCAAACAGATTGTAAATACTATAACGATAAAATTAAAATAAGAAAGGATTTAGCTTTTTGACAGGACAGTGCAAATTTGATGGAAATTTATTTTGTTTTTTTCTTCCCCCCGCAAAAAAAGAAGAAGGAAACCCCACCCACATTGCAGCACATTTGCCAAAGCACACACAAGCCAAGGCTACAACCAAAGCTTTGGCAAAGAGTGCAATCTTGCCAACGCACACAGAAACCGTTCAATTACAAATTATATAAGACATGAGAAAAATACTTTTACTATTCTTGGCTTTGCCCATATTATTGAGTTGTAACTCAAATAAATGCCGTCAGTTATGTACTGAAAAAGGTTTAGACGAGGAGTGTTGTCCTAAAATTGACAGTACAACTCTTTTGACAGCAAATGCGAAAGTTGATAAAATCAATATTTTTATAGAAACATCGGGGAGTATGGCTGGTTATATGCCAGCATCAAAACCTGCGACTGAATTTCAATTAGTTATTACTGATATCCTTTCAAAATTAAATTCAAAGTTTTCAGGTAAAGTTTCGATTTATTACATGGCTGAACAAAACAAACCTTGCATCAGAATTGACTTTGAAAAAGCAAAAAATGATGTTTTGAATGGTTTTTTTATTTGGAGCGGTTCAACCTACATACCATCAATGATAGATTCTGTGAGTGATTACTTAAAAACCAATTCCGTAAATATTTTAGTTTCTGACTTTATTTATTCACCCGAAAAAGGAAAAAGTAAAATAACTGAGATAGCCTCAACTGATATATATTCACTTGTAAATCCATTTACTAAATATTCTTCTTCATTTATTTGCCTATTCTCCGAGTACCGCAGTTCAATATGTGCAGATAAAAACCCAACCGAAAAAAGTCCATATTACTTATTCTTGCAAGGGAAAGCTGAAAACATTAGAGTAATAGAAACGGTCATTTATGAAAGTATTTCTAAATCGAATTCCGCATCCAAAGAGATTAATTTTGGTCTAAACTATAAAATGCCTTATTTTTCTGTATTACCATACACTGAAACTACAAGTAACTTCATCGCTAATAGTTGTGCATCATTTCAAGACGCATTTGTTAGTATTCAAGATATTAACCTTGATAGTTATGGTAGTAAAATTGAGTTTTGGCTTGGTTTGGATTTAAACGATTTTCCTGAATATTCTAAAACAAATGATTATTTAAAACAAAACCTTGAAATATCATTAAATAATGGAGAGTTTGAAATAATGGCTATTGAGAAATTACCATACTCAAATGTTGCTTCTGATGATAAACCGATTGCTCAAAAGTGTACACATATACTAAAACTTAAAATTTCAAATTTATCAGAATGTGTTTCAGTTTTGTCATTATCATTAAAATGCTCTTTACCAGATTGGCGTATATCATTGAATGAAAACGTTTCTGAGAATAATAGAGAAAAGACATTTGGACTTGAAAAAATTATTTCTGGTTTTGAGCAAGCTTATTGCCCTAAACAAAATGAATACTTTTTTAAAAACCTACCAATATCATTAATCAAACAATAAAATACTATGTGGAAAAATCTTTACGACTCATTATTACAAATACTTGCCGGTCCTTGGGCTAAATATTTGTCAGAGAACGGAGCACAAGGGAGACTAGTTAGGGATACTTTTTTTAATAGCATTTATCCTTATTCTGGCTTAATACTTATAGGAATTACTTTAGTAGCAACACTATTGTTCTATTTTTATTTTAACAATAGATTTGGGAAATATTATAAAGTACGAACTTGGTTTTTATGGATGCTGTTTTCCTCATTAATAATAGGCATTTGTACTTTTGTTTTATCCAAATCATTTTTAAGCAGTTTTATGTGTCCAACTAATCTGCTTATAATTTGGCAAAGTTTGATTAATCTATTCTATGGATTAATTCTGTTTTTCATTTTGTCTTTAGTTTTTCAAGCAGTTTCTATAGTAATCAGAAAACTATTTCACATTGATTTGTCATCAATGGGTAGTAGGACTCCATTTTAATCATAAAAAATACAAAAATATGGCACGTTTATTCGTTTTCGGTATAGGAGGTACAGGGTCAAGGGTAATTAAATCTCTGACTATGTTGCTTTCCGCTGGCATCAAACCAGGCAAATTTGATGAAGTAATTCCAATAATTATTGACCCTCATAAAGATTTACAGGAATTAAATGATTGTAAAAGACTAATACGCTTATATTCACAGATTAATGAGCAAACTTATGGTGAAAACTCAAAGATTTCGGAAGGATTTTTCAGAACGAAGGTAACAACTTTAAAATCTGCTTCTACTGATAAATCTTTGAAGGATGATATTGATTTTGATGAAAAAAGTAATGAATCATTCGGGGATTTTATAAACAAAGGTAGAATTAAAAGGATTAGCCCAACAACTCTTGATTTGTTATCACTTCTTTATTCAGAAAAGAACTTTTCTCAACCGTTAAAGGTTGGATTCAAAGGCAATCCACACATGGGTAGTTTGGTTTTAAATTCCTTATTTGGTGGTAGAGCATTTAGTACATTCAAATCTGTTTTTGGTAATGAAGATAGAATTTTTATAATCAGTTCTGTATTTGGAGGTACTGGTGCTGCTGGTTTCCCATTGTTATTAAAAAATTTTAGACAATCTGATAATCCAGCGATTAGGGATTGTCAAATAGGAGCATTGTCTGTTTTGCCTTATTTTAAATTAAAAGAAGCAAAAGAAACGAGTGATATTGATTCTAACGATTTTATGACAAAAACAAAATCTGCCTTAACCTATTACAATAATCCCGACTTCACTAAACAATATAACTCACTTTATTACATTGCTGACCCAGACGGACAAACAGAAGGTTATGAAAATAATGAGGAAAAGCAACCAAATAAAGCACATCTTGTTGAATTATTAGGAGCTATCTCAATTATTCATTTTGCTGAGAATAATAATCAAAGAGAAGGAGATGTTAAGGAATATTGCCTTGGCGGTAATGTACAAGGCATAAATTTCAGAAATATTGGTAATACAACACGAGACCTCGTTAAATCAAAACTCACTTCATTGCATTTGTTTAGTAAAATTCATACTGATATAAAAGAGAATTATAAAAGTATTTCATTTTGTAAAACAAATAATTTTTCTGCAAATTTTTTCCAAAATGAATTCTTTACGGATGAGGAAAATGGTCTTGAAACATTCTTTAATGAGTTTTATAACAAATGGATAAGTGAATTGGAAAATAATCAAAGAAGTTTGAGTCCATTCAATTTGAAAGTAAATAAATCATTTAATCATTTGGTAATTGGCAATGAATCTGATAATAATTTTTGGGATGGATATTTTACCAGACCAATTGATAAATCTGATTTACTAAATAGAATTTCAAAAACAACTGTCAATAAAGAAGTTCGGTTATTAAAGGATAGTTTTAAGAATTGTCAATACTTAACTATGTGCTGGCAAGGCTCAACAAAATTTGTACAAACTAATTTTAATGCACAAGAAAATGGAAAACTATAAACTCAATATATTACAACGTAATCACGATAAAACTGGTTGGCATAATTCAGAACAGTTAAGTGATTCAGATATTACAAATATAAAAGTTCTTGATTCAAGAAATGATAAATCACTGAATGCAATTCCTTCGCCATTTGCAAGGGTGCATCTATTTGACGCTGCTTTCAGTTTAGTTTATCAAGATGAATTATACGGAACGAACAATTCAGGAGAGGCATATAAAAAATTGGTGTCTGATTGTTTTGATGTATTTGAGTTAATATTTAATTGGAATTCTCATGTTAATGAAGGGAAAAAACTTGAAATTATAACATGGAATAGAGAAACAGAGACAGCTGTTTTGCAAAGAGAATTTCAAGAGAAGAAAGTAATTAAGGAACAGGAAATTAGGAGGAGTAATCAGGAAAACAAAATTTTCCTATTACAAGAAGTTGATGGGTATAAAGAAAACTTAGTAGCCGAAACACTTAGTTTATTCTTAAATGATGGGATTTTCAAGCCTTTTGAAACTATTCACATCATTAAACTTGATGGAGAACCAATTGCAGGCACATCTCCGTTGACTGGTTTCTTTACAACCCCTAACGATTTGTCAAAATTCAAAATTATTAACCCTTTGACAAAAAGAGCATATTTTTCTAAGACACGTTTATTCGCTGAACGAGATATAAAGATTAAAAAGTTTATTTACGACTTTATTATTACGGAAGGTGAAAGTGTTTTTAAAGATAATTTACCAATATCCAAATATCTTGATAATCACTCAAGAGATATAAGTAATATTAATCTGAATTTATGCGACTTAGCATCCCCTAATAATTCAATTTTAAATAATTCTATTAAATTAAAGTCATCAAAAGAAAGACCTGCCTTTGATTACTTTGAACAATGCCTCGTTCGACTAAATTATAGAATTAATGATGAATGTTTTTACTATGCTTCTAACCCTAAAACTGAACGGAGTTACGATTACTTATTGCCATTAACCAAAGCATTTTTTGAAGATTTTGAAGCTTCTAAAATACCTTCAATTGTTACAATTAATGAGAAAGATTCAGAAACGGTTGAAATAGTAATAAGAAAAGAAAACCAAAAGTTTTCTAAGACCTATCAAAAAAATAAGATTAGTGAAATAGATGGTAAAATTATTGAGTTGTCTGAAATAGAATCAATAAAGGTAAACCTTGGAATTTTTCCATTCATCAAAGTAACTGATAGTAATTCAGAAGAATTAACTGAATTCAATGATTTTTATCGTTTAATGTTTGTCTGCCAAGACAATAATTACAGATTTGATAATGATGATTTCAGCGTTGAATTTGGTAAGGACAAAATGTTAATCAATCCCAATGAAGCGACTAATTATAGTATTATTAAAGAAAACCGAACTATCCTTCAGAAAGACAAAACATTAGTTGGTTCAACGTATTATTCTACAAATTTTTGCTTTGATTACATTAAAATCAATTTACCAAATGTTTATGATACTCCAGTATCAGGAATAATTGCACCAAAATGGAAAGAGAAAAAATTAGGTGATAAAACTATTGATTACGCCATTGACTTTGGAACTACAACTACATTTGTTGCTTTTACAGATGACCAGAATCATCAATCATCTCCAAAAAAGTTTGATTTACCAGAGAAAGAGTTACCTGTAGCTCTGTTGAATAAGCCCAAAGACAAAAAACCACAATTCAGGTGGATTGATTGTTATGAACACCATTCGGTTTTACCTGATTTTTCTGAATTCTTTGAAGTTCAGAAACAAGAATTTTTGCCCTCTATTTTCAATAGTGAAAAATATGAATTTCCTTTTAGAACTGTTATTTATGAAAAGGACTCAATAGCAGCAAATCAGAAGAAATGTTTAATAAATTCAAATATTGCGTTTACTTATCAAAAGGAAGATAATAATGTAACTCATCTGCATCAGAAATACTTGCCAAATCTTAAATGGAACGTAAAAACAGATAGTAAATATCAAGAATCCGTAGAAGTTTTTATTGAAGAATTGTTTCAACTTCTAAGATTAAAGACAATTCTAAATGATGGAGACCCAAAAAAATCAAGAGTTTCTTGGTTTTCACCTTTAAGTTTTACTCCAGGAGCTCAGTTTACTTATAACGCCATTTGGGGCGAGAAGTACAAAAGCATTTTTAAAGGGAATAAAAATTTAAACTTGAGAAATATCACAGAATCAGAAGCACCATTTTATTATTACTCAAAAATTCAAGAAGATGCAGCAGGTGCTGAGAAAATTGAAGATACAAGTTCAGTTTTAACTCTTGATATTGGAGGTGAAACTACCGATTTAATGTATTTTAGAACAGTTAATTCCGTTGTTAAACCTATTTTAGGCTCTTCATTTCATTTTGGTGCTAATATATTGTGGGGCAATGGTTATAGCGAATTCCAAGATGAACGTTCAAATGGAATTTATTTGCGAATAAAAGATAGAATAATTGATAAATTAAAATCTACAGAACTAAAAAAGCTTAACGAAGAGTTTATTTCGAATTTTGGTTCAGATGAAATTCTCAATTTCTGGATTCAGAATAATGATAAGACAAATATTCAAAATGAATTAAATAGTGGGGAATTTAAATTAGCTTATGTCTTGCATTTATCTTCATTGATTTACCATTCATTTAAATTGTTAGCTCACAATTCTCATCCAGTACCTAAGTGTATTATTTTTACTGGTAATGGTAGTAAATATCTTGATTTAATTCAGACAAAAGATTACATAGAGAAAATTTGCAAATACTTTGCTAGTAATGTTTTTGGTTCTGATTTAAAGCCACAAGTCATTTTGCCCTCAGCTAACAGAAAAGAAGCTACATGTTTTGGTGGTTTATATCAACCATTTCAGAATAAGAGAGATTTTGAAGCAATTAATTATTTAGGATTTGAAAATAAAGGTGAATCCTTTAAAAAATACAATGAAATTGATGCTCGAAAAGATTCCGTTTTTGACCAATTATCAAATTCATTTAATGATTTTATCGAAATATTTTTCAGCATGAATGATAATCCAGAACTGTCTTTCCGTAGACATTTTGGGATAGAATCTAATTTAAGTGCTGTTAAAAACTACATGATTTCAAAGTGCAAGGTAAATTTGACAACAGGCTACGACAAACGCAGAAAAATTGTTGATTCTGGTGATGAAATTACAGATTCATCGTTTTTCTACCCAATTGTTGGATTGATTTATCAAATCAACAAATTATCAAAGCAAGACATAAATGAATTTATTCCTAAAACCATTTATTATACATTGTCACCAGATGACGTCAATTCTTTTGATGAACAAAGAATAAGCATCGAAAAGAAACCTGATTCAATTTTTTACATAACAATCGAAGATATTAATCCTGATTTTGGTGAACTATCAATTATTTCAGAAGGAAACGCAATTAAAAGAGCTATGGCGGGGGTTAATAGTTTTCTTAAATCTGTATGCGATTTTGATGAATTTCCTGACAATCCAAATCAAGATATTGAAATAGTCTCAAATGGTAAAGTTTTGAGGGAAGACACAAAATGGTACATTAAGGAAAAAATAAAAATCAAATTCGTATAAAAAATGGAAAGTTTTCAATTATACTTCGAAATTCTGGTGATTGTAGTTGTTGTTTCCTTACAGCTACGTTTTTTTTCGTTGACACGCTCAAGGATAAAAAATCATTCAAACTTTTTCCCCCCATTCAAAGAATTGGATACATATAGTTTTAGTTCAGACTATTCACAGAATTCGTTCAAACAAATTAGCATTCTGCCTGAATATTCAATTGAACTGCAAAATGTAATCTCTTCGATTAATAGTTATCTGAAAAAAAACAGCGGAACAGCGGACTTTTCAATAATTAAAAGCATTGTTGAAAGAAGTATTGACTCAAAGGAAAATCACGTTTCGGTGAATATCAGCCTTCCTCTGTATATAGGTTTAATGGGTACTTTTTCAGGTGTTATTATTGGGTTACTTCAAATTGCTTTTGGGGGTGGTGTAACTGAACAGAACATAAATTCATTTATTGGTGGAGTTGTAATTGCAATGATTGCAAGTTTCTTTGGGCTCTTATTAACTGTACTAAATAACTCAAAAAATTTTAAGGAATCTAAAGCTATCTGTGATGAAAGGAAGAATTACTTCTACGATTTCCTTCAAGTTGAATTATTACCACATATTGGTAATAGCCTTTTTGATGCTCTCGACCGATTAAAAAGTAATATAAATGATTTTAATAGCAAGTTTGAAAAAAGCATTAATCTTTTTGATTCTAAATTTTCAGAAAACATTTCTTCTTTAGGTGTTTCTGTTAAAAGTTTATCCGAGAATATAAACCTTGTTGTTGATAATACAAATACACAAAAGGAATTCTTACTTGAACTGAAACGCATTGGCTATAACAGAATGGCAGAAGCAAATATTAAGGTCTTTCAATTGCTTAAAGATACTGGCCCAACTTTCATTAAATTCATTGAAAGTCAAAAGGAACTTAGTCAGTCTGTTGAAAATGCAAATCAATTTGTTGGTGTTATTGAAAGTATTTTAAACCGAGTTAAAACCTTTGAGGAAAGTATAAACAATTTAGGTGAGCATATTAATGCAAGTAAATTCTTAGGTAATGATGTTTTAAATCGAATAGATATAAATCTTAGGTATCTTGACCAACAATTTGATTTGCTTAAACAGCATGAACATAAGTCTTCCGACACAATAAAAGATTATTTCGAGAAACAATATTCAGAGATTCAAAAACTTACTGATTCAATTAAAAGGGAAATACAGGAGGCTATGAATTTTAAAATTGACCAAAATCCTTTACAAAAACTCTTGGTTCTCGATACAATTGATTCTAGTTTATCTGAATTAAATAAAAAAGTAAATTTTAATGGTGAGTTTAAGGTGTTATCTGAAAACTTCAATAAAACTGCAATTGAAATAAAGGAAATTAAACAACAAATTTCAATTGCAATTGATGAAACAAGAAAGAGTAAAAAAAGTAGCACAAAATTAAAGCAAAATCTAAAACAAGAAATGGCACCAGTAATTGAACCAGAGGATAGGAAAAGTTTTTGGAGAAGGCTAATTAGAAGATAATATGGAAAAGAATAAAGATTTTTTTTGGCCAAGTTACGTTGACCTTCTTACAGCGTTATTTGCAGTTGTATTGGTATTGTTTGTTTTATCTTACTATAATTTTTCAACAAAAAAAAACGAACTTGAAAATGTTGTAAAAATAAAAGAACAAGAAGCAGCAATTTTAAATAAGGTTAAAGCAAATTTGAAACTTTTTGAAACAGATTCAGAAATTTTTTTATATGACACGGTTTACAATCGTATTCAAATCGCCTTTGAAATAAAGTTTAAAATGGGGTATCAATATTTCCAAATAACTCCCGATGATATCGAATCAGATTATAATCAAACGGCAAGCAAATTAGATATTCTTGGCAATAGGCTGGAAAGCATCATTTTACAATTTAAAAATCAAAAAATGACAGATTCTACGATGAAGGACATATCCTATTTGATGGTAATTTCTGGTAGTGCATCACGCTGGGGTATTGAGAATGAAAACTATATTTTAAGTTATAAAAGAGCTTTATCACTCTATAAATACTGGAAAAATTCATTAGGTATTGATTTTGATGCTTCAAATTTTCACGATATAATCGAACTTCAAATAGCAGGCATCGGAGCTGGTGGTGTCGGTAGATATAATACACCATTTAACCCTCAGAATCGCAAAGAAGAAGAGAAAAATCAAAGATTTATTATTTATATAACGCCAAAAATTGGGAAATAATGAATAAATATTGTTTTCTTATATTATTTCTATTTTTGTTATCATGTAGTTCTAACAACACTTTTACTGTTTCCAAAATATTAAATGGCAATACAATAGTTCTAAATAATGGTATCACTGTAAATCTTTTAAATGTTTCAAATAGCGAATCTAACATAAAAATACTCGAACATTATCTGAACGGTGCAATTTTATTATTCGATGAAAATAATGATGAAATTACTCAATTTTCGTCCGATAATATTTCTGCAATAATTTACAATTCTGACGGGGACTGTATCAATGAATTGCTTGTAGGAGTAAGTAAAATTGCCGTTAAGGATACCCCTATAATTAATGACAATACGGATGAAGAGAAAACAATTGTAAGTTTTGAACACGAAAACGGCATTTTAAAAATCCCCGTAATAATTAATGGGGTTGAATTATATTTTATATTTGACACAGGTGCTAGTTTGATAACAATTTCTAATCGAGAAGCATCTTTCTTATATAAAAACGGAAAATTGTTGGAAAAAGACCTTATTGGTAGAAGTCAATTTGTAGATGCAAATGGTGATATTTCTGAGGGAACGATTATTAACCTTTCAAGCGTAAGAATAGGTAATAGAGAATTACAGAATGTTCAGGCATGTGTCATAGAAGGCCAAAATGCACCATTACTTTTTGGCCAGTCAGCATTACAGAAATTTGGTAAAGTATCAATAGATTATGCTAAAAATGAAATATCATTTGAATAACAACCAACTGTATATTAGGATAGTTATAATTTGTTTTTTTATAACATTTTATTCTTGTGGTAATCGAAACAATACTTTCGGTAAAGGTGATTATATTTCAGGTATAGTGGTTTCAATAATTGACGGTGATACATATGATTTATTGCTCAAAGGAAATAGAAAAATTAGAGTAAGAATGGAAGGAATAGATGCTCCTGAAAAAGGAATGCCATTTTATAAAGTTTCAAAAAATTACCTTGCTCAATTATGCTTCAATAAAAAAGTTTCTATTGAAATTACAGGGAAAGATGGGCATGATAGATATCTTGGTTTTACATATTTGAATGATGGTTCTGAGCTCAGCCAAGAAATGATAAAAGCAGGTTTAGCCTGGCATTATAAAAAGTATAACTCTGATTCAACATTATCAAATCTTGAAATTGATGCAAAAAATTTAAAAAAGGGATTATGGGTTAATGAAAATCCAATGGCTCCTTGGACTAACAGAAGTCTTCATAGACAAGGCATTTCAACTAAAGATTCATTTAATATTGTGCAATGAAAACCCAACCCACAGTCGTAAGCACATTTGCAAGCCCACGCGAGCCAACGCTAAAACCAAAGGCTTGCAAAAGAGCTTCCGCCTCTCCAGCCCGCGTAACCGCCTTTCAGGTCGGTTTTAGGATTGCCCACGCTCAAAAAAACAAAATAAATTTGTGCTTCGCGGATAGGTTTGTACAGGCTGATAATGACAAAAGAATAAAAGCTAAATAAATGACAAACAGACGGATATGAATGAACTGTTTATTCCGGCC
>JACDJC010003151.1_pt1 | contig 12222 bp, 13 predicted proteins | sample 7454191 | NCBI WGS metagenome assembly JACDJC01 (sample SAMN14253291, study PRJNA609438) | sludge metagenome | isolation source: sludge after 25d culture with pyrite and EDTA | collected 2018-12-20
AGCAAAGGCCAGACACTGGTCCGGCCTTTCCGCAGGATGACGAAGATGTGGTGGTTGAGGTCAGTCAGTGCGATGACAGACCGGGGGCGCCGGTCTCCGGCTGGATTTCCGCCGCCATCATACCCTTCGAGCCGGGTCCGAAGCGGACCAGCACATACTGGCCGGGCCGAAGCTCGGTCATGCCGTAACGGCGCAGGGTTTCCATGTGAACGAAAATATCCGGCGTCCCCTCGCCGCAGGTGAGGAAGCCGAAGCCGCGAAGGCGGTTGAACCATTTCACCTGCGCCCGCTCCAGCCCGCTGGTGGGCGTGACGCTGACATGGGTCCGCGCCGGCAACATCTGCGCCGGATGAATGGCCGTCGACTCGTCCATCGAGACGACGCGGAAGGCCTGATAGCCCTTCTGCCGCTGGACGCATTCCACGACCAGACGCGCGCCCTCATAGGCGGTCTGATAACCGTCACGGCGCAGGACGGTGACGTGAAGCAGCACGTCGGCGGCGCCGTTATCGGGCACGATGAAGCCGTAACCTTTCGACGCATCGAACCATTTGATGACGCCGGAAATCTCGACGAGGTTGACCGCCGCGCCGTCAGCGGCGGCGAAAGGGTCCGTGGCCGAATTCCGCTCGACCGCGGAAGACAACTCGCTCGGGGCGAACCTGTCCGATCCCGCTCCCCCTGGCGAACCGCCTGCCTTCTTGGACTCAAAAGCGTCCGAACCCATGACCCCCGGACCTCAAACAAATCTGCCGTCAGTGTCGTGACCGCATACGTTAAGCAACGAACCCCGTTTCGCGCTCAGTCACCATGACGAATCAAAATGAACCAAGGCGAATCCTTGATTTAACGATAACACTCCGGAACAGGGCTGAAAGACAAAAAAGAAATCAGCGGCGACCTATAAACAGCCTTGAAGGATTACGAATCAATCAGGCGGGCCGTGATCCGTTCCACGTCTTCAATTACCGACGAACGGTCCCAGCGTTTCGCCGATATCGTGGCGGATGACGAGGTCAGCGACATCATCTTGATCCGTCGGCTCATTATTGATGATGACGAGCTTTGCGCCACAGTTCCGGGCCATCAGTGGAAAACCGGCGGCGGGCCACACCACGAGCGAGGAACCGATCGCGATGAACAGGTCGCAATGCTGTGCAAGTTCCGTCGCACGGCGCATTTCTTCCTCAGGCATGGCCTGACCGAACGAAATGGTCGCCGACTTCACCGGCTTATCGCATGACGTGCAGGATGGCGCGATGCCTTCCGGCTCGAAACGCTCCCTGACCCAGGCGATCTCGTAGCGCGCTCCGCATCCGATGCAGCGGGCATAGGTGGTGTTGCCGTGCAGTTCGACCACATGCTCGGCATCGAAACCCGAGGCCTGATGCAGATTGTCGATGTTCTGTGTGATGATCGCCGGGACTTTTCCCACCTTGTACAGCGACGCCAGCGCGCGATGCCCCCGGCCTGGACGCGCGGCGGCAAAACTCGGCTCCATGGCAAAACGCCGCCGCCAGGATTCATCTCGCGCTTCCTGACTGGCGACGAACTCGTCAAACGGGATCGGGCGGTTGCGGGTCCACAAACCTCCGGGCGAACGGAAATCGGGAATTCCGCTTTCGGTCGAGATGCCCGCGCCCGTAAAGGGCACGATGGCCCTGGCCTCGGCGATCATGTCGCCGAGCATGTCAATTCCGCTGCGAAGGTCAGGTGCAATCATGTGAAGCCTGATGATCGAATGGCGCGGGACTATACCCACACCGAACCGGGGCGCGAAGCCCCGGCTTGCATCATGACAGCTTTGACGATCAGCAGCCCGTGAACTTCGGTGAGGTGCCGTCCTGCCGGTTGCGCAGATAGGCCAGTCCGCAGACGGCCAGCCGCTGCGGATCGGTTTCGCCGGCTGATGACAGCGTGTCGATATAAGTGCAAAGACTTTCCCGCGCCTCGTTCAGCGCATCCTCGCTCAGATTGCGCATCATGCCAAAGGTATGAATAACGCGGTCAATCACCTCGTTCAAAAGCGCCTCCATGATCTCGACGTTGTAAAGGATAACGGCGACGCAGCAAAAAAGTTCCCGCGTCGGCAACCTGCCATCGGGGCTTCTTTGCTGCTATTGATCCCGCTGCCCGCCAACGAGACCCTGTCAGCAACGTCCGAAGAAGGAATAAGAAACATGCGTTACCTGCACACCATGCTGCGCGTCCGTAACCTCGATATCGCGCTGAAATTTTACAGCGATGCGCTCGGCCTCAAGGAAGTCCGCCGCACCGAGAGCGAGAAAGGCCGGTTCACGCTGGTTTTCCTCTGCGCCGACGAGGATCAAACCCTGCTCAAGCAAGTCAAGGGACGCGGCGCACCGCTGGTCGAACTGACCTACAACTGGGATGAAGAGACCTATGGCGAGGACCGCTACTTCGGTCACCTCGCCTACGAGGTCGACGATATCTATGCGACCTGCGAACGGCTGATGAAGCTCGGCATCACCATCAATCGTCCGCCGCGAGACGGCCAGATGGCCTTCATCCGCTCGCCCGATCTGCATTCCATCGAACTTCTGCAGAAGGTCGACGCGCTCGCGCCGAAAGAGCCGTGGACGTCGATGCCCAACACCGGTCACTGGTGATCGGACGACCGCGCTCCGCTCCAGGAACATTGTTCTGGCTTTGACGTTTCCATGTCCCTGAGGCTGATATGGAGGCGAAAAATGGGACGTGGAATTCTGTTGTGGCTGCTGGGCGTGCCGATCCCGGTCATCATCCTGTTGTGGCTGTTCTTCGGCCGCTAAATCGCAACATTATGAAAGCTCCCGCACAAGCGGGGCTTTCATCCGCGAGACACCCGCGCGGACTATGGCTTTCTGCAATCCGCGGCCGCTTCGACCAGCTTCAACAGCTTGTTGCCCGCCGCCTTGAGTATGCACATCTCGACCTGCTTGCCCGCAGGCACCGGCTTCGCACAGACGATCTGCGGATTGTCATCGTAGACGGCGGTCGAGAACTTGCAGTTCACCTGACACGAAGCGTCCGCATTGAGCGGGTTGGTGATGACCACACTCGCCGATTCACCGTCCGGCATGATCGTACAGATCACGGGCGCAGGTTCGGCATGCAAGGCGGCGGGGGCGATCCCGATCAGTGCCGCTGCGACGATCGCAAATTTGCCCCGCATAAGTCCGTCTCCACTTTCCTGAAAACAGGATATCAAGGCCGGGCGTCCGGCACGAGCCCTTGATGGCCCGCTGTACGGGATTGCCCGCGAACCGGATCGCACAGTTGCAAACCTCCGCGATCTCTGTTGGAAATCAGGACTCACACGAGGTGCTCGGGGCGGTTACCTTGCAAAACATCCTCAATGCGTTCCTGCTGGTCTATGCGGCGTTGTTTCCTATCGTCAACCCGATCGGACTGGCTCCGCTGTTTCTGCGTCTGACGCGCGACCGCAGCACCGCCGAACGCAGCGCGCTCGCATTGAGCGTTGCGCGCAACAGCTTCTTTCTTCTGCTCGGCTCGCTGTTCATCGGCTCGCACGTTCTCGAATTTTTCGGCATCACGCTGCCGGTCGTTCGGGTCGCGGGCGGCCTGGTGGTGGCGGCGTTCGGCTGGCAATTGCTTCACGCACCGGAAGTACCAGATGCAAGCCATGCGAAGGTCGAACCGAGCGGCCCGGCCGTCGATGCGTTCTATCCCCTCACCATGCCGCTGACCGTCGGTCCCGGCTCGATGTCCGTGGCCATGACTCTCGGCAGTCAGCGCCCGACGCCTTCGGGCGATCTTGCGCAATTGGCGATCCTTGGCGGCGCGGCTATCGCCGGGCTTGCCGCCATCGCTTTGACGATTTTCGTCAGCTACCGCTTTGCAGACCGGATCATCGCCTTTCTCGGCACACGCGGGACCGATGTGGTGATGCGGCTTTCTGCCTTTATCCTGTTTTGCATCGGCATCCAGATCGTCTGGAACGGATGCAGCGTGCTGTTCGGCAAGACCGTTTGAACGTTCAGAACTCGGCGCGCCTCACAACCTTGTGCAGCGCAACAATCCGAAATCCTTCTCCAAGCGACTGTTTTTGTGGATACTTTTGATTAGGCATGAGTTCCCATCCACCGAACGGCGCATTGAACAGGACGGTATTTTTCGCTAGGTATTTTCGCATGCGGGCCTGAATGGCCGCGTCGCCAGGGTTCGCGTCTTGATGTTCAATCCCTTGCCCAGCCGAGAAACGGCTTCGATGTTCGTCGTCACGCGCGCATTCGCGCTTGGCCTGTCCGTGCTGGCCGCCTGCACAACAGCGGCGCGCGCCGAACAAGCCACCAGCACATCTGCCCTGACCGACGATCTGAACAGCGTTTTCAAGACCCAGCCCTGCGTTCAATCGAAATCGCTCGCGCAGTTCGATGCGCCTGTCGCGCGTGTCGCCAAGCGACTGGATGCGCATGAACCCGTGACGATTGTCGCCGTCGGTTCGTCTTCCACCGGCGGATCGGGCGCCAGTTCACCCGCGTTTGCCTATCCCAGCCGCCTCGAGCGTGAGCTGCGCCAGCGGTTTCCGGAATCCCCGATCACCGTCATCAATCAGGGCGTGAACGGCGAAGACACCGCCTCGATGATGGCGCGCATGGAGGCCGTTCTCGCGCCCAGCCCGGATCTCGTGATCTGGCAACTCGGCACCAACACCCTGCTCCGCGATGGCAACATTCCGGAGACCGGCACCCTGCTGCAGGCCGGCATCAACAGGATCAAGAAGACCGGCGCGGATGTGCTGCTGATCGACCCGCAGTTCGCGCCGCGCGTGAACGCCAAGCCCGCCGTCAGCGAAATGGTCGGGCTGATCGCCTATGTCGCCAAGCAGACCCATGTGCCGGTGTTCCGGCGCTACGTCGCGATGCGTCACTGGCACGAAGATCAGGCCATCGCCTTCGACCGCTTCATCACCGCGGACGGCCTGCACATGAACGACTGGGGCTATTCCTGCCTCGCGCGTTTGCTGGCGGATAACATCACAGCCACGGTCGCCCGCTCGCGTACCGTCGCCGGCGCAAGGCCCTTCCAGTAAAAGCCTTCCAGTAAAACGCATTCGCAAGAGTGCTGTTTCTCGCGCGTTGTGATAGTATTCGCTTTGCGAATGCCGCATATCCCATGCAGCGACTGAGCCTTCGGGATTCAGACTATGGGACCTGCATGACGCATTCACACACCGCCCACGATCATGCCGATCATCGACACGACCACGCGCATGACCACTCTCTTGGTCATTCTCATGGCCATTCTCATGGGCCCGGCGGCCACTCGCATGCGCCCGCGAATTTCGGAATGGCGTTCGCCGTCGGCATCACGCTCAATACGATCTTCATTATCGTCGAAGCGATCTATGGCTACACCAGCAACTCCACGGCCCTGATCGCGGATGCCGGGCACAACCTGTCCGATGTGCTCGGCCTGATTGTGGCATGGATCGCGGTGATCCTCGCAAAGCGCCCGCCCTCGGAGCGCTACACTTACGGACTGCGCGGCTCCTCCATCCTGGCCGCGCTGTTCAACGCCGTGTTCCTGCTGATCGCCGTCGGCGCCATCGGCTGGCAGGCGATCCTGCGGTTGTTCAATCCGGAGCCTGTCGCCGAAGTGACGGTCATGGCTGTCGCGGCCATCGGCATCGTCATCAACGGCTTTACCGCCTGGCTGTTCGCTTCGGGCCGCAAGAGCGATCTCAACATCCAGGGCGCGTATCTTCACATGGCCGCCGACGCAGCGGTGTCCGCCGGCGTCGTCATCGCCGCGCTGGTCATCATGTATACCGGCTGGCTGTGGCTCGATGCCGTCACCAGTCTGGCGATTGTCGCCGTGATCGTGTGGGGCACATGGGGGTTGCTACGCGATTCCACAGCGATGTCACTCGGCGCGGTCCCATCCAATATTGATCCCGCGGAGGTTCGGCGTTACCTCGAACAGCGGCCCGGGGTGACGCAGGTCTGCGATCTTCACATCTGGCCCATGAGCACAACCGAAGTGGCGCTGACCTGCCATCTGGTGATGCCAGCCGGCCATCCCGGCGACATGTTCCTCGTCGAGGCGTCTCATCACCTGAACGACGAATACAGGATCAAGCATACGACCATCCAGATCGTCACCAGCGCCGTCACGGCATGCGCATTGGCATCCGAAACGGCCGTCTGACCGGCCTTGAAAAGGCCTGACAGGGACTTTACTGATAGATCATGACTCGCAGTCCTCAGATCGGTGCAACGCTGGGAAACGGAAGGCAGCGCCGCCTGTCGCTTGTCGCCGCGCTGGTCTTTGGTTTGCTGGCGTCGCTGTTTCATTGCACGAGCGAGTTCAGCGCAACCGATCTCGGCATGGCGGGCACCGACGCGACCGTTGTGGCCATGGATTTCGATCGCACGACGCCTCCCGATACACCGGATCACAAGCTGCCCGCGCATTGCGGTCATTGCCTGAACCATGTGACGGCGCAGCCCGCGTTTGCGGTTCAGATGCCGGCTGACTTCGATCACCGGGCCCCTCTGGCCGGGCGCGAGCAAGTGCTTGCGTCGCTGACCCGCCTGCCGCTTTTCAAACCACCCCGCGCATAGATCCCGAAGGCCGCAAGGCCTGTTTGCCTGTCCGCAGCCAGGTGGCCGCGCGACAGCACGCCTGCAATCGTTTTGCAGGCTTCGCACCGCATTGAATTGACGATGCATCAGAGCTCGCGGGATTTGAGCAATGACCAGACTTCCTTTCCGTGTCGTACTTGGCGCGCTTTACGCCATTGCGACCTTGTTTTTTACAGCCGCACGCGCACATGAAACTCCTCCGGCGCAAAAGCAGTCCGCATCCCAGAGCGACGGCGGCATCCGGCTGACCGAACGCCAGATCACCGCAGGAAACTTCGCGATCAGCGAAGCAGCCCCCGGTATACTCACCAAGCGCATCGCGGTGCCGGGAACAATTGTTCCCAGCGGCGAGCGCATCGCCAAGGTGTCTGTCCGTTTGCTTGGTGCCGTTGCGGAACTGCGCAAGCGCCTCGGCGACACCGTGCGCGAGGGCGAGGTTCTCGCCATTATCGAAAGCCGTGAGGTCGCCGATGCCAAGAGCCAATATCTTGCCGCGCGCGTCGCGTTCGATTTGCAGGAAACGCTGTTCAACCGCTCGAAAAGCCTGTTCGAGTCGAAGGTCAGCAGCGAGAATGACTACCTGCGCGCCAGAACCGCGTTCGAGGACATCCGGATCAAGTATGATGTCGCGCGACAGAAACTGTTCGCGCTCGGATTGACCAACGACCAGATCGTCGCGCTGCCGCAGCAGCCGGTCGAAAGCCTGCGGCTTCAGGAACTGCGCGCGCCGATGAGCGGACGGATCGCCGACCGCCGCGTCGATCTCGGATCGCTGGTCGGGCGCGAGGGGCAGGAAAGCGAGCTGTTCACCATCGTCGATTCAAGCACGGTGTGGGCCGAGTTGGCGCTTTCGGTGACCGATCTGGCTGTGGTCCGCGAAGGTTTGCAGATCAGCATTGAGGCGGCGAGTGCAGGCCCCCTGCCTGCAACAATCATGTTCGTCAGTCCATTGCTGGATAAAGACACGCGGCTCGCGCGCGTTGTCGCCTCCGTGGACAACCCCGCTGACATGCTTCGTCCCGGGATGTTCGTCACCGCGCACATTCCCTCGCAGCAGGTCAAGGCCGACGTGATCGTGCCGAAAGCCGCCGTGCAGAACATCGACGGCCGGAACGCCGTATTCGTCAGGACGACAGACGGTTTCATGCCGCGCAAGATCGTCACCGGCGGCGAGGACAGCAAATCCTTCGAGGTGACATCCGGCCTGTCGCCGGGCGAGCAGATCGCAACCGCCAACACCTTCGTCCTCAAGGCCGATCTTGGCCGTGACGAAACACAACACGCACATTAGGCGGCAGGGCAAATGATCAGTCGTATTCTCGATCTTTCGATCCGGCATCGCTGGCTTGTGGTACTTCTCAGTCTCGGTCTTGTTGCGCTCGGTGCGTGGTCGCTCGCCCGCCTTCCTGTGGACGCGGTGCCTGACATCACCAACAAGCAGGTGCAAATCAACACCACGGCACCAGCCCTGTCGCCGGTTGAAATCGAAAAGCAGGTCACGTTCCGCATCGAAACGGCGCTTGCCGGAATTACCGGGCTGCAAACCACGCGTTCGTTGTCGCGCAACGGCTTTTCACAGGTCACCGCGATCTTCAGCGAAAACACCGATATCTACTTCGCCCGCCAGCAGATCGGTGAGCGGCTGACCGACGTCCGCGCCAGCCTGCCGCCCGGCGCCGAGCCGCGGCTAGGCCCGATCTCGACCGGCCTTGGCGAAATCTACATGTGGACGGTGTCGCTCGATCCGCAGTTCAGCAGCGGCACATCCGGCTGGCAGAAGGACGGCTCATTCCGGAGCACGGAGGGCGATGTCCTCAGAACCGATATCGAACGCGGCGCCTATCTGCGCACGGTGCAGGACTGGATCATCCGCCCGCAGATCAAAAACGTCCCCGGCGTCGCCGGCGTCGATTCCATCGGGGGATACATCAAGCAGTATCAGGTGAAGCCGGACCCGGCGAAGCTGATATCCCTCGGCCTGTCGTTCGGCGACGTGGTACGCGCCATTGAAACCAACAATATCAGCCGCGGCGCCAGCACCATCGACCGCAATGGCGAAGGCATCGCCGTCCGTACCGGCGGACGTCTGGAGAAGCTCGCCGATATCGGAGACGTGACTGTTATTACGCGCGGCGCGGTCCCGGTCCGGGTCCGGGATATCGCCGAAGTCTCCATCGGCGGTGAAATTCGCACCGGCAGCGCAAGCCGCGACGGGCGTGAGGTGGTTGTCGGCACCGCCCTGATGCTGATCGGGAGCAACAGCCGGACGGTCTCCGCGGCCGTCGATGCGAGAATGGCGGATATCCGCCGCTCGCTTCCGCCGGGCGTCACTATCGAAACCGTGCTCAACCGGACGCAACTGGTCGATGCCACAGTGAATACGGTGACGAAAAATCTCGCTGAGGGCGCCCTGCTCGTTATCGCCGTGCTGTTTCTGCTGCTTGGCAATGTCCGCGCGGCCTTCATCGCCGCACTGGTCATTCCGCTGGCCATGCTGATGACGGCAGCCGGCATGCTGCAGGGACGGATCAGCGCCAACCTCATGAGTCTCGGCGCGCTCGATTTCGGCCTGATCGTTGATGGCGCGGTGATCATCACCGAGAATGCGCTGCGCCATCTGGCGGAAAAGCAGACCGGGACCGGACGGCAGTTGTCCCTGCAGGAACGTCTTGTAACGGTGAAGCAGTCTGCCGAGGAAATGATCGGCCCGAGCGTCTACGGTCAGGCGATCATCATTCTGGTGTATGTTCCGCTGCTGACATTCAGCGGGGTCGAAGGCAAGATGTTCGAGCCGATGGCGCTGACCGTCATCCTTGCGCTGGTGTCGGCCTTCGTGCTGTCTCTTACTTTCGTGCCGGCGATGATTGCCATTGCGATCACCGGCCGGGTGACTGAAACCGACAACCGCGCCGTGCGCAGCCTCAAGACATGGTACGCGCCCCTGCTCCGGCGAACCATCGCGCGCCCGGCCATTGCCATCGCCATGGGGTTTGTCCTTTTTGCCGGTGCATTGCTGCTGTTCTTACGCCTCGGTCAGGAGTTCATCCCGACGCTGGACGAGAAGAACATCGCCATGCACGCCTTGCGGATTCCCAGCACCAGCCTGAACCAGTCACAGGCAATGCAGCTCAAGATCGAAGAAGCAATCATCGCCTTTCCGCAGGTCGCCCATGTCTATTCCAAGACGGGCACGGCCGAAGTCGCGTCCGATCCGATGCCGCCCAGCGCTTCGGACACCTTCATCATCCTCAAGCCGCAGGATCAGTGGCCCGATCCAAAGCTGACCAAAGCCGCGCTGCTCGACCGGATCGCGGACGCGATGCGCGAATTGCCGGGCAACGCCTATGAATTCACCCAGCCGATCCAGATGCGTTTTAATGAGCTTCTAGCTGGCGTGCGCGGTGACCTTGCCGTCAAGGTTTTCGGCGACGAGTTCGAGCCGTTGCTGCGCAGCGCCGGGCAGATCGCCGCGATCCTGAGGAAGACCAAGGGTGCGATGGACGTTCGCATCGAGCAGGCCAGCGGCCTCTCCGTGCTGGACATCACCATCAACAAGACAGAAATCGCGCGGCGTGGTCTCACGCTCTCCACCGTGCAGGATGTGATCGGCACGGCCATCGGCGGACGATCCGCCGGTGTCGTATTCGAGGGCGACCGCAGTTTCGAGATCGTTGTCCGCTTGCCGGAGGATATCCGGAGCGATCTCGATGCGCTCAAGAATCTGCCGGTGTCATTGCCGGTGGTGGGGCCGACTCCATTGACGGTGCCGCTCGGCGAACTGGCCACGTTCAGGATCAGCTACGGGCCGAACCAGATCAGCCGCGAGAACGGCAAACGCCGCGTTGTGATCACCGCCAATGTGCGGGATCGGGATATTGCCTCCGTCGTGAACGATGCCCGCGCCCAGATCGAGGCGAGCGTGACGCTACCGCCCGGCTATTGGATGACATGGGGCGGCCAGTTCGAGAACCTCGCAGCGGCGCGTGAGAAACTGTTGATCGTGGTTCCTGCGTGCTTCGTCCTGATCTTCCTGCTGTTGATGGGCGCGCTCGGCTCCGCGCGGGACGCGGCACTCGTGTTCAGCGCGATTCCGCTGGCACTGACCGGGGGCGTTGTCGCGCTGTGGCTCCGCGGCATGCCGTTTTCGGTCTCCGCAGCGGTCGGCTTCATCGCGCTGTCCGGCGTCGCCGTGCTCAATGGCCTGGTGATGCTGACCTACATCAAGCAGCTCATCGCGAAAGGGCATGACAAGATGGAGGCCATCTTCACCGGCGCCCTCACCCGGCTGCGGCCTGTCGCCATGACGGCGCTGGTCGCCTCGCTTGGTTTTGTGCCGATGGCGCTGGCGACAGGTACTGGTGCGGAGGTTCAGAGGCCGATTGCAACGGTGGTGATCGGCGGGCTGATCAGCGCGACGCTGCTGACGCTGTTTGTGCTACCTGCGCTTTACGCATGGTTCGGTCTTGTTCCAGCCGTTGAAACGACGACGGAACAGCGGGCGAACCCCGAACCCTTGCGTGGATGAAACTATCAGGCTGCGCCGAGATACGCGGCCTTCACCTTCGGATCGGACAGCAGGGTCGTGCCCGCGCCTTCAAGCGCGACCTTGCCGGTCTCCAGCACATAACCGCGATCCGCGATCTCGAGCGCGGCGCTGGCGTTCTGCTCGACCAGCAGGACGGTCACGCCACTGGTTCGCAACGAGACGATGGCCGCCAGAATCTGATCGACCAGTGTCGGCGACAGGCCGAGCGATGGCTCATCCAGAAGAAGCAGCTTCGGCTTGCCCATCAGCGCGCGGCCGATGGCAAGCATCTGCTGCTGGCCGCCGGACAATCCGCCCGCGAGCTGATTCCGCTTTTCGGCCAGAATGGGAAACATCTCGAACACGCGGTCGCGGTCGTGCTCGATCTCCTTGTCGCGGCGCATGTAGGCTCCGAGACGCAGGTTATCCTCGACAGTCAACGGCCCAAACACCTGCCGCCCCTCCGGCGACTGGGTCATCCCCCGCTGAACACGCTTATGAGGCGGTAGCCGGTCGATACGCTCACCGAGGAACGTGATCTCGCCTGCCGTGATCGGCTGCACGCCGGACAGCGCCCGCAGCAACGTGGTCTTGCCCGCGCCGTTCGATCCGATCAGCGCGACGACCTCGCCGGCGCGAACGGCGAGATTGACGCCGTGCAGCACCTCGATGCGCCCATAGGCGCTGCGAAGATTGACAACCTCAAGCACGGGCCGCCTCCTTCGCACCATGCTTGCCGAGATAGGCTTCCAGCACGGCGGGATTGTCACGCACCTCGCGCGGACGGCCTTCCGCAATCGGCTTGCCGCGATTGAGAACAAGGATGTGATCGGAGATTTTCATCACCAGCTTCATGTCGTGCTCGACCAGAACGACAGCGATACCCCTGGCGGCAACACGGCGAATCAATTCGTCAATTTCTTCGGTCTCGACCGGATTGCATCCGGCAGCAGGCTCATCGAGCAGCAAGACGCGCGGCTCGGCGGCGAGCGCGCGCGCGATCTCAAGCCGCTTGCAGGCGCCGTAGGACAGCGAGCCTGCGGACACATCCGCGCTGCTCTTGAGGCCGACATCATCGAGCAGCGC
>JACDJC010003154.1_pt1 | contig 12213 bp, 13 predicted proteins | sample 7454191 | NCBI WGS metagenome assembly JACDJC01 (sample SAMN14253291, study PRJNA609438) | sludge metagenome | isolation source: sludge after 25d culture with pyrite and EDTA | collected 2018-12-20
AGCTTCTATCCCCGCTGGGCCTACGATCAATATCGTACGTTGCTGGCCGGGGTGGCCGGCGTGGAGGGGTGGCGCTACCTGGACTTGTGGGACGCCATACCGCCGGAGGAGTTTACCGACACACCGGTACACCTGACCCCAGAAGGGATGCAGCAATTGGCTTACATCATCGCCCGCGAACTGGCCCTGACACGCTAAGGAGAACACCTTTATGTGCCGCAACATCGTTCAACTACGCCAGCCCGACCGCCCGCCAAGCGACGAAGAGATCGCCCTGGCCGCTCTCCAGTTCGTTCGCAAGGTCAGCGGCTATCGCAAGCCGTCGCGGGCCAACCAGCCGGCTTTCGACGCGGCCGTGGCCGAAGTGGCCGCGGCAACGCGCCGGCTGTTCGATTCGTTAGGACAACCCATGAATGAGGTCTAACCGTTAGGGGCGTTCTGTAGCCGCGGGCACCCAGCCCGCCACCCGCGTCCCCTGCCCGGCGGCCGACTCAAACTCGAACGCGCCACCAACCGCCTCCAACCGGGCGCGCATCGATTGCATGCCAAAACTACCCTGTTCCATTGCCTGCCGCCTCGCCGTCGGCGTCGAGCCGACTCCATTATCGACAACTGCAAATGTCACACGGCCATTCGTGCGCGCCGCGGTCACATGCACTTCACTTGCTTCAGCGTGGGCTACGGTGTTATCGAGAGCTTGCTGAATGACCCGGTAGAGTGCGTGGCGCGTGCCGGCGGTGGTCGCCTCGTCCAGGTCGTCGGCCAGCGACAGGCGCACGGCCACCCCGGTCTGGCGCGTCATGTGCGCCGACAGCATCTCCAGTGGCTTGACAAGGCTAGTCTCCAACTGGTTGGGGGCCAGATTGGCGCGAATTTCGCGCAGGACCCCGGCTGCGTCGCCCACGTCGGCGATGCAGCGGTCGAGCAGGGCCGCCGCGCCGGCCCGGTCGCGCGCCATCATGTCACGGCTGACCGTGAGGTAGAACGGCAGCCGCCCCAATAACTGCTGGATCGTGTCGTGCAATTCCCCGGCCAGCCGGTAGCGCTCTCGTTCCTGGGCCTCGGCCACACGCTCCGGCACGCGTCGCAGCTCTTCCACCTGTGACGCGGCCAGCATGAAAAGGGTCGTCTGCTGCCCCACCAGTTCGGCAATGGCCAGGTCGCGCTCGTCGAAGATTTCCTCGTCCCAGCGCCGCCCCAAACCCAGCAGGCCGATCGGTTGTCCCTCGGCCACCAATGGCACGACGACTTCAATCTCCCCTGCCATCATGGCGTGGCGCAACCAGAGAGGTGTATCAGACCAGGCTGCGTGCAACGGCCGCGCCAGGGCTAATTGGCCATCCGACGAATAAATTCGCGCCGGCAGGCTGGGGCTGTCGCTGCCCGCGGCGGCGGCCAATTCCAGCACACCCGCGCCGGGCGGCCAGAGCCAGATGCCCGCCCGCTCCAATTCCAACTCATCGACCAGCGCCTGAGCGATAGTCGCCGGTAGCGCGCGCATGTCGTGGCCGCCCATGACCCGGCCGCCATATGCCCGCGCCGACTCATAATTGCGGTCATCACGGTGCAGAAAGCGGCCGAACCAGCCGCGCCAATCTGCCTGGCGGCTCCAAAAGACGCTGCCAATGAGGATAAAGGTAAACATGACTACGAATGGTGGCCGCAGTGTCGCCGCCAGCTCGGGCGGCACCGTAGCCAGCCAGACGGCCGTGCCCACCGCCGCCAGCATGGCGCTGATCGCCAGAGCAATCAGGAAGATGAACAGCTTCGATGGACTTTGGAAGGTCTGGTAGCGCACAATGGCAATCGCGAAAGCGATGGGCACGGCCAGCAGCAGGTAGCGCAGGTCAATCCCCAGAGCGAAGGCGCTGCGCACCTCTAACCAACCGGGCACAATGGGCGCGAGAACAACCAGGATGGGCGGCATGGATATGGCCAGCCCAGCCAGCACAATACGCACAATGCGCCGTTCGCGCCGCGATACCGTGCGCCAGCGCACCAACGACCAGATCAGGCGCACGAAGAGGGCGATAATCCCCACCAGCAACAGGTAGAGCATCGTCTGAAAGGCAAGGGTTTCGACTGCAAAGCGCGGCCCATCGGGTATGCGGGCCACCCAGGGTAAACGGCTATATGCCAGAATCAGCCCACTGAGCAGGCCCAGGGCATAGAAAATCGGCAGCACGAGTCGCGGTTGGCGCCGCAACGGGACGGGAAAGAGAAAAACAAGATGCAACAGCAGCGGCCCAATGAGGCCGGCGGCGATCATGTGGGCCGCCTTGGGCAAGTTCACCAACAATAGGTCATCGCCGAAGATGGACGTGATCGCCGTCAGCCGGTGCAGGGCCACCAGCGAGGCCACCGTGGCAAATACCCGATTGGTGGTCGAGTCAGGCCGGGCGCGCAACACAATGGCCGCCAGCAGCCACGTCACCAGCCCCACCAGCAACTCCGGCAGCTTCGCGTCCAGGAATTCGCCCGGCGAAAAACGAGAGAGGGGCAGGTCTATGAAAAAGGGCTGGGCAACGTCCAGGCGACGGATCTCCAGCCGCGCCGGCTGTCCGGCGTCGTAAGAGCGGGTCGTTTCTTGTCGCGCGTAGGGCACGTAGGGTAAGCCATTGATAGTCAGGACGTTATCGCCGTTCTGCAACGTATCGTTGGCCATGGGGGCCCACCACGCCGGCGTCTCGTGGGCGATCTCGGCCCACGTCTCGCCGATTAAGGAGTAGGTCAAGACACGTGGAAAGGGATGGCCGATCTCCAACAGGGTGGTAAAGGTTCCCAGCAGGCCGAAAAATGCGGCGGCGATCATGATGACCCCTGCCGGGTTGCGCAGCCAGTGGGGAATCAACAAGGCGTGCGACTGGACGGCCGGTGTGGTCGCCGGGACCGAATCGGGTGGAGTCGTTTGTTCGCGCGGCCAGGCTGGTGACGTCACAAGATCTCTCCAGACCTGAAAGTTGGATGGCCACGAGAAGATCAGCGTAAAGGCTCGTGTGGCCGCCCACCTGTCCAGTCCTATTCAGTTTAGTTTGCTTGCACAAGCGACCAAGACCCCTATAGTATAGAGGCGACCACCCGGCAGGACAAGGAGCCTTATGGACGAATCAACTGTGCGCGAAGAGCTACGTGCCTTCATCACCCGCGAACTCATTCGCGATGCCGCTTATCCCCTGGCCGACGATGAAAGGATTATCACCAGCGGCATGATGGACTCTTTTGCCCTGGCCCGCCTCGGAGTCTTCGTGGAGCAGGCTTTCGACGTCTACATCCCAGACCCTGATCTGACCGTGGCCATGATGGACACCCTGGACCAGATCGTCGCCCGGGTGTTGCGAGGTTGAAGCACACAGCCCGCGGCGGAGGACGCTGGGATGCCCTGGAATTGTAAGGCTTGCGTCTTAGCGGGGATAGTTGCTTTATGTTAAGCAGAGTCACCCGCAACCAGTTCGCCACTCTGCTGGACGCCGTGACGCTGACCACGGCCGACGACCGTCCGGCCATCATCTACGTCGCCGTCGGGCGCGAGCCGGTCATCATCAGCCGCCGCGCCTTCGCCCAGGTCGTTCGTGCCGTAGCCGCCCGGCTGGGCGCGCTGGGGATTCAGCCGGGGGAGCTACTGGTGATCGCCCACACGCAAAACCTGGAAAGCATCTACGCCTTCTGGGGCGCGATGCTGGCCGGGGCCGTGCCGTCGATGTTCCCCACGCTGACGGAGAAGCTTGACCCCGGCGTCTACATGAACAGTTTGACCGAGCTAGCACGCCTTTCAGACGTGGCCGCCGTGCTGACGACGAATGATTTCGCGCCGGCGCTGCGGGGGGTGCTGGCGTGCCCGGTGTACGCGTCGGCGGATTTGGCCGGCGACATACAACAGACGGCCGACAACTTAGGAGAGACGACAGCGCATAGGCGACGGTCGCCTTCCGATATTGCCTTCCTGCAACACAGCAGCGGCACGACCGGGCTGCAAAAGGGTGTCGCCCTGAGCCACGCAGCCGTGCTCAACCAGTTAGCCGCCTATAGCGACGCGATAGGGCTGGGGGAAGAGGACGTGATCGTAAGCTGGCTGCCTTTGTACCACGACATGGGCCTCATTGCCGGGTTCCTGCTCCCCCTCATCCAGGGTGTGCCCCTGGTACTCATGTCCCCCTTCGACTGGGTGGCCCATCCAGCCCTGCTCTTGCGGGCGATTCACGACCACGGCGGCACGCTTTGCTGGCTGCCCAACTTCGCCTACAACCACTGCGCTCGCGCCATTCGCCGCCGCGACAGCGAGGGGTTGTCGCTGGCGACCCTGCGCCTGTTCGTCAACTGTTCCGAGCCGGTGCGCCACGACAGCCACCAGCTATTCCTGGAGCGCTTCGCCGCCAATGGCGCGCGGCCGGAAATGCTGGCGGTCAGCTACGCGATGGCCGAGAACACATTTGCGGTGACACAGGCGCCGCCCGGCCAGGCGCCTGTGATCGATTGGATTGATGGATCAGCCCTAGATTCTTTTGGCTATGCGAATGCCTGCAATCCCGAATCCTCCACCGCGCGCCCCCTTGTCGCCTGTGGGCCGCCAATTCCCGGTACAGAACTACGCGTGCTAGGCGATGACGGCCGCCCCCTGCCCGACCGCCGCGTGGGCGAAATCGCCATACGCTCGAACTGCCTGCTCACCGGCTACTACCGGCGACCCGACTTGCACCCTTTCGACAATGAAGGCTGGTATATGACCGGCGACATGGGCTATCTGGCTGAGGGGCAGCTCTTCGTCGTCGGCCGCCGCAAAGATTTAATCATCAATGCCGGGAAGAATATTTACCCGGCCGACATTGAAGCTGTGGTGTATGACGTGCCGGGCGTGAAGGCCGGCCGGGCCGTGGCCTTTGGCGTGACCGATGCGGCTGAGGGCACGGAACTCCTGGCCGTGGTGGCCGAGACCACAGTCACCGACGCCGCCGAGCGCCGCGCCATCGAGCGGGCTATCCGCTATGAGGTCGCCCGCTGCACGATGGTGACGGTCAGCTATGTCCATCTCGTCGAGCCGAAATGGCTGCTGAAGACCTCCAGCGGCAAGATTGCCCGCGCGGCTAACCGGGAAAAGTGGCGGCTGGAAGTCAGTTAGGCTGCCTTCATCACTGCTTTCGCCGCTCGCTGGCCGGAAATAACCGCCCCCTCCATGCTGCAGAAAAGGGGCTGCTTGGTATAGTCGCCGGCCAGTGTCAGACCGGGCACGGGTGTGGCCTGCGACGGCCGCAACCGCTCGCTACCCGGGGCTAACAGGTAGAAGTCCTCCGGGTGGCTCACCACCCGGTAGCGCGTGATCTTGTCCTCGATGTCCAGCTCGAGCCGTTTGGCGTCGGCCAGCACCGCAGCAAGGATCTCCTCCGGCGACTTATCGACGTATACCTCCGGCTTGGCCAGGTCGATGGTCAGGCGGCCGGGCACGTGACGGAAAGTGGAGCGGCTCTGCTCGGCATAGGACGCCAGCAGCGTTTTGGGACTAAAGACGGTGTGATCTTTTGGCAGCGCCGGCTCGGTCAGTTCGATTTGCAGCGTGACGGCGGGCATCGTTGCCAGACTGAGCATCTTGTGGAAGGCAGGATGATCGCCCAATCCATCGCGGATGAGATGCTGGGCCGGGGCCAGAGAGGTGGCCAGCACGACGTGGTTGGCCTCGATGCGCTCGCCGGCGACCACAACGCCACGCACCCGGCCATCCTCGACAATAAGGCGTTCCACCTCAGCCTCGGTGCGCACGGTGGCGCCCTTGCCTTTCAGTGCCTCGGCGATAGGCCCGCACATGACTTCGGTCATGCCGCCGCTAAAGGCGCCGACGCGAATGGTGTGCGGCCGTTTGATGCCGGGCACCAGCAGCCCCATCAATACCATGGCCGAGTAGCGCTCCGGCGGCAGAAAGAAAATCCCTTCGGTAACGGGTATGAGCAGATTGGTGATCGCCTCTTCGGGCACGCCGCGTTTCTTGGCGTAATCGTAAACCGTATTGTTGTCCAGGGCCGTGCGGCTAACAGCGTAATCGACCAGTCCGGCAGCGAAGAAGTAAGTCAGGGCTGCCTTATCCCCCGGCGACATGAGGTCAAAGTTGCCCAACAGGCCGGTAATGGTCTCCACCGGGTTATGGAGCGGAGCCAGGCCCAGCACGCCCCGCGGCCCGCCGTCAGGCAGGCGAATCTGCAACTCGTCTTCCCATATGACGGCGTCGTCCGGGTTCAGCCCGGCCTTCTTGAATAGCGCCGGTAAGGCCTTATAGAAGCCGAGCCAACGGTGCAGCCCGGATTCGACGTGCATTCCGTCGGCCCACCAGTCGGCGCAGCGGCCGCCTACGATCTTGTGCCGTTCCAACAGCGTAACCCGCCGCCCCTTAAGGGCCAGCTCCATTCCCGTGCTCAACCCGGCCAGGCCGGAACCGATGATCACAACGTCTTCCATGTTGTCACTCCTTGCGATTGAGCTTGGCCTGTTACCTGCGGCAAACGGGCAAAGCACACCAGGGCGTCATGCGCCTGGCTGCTGACAGTATAATGTGTTCTGGCATGGCGCGTGATGGGGGATAACCCGACCAGCAATAGCCAATTTCCCCTATTCGCAGCAAGATTTAGCCGAAACCCGCCTGCCCACCCTGGCGGCGAACTTTTTCGCCGAGCAGGTGCAGCTCGTCCTGGTAAACGCGCCGCAGCAACGCCGGGCTGATCCACCGCTCGATGAGGCCGCGCAACCCGCCGGCCGCCCGCACGTCGGTGGCAATGGTCACGCGGGTGCGGCCGTCGTCCAGTGGATCCAGGGTAAAGCGGGAGATCGTACCGGCGGCGGCGTCCTCCTCTACCAGTACCCGGCCAGGAACCGGCTCCGTGACCGTCAGCCGAAAGGACTGCCGGTTGCCCATGATCTCCATGACAACACGCACCACCGTGCCCGCACCCTGGCCTCCCTCTTCAACGACAAGCTCCTTGAAGTATTGCGGCGGCAGGATAGACGGGTGACCGTGGTGGTAATCGGATATGAGGGCGTAGATTACTTCCACCGGGGCATCGATAATTTCCGTCACCGCTACGTGGTATTGACCCATATCTCATACCTCCTGCTTCACCAACGGAAACGACGATTCTCAGTAGACAGTTGACGGCTGCGGGGGCGCAGCCGTCCTCTCCATGGTCAGGCCGCGAATCGCTCCGACAACCGCGCCCGTAGTGTAACGCAAGAGCCGGCACAACAAAAAACGGCCATCCTTGCGGATGGCCGTTTAAGCCTACACATACTAAAGCGTCATACAGACGCGGGTTGTTTTACCAGTTATTACGGCTACGATCGCTCTTGCCGTAGTCGTTGCGCCGACCACCGCTGCCGCCGGTGTTGCCACCGCCGCTGCGATAGCCGCCGGAGCCGCCACTGCGGTAGCCGCCACCGGAGCCGCCGGAGCGCTCTTCTTTCGGGCGGGCTTCATTGACGTTCAGCTCACGCCCGTCAATTTCCTTGCCGTTCAGAGCCTTGATGGCCGCATTAGCCGCCGAGTCTTCCATTTCAACGAAGGCGAAGCCGCGGAAACGGCCTGTGTCGCGATCGTTGATCATCGCCAGGGATTGAATGTCGCCAAACTCAGCAAACAGATCACGAACCTGATCCTCGGTGGCGGCGAACGACAAATTACCTACATAAATCTTCTTGGTCAATTCTAACTCTCTCTCTAAACTAAAATCGGGCCTGGAGGCGTCTTGCCACATGATTGTGGCTCACACCACTCCGGCCCGGCCAACAAACTAGTGTAAATAATACACGACTCTGAAAAATAAGCAAGCCCTTTGTGTGCCTGTCTTGGTTATTTACTCATAATCGGCATGTTACCCTCATATACGCGTATGCGCCGCAACAGGCCATACCGCAGTCGATCCAAGCGCCGTCGGCCTTCCCAGCATAAAGCTCCCCCCTCCAGATCGGTGCCCGCGGCCGTTCTGTGCTCTGTCACAATGGCCGGCAGGCGTGCCAGAGTGAGAAAGCCAAAGGGCCAAGCGACAAGCTTAGGACCAAGGGGCTTGACCATCACTTCTCCTTGCCTCTCAGGCATTGGGATCGGCCGAGCGGTTGAACGACAGGCGACGGATGTCGTCGCGCAATTGCCAGCCAATGCGTTGCCAGAAGGCCAGCGCGGCGCTGTTGTCGGCAAACACGTCGATGTGGGTCTTGGCGATGCCGGCCGCGGCCAACCCTCCGAGCGCGTGCTCGACCAGCGCCCGGCCAACGCCTTGCCGGCGGTAGGCTGGAGACACCACCACGTGGTGCAAATAGCCGCGCCGCCCGTCGTGGCCACAGAGGAGGCAGCCCACCGGCCGGCCGTCGCTTTCGGCCACCAGGCTCAGCCCCGGGTTGCGCGCCAGGTAGCGGCCAATAGCCTCCGGCGAATCCGCGGCGCGCACAACCACCCCCGGCGTGTCGCTCATAAGGGCCATTATCTGATCATAATCGGCCGGCGTCATCGGCCGGATCGTCATATTCCCTTTCATCCGTATGTCCGTGTAATCCGTGTTAATTCATTCTCCCCGCCGCCCGCAACACGCTCAACGCCTCTACCGTGACCCACGGGTTCATGCGCCGCGTGCTGGCACCACCCCAGTCAAACGATGAGCGACCACTGGCGGCCGACTCGCCCATACGATAATACCGCGTCTCGGCCGGGAAGCCCCCGTCGGGCAGCCGCTTGCCGGCCAGGAGGTCGAGCGCTGCCGCGCAACGCGGGTCGTCCAGATAGCCCGCCTCATGCAGCGCCTTCAACCCGGCCAGAATGTCGTAGTGCCAGTAGGGCGGATAGCTGAGTTGCAGGAAATGGGCATCCATGACCTGCCCATCGCTGCGGCGGCGGAAAAGTTCGCGCGACAAAAAGATATCCACCGCGTGGGCCACGGCCGCGCGCGATGTGTCGTTACCAGTCAGCCGCGCGTGCAGCGCCAGCGCTCTCACGGGAATCCAGCTCTCGTGAAACGAGGCGATCTGCACTGCCGGCCGCCTGTCGCAATTCCAGCCGCCGCTGGGCCATTGCCAACGCGCCAGATCGGCCGCCAGCCGCTCGGCCCGCTCGTCGGCCAGCCCCAGTGTCAGGGCGGCGAAGAGGGCGTTGCTCTCCTGCGATGCGCAGCGGCGGGTCCGGCCGTCAATGACCCGAATGCTGCGGCGGTGGTCGTCGCCCAGCAGCCAGTCGAATACCTGCCCCATTGCCGGACGCAAGCTCTCGTCCCCCGGTGGGTAGCCGATGCCGGCCAGCGCGGCCAGCACCCAATGCGCCCCCTGCCACTTGAAATAAGGGTGGCGGTCGGGGGCAATGCGGCCGCCGGCGTCGCGCTCCGATAGCAGAGCGCGGGCGGCCGGGCCGTCGGGAATGGCGGCGCGAGTCGCCTGCGCCTCGGCCGTTTTGCCCCGGCTCAGCGCGACCAGCGTCTTGTAGCGGATGGCCGGCTCTTCGTGGGCCAACAGCCTGGGAATGACTGGATCATTGTCGATCATGATGCAAATACCAGTTGCCAGGATTTACGAATGACGCTGCTTCTCCCTTTCTCTCCTGCTCTCCTGCTCCCCTGCCATCTTCTCCATCCGCTTCTTGCCCCAATTCTCGCGCAAAATCCAGCGCACGTCGGGGTCAGCGACGGCCGCCCAGCGCGCGAGCAAGGCCAGACCCGCCGGCGGCGCGGCTACGGCAGCCACGCTCAGGCCATAGCCCAATGCCTTGCGCAGCGCCACAAAGCCGTCACTGCGCCGGTCATCCGCGCCGGGCAAGCTGGCCATGATGGTGTCGAGGACAGTCAGCACGCTCTCGGCCGCGTTGTGGTCGCGCAACAGCGATGGCTCGCAAAGCGCTGCCACGGCCGCCCGCTGTTCATACCGGTTGCCCCCGGCCCAGGCAGCCATCTCGGCCAGCAGGCCATGCATGTCGGCCGCGCCCCAGCGCTGTAACCCCATCGCTACGCCCTCGCGCACGCGCCAGCGCGGGTCGGCCGCCGCGGTCCGCAACGCCGGCAGTGCGTCCCGGTTGCCCTCAGCCAGCAGCCGCCCCAACCCCATTGCGCCACACAATGGCAGAAACTCGCCCGGCGTGTTCGGTGGCGCGGCCGCGGCATCCAGCGCCAGCCAGCGGCGAAACTGGGTCTCATCCCCCTCTTCGGCCACAGCCTGGGCCAGTTCCAGATTGGCCCGCGGCCCCGGCAGGCGGGACTCAGCCAGCAGGTAGAACTCCCAATCACACAGTTGTTGCAGATGGGCGCGGTATTGTTCGCTGCGGCTCATCGGCTACTCCTCCGGCGCGTAATCCTTGCGAAAGAGACTGATGTGCTCGATCGGGCGGAAGCCGGCCGCGCGATAAAATGCGTAGGCTCGGTCACGGGTATTGTCGGTCTGCACCAGAATGGTCGCCGCGCCCATAGCGCGCAGCCGTCGCACCGTTTCGGCCAGAATGGCCCAGGCCAGGCCGTGCTGGCGGGCGTCGGCGCGCACGCCCAGCGGTTCAATCTGGCCGATGAGGCGGCTCCTGTCGCCCGGCGGTCGCCCGTCCCCTGTGGTCTGTAGTCTGTCGTCCGCCGCCAGCTCTGCCAGCCAACCGACGCAGAACGCGGCCAGTTCGCCCGACGCGTCCGTGATGACCAGGTCCAGTTCCGGGTGATAGGCCGGGTGGCGCAGCACTGTCTGCCGCCAGGCCACGGTCATGTTGGCGCTCTCGAAGACTGCGCGATGCAGGGAAACGTAGGCGCCCACCTCCGCCGCGCCGGCCAACGGGCGCAGATGGAAGCTCGCCCTGACCGGGCAAGGGGGCAACGCCGCGTCCGCGCTCAGCGCCAGCGTCACCTGCGACCAGGCATCCGCGCCGTCGTCCTGAGCAACGAAGCCGGCCGCGGTCAGTGCTTCCCGCCGCGCATTCTGCCCATCGCCCACGGCCACGAACCAGCATGGCCGGCCGGTCGGCCCGCCCAGCAGCGCCGGGGCCGTGCGATCGACCCAGGCTAATAGCGTAGCGAAGGCGTCGCGCGGCGCGGCCGGATGAATGGCGTAATCCACCGTCCAGAAGGGGGGTTGCAACACAGCCCAGGCCATCAAACGGCCGTCCGCGTCGGCCCACAGGCCAACGTTAGCCGGGTTGTCGAAGGCCCATGAACAGAGGCGATAAGGCAGGTCAACAACGTGCGCGTGGCCGGCCGGGTGCTCGCGCGCCAGAGCCAGCATGCGCGCTCGGTCAATCTCACCGCTGTATGGTTTTAGAATGATGGTCATATTCTGCGGCCTGCCAGGGAGCAGGTCTTTGCACCTGCCCGCGCTTCTATGCCTCATAGGCAGGGGTACCGGGCGCACCCTACCGACGCGCCCCTACGGTTCGGTCGTTTTCGCGGCAGCGAACGGCGACGCCGGGATGAGCAGGTCCGGAGCGGCGGCCACCCCCTGCTGCGACAGCGCTGCGGCGTACTCCGGATGGAAATGGAACGCGCCGTCGCGGTAGATCTCCCGATCCCACGGGTTGAGGATCAGCGCATCGCTGATCAGGCCGACGTAATCGGGCACGGCCACGCCCCAGGTATGGGCATAGAGTACGGCCGAGCGCGCCGCCACCGAGCCCAGCGCCAGCGCCCGCTCGCGCACCAGCGCAATCGTCTCGCCTGTGCTGCACATCTCATCGACCACCAGCACACGCCGCCCCGCCACAACAGCCGGCGGCTCCATTAGCCATTGCGGCGACTGGCGCACGACCACGTCCGCCTCCCGCCGCGTCAGGCGCACCGGGTAAACCTCGACCTGCAAGATGTGGGCCAGCAACGTGCCGGGGTAGTAGCCGCCGCGACCAACGGGCAGCACGATCTCCGGCTGCCACGGCGCCACAGCCACAGCCAGCGCCTTCACCAGCCCGTGAAACTCATTCCAGGAGATGGGGCGCACGCCGTCCCGGTTGGTGTAGTCGTAGGGGGAGTCGGATGGGTTGGCGACCATGTCTTTAGGATAACGACAGGCGCGCGGGCTGTCAATTGGCCAGCAGGCGGCCGTGGTCAGGTGACAATTGTCACCCCATTCTTATGCTTTCCGGCACTGTCGAGGCCCGCTGACCGCCGTTATCATGGTGTTATGGGGTCGTCTATCTGCCGCCCGGCGTAGCGTAGCCCCTGTAGCACAGCATTTCCAGGCTGCGTCCAAACTGCGTCCGGGATTGCGCCGGCAGACGCAGGCCGGAAAGGCTGCGCAACC
>JACDJC010003156.1_pt1 | contig 12198 bp, 16 predicted proteins | sample 7454191 | NCBI WGS metagenome assembly JACDJC01 (sample SAMN14253291, study PRJNA609438) | sludge metagenome | isolation source: sludge after 25d culture with pyrite and EDTA | collected 2018-12-20
AACTTGATTTATGGTTAATAAATAAATAAAAAGTGTAATAAAGTCGCTTTGCCAATAGCCGTAAAACACGGCAAAATCATACCAAAGTTTTACATGTTCATATGCACATGTCTCAGAGTCAAAAGTTTTCTCACCATGTACATGTTTGTCTTTGTAAAGATCCACTAATCTAAAGAAACACGCTGGCGTGTTTGGAAAAGCGCACTGTTAAAATTGTTCGAGTTGGCTGTAGCCAAACATGTTGAAATTCAAATGCGATAAAATCTTCAATATGCATCTGCGAAATTGAACGTTGTCAAACTTGCAAAATTGTGCGTCGCTGTGAAGTGCCGCCACAATATTTTGCAAATCTTTAAGCGTTGCAACCCAAACTTCTTTCAATTCGCACGTTATGTAAACGATCGTTGCAATTAATGTGACCTTATCATAATACTTTAGTAACTCTACTTTGTCACAACGCTGGTAATACTCGCACGAAGCAAGAAAGGTCGTTGAAAAAACGTCTAGTTCGACAGAAAACAGTAAGATTTTTACCAAATCTGCGTTGTAACGATGCTGTTCATCTTCCAACGGTGGTTCAAATGAATTCAAAAGTGCGTTCCATTCAGAAAATTGACATTTTGTAAACATTTTTTTATTTATCGTTACTTGCAGCAAGGACATACTCTCAACGAAACGATCATCTTTCCAAAAGTTGAAATAACCATCGAAACGAGATAAAAAATGGCAAGTATCTTCAAACTGTCGTGTTCAACGTTGCATACAGTTGGAACACTGCCAAGTTCGATGCAGCCAACAACAAACCATGCAAGACGAAAAAATACTGCTGTCAGCAACATGATGATAAGTGGCGGTCCGGTTATCATGCATACAACCATTCCTCCTAACGTATCGCTTCTACCGTTATCGCAAAATTCATCGCAGCAAACAGAAGGTGTGTACAGGCAAAGATAGAGAGTATTCATACAAAACCCAATGATTCCACCAATCATAAGCCACAAAGGTAATGTAATTGATTTTACAGATCCATCACAATCAATATTTGCCTGACCTCCGTAAGAAATTGCACCAATAATCAAAACGACCAGTTCGAATATGCCAATAATAAAGAGGATTCCATAGCCACAAGCGGCGCGCGAACGATCGCCCGAGGATGTGAGAGTCATTATGTGTCGAAAAAAATTTCGAAGCGAGAAAAATTTTCAGTTGCCTCCTTTACCATATAGAAAAAATGCAAGACTTGGAGCATCAGGCATTCTGCAGAAAATATCCTTTCTTAAATAGCAAGCAGATTAATGTCATTGGCAATGCAAGAATATATAAAATAACAAAGGATAATGTAGAATTTGCTATTAAAAGGATGGATCGTAGTGATGATGAACCGTTTGCAGAATCTGAAATGAAAATGCATCGTCAACTGTCATGTTTGCCACGCTATGATAATTATTTAACAAGGTTTTTTGACAGTTGCATTACACCAAAAGAGATTTTAATTGCGATGGAGTATTGCAAACACGATTCCATCCACAATTTTATGGAAGACTTTTTTCCAGAAGGATTGTCTTTATTACCTTTTGCAGATTTTGCAGAGATACTCGTTGAAATGTTGACGTGTATTGAGTTTCTACATTCTCATAACATAGTTCATCGGGATATAAAACCAGATAATTACTTAATCAATGCAGATGGCAAGATTAAATTGTGCGATTTTGGTTTTTCGACCAACGGCCCAGAGATTGAGAATCCATACTGCGGAACACTTGATTTTATTGCGCCCGAAATCATTGAAGTCTCTGTGCTTAAATCCCCAGTCGTTTGTGTTGGTTCACCGGTAGATATATGGGCGTTTGGAATTAGTGTTTATGAATTGGCTTATGGTCATAGCCCTTGGGTCGAAAAAGGATTCAGCACTCAAAGCAAACTGACAAAAGAGATTGGTAAATTGTTGTTGAAAAAATACTCTTTGCCTTACTTTGATATGCCAACGAAATCTATCGAAAAACTTGACAAACTTTTGCAGAAATGCTTGGCCATTGATTTGATAAAAAGACCAACAGCCAAAGATATGCTCGATAAGAGGTTGGATTTTCTTGAGAATTTTCAAGGCACGCACTTTCAGTTTTTGAAAAACTTTTTCAAATAAAGATGAGTAACGATAAAATTTCCTCAACATGGCTTCAGCAACAGCATTCACAGATGGTTTTCAAGAGTAATAGTGCATCTCATTTGCCTCAACAGATTCAATCAATGAAACTGGTGCTTATTTTTAGTGAGGATGCAGCAAAAAGTGGAGTCTTGTACAATGATGTCAAAATTTCAATCTTTTTAGGCTGTTTGAAAAACTTTCTTCAATTACAAGAAACTGTTACAGTGATAGAAAATTATCAACAAGACAATATGCTTATTATTCCTTTTGCATTAAAAAGTGATCTCAAGATTGTGTTAGCGCATCCTCAAGAAGTTTTTGCATTGGTTACCTTCCCGAGCGGAAAGCCAACTCTGCTTGCCGGTTCTTATTTGATGGTGTCTGGAGCCGCCGTAACAACGCAAGAAAAAACTTGTGAATGTTTATCGTCATCGCAGAAATCAAATTAAACGTTTATTTTACAATCCATCAATTAAGCGCATCGAAACAATCAAAAGGTTTCCATTGAGAATTTTTTTTGTCACCGCTGAAATTTTTTGAACCGAAATTTTTTTAAAAGATGACAACACGTTCTCGCGCTGCCCAAACAAACGCATCAAATCAAGAAGAAATCCATGATCAGAAGCAAGAACCAAACGAGCAATCGTTTACATTTCGTGATTTTGCACATGCTTTTGCTCAACGTTGGGGCTCAACAATTTACTGTGTGGCACACGCTGGCTCTCTTTTTCTCGTTCCTTCCTTGGGACTGAACTGGATGCAAAATGGTGCCTATTATCTATGGTACATGTATCCTTCAATGACCCATGTTATGGGAATCGGAGCATTTTATGCATCGCCTCTCGAGGGACCAAAATTGACACTTGGCAGTATTTTGGGCCGAATGTTTGTTTCTACTCTTTTTGCCACGTCGGTTGTTCTCATTGGCGGCGTCGCAACCGGTCGTATTCAAAATCCGATGATCAATGATTTTGGAACGGCTGTTGGTCGTTTGGTTCCTTCATTCGTTTCTACGGCAGTTGATTTTATTGCCGATGGATTGAGCGATCAGAGCCGTCAATTTATCAAATTTAACTCGTTGACAAGTCTTTCGTACGTCGCCTGCTTTATCAGTTTAGGTTATTACTTTCGTGCTATTCCAGACTTTTTTCGCGATCAATATGTAAAATTGGTGGAATCGGCAAAGAGCATCGCAAAGCAACGTGCGCAACAGGAATCGAAAAAACAAACAAATTAAAGAAAAATTTTCATTCAGTTGTTTCCACATTGTCATTCTCTTCTTCTTCTTCTTCTTCTCCATCAACCATTGCTTGATATTCGATTTTTGTAACTACAACATCAAGTCCTTCGAAAGATGTTGTATTCAAATGTTGCATGAAACACGAGGCGAAAATGGGACCGCGGCCTTTAAAATTTGACGCCTTTGGAATAACGATTGAATACTTATCCAACAGTTCAAAAAAATCGCACGTAGTTGAAGGCGCTTCTGGATCATTGCGAGATGATAATGTGAAAATCATCGATGGAATAAATGATAATACTCTGAAGCAAAGGCGAACCGATTGACGAGCATTGAGCAACTTTTCGGCAAACTTTGCATCTGAGAGAGATTGACCGGCCTGAGAAGCAGACAGTTCGTCCACTTTTGAGAAAATTTCGTTTTGAGCATCAATATTGGACCAAAATTGTTGAGCGACTGCAAAGAGACGTGTCCATTTCTCTTTTGATTCGGCTTGAGTTGGTGGCTTTTCTTCTCTCTTTGTTGTAAAATCATCCGTCCAAACGACTCGGGCTGGCTTAAAAGGCCATTGCGAAACAATTTTTTCAACAACATTATTTTTTGCAGGTTTGGCTGTCGTCTTTGACTTTTTCAAGTCTTGTTTGATAGTACCTTCAGAAATTGATTGTTTGGCTGTAAGAATTCTCAAATCTTCTGGCTTCATCTTCTCCAAAATACTTTTTAAATAAAAGTTTTTTTTTGATTGTCCTGCCAACTGAAGTGCGGTGTGCGATACTTTATCTACTCCTTCTCGAGTAATCAGATCTGAAAATGTGTCAACGTCGTCATCTCGAATTGAGGATTCGTAGGCCGCTTGCAAATCTACTGGTGCAGAACGCTTTTTGCGATGAATTGTTGTTGTCATTTTTTTTAAAAAAAGTTTTTTCGAAGAACATGAAAAAATTTTAATTTTTAAATGACTTACAACTGCAACTAAATGTTAAAAACCTGTAAAAATTAAAGCAGCCTCATAAATATCTAAAAGAACAACATTTTTTTCAACCGTCTTGTTTGATCAAGAAACATGAGTGCGTTGAGCGTTGAAGAATCTCAATCTGTTTTATCGAAACAAAACTGTGCTCGCGCGCGATATGGCTTGGCACCAATGGATTGGGACTGGCAATTGGCAGCAGACGCAGCGGTTCATGCAGAGAGGTGTATATTTGCTCATGCATCTCAAATTGGCAAGGGTCCACCGGTTCTTCAGGGTGAAAATCTTTCAGTGGCGAGCGGACAACCAGTCGGAGTTGATGGTTGGTTACGTGAAGAAACCAATTTTGCCTGTGCCGACAACCAATGCTTACGCGGTCAGTGCGGACACTGGACTCAAATTCTATGGAACGATACAAAACGCGTTGGATGTGCCAAAAAAAGATGCGCTAGTGTTACCGATGGTCAGGGTCAAGATATTGGGTTTGGTGATGTAGATCTCCTAGTTTGTCGTTATTCACCACCTGGAAATTACATTGGTCAAAATCCTTGCACAACTGAACAGTGCAAGAGCGGAGAAAACAAGTCTGATTGTCCAACCAACGGTTATCAGCCAACAGTATATGCCGATAGTGAAGCAAATCGAACAGGTACGACGTCAATAAGCACAACAACTTTGCAAATCATTGCTTTTTCATCAGCACTTGTAATCATTATAATGATTGCTGTTTTTGTATGGCTGGCAAGAAGATATTACGGATCGAGAAAAGCATTAATAAATAAAAAAAGAAAATGAATGAGGTGGAGAAGCGCCAATTTATTTATCCCTTGGGAGGTGCACATTGTACTCAAATGACATTTTCAATTCGGAATAAACAAATTATTAAACCCCAGATTTTGTTTAAACCGCTCGACACAAAATTTCCAACAAAATTAACACACTATTTCGAAAAATTTACACTATTGGTCAACGGACGTGAAATAAACAATGTTTATGCAAAATTGATTGAAAATACTTGTCAATTGCATAGTGTGGATAATGGATACTTGTTTTTCAACGTAAATTTAGGTCGTGACGTGTTAAATTTTGAAGAGAATGAAAAAGTCGTTTTGGAAGTGACAAACAAAGAATTTTCGTCGACTCGTAGTTCTGGAATTGAAGATATTCAATTATCACTACTTAACCCGGAATTTGTACTTAAAGGACATCCACTCAAAAATGCAGTTTTATATCCGATTCCGCGAGAAAAATTAACATTGAACTGCTTTGAAATGAGCGTGCTGGAAAATACAACTTTGCGAGGAAAATGTTGCTTTCTGTACCTTCGATTACCAAAATTTAACGTTGTATTACTTTCTGTGATTGTTCATTTTTCGCGCTGCATAACATCATTAATTCCAAAAATACCAATGCTTTGCATCAGAGACGAGAACGGAAACCAAGTTCGTGGCGATAGATTGGTCGCCGGTGTCGGAACAAATATGTATGTTGAATACCCAGGCGATGCGTTTTTTCAAAATGGAAATAGTTTAAACTTTTATCTTGACATTGATGTTGTGAATGATGAAGAACCGTTAACGATCACGAGCATCTGCAATTTTGAACTGTCTAATATTCAAATAAACGATTAGTTTATTGGTTTGTACTTTAAGAATTCAATTCCATTCGCGGCCAATGTTTAATTGAGGATTGCGCGTAAAGATTCAATCCAAAAATATACTTTTTTAAGAATTCAGCCAAAAATCCAAATCCTTGATGTTCATTTTTATACATGCATCAATTATTTCAACGGAAACTCGAACAAACGCATGCGATGCCAATAAAAGAATTTTTCGGATGCAAGCAAATTACCAGTTGTTTCATTTAATAATGCAGCGGCTAATGCTTTTCCTTCTTCAGGGTAACCTTCTATTCTTTTTTCGCTTCTTTGTTGCATATCTTTAAATTCTTCGCTCCTGTAAGTTTCACGTACGCGTTCGTTGCTTTTTTGAATTTCTTTTTCATTATCAATCGTAATTTGAACAAGAAATTCTATTGCTGTTTGTACACATTCAACTTTGTCACACCCATAAAAAGATTCCAGATACGTGTCTTCGTCATCAAAGTTTTGCTATGAAACTATGACATGATAAAATTTGTTCATTCAATTTTTTTCTTTAACAAAAAGTCTCCACCTTGATAACGAAATTTTTCGCCCTTTGGCGTTTCAAAGCGACATAAATAATCATCTAGGATCTGTGATTGAACTCCAAGGATCCAAATACGTTTAATTGATTCATCATTTATCAATTGCTGTAAAAACGTGCGAAAAATTCCAGTGTTTCTCAAATGCTCATGAACAAAGATATAATGAATCAATATGCCGCCTTCCTCATCAATGTTTCCGCGAATAATTCCTTGCTTGCACTCGTATTTTTGAAAGTCTTGCGTAATCTCCTTTGAATGCATCGATTTCACACAATCGTAAAATGTGTTCATTTTATAAATTTATCGTTGAATCGTAAAATAGGCACAAACTGCACTGTGATCACTATGCGTCATTGTTTCGCCGCTTTCAAATCTATCATAATAAATACATTTTGCTGGCGCATTGCTTGTTACGTAGTCGCCGTCATCATCATCGTCAGTCCTGTTTTTTTCCAGCGCTTCAGATAGCAGTTGAGTTATTGTCGGAGACTTTTGCAGTGAACCTGGCAAGTAGAGAATGCGATCGCACCAACTTGGATTCCTGTGATTGTTGGTGCCAAATTTGTATGAACCGGGAACTGTCGAACCTGGATCTCTTTGATGCATCATTTTTGCAGTTGGCATAAATGTTGGTCCGGAATTTTCTATTCCCTCTTCAAATGCAAGCGGAATGTTTTTTGAAGTAATTGACTTTCGCAGTTCATCGCACTCGAGATAAATCTTTCTTCTAAAATCTTCTTTTTGACTCATGACTGCACAAAGGTCCGCTGCATTGACGACATTTGATGGATTTTGAACACGATAATTCAAATCGCCCAACACAAATAAGTGATGTAATGATTGTCGATGTAAAAACTGTTTTAGAATGTTATTAAACGCATCATCTTGTTGTCGCACTCCGGTTGCTTGTCGGGCGTGATTACCTCGACGTAAGGTTGACGCAACGAACGGTAAATGGATATTCAGAAATGCAAGCAGCCCAAACCCGTCAACACGCAATACAATCCCGTATCCACCTTTTCCTCGAGTGAAATAGTCTTGCAATGTGCAAAGAACTGCTTTTTCTGCCTGAAAATGTACAAACGGAATAAAGTCTTTGCGCGCAAATATTGCCATTCTTAAACCACGTGCTCGCACCGCGCCTTCTCGCCGAAGTGCATTCAAAGTTGTTCGACCAACGCCCATCATCCTTCCACGTTTTACCAACACGTATCGCTCTCCCAACTGACCACCAATCGCATGGCTGAGTAAATAATCTCCAGGTTTTGCAGACTCTTGCAGTGCAACAACAATTAAATGATGTTTTCCTTGTGCACTTTCACTACCTTCATCTTCAAAAATATGCTTTTGAAATAGTTCTGGAAGAAAATCCGGTTGTTTGCAGCCTAACCAACTTTCTGAATATAAACTGACAGGTTCTTGTCCGTTTCTTTGTAAAGTTTCAGCAATCAACACGCTCTCCGTATTCCAAGTCAGCGCCAAAATGTTTAGTTGTTTTGGTGGAGTCTTTTTCACAGCAGATGAAACGGAAGAGTTTGATTTTAATGAAAGAAATTGCATCGCGGACGTTGCCACGCTTGTTGCAGCACTCAAGGCAGACGTCGAAAATGAAGGTGAATCATTATCGCTGTGGTCAAATAAGGAGACATTATCATCATCTTTCTCGTTTATGTCTTCAACTGTTGTTGCAGGGCTGTGCTCATCATCATCAAACTCAACAGTTTCTTGCGGAGCAACAATCTCATCGTCATCGGTAAAATCCGATGATGTATCAAAAAGGTCGTTGGAATTACTTTGCACAGACATTGCGTAAATTTATTTTTCGTTGTGGATTTATTATTTTTGAATCATAACACAAAACACTTTCAGTAACTAACTAGTCAAAATGAACAAACTTTTACTCTGCAGAAAATGCCATCTTATTTCCACCTTTGGATAAAAACCATCGTCCCTTCACATTTCCCCAAATGTCGGTAATTTCTTGCGACCATCTTTTACAACCTTCTTCATGCCAAATACGTTTGCAGGTTTTATTAGTGGATTGCTTACATTTTTTGCAAACATACCGATCGTTTTCTTCAGAAATTGTTTTTTCTGGATAGTATGTCTTATTCATTTGTTTAATTTTCTGCTCCTTTTTCTAAATCCAATACAGTCGTTGTCACTATTTTTTTACAACAAATGCGTCGACCACACAAGAACAATAAATATAAGATTGTTGGAGGATAAACCATTGTCGATCCTGCAACCAGCGAGTGAATATTCATCATCCAATAACAATTGACGCTTGGTATGACAGACGCAGCACAATAGATTTGATAGTGAATGTTTCCAATTAAATGATGAAACAAAACAAACAGCAATATTCCAGGAGTAAGCAACCATAAACCTTTGTAAGGAACATCCTCTTTTTCAATGAAACTACCACATGCAATAATCAATGCGATGACGTAACTAATTGCTGTGACAATCATAAATATGATATCAAGCCAAAGAGGAAATACGTCGTTACCGGGAAATAGTATCACGCTCTTTGGGCAATCGAGCAAAATCCATTTCAGTTGAATGTAGTTTTGAGGTGCAGCAAGGAAAATGCTTATGACAAACCAAAATAAAAAGTAAATGGACTTGCATGCAATTGATAATAAAAACTTGCACATGGAAAGCACTCGTTGTAGGTTTTTTGATGTTAAATGCCATGAAATGGTCTGTACACAAGCGTATTGTTTTTCACAATACAAGCATTGAATAAAAGCGTCGTCTACACTCTTTTGAACACAAGCCCGATGATGTTTCCTAAATTTGCAATCGCAAGGTTTGATACTTTCTGCTGCTGTAACATTCTCTCGACAAATTCCGCAAGAGTTTGGTGCGTTTAAAATATCATAGTTTTGACTGCAAATGCGACATTTTCGCTGTTCTTCCATCCACCTTTTGAGACACTGCAAATGAGTATATTGAAATTCACAATTACACGGTCGAAACAAATCTCTTCGTTCTACTTTTGCGTGACATATAAAACACTTTTCAATTCGCATTTTAACTCTTCTTTTTGGCAGTTTTAATGCATCTTCATAATCTGGGTCATTGTAACCTTCCTCTTCTTCGTCAAAATCCGTATCAATCTCTTCCAGTCTATTGTTCATGTTGCAATTTTGTTCACGCATATCATCTGAATCGACTACCTCGACTTGCTGATTAGGATCATCATCATTGTTAATATGCAATTGTTCATCTTCCATTTTATTTTTTTTCGACAAAGAATTAACTCAAATATGTCAAATTTTCGAAATAGAATTCAGTGCACTGTTTGCAAAGAGATTATAGAATCAAAACACGAAAAACACTTTGTAAGTTGTTATTGTAAAACAGTATTTATTGACGGCGGGATAGAGTGTCGCAGCGTCGGTGGAGACTCCACGTGCATATTTTATATGCCCTTTGACGATTCTGAAAGAAACAAGGAATTTACACAAGGAAAACTTGAAATTAAGCGATAGCAACAAACTAATTGTAAACGATTGGTTTACAAATGAAATTCATGATAATTACAGATTGGATGGTTTTTGTTTAATAATTAATTGAGCCAATTTACCACATCCGATTCCGACCAATGCAGAAATTGCAACAACTACAGCAACGGGTGGATGTGCAATAGTCGTGAGTAAAATAATTTTTGTCCCGTAAACTGCGCCGACCGACACAACCGACGTTGCGATGTCTTGTCCAACTTTTTTCAGACTTATTTTCTCTTGATCTACCGCCGCACGGCACAAAAGTTTGACGCCAACACTTGCAAGAAGAGATACCGGAAGTCCGTGCAACTCAAATACTTTTCCTGCAAATTCCAATCCGTGCATCGTGGCAGAAGACGTAAAATGATGTAGGTGCACTGGATCTGGAATGAACGAAGCAAATTGTCCATGTGGAATATTTTCGGCAACAAACTTGGCAATACTCTCTTTTGCTTCGTCTGGAAACTTATCCCATACCTCTGCAAAATAACTGCTGTTCTCATTTTGCATTAATTCCCAGTGCCATTTGAGATCAAACTCGACGCCATCATTCAAGCGAATTGTTGCTGTGTTGCCAACATACTTGACAATTGTAAACATGTTATCGACGACCTTTTCCGTTGCAGTGATCGTAGCCGAAGGCAACACACCATCTGCAACCGCCTTGTAAAAGTCTTTAAACGATTTCATTCTTTGTCTGAAAATTTTTAAATGTCAAAGGATGATCAAAATTTTGCCGTCTCTGTTGCAGATAAATATCGTCAAACTTTCAACGTAGATTTTTGTCAAGATGGTTCTCCGTTTCGTCGAGATGGCAGTCAGAAAAACAGTTTCATCACAAACGACAAATTGATTCGTTGCCTGTCTTGTCAACATGCTGTTTATACGGCACTGACATTTCTTGACATTGACGTTCTGAATTTTGAATCGCAGAACGCAATTATCTTTCTTTATGTCTATAAACAAATCATTTTGCGAACAGAACGTCGACGACAGCGCTGCTCATCGTACGCTGATTTGGCAATAGTGAATCAGAATCACGAAAAAGATGTCAACAGTCTCCTCGAAGCGATTGGACGTTGGAAAAAGCGTAATAAGGATCAATTGCCAAATGGAAATTCTTGGATCTGCTCTGTCATGTGGTTCTTTCAACAAGAGGAGATGTTTAACTTTCGAACTGCATTATTCTATAACGTTCCTCCAATTAAAAGTTGATTAGAATGATTTTGTCGTCGTCCTTTTCTGATCGGACACCTCTTCCGTCTGTGTTACTCGTCGAAATATAGAGATTATTATTTGGAGATCGAGCGACTGCTCTAATTCGTCCGTATACATTCTTAAATAGTGTCTCTAATAATCCAACTTTTCCAGCGCCTAATATTTGCACACGGTAAAGAGCCTGACCAAGCAAACCGCCAAAGTAGATAAATCCATCTTTCACAGCGAGTCCAGACGGCGCCCAGGTTATTGTTGCACCAGATTGAAGAACTGGTGTGACCATTCCTTCTTTCTTTTCATCACCTTGAATGATTGGCCACCCATAGTTTTTACCCAACTCGATATAATTCAACTCGTCATAACCACTCTGAATTCCTGACCGACCGTGTTCTGTTGACCACATACCTCCTTGAGCATCCCAAGCCACACCTTGCGGATTACGATGACCGTAAGAATAAACAGCGTTTCCAAAAGGATTTGTGGCCGGTATTGATCCGTCTTCTTCGACCCTTAGAATTTTTCCTGCTAATGAATTCACATCTTGCGCCAATTCTTCCTGTTCTGCATCACCGGTTGTAATGTAAAGATAGCCGTCCGGACCAAAAGCAATACGACCACCGTTGTGATTCGTACCGCCGGGAATGTTGTTTACAATTAGTTTATCGAGTGAAATACTATCTTTGGTCAAAACGCAACGAACAACCCTATTTACAATATTTCCTTTTGAATTTGCAGTATAATACAGATAAATCAAGTTGTTGTTGGCAAAATCAGGGTGAAGAGCCAAGCCAAGCAAACCTCCCTCGCCCGCTTCAGTCACACCTTTGAGTTCGATGCTATCAGTCTTTCCATCTTGATAAATCATTGTAACAAATCCATTTCTCTCTGTAGAAAGAATGGTTCCATCTGGCATAAAATCAAT
>JACDJC010003159.1_pt1 | contig 12180 bp, 8 predicted proteins | sample 7454191 | NCBI WGS metagenome assembly JACDJC01 (sample SAMN14253291, study PRJNA609438) | sludge metagenome | isolation source: sludge after 25d culture with pyrite and EDTA | collected 2018-12-20
CCGCGCACCACGAAGGCCGGTCGGGGGCCGGGGCACAAGGTGTTCCCGTACCTGTTGAGGGGGGTTGACATCAGCGCCTCTAACGCCGTTTGGGCCGCCGATATAACCTACATCCCCATGGCTAGGGGCTTCTGCTACCTGGTGGCGATCATGGACGTTCATAGCCGCCGCATCCTCGCCTGGCGGCTATCCAACACGCTGGACTCCCGATTCTGCGTCGAGGCTCTCGAGGAGGCCCTGGGGTGCTTCGGAAGCTCTTGGCATTGGTGTCTTCGTGTTATCGCCGGTCGTACCCTCCTAAACGCTAGCGACGTTACGACGTCAGCAGCCAGGCGTTGCGTTGATGGATTGAAACCGCCCCATTTGACGTGCTCGAAACAACCTACTTGCTCAGCCTCTTCCAGATCGAAGCAGATTAAGATCAGATAGGTAACTTAGCCGACGCCATGCACCCAACACCCCAATTCCACAGCCTTCTGAGCTTACTCTGCAGCCGTTGGGCCGCGGGTAAGTCATTACGCGTATGCGGCTCGAATTATGGCCTTCACATCTTCCCTGGTGACACGGCGTGGATTCCAAAAGGTTTGAGGGTCATTCATTACATCATCAGCGATTGCGTCTTCGCTGCCCTCAGCCAGCCCCAGGTCGTGCAGCTTCCTAGGAAGACCAAGCTTGGCAGCCAAGTCGTCAACAAATGCTATCGCCGCTTGCGCGCTACTAACATCGTCTTGTCCCCGAGTGGTAAGCCCCAAACCACTAGCTACCAAAGCAAGACGAGTCGCTGCCTTCGGGAGGTTGAAGCGCATCGCATGAGGCATGATTACGGCGTTCGCCTCAGCATGCGACAGAGCGAAGCGGCCTCCAAGGCTGTGACAGATGGCGTGGCCAACGCCTAGCCAAGAATTCCCGTATGTAAGGCCTGACAGGGCAGCCGCTTCCAACAACTGCTGCGCGACTGGCACTCGCTCGCCTTCAGAGGTGGTGGCCAATGCCGGTACTGCTGCACCCAACAACCTCAGGCTGTGTACAGCAAAGGCATCTGTGATGGACTGGTTACCCTTAGAGCAAATAGCCTCCACGTTGTGGTGCAGAGCATTCATAGAAGACGGCAACAACACTGATAATGGGGTCGTAGCTGCCAGTTCTCCGTCGAGCACGACGAGGCGCGGTGTAAGCATCGGGTGAACGAAGATGCTCTTGACACCCGATTCTGTGTCGGTGAACGCGCCGCCCCCCACCACGTCGGCTGCGGAAAAGGTGCTCGGCATCGTGATGACGGGAAGAGGCTCTGCATTGACGGTGGGCGCAACGAATTTGTCTGGCGGCTCGAATCGACTCGCCAGGTCTCTGATGTCGCGTCCGGTAGTAGCCATGAGGGCCACGGCCTTCGAGGTGTCGTGGACGGCCCCGCCTCCTAAGGAGAAAACCGCATCGGCCCCCAATTCCTTTGCCACCGAGGTCGCAGCCTGCAACGACCTCACCGGCGAATGGGGCTCGACCTGGGAAAACACCCCAACGATTTTCGAGCCAACCGCGTCCTTTACCCGCTCCACAAAACCACTCTTGGAGTGAACCGTAGGACTAGTTAGCAACAAGATCCGATGCACCCCGAGATCGTTAATATGTTGCCCAATCTCGGCTACTACTCCTGGTCCGCTAACAATCTTGCGAGGGATGGCACCGCCATCAAATACCTTCGCCATTTCCGATCCCTTCGAGCGCGTTAAGAAAAGAAGTGTAGGCGGCGCCTCCCGATCACGCCACCTACACCCGGTGCGTCAGGTGCTGCTAGCGCCTATACCGAATCCTACTAGTCCCAGTCGGCAGGCACCTCTTGCCCACTCAAGTCTACTGAGTCAAGAGTTGACTTTGTAATCATCGATTCCTGCGTAAATGTCGTCTTCGGAATGGCCTTTCCCTCCGCCGCCTCGACCGCCCGCTGGAGCGCAAGACGTGCCATGGTCACCGGCTGACTCACTATGGTGGCCTGAATCCAGCCCTCCGAAATGAGCCGGGAGGTCTCCTCCTCAAGGTCGGTCGTCACGACGAGAACATCACCCGGATTTTTTCCTGCTGCCCTGAGCGCCTGCACGGCTCCGATAGCGATTGGGCCGTTAAAGGCGTATACGGCTTTGATGTCCGGATGTGCCTGGATGAAATCCTGCATCGCATTCATCGCTTCAAAGGAAGCCGTGCCGGTGTACTTCTCCGCCACAACTTGGAGGTCAGGAAATTTCATCAAGTAGTCGTCGAAACCTTCCTTGCGAAGTTTTGTCAGATCGAGACCAGCTGGCCCTAACAGCATTGCAATCTTGCCCTTGCCACCCAATTGGTCAGCAAGGTAGGAGGCAAGCAATTCAGTCATCACGTACGAGTCTTCGCCAACGAATCCCGTAACCAGCGGGCTCTGCGTCGCGATGCCATCGTTAATGACCGGGATTCCCGCCTTGACCGCCTTTTCCACGGCAGGAACGGTGCCCTCAGAACTCGCGGGCACCAGCACGATCGCCTTCACCTTGCGCTGGATGACGTCCTCGATCTGGGAAACTTGCTTGCTAAGGTTCCCGTAGCCTCCCGCGTCGTAAATCTTTACGTCATAACCGAGTTTCTTTCCCTCTTCAATGTAGCCGTAGCTCTTGAGTTTGAAGTACGGATCGCCCGCTGCTGGCAGGAGCACCGCTATCTCGCCCTTGCTGCTCTGAGCCATAGCCAACGACACAATTCCGCCGACGAACCACGTGAGAACTGCGACCACCAAGAAACCAGGAATCAGTCGATGCTTCGAAGTCCATCCCAACATGACAACCTCCTCATGCGAACCCGAAAACTTAGATCAAGCTTGAATGCCATCTCGCGCCTGAGTGGTCTACTTCACGTTAGCTCCCTTCCTGCGCCCGCGCGTGCGGATGGTATTGGCCCAAACGGAAGCAATGATGATGACGCCCACGATGATCGATTGCATGAACGTGGAGATTGCGAGAAGATTGAGCCCGTTGACCATGAAGGCGATTACCATTACGCCCAGCACCGTCCGGAGTACGCCCCCCTCGCCTCCAAAGATGCTGGTGCCGCCGATGATGACCGCCCCAATGGACTGAAGAAGGATATCGCCGGACCCCAATAACGGCTGGCCGGAAATCACTCTGGCACTCAGCAAGTAACCGCCCAGCCCCGCAAGGCCCCCGCTGATAGTGTAGATTCCGGCCTTGACCAGCCATACCCGCACCCCCGACACGTGCGCGACGGCCTCGCCTCCCCCTACTGCGTACACGTACCTGCCAAACCGCGTGAAGTTCAACAGCAGGTGTGTGGCGAACACGACCAAAGCGGCAATGATTACTGGAACCGGCACGGGACCGACGTAACCACCTCCTAGCCAGAAGAACCGGTCGACATCGGGCTTCGGGAGGCCAAAGATTACGGAGCCGTTCGTGTACACCATAGCCGCGCCCGCTGCGACGTAGAGCATGCCTAGCGTCACGATGAACGGTTGGATGCGTGCACGGCCCACTAACAATCCGTTGATCAGTCCGACGAGGACGCCGGTCGCAAGCCCTGCAACCGTACCTGCCGCTAGTCCATATCGCATCATCGTGCCGGCCGTCACCACGCTCACCAGGCTGACGATCGACCCCTGGGACAGGTCAAGTCCTGCGCTCAACACGGCGAATGTTTGTCCCGCGGCCAACACAGTCAGCGCTGCGCTCTGAACGAGCACATTTGTGAGATTCTGGACGGTCAAGAAATTCGGGCTCAGGATCGAGTAGAAGACAAACATGGCGGCGAGCGCGGCCGCTGGGCCGATATTTCCAAGGTCAACTCTACTAAGCCTTGACCGTCGCGCTTCGGCCGCAACGATTACTTCGCTCTTAGTCTTGCTCTGACTCATGCTGCCTTTCCCAACGTAATCGCCTGCATGATGGCCTCGGCGTCAAAGGGCCCAGACGAGAACTCGGCTACCAGCCTGCCCGCTCGCATCACTAGAACTCGATGGGCAACGCCCACAACTTCTTCTAGGTCTGAGGAGACGACCAAGACAGCAGCGCCCTTCTCTGCAAGACCATGGACAATCTTGTGGATTTCGGCCTTCGCCCGGACATCCAACCCCTGTGTCGGCTCGTCGAAGAGGAACACGGACGCGTCGGTTGAGAGCCACTTAGCCAACGCAACCTTCTGTTGATTCCCCCCGGAAAGCGTCTGCGCCACGGTATCGACGCTCGACGCTTTGATGTCGAGCCGTAGTGACATATCACGCGCATGCCTCTTCTCTCTTCGCGGGCGAATGAATCCCAAGCGCTCGAAGTCGACCAGTGACGCGAGCGTCATATTCTTGTAGATAGACATCAGCTGGATCACGCCCTGACCCCTCCGATCTTCGGGAATAAGAACGACGCCAGCTGCAATGGCCTCTCGCGGGGTGCCGAATCGCATCACCGTGCCTCTGAGCTTCAACGCCCCTGCGTCCGGCTGCCGCACACCGAAGATTGTCTCGAGAAGTTCGGTACGCCCCGAACCTACCAGCCCAGTCAGCACAGCGATCTCGCCTGGCCGGAGGGCCAAGTTTAGGCCCTGGAACTCACCATCCCTTCCCAGGTTGTCGACTTCGAGAACTGAGGGACGTCCTGCAGGAGGCTTGGAATTTAGCGCGCGGTCCATGTTCCGGACTTCTCCGACCATCAGAGAAACGATCCTGTCTCGGTCGACCTCACTGGCGGGATATGTACCGGCACTTCGTCCATCCCGCAACACCGTGACCCTGTCAACCAGGCCCTCCACCTCTTCCAGCCGATGAGTTACATAGATGACGCCGACGTTATTACGCCGTAGTTCTTCGATGATGCCTAGTAGGCGCTTTGTCTCACCATGGCTTAGGGCTGCGGTTGGCTCATCCAGCACGAGAAACTTTGCCCTTACATGTAGAGCCTTCGCAATCTCGACCAGTTGGCGCTCGCCGGTACCCAACGTGCTGACACGCGCACGCACGTCGAAGTTTGCTCCGATCCGCTCCAGTGCTGCACTCGCGGCCGCATAGGTGCGGCCCCACGCGATGCGGCCCCCCCGTCCAAGCACTTCGTTCCCCAGAAAGAGGTTTTCGGCAATGGAGAGGCTCGGAATCAAAGAGAAGTCTTGGTAGATGACGCTAATGCCGTGTCTCCGGGCGTCTCGGGGATGCGCTGCCCCCATGCCAACGCCGTCGACGCGGATCTCGCCCGCATCGGGGACATAGACCCCCGCCAGTACCTTAATTAGAGTGCTCTTGCCAGCACCGTTGGCACCCAACAATGCATGCACCTCTCCGCCGTACACGTTAAAGTCCACCCCATCGAGTGCTATGACGCCGGGAAATACTTTCCGGACACCCCGTGCTTCGAGCACCGTCCTGTCGGTCACGAGCGCTTCTCCTGGAGTGCCACCGCAACCGATGCGAGGAGACGGACCCCGCGGGCAATCGCCGACTCGTCGAAGTCAAAATCGCCCCTATGGTGCCCCGACACGAGACCTGCTCCGAGCAGCACGTATGCTGCCTCGCCGCCTCGCTCCTGGACCGACCGCATCAGCCAGCTTGCATCTTCACTTGCGCCGAACGGTGCGCGCTCTTTTATGTGCTCCCAGAGGCCGAGCTGCTCCGCCGTCTCGGCGACCTGGCGCGCAAGACCTTCATCACTCGAGGCCGATGTCGTTCGCCCAACGACATCAATGGCTAGCTCGTTGCGGTGCATGGCAGCGGCCGCCTCCAAGACGCCCGTGGCCCGCCTTTCAAGCCAGTCGAGGTCACTCACATGGAGGGCACGAAGCTCGACCAGCAATTCGGCCTCCGCCGGGACCACATTGGCAGCTGTGCCCGACGTTAACCGACCAACATTGACCCGGATCCCCGGTCTCATGCTCTGCGCAAGAGTGTGCAGGTTGAGTGCAGCGGTCGCTGACGCTAGCAGCGCGTTGCGCCCAACCTCTGGTTCGAGCCCTGCATGTGCCGATGCGCCCTTGAACTTGGCCCGCAGCTTGACAGAGGCCAGCATGTCTACAGCGCCACCTACCACCACGTTGAGATCGGTCGCCAGCAAACCAAGGTGACACCCAAGGAAAACGTCGACACCATCTACAGCACCACCACGGGCCATGGCCAGCCCGCCCCGGGCCCCCTCTTCGGCCGGCTGAAACAAAATCCTGAACTGTCCCCCCAAACCGGTATTCCTTACAACTTCAGCCAGGACTTCTGCCAGGCCCACCCCAATGGCCACATGGCCATCGTGGCCGCAAGCATGCATGGTGCTGGGAACTTCGCTGGCAAAACCCTCGCGGGCCGGGAGGTGATCCGTGCTCGTAGCCTCGGCTACGGGAAGCGCGTCCAGGTCAAAACGAAACGCGACGTTCCTGCCCGGCTTACCGGTCTTTAGGTCCGCAAGAACGGCGCTTGACCCTGGTTCCCATGACCCCATTGCTCCGGTTCGTTCGAGGGCCGCTTCGACCTCCGCTGGTTCAGGCAACCCGAAGGCTGCTTCCGGCTCAAAACCCGCGCCTGGAGGCCAGACCTGCCAACCCGAAGCCACCAGCGCATCTCGTACCTGGCGGGAGGTCCGAATCTCCAACCAGCCGAGCTCCGGTCTAAGGTGTAGAGCGCGCCGCAAGGAAATCCAACTCGGCTCTCCCCTCTTGATTACATCGTCGATTGTTCGTGACGGACTCGCTACGACCATGGGCTTCTCCAAGGCTGTGCGCCGAACCAGATCGACTTAACCCGGGTGAATTCTTCGATGGCTTCGAGCCCCATTTCTTTGCCGACGCCACTAGCCTTGAATCCGCCGTATGGGGAGCCGGGTGCCAGAGCATGCACGGTGTTGATCCAAACCAGACCCGATTCGAGCAGTCGCGCCATGCGTAGTGCCCGATAGACATCACTGGTCCATACGGTGGACGCCAATCCATACTGAACTTGATTGGCGAGCTCCAGCGCTTGCGCTTCCGTTGAAAACCGCATGACGCTAAGGACCGGTCCGAAGATCTCCTCCTGAGCAATATCCATACTGTTCTCGACGCCATCGAAGATCGTCGGTCGGAAGTAGAAGCCTGGCCCCGCTAGTGGTTCCCCGCCCGTAATGAGGCGAGCCCCGGCATCCACGCCGCGGCGGACGTACGATTGGACGCGGTCGAACTGCTCACGCGATACCAGTGGGCCGATGATGGTCGCTTCGTCTGTAGGGTTCCCAACTGGAAGCGCAGCAGCCCGCTCCCGCAGTCCTTCCAGGAAAGCATCGGCGACTTCGGCCTGGATAAGTAACCTTGTCCCGGCGGTACAGGTTTGGCCTTGGTTCATGAACACGGTGAACAGGGCTGCCTCCAAAGCCGAATCCAAGTCGGCATCGGAAAATATGAGGTTTGGCGTCTTACCACCCAGTTCCAACGTGACAGAGGCGAGGCCCTCGCCGGCCGCTGCCGCGATCTTCCTCCCAACTGCCGTTGAGCCTGTGAACGCAATCTTCTGAATTCCAGGGTTCGTGACCAATGCCCATCCCGTCTGCGGTCCACGGCCATTGACGACGTTGAGCAGACCTGCCGGCAAGCCAGCTTCGAGCGCTATCTCGGCCAGCCTGAATGCTGACAATGGTGATTGCTCAGCTGGCTTGAGGACCACACCATTGCCCGTGGCAAGTGCAGGCGCCAGCTTTGTAGCGGCGTTCACGACAGGGTAATTCCACGGAGTAATTGCGGCTACCACGCCCAGCGGCTCGCGCAATGTCAGATTCAGGTGCGAAAAGTCCGTAGGTACGGTCGCACCACGCATGATCTCGGGAAGGCTAGCGAAGAAGCGAAGCGTGTCAGCCACGCGTGGAACATCCCTGCCGTACGTGTCCCGGATCGGCCGACCTGCGTCTATGGTGTCAAGCCAGGCTAGCTCCGCCCGATGTACCAGAACTTGATCGGAAAAGCTCCGCAACGCTTCCCGTCGGCGCGCGGGAGGCCACGACCACCACTCCTCCTGAGCAGCCGAAGCGGCACGGACGGCAGCGTCGACGTCCCGCGGCCGGGCCTCTCGCATGCGCCCAATTAGAGAACCATCGACCGGGCTCACGATGTTGAGCTCGGGATCACCACCCGCATGCGCGACCCCACCAATGTGGTGACCAAGCACACCACCGTGCTTGGCAAGAAACTTCTCAGCTACCTGTAAACCCTCGCCCCGCTTCATGACACCTCCTGCATCCCCGCTTGCGAAATGTCTTCTAGCTGGCTGACGAACAGCCTCCTTGGGCGCCCTCGCGCGTAAACCTTTTCAGCCCCAACGGCCCTCACGAGATGCGCGCGCTCGAGCTTGCCCAGGACCCGGCGAGCATGTCGAGGCGACGTGCCCAAAAGCGGAGCGAGCTCATTTGCGTTGAAGACGACCGACCCCAACCTCGCCATAGCGGCCATGACGCGTTCCATCTGGGCTACGCCGATGCCGCAACTCTCGGCGTAGCGCGCTATGCGCGGAGAAACGCTTCGAAGTGAAAACGACACCGAACCGAGCTCCCCGACCGGCCCAGTGAACGCTTTGCTGTCATCGACAACGAAGACACCTGCCCCGACTTCACGACACCCACGATCTACAGCCGTCTCGGCATGCTCATATGCCTGGGCAGCCGTCACGCCCATGCCAACTCCGACAACCACCGGCGAGGTAGCAGCCAGCTCCGCTGGGAAACCAGTCAGCGGGCCCCCTGGGAAACCACCGCTCAGTTGGTCGTCTACCAAACCTCGACTTGTGAACAGCAGAGAGCGGTCTCCGCTAAGCCTCAATAGGCGTGAATCTAGGGTGGTCTCAACGCGTCGAAGGTAAGCCGCAACCGCCTGGACTTCGGTCCCGTCTGCGCCCGCGCCACCTCTCGAATGGTCAATGAGTACCGCCGCGAGCTGATGCCTCTTGGCTACCCAAAGCTCGCCCTTGTCCTGTGCACGTCGCAGCGCAGCCAACCAAGTCGACTTTGGGGGAACGATTCGTACGACGCGATAACCACGATTGCTGAGCTCGTCATACGCCGAACGAAGCCCAGTCAAGGCCCACTTCACGGCCCCAGTATCTTGGGCTTCCATGTGGAAGCGAACTATGTCAGCTCTTGACGGAAAGCCCTTGTATTCAAGTACCAGCGCCTCAACGTTGCTTAATTCCAGCTCGTCGAGTACTTCATGGACGCCGGCGCGGTCCACCGAATCGATTGAGACCCCGTCCAGGTAGCCGTCAGAGCGCTGAACCTTGAATAAGGCGCGGAATAGTGATGCTCCGGTGAACGGCACGAAGAAGCACGGAATAGGCGGGTGGCTGCCGTCCGTAGCCGCAAAGTATGGGCCCGGCCCAGTAAAAAGCGCAACATTGTAGTGCTTCCAGTTCTCTGCCAACAGACGGCGTGCATCGGTCTCGTCGGCATAGGTCAGCGTAGTGATTGACAGATCAGGGAAGCGTCCCTGAGCAAAGGACTCAAGCGCTGTGGCATGGTCTGTAGGACCAATCAAGAGAACCCTAGTCATTCCACTGCCTTTCGCGAATGTCCGAAACAATGCCAGAAATGTCCGAAATTGGTCCGGAAATAACCTAACCAAAAGTCGTGCCCGCGATTGCGACAAAATTAGCCCACATGGCGCTGCTTGTCAAGCCCGAACCATCGCTTCTCGGAGGATCCATTGCTTGGGGGAATGGCTCCATTGGTCCCAAGTGCAGGATCCATCCGAGGGCACCGAGCGGGTCCATTGGCTGGGATTTGACCAGCCACCGTCGGGGCCGCATTGATTCGATCGGGTCCCGCGGGCTGTTAGCTCAGCGGTGAGAGGGAGCCATTCATAATCGATCGGCCGTTGGTTCGAATCCCAGCAGGTTCTAGGAAGAAATGGAAAGACGTTGGAGGCCGGCGTGGCCGAGCTCCCTCGTGATCTTGGCCCTTCCTCGTGTTTTCCCCGGAGAGCTCGGATTAACCTGCGGCGCCGTATACCCAAGAGCACCTGGAAGACCCTTAAGCACGTCGCCCGTGTTGGAGCTGTTTGTGTGCGGCGACAGTGGTTCAGTCGGAATAAACCATTCCCGGGCTCAGATCGGTATTGCCGCGCTGTGGTGCGGTCAAGGTTCCGGGACCCTGATTATTGGTGGCACGCTTAAGTGATGTGGGGCTTGTTCGAGCAGGCAGCTATCCCGACGACCGTAGGAGGTACAGCTTCTCGGCGTCGTTCCTGGGGCGCCGATTGGTGGGGTAGCGACCAGACTGCTGGAATCCGACCTCGCCGGCACAGATATTGACAGGCTTCAGTTACGCCATTAGGATATGAACACGTTGTCATTTTGCTTCGTGGGCAGGGCCGCGCGCCTCGCTACTAATGGTCCGGGGCCCAGTTGCTCTAAATCCCACCGTAAATGATTACGTATTCACCGGTAGGTGATTGTGAGAAAGGGAGGTTGTCGTGATTCGCACAAGGCTATCAAGGTTTCTGTACGGCGTCTTGGGGGCTCTCATCCTGGTTGCCGGCTCTCAGGCGTTTGCCCAAGCCGCACCAACGGAGATTACGTATTGGCACGTTTGGGGTGGGGCTCGCCTACCCATGATTGACCAGATGATCAGCGACTTTGAGGCACTGCATCCAGATATCACTGTCGAAAATACGCTCTTGGATCAAGGTGACATGGCTGCGCGGTACCTGACCGCAATCGCGGCCGGCGATCCACCCGACGTGATGATGATGCACAGCGGACGGTTCTTCCCTACCTTCGCGAATCGCGGCGTCTTGATGGACTTGGGTCCGTACCTGGAGCGAGACGGTATGGATATCAACGAGATCTTTTACGCCTCCGACGTCAACAACTACACCTGGGACGGAAAAGTCTACGGCTTGCCGGTCTCAACAGATAACGGTGGCTGGAACTTCTTCTACGACGTTGACGCGTTCAACGAAGCGGGTTTAGATCCGGATAAACCGCCGACGACGTGGCAAGAGCTAGAAGAATACGCCGCTGCCCTGACGGTGAGGGAAGACGGCAAGATCACCCGCCTCGGGTTCAGCCCCGCCAGCACGGAGAACTACTCCTTCAAGGAGTGGCTCTACCTGAACAACGGTGATTTCATAAGCGACGATGGTCGCCAGATACTCTTCAACAGCGAAGAAGGGCTGACTACCCTCTCCTGGATGGTTGGCTTCTACGACCGCCTCTACGGCGGTTTCAACAACGTCCTGGCGCTCGTTGGCGAGCCTTCCGTATCTGGCCGCAACATCAAGGGCAACTGGTACAACGGCCTCGTCGCCATGCACATCGACGGCGTTTGGCACCTCGCGCAACTGAAAGAGAACGCTCCGGACAAGAACGTGCGTGCTGCCCTCATGCCGTACAACGGCGATAATCCAGATGCTCGCGTTCGCAACGTCGGAGGTATCGGTTGGGGCTACTCGATTCCTGTCAATTCAAGCAATCCTGATGCAGCCTGGGAATTTCTCAAGTACACCACCGCCGGCGAAGGAAACCTCAACTTCTTCCTCGCCCAAGGCAGGCCTACGCCGGTCATGGCTTTCAACGACGACCCGAGGTTCGCGGAAACCAACCCGTTCCTGGATGCGTTCCTTGCCAACGCCGCCGCCACTGACGGCATCGTTAACAGCCCGGTGCAAGACGAGATCGACCGGATCGTGATGGAGATGACCGAGGGTGCATTACTCGGCAAGCTCACGCCAGCGGCAGCGCTCGAGAAAGCAGCGAAGCAGGCGCAAGCCGCCGTTGACGACTTCTGGGCCAACCAGTGACCCTGGGGTAACCAACGCAGCTCAAGGCGCGCCAGGTTAACGCGATTTCGTTCGCTCGCCCTCATTCACTCAGCATCAATGGGGGCGAGCGAATAATACGACCGATGGGGTCCGACTCGGCGCTATCGGCGGCGCCCACGGATTCCGGCTGGAACCGTGAGCTGTTGATCCGAGACGGCGCCGAGCGCCCCAGGAGAAGCTGGAGGAAATTGATGCGACCAGCAGCCACAGTGCCCAGTAGCAGAAGGCGCGGAAAACGCACTCGCTTCAACAAAGTAGAAGCACGCTACGGGTATGCCTTCATCAGCCTTTGGTTGGTTGGGTTCCTAGTCTTCCAACTGTGGCCGCTATTATCGGTCTTCTATCACAGCTTCACTCGCTACGACGTGTTCTCTCCTCCGAAGTGGGTGGGACTCGGCAACTACG
>JACDJC010003162.1_pt1 | contig 12167 bp, 12 predicted proteins | sample 7454191 | NCBI WGS metagenome assembly JACDJC01 (sample SAMN14253291, study PRJNA609438) | sludge metagenome | isolation source: sludge after 25d culture with pyrite and EDTA | collected 2018-12-20
CACTACGACAATCATTTCAAGGGACCGCAGAAGCTCAATCACCATCTCGGCCACGGCCGCTGAACATGGCCGGCTAGCCGTGCGCGTCGGGGCCTATCGAGGCCCCGTTTTCATGAGTTCAGCAAAGAGCTCGGAATGTTGATGATGAAGTCCGTCAGGCCCCGCGCGCCCTGATCCAGGCTGATGTGTTCCAGCATCAGCGCATGAGCGCGGGCGGCATCGCGCTTCTGGATGGCGTCCAGGATCTTTGCGTGCTGTTCCTGCGAAGACTGCAAGCGCCCCAGGGCGCTGAACGCATGCCGCAGATAGGCGCCCGTTCTGGCTCGCAGGCGAAGGATTTCCTGGCGCAGATAAGGGTTGCGCGAGCCCAGGTACAAGGCGTCGTGAAAAGCATGGTTGGCCTTGCGCCAGCCGTCGATGTCGTCGGCGTCGACGATTTTCTGGCCGTCGGCGTGGATTTGCGCCAATTGCTCGCGTTCTTCGGGCGTCATGCGCTCGCATGCCAGCTTGGCGCACACCGCTTCCATTTCCACCAGCAGCTCCCAGATGGCCAGCAGCTGCTTGACGTCCATTTTCGCCACCACCATGCCCTGGCGCGGCTGGCTGATGAGCATGTTCTGCGCTTGCAGCTGGATCAGGGCCTCCCGCACGGGCGTACGGGAGGCCTCGAAACGCCGGGCGAGATCGTGTTCGTCGATGACGTCGCCGGGCAGCAAGACACCCGCCCTGATTTCGTCTTCGATGTGTTGCCGGATTTTTTCACTGATCTTCATGGGCGCCATTATATAAAACAGCGGAGTTTCCACAGCCGGCACGGCGAGGCGCGCCGGCCGGCCCGCGATGGGGCCCTGCGCTCGCACGGCAAAACGCGCACTCTAATATGTATTTTCATCCGCATCAATAAGTATTTAAAGCAATATGTATTATTTTGTCTAGCAGTTATAAATATATTTATGGGCTGAATTAATACATCAGCCGTCGGCGCCATCCCATGCCGGCGCGCCATGCCGGCGCCTTCCACATACGAATCGAGCAGCCATGCCCAGCATCCATGCTTCTTCCGCCCTGCAGCGTTTCCGCGTCCTGGACCTTTCCAGAGTCCGCGCCGGCCCCACTTGCGTGCGCATACTCGCCGATTTCGGGGCCGACGTGATACGGATAGAGCCTCCGCCCGGCGTGGATCCGAACGAAGCCATGTTCGCCGCCGACCGCTGGAGCGGCGATTTCCAGAATCTCAATCGGAACAAGCGCTCGCTTACGCTGAACCTGAAGAAAGAGGACGGCATGCGGGTCCTGAAGAAGCTGGTGGCCGATGCCGACGTCGTGGTCGAGAACTGGCGGCCGGACGTCAAGACCCGGCTGGGCCTGGACTATGAATCGCTCGCCCTCGTCAACCCGCGCATCATACTCGCCAGCATATCGGGCTTCGGCCAGACCGGCCCCTATGCCAAGCGGCCAGGCTTCGACCAGATCGTGCAAGGCATGGGCGGGCTGATGTCGGTGACCGGTCTGCCGGGGCAAGGCCCCGTGCGCGCCGGCCTGGCGGTCGCCGATTCCAGCACCGGCCTTTACACCGCCATCGGGATACTCACGGCCCTACTCGAACGCGAGCGATCGGGCAAGGGGCAATGGGTCCATGCCTCGTTGCTGCACTCCCAGATCGCCATGATGGACTTCCAGGGCGCCCGCTATCTGAACGATGGCGACGTGCCCGTGCAGGCCGGCAACGACCATCCCACCAGCAGCCCCATGGGCCTGTTCACCGCGTCCGACGGGCAATTCAACCTGGGCGCGTCGGGCGAGGGCAACTGGCACCGTTTCTGCGCCGCCATAGGCCGGCCCGAGTGGCTGGACGACCCCGATTTCGCCACGGAAAAGCTGCGCGTGAAGAACCGGACCCGCCTGAACGACATGATCCAGGACGTTTTCCGCGAGCATGGCGTCGAGCACTGGGTGACGCTGCTGAACGACGCGGGCGTGCCCGCCGGCCCGGTCTACACCGTTCCCCAGATGTTCCAGGACCCGCAGGTGCGGCACCTGGGCGTAGCCAGGACCCTCCCCGCATGGCAAGGGGGCGAGCGCAGCTTCATCACCCAGCCGGTCACCCTGGCGCGCACGCCCGCCGACCTGGCTCGGACCGCGCCGGGCTGGGGCGAACACACCGATGAAATCCTGCGCGAAGCCGGCTACGATGATTCCACCATTGCGCGTTTCCACGAAACAGGCGTAGTCTGACGGAGGCGGAAGAATGGCGCAGACCCAGAAAGACCAGCCCGCCGGCAAGCTCACACTAGAGGTCCTCGGCGGCGTCGGCCGCATCACGATCAGCAATCCGGGGCGCTACAACGCCATGTCCCTCGCCATGTGGCGGCAACTGGCCCAACTGGCGCGGCAGGCCGAGCAAGACCCCGCGGTCCGCGTGCTGGTGCTGCAGGGCGACGGCGACCGGGCCTTCGTGTCCGGCGCCGATATTTCGGAATTCGACAGCCTGCGCAGTTCCACGGAACAGGTGCGGACCTACGGCATCGCGGTCGATCACGCCCAGGAAGCGCTGAGCCGATGCGCCAAGCCGGTGGTGGCCGCCATACGCGGCGTCTGCATGGGCGGCGGGATCGGGCTGGCGCTGGCGTGCGACCTCAGGTATTGCACCGACGATTCGCGCTTTCGCATGCCCGCCGCCAAGCTGGGGCTGGGCTACGACCGAGCGGGCATTCGCCGGGCCGTCCAGATGCTGGGGGCGGCGAGAACGGCCGAGATGTTCTTCACGGCCAGGGATTTCAACGGAACCGAAGCGGAGCGCATAGGCATGGTCCACCAAAGCTTCCCCGGCGCCGTCTTCGCGGACGAGATCGCCGCGCTGGCGGGCGCAATCGCCGCCAACGCCCCGCTGACGATCCGCGCCGCGAAGCTGGCCATCCGGCACGCCGTCGGCGACCCCGCCGCGCAAGACGAAACCGCCGTCGACCAGGCCGTCCAGGACTGTTTCGACAGCAAGGACTACCAGGAGGGGCGGCTGGCATTCCAGAGCAGGCGCCCCCCCCGATTCAGCGGCACCTAGTTGTACTCAGCAGCACCACCACACAAACGAACACGCTGACCTCACCAGGAGACATCATGAACACGCTACACAGAATCGCACTCGGCGCGGCGCTGGCGGCCTTCGCCACCGCCAGCCTGGCCGTCGGCCCCCGGCCCGAACCGGCAAAGGAAAGGCAGACCCTGACCGTGGGCAACGTGAAGGTGGGCCATCTTTCGCCCATCATCTTCGTGCCCGAGGACCTCAAGCAATGCAACGTGGAGGTCAAGACGGCGGAATTCGTGCGCTATGCCGACGCCCGCACCGCGCTGCTGTCCGGCTCGGTCGACGTCGCCGGCATCGGGCCGGCGGACCTGGCCATCGCCTTGGCGCAGGGCAGCGACAAGATCGTGGGGCTGACCGGCGTCGCGTCGTCGGCCAAGTACCTGGTCGTGCGCAAAGGCGTCGAGATCCGCGACTGGAAAGACATCGCGGGCAAGAAAATCGGCATCGCCCCCGGCTCGGCCGTCTGGTTCCAATGGGCGGCGACGCTGGCCGAAAAAGGCATACCCTACAAGTCCTTCACCGCCGTCAACATACAAGGCGGCGGCACCGCCTTCGTGCAGGCGCTGGAACGGGGCGACGTGGACGCGGTCGCGCTGTGGGAGCCGTTCGAATCCCAGGCGGTGGCCAACGGCATAGGTTATTTCGCCGACACCATGGACTACAGCCGGTCCAAGGCGGTGGGCGCCGAGCTGGGCCTGCTGGCCGCCACGCGCGATGCCATGAAGAACAAGCGGGACGCCCTGAAGTGCTTCCTGTGGTCCTACAAGAACGCGGAAGAGCGGCTCGCCCGGGACCCCGAGGCATTCGCGCAGGCCTACACCAAATACACCGGCCTGCCACCGGAGGTCACGCGTGAATCGGTGAAGATCATCAAGCTGGGCGGCGTGCTCGACCTGGAACAGCTGAAGCGCCAGGCCAAGGTCTTCAACGAATTGGGCGTCATCCCCAAAGACACCAGCGGACAGATTTCGACGGTGTGGGACCAATCCCTGCTGGATGAGGTAATGAAGAAATGAATGCCAGAAGGCGGCTTGCGCTCGGCGTCGTCGTACCCATCGCACTCCTGGCGCTTTGGCAGTTGCTGGGCCAAAGCGCCGGCATGGCCGGGGTCGTCCCTACCCCGGTCAACGTGGCGTATGCCTGGTGGGACTGGATCTTCGCCGATCCGGGCATGGGGCTGAACCCCTACCTGGGCACCTGGGCGAGCAACGTGCAGTATTCCGCCATGCGGGTCGGCCAGGGCTTTCTCCTGGCGGTCCTGCTGGGCGTGCCGCTGGGCCTGGCGATAGGCTGGAACCGCACGGCGGCGCTCATGCTGGATCCCATGGTACAGGGCATGCGCCCCATACCGATCACCGCCTGGCTGCCCTTTTCCATCGCCCTGTTCGGCATACACGACTTCGGATCCGTCTTCCTGATCTTCCTGGGCGGCTTCTATCCCATCGTCGTCAATACCACGCAGGGCGCCCGGGACGTCGAGCGCAACCTCGTGCGCGCCGCCGCCATGATGGGCGCGTCGCCCACCCAGCTGCTGCGCCGCGTCGTCCTGCCCTCGGCGATGCCGTCGCTGTTCACCGGGCTGCGCCTGGGTCTGGGCGTGTCCTGGACCGCCGTGATCGTCTCGGAAATGGTCGCCGTCAAATCGGGGCTGGGCTACGTGCTCTGGGACGCCTATTATGTAGGCCGCATGGACATCGTGCTGGCCGACATGGTGTCCATCGGCATCATGGGATACATCAGCGATCGCCTGATCGTGCTGATAGAGCGCCGGGTGCTGGTCTGGCGCATGCTTCAAAGTCACTGAGGAAATCATGTCGGGAATTTCAATCAGCCAGGTATACAAGACTTATCCGGGGGCGACGCCGGTCCAGGCCCTGGACAACATCGACCTGGAAATCCAGCCGGGCGAGTTCGTGGCCTTGCTGGGCCCGTCGGGCTGCGGCAAATCCACCCTGTTGAACCTGATCGCGGGCTTCGAGCGGAGCTCGTCCGGCACCCTGCTCGTGAACCAGCGCGCCGTCAGCCGGCCCGGCCCCGACCGCGGGGTCGTCTTCCAGGAGGCCGCGCTCTTTCCGTGGCTCACCGTCTGGGAGAACGTCATCTTCGGCCCGCAGGTGGCGGGCGCGAAAAAAAGCGAGTACGAGCCGCGCGCCAGGGAAATGCTGGAAATCACCGGCCTGTCCGGCTTCCTGGACCATCTCCCGGTCCAGCTGTCCGGCGGGATGCGCCAGCGGGTCGGCATCGCCCGGGTCCTGACGCTGGGTTCGCGGGTCCTGCTGATGGACGAGCCCTTCGGCGCGCTGGACGCCCAGACCCGGCTCACCATGCAGGAACTATTGCTGTCCGTATGGAGCAAGCTGCGCACCACCGTCCTGTTCGTGACCCACGACATCGACGAAGCCATTCTGCTGGCCGACACCATCTACGTCATGAGCGCCCGCCCCGGCCGCATCCAAACCCGCATCGACGTGCCGATCGAGCGCCCCAGGACGATCGAAGACACCACGACCGCGGCGTTCAACGAACTGAAGCGCGAAATCCTCAGGCAGATCCGGCACTGACCGCGCCATTCAACTCACCGGAAACGACTATGGCCAACCCACGCATTCCCTACCGCCTGTCCACACGCCGGCCCAAGCTCACCCCGCCCGAAGCCGGGCGCATCATGGTGCATCTCGTGGTCAACGTGGAAAACTGGCGCTTTGACCAAGCCATGCCGCGCAGCATCATCACTCCTCCCCACGGCAAGGAAACGATACCCGACGTGCCCAATTTCAGCTGGGCCGACTACGGCATGCGCGCCGGGCTGCCCCGGATCCTCGACGCCATCGTCCAGCGGGGCCTGCCGGCTTCCACCAGCTTCAATGCCAGCGTCATAGACGCCTACCCCGCCGCCGCGGAAGCAATGCTGGAGGCCGGCTGGGAATTCATCGGGCACGGCCTGCACCAGAAGTCGCTGAACTTCGGCGAGGACGAAGCCGACAACATCTTCCAGTCGCTGGAAAAAATCCAGTCCTTCACCGGCGTCCGGCCCCGCGGCTGGCTGAGCCCGGGCCTGCGCGAAACCTTCGACACGCCCGAGCTGCTGGTGGAGGCCGGCGTGGAATACGTCTGCGACTGGGTGGTCGACGACCTGCCGAACTGGATGCGCGTCAAGCGCGGCAGCCTGATGCAGATGCCCTACAACCTGGAGCTGAACGACTCCATCATCTACGCCATCGAAAAGCATTCGTCCGACGAGTTCCTGCTGCGGCTGCAGCGAACCCTGAGCCTGTTCGAGCGCGAATCGGAAGAGCAGCCGCGGGTGCTGGCCCTGGGCCTGCACCCGCACCTGATCGGCGTGCCGCACCGCTACGGCTATTTCGAGGAAATGCTCGACCTGCTGCTCAGAAGCCAGCATGTCTGCTTCATGACGGGCGGCCAGATCGCCGACTGGTACCGCGCGCAGGAACCCGCCCCCGAACCCGACGCCTGACCGCGAGGCCCCATGCCCCACATACAGACCGACGACCACGTACAGCTTTACTATGAAGCCACCGGGCAAGGCGCGCCCATCATCTGGGTGCACGAGTTCGCGGGCGACCACCGCAGCTGGGAAGCCCAAGTGCGGTTCTTTTCCCGGCGCTACCGCTGCATCGCCTATGCCGCGCGGGGCTATCCGCCTTCCGGCGTGCCGGCGAGCATGGACGATTACTCGCAAGCCAGGGCCGCCCGCGACATCGGCTGCGTGCTGGACGCCCTGCGGATCGAGCGCGCCCATGTCGTGGGCTTGTCCATGGGCGGTTTCGCCGCCCTGCACTTCGGGCTGATGTTTCCCGAACGCGCCCTTTCCCTGACCATCGCCGGCGTCGGCTATGGCTCCGAGGCCGAGCATGCGGACACCTTCCGCCGCCTTTCCCACCAGGTCGCCGACCAGTTCGAGGCGCTCGGCAGCCCGGGGTTCGCTCCCATCTATGCCGAAGGGGCTTCCCGCGTGCAGCTGCAGAACAAGGACCCGCGCGGCTGGACCGAGTTCGTCGAGCATCTGTCGCAGCACGACGCGGCGGGCGCCGCGCGCACCATGCGCGGCGTGCAGGCGCGCCGCCCTTCCCTGTATACGCTGCAGGAAGCCCTGCAAGGCCTCGATGTGCCGGCCCTGATCATGACCGGCGATGAAGACGACCATTGCCTGCAGCCGTCCCTGTTCCTGAAACGGACCCTGCCCCGCAGCGGCCTGCTGGTCCTGCCCAAGACCGGCCATACGATCAACCTGGAAGAGCCGGACCTGTTCAACCGGGCGGTTCTGGATTTCCTGCACAGCGTGGAAGCGGGGCGCTGGACGGCCCGGGACCCGCGCGCCACTCAGGAAATCATGAAAGTCGCGGCCGACCCACGGCCACGGCCGTGACGCCATGGCCGGCGCGCAATACGCCGGCCGCCCGCCAGCCGAAGCGCGCGGGCCGGGCGGCCCGCGGCCGCTTCAGCAAACCATGGGATACATCGCGCCGTCCATCGCCACCAAAGCGCCATTGACGTAGCTGGCCCGTTCGGACGCCAGGAACAGCGCGGTGTTGGCGATTTCGTCGGGGCGTGCCAGGCGGCCCAGCGGCAGATGCTGTTCCATCGCCTTGAGCACGTCTTCCGCCGACCTGCCCGACCGCTCCGCCTCGGCGTCCAGCGAGCCCTGCACCCTGCCGGTGAGGGTGGACCCGGGGTTGATGGCGTTCACGCGTATGCCCTGCGGGCCGAAGGCGTTGGCCAGGCCCGACGAGACCAGCATCAGCGCCGCATTGGCGGCGCCGCCCGGCAGATGGATGGGCTTGGGCACCTTGCCGCCCGTGCCGATGATGTTCACGATGGCGCCCTTGCCCCGTTCGGCCATGCGCTTGATGACGGCGTCCATGGCGTTGATGTAGGGAAAGTATTTGGCGTCCATGGCGTCGCGCCAGGCTTGCGGCGTGAGGGCGGCGGGCGGATAGCGCTTGGCCGCGCCCGCCGAATTCACCAGGATGTCGATGGGCCCCAGTTCGCGGCTCACCGCCTCGACGGCCGCCTGGGCGGCGTCGGCCTGGCTCAGGTTGGCCTGCTGCGCCATGACCTCGTGACCGGCGCTTTCAAGCTCGCGCCGGGCCGCCTCGAGGTTCTCGGCGCTGCGCGAGACGATCGCGACCCGCGCTCCTTCGCGTGCGAAGGCGTGCGCGCAGGCCAGCCCTATGCCTTTGCTGCCGCCGGTTATCAGAACCACCTTGCCATTCAATTCCAGGTCCATCTTGCCTCCACTCCTTTGGGTATCGTTCATGCGTTCAGTTTTTCAATGCCGCCCATGTAGGGGCGCAGCGCCGCGGGCACGACGACGCTGCCGTCCGCCTGCTGGTAGTTCTCGAGCACCGCGACCAGCGCCCGCCCGACCGCCAGGCCGGAGCCGTTCAGGGTGTGCAGGTACTCCGGCTTGCCCTTTTCGGGCCGATAGCGCGCCTGCATGCGCCGCGCCTGGAAAGCCTCGCAATTCGATACCGAGGAAATTTCGCGCCAGGTATTCTGGGCGGGCAGCCAGACTTCCAGGTCATAGGTCTTGGTTGCGCCGAAACCCATGTCGCCGCCGCACAGCAGCACGACCCGATACGGCAGGCCCAGCCGCTGCAGCACCGTTTCCGCGTGGCCGACCATTTCCTCGAGCGCCTCGTAGGATTTCGCCGGGTCGACGACCTGCACCATTTCCACCTTGTCGAACTGGTGCTGCCGGATCATGCCGCGCACGTCCCGCCCGCCGCTGCCGGCCTCGGACCGGAAGCACGGCGTGTGCGCCGTCAGCTTCAGCGGCAGGTCTTGCTGGGGCACGATGGTGTCGCGCACCGACCCGGCCAGCGTGATTTCCGACGTGGAGATCAGGTAGAGGTCTTCGTGCTCGACGGGATTGCCGTGCTCGTCCAGTTCGGGCTCCAGGCCTTGCCCGCCCTTGGTCACCCAGAACATGTCGTCCTTGAATTTGGGCAGCTGGCCGGTGCCGAACAGGGTCGAGCCATTGACGATGTAGGGCGTGTAGCATTCCTGGTAGCCGTGCTCGGTGGTCTGGAGGTCCAGCATGAACTGGGCCAGTGCCCGGTGCAGGCGCGCCAGTTGGCCCCGCAGCATCATGAAGCGCGAGCCGGACAGCTTGCGCGCGGTCTCGAAATCCAGGCCGATGGGCTCCCCGAGGCTGACGTGGTCCTTGACTTCGAACGGCAGAGGCTTGGGGCAGCCGTCGGGGCCGACCTCGGTGCCGGCGGGAATCCAGCGCCGCACTTCGACGTTGTCGTCGCTGTCCTTGCCGGCCGGAACGCTTTCGTGCGGCAGGTTGGGAATGGTGGTCAGCCAGCTGTTCAGTTCCCCCTGCACGGCCGCCAGTTCGGCTTCCAGCTCTTTCAGGCGGGCGGGGATGCGCTGCGACTCGGCCATTTCCTTGCTGGCGTCCTCGCCCTTGGATTTCAATTGGCCAATCAGCTTGGAAACCGCGTTGCGCCGCGCCTGCAGCGCTTCGGTCTCCACCTGGACGGATTTCCGGCGGGCTTCCAGCTGGTTGAAGCGGTCGGCGTCGAATTCGATGCCGCGCACGGCCAGCGCCCGGGTCACCGCCGGCAAGTCTTTACGCAACTGATTGGGATCTAACATAATTAACCAAAAGAATGTTTAAGGATACGGAGATGCCGGCATGGCGCGGCGCGCATGCGGATCGCTATGATTTGCCTTGCTCGTCCAGCTGCCTGAGAAAAGCCAGCTTGTCGGCGATTTTACCTTCAAGGCCGCGGTCGGTAGGCTGATAAAAGTTCGCGCCCAGGCCCTCGGGGAAATAGGTCTCGCCCGCCGCATAGCCATGCGGCTCGTCGTGGGCATAGCGGTATTCCCTGCCGTGGCCCATTTGCTTCATGAGCTTGGTCGGCGCGTTGCGCAGATGCATGGGGACCGGCGCGCTGCCGTGTTCTTCGGCGTAGCGCCTGGCCTGTTTGTAGGCCATGTACAGCGCGTTCGATTTTGCCGCGCAAGCCAGGTACACCACGGCTTGCGCCAGCGCCAGCTCGCCCTCCGGCGAGCCCAGCCGCTCATAGATGTCGGCCCCGTGCAGCGCCAGCTGCGTCGCCCGCGGGTCGGCCAGCCCGACGTCCTCGACCGCCATGCGGATGATGCGGCGGGCCAGGTAGCGGGGGTCCGCGCCGCCGTCCAGCATGCGCGCGAACCAGTACAAGGCCGCGTCGGGGTCGGAGCCGCGCACCGATTTGTGCAGGGCGCTGATCTGGTCATAGAACGCGTCGCCGCCTTTGTCGAAACGGCGCAGGTTCTGGGAAAGCGAGTTTTCCAGCCATGCGCTGTCGACCACCGTGCGGCCCGCCCCCCGCGCCGATTCCGCCACGACCTCGATGGCGTTGATGACGCGCCGGGCGTCCCCGTCGGCCCAGCGCGCCAACAGCTCGCGCGCCTCCGGCGCGAATTCCAGCGGCGCCGGACCGCCCGCTTCGGCGCCGGCGTCCCGCCCGAGCATGGCGACCGCACGGTCGATCAGCTGCAGCAGGTCTTCGACCGACAAGGGTTCCAGCACGTAGACCCGCGCCCGCGACAGCAGCGCCGAATTGACCTCGAAAGAAGGGTTCTCGGTGGTGGCGCCGATGAAGGTGAACAAGCCGCTTTCGACATAGGGCAGGAAAGCGTCCTGCTGCGCCTTGTTGAACCGGTGCACCTCGTCGACGAACAGGATGGTGCGCCGGCCCTGCCCCTGGGCCACTTGCGCGACCTGGACCGCTTCGCGTATGTCCTTCACGCCGCCCAGGACGGCCGAGATGGCGATGAACTGGGCGTCGAAGCCGTCGGCCATCAACCGGGCCAGGGTCGTCTTGCCCACGCCGGGCGGCCCCCAGAAGATCATGGAATGCGGGCGGCCCGATTCAAACGCCACCCGCAGCGGCTTGCCGGGGCCCAGCAGATGCGACTGACCGACGACTTCGGAGAGATCGCGCGGGCGCATGCGCTCGGCAAGCGGCGCATGCCGGGCGCTTGCCCGGTCACCGGAGAAGAGGTCCTGGGATCCGGCCATGGACGCGGGCTCTATTGCATCTTGACGACGTCCACCCCGGGCGGCGGCGTGAACTTGAACGCCGCGGCATCCAGCTTGGGATTGGCGCGGATGTCGGTCAGGCTGATGCGGGTGGTCTGGCCGAAGGAGTCGAGCAGGTCGATGCGCTGCGGCATGCTGCCCTTGAAACCGATCTCCACGTGGGTGAAGCCGGCGTCGGCGCTGCGCGGCTTGGCCCTGAGCCACTCCAGGCCGTCCCGGGGGGGCAGGTCCTGCAGCTCGAAGACATCTTCGAGCGCCCCCGACCCGAACAGAATCGCCGCCGGCGAGGCGCCGATGGACTGGTCGACACTGCGTTCGGTGACCTGGGCCAGGTCGGGATCATATTGATAGAGCCGCTTGCCGTCGGAGATGATCAGCTGCTCGTAGGGCTTGCGCACGTCCCATTTGAACTTGCCCGGCCGCTGGAAGGAGAACTCGCCCGTTTGCGCCGGCTTGCCCGCCCCCTGCTTGTCGCCGGCCTGCTGGGTGAAGCGGCCGCTGGCGGACTGCACCTGGGCGACGAAATCCCGCAGCTGCTGGGTGCCCGAGGCAGGCCACGCGAGCACGGGGCTGGCGGTCATGACGGCCGCGGCCACGATATGCCTAATCTTCATTGGACGCCTTCCCCGGTGCGAGGATCTCACGGTTGCCGTTGGACTGCATGGCCGACACCAGGCCCGCCTGTTCCATTTGTTCCAGCAAGCGGGCCGCGCGGTTGTAGCCGATGCGCAAATGCCGCTGCACCGACGAAATGGACGCGCGCCGGTTCTTCAGGACGACCTCGACGGCCTGGTCGTACAAGGGATCGGATTCGGCGTCGGCGAAGCCCGTGACGCCGCCCACGCCGTCGCCCGTCTCGCCCTCGAGGGCGCCTTCCAGCAGGCCGTCGATGTAGTTGGGCTCGCCCTGCTGCTTGAGCGATTCGACCACCCGGTGGACCTCGTCGTCATGCACGAAAGCGCCGTGCACGCGCGCGGGCAGGCCCGTGCCCGGCGGCAAGTAAAGCATGTCGCCCTGCCCCAG